>Ga0299914_10002887_pt1 | contig 11980 bp, 10 predicted proteins | sample RVTome_10_FD_201361 | JGI IMG/M metagenome (GOLD analysis project Ga0299914, IMG submission 201361) | Soil microbial communities from uranium-contaminated site in the Upper Colorado River Basin, Wyoming, United States - RVT153D57 (version 2) ... | reverse complement strand
TTGGAGTCCTGACCCATGAAGAAATCGTATGGCTCGTATTCGGGACGGCGGTGCTCGTCGACCGGAGTGCGGCTGGATGGGGTGGCCAGATGGCAGTGGATGTCGATCGTGGTCATGAGGGTCGGGGCACGATAACGGCCATAGAGAGATGCGTGGCATGAAGTTGTCCCGGCCGGTGATCTATGCGCTGCTGGCGCTGGTCGTCCTCATCCTCGGCCTCAACTGGCCGGTGATGGCGACCGGGGTGAAATCCATCGCCCCGATCTGGATGGGCGCTCTTCGCATTGGCACCGCAACGGCATTGATGGTCGGGGTGGCCCTGGCGAGGAGGACGCTCGTCGTGCCTCCGCGCCGCGACCTCCCCATCGTTGCCTCCATGGCGCTGTTCCGTCTCACGGCGGTCACGACCCTCGTCTTCACCGCACTCGAGCTCGTCCCTGCCGGTCGCTCCTCGGTGGTGGTGTGGACGAGCAGCCTGTGGACGGTGCCGATCGCGGCGATCTTTCTCGGAGAGAGGATGACCGGAGCGCGATGGCTCGGCATGTCACTCGGCATCGCCGGAGTCCTCGCCCTGTTCGAGCCTTGGGGTTTCGACTGGACGGAGCCAGGCGTTGCCGTCGGTCACGCCTTACTCATCCTCGCTGCGATCATCAACGCCTCGACTTCGGTCCACATCCGAGCCCATCGCTGGAGCATCGCCCCCCTCGACTCGATGCCGTGGCAGCTGATGGCGGCGACGCTGATCCTCGTCGTTCTCGGCTTCGCGGTCGAGGGGCCTCCGGTGATCGACTGGACGCCGCAATTGATGTGGGTCGTCCTCTATCAGGGGGTGCTGGCCAGCGGGATTGCCTTTTGGGTGCAGATAGTGATCCTGCGCAATCTCTCCGCCGTCTCGACCAACCTCACCTTGATGGCGGTGCCGGTGGTGGGCGTCGTGTCCTCGGCCATCATCCTCGGCGAGGATGTCACCACTTCACTGCTCCTCGGGCTGATCCTGGTGGTCGCCGGTGTTGCCCTGAACCTGCTGTCGGATCGAGAGAAGACAGGAGAGCCCGCGGAAGTCCTCGACCCTCAAGAGGTGCCGTGATCCGGCCTCAGTCCTCCTCGGCGGAGTCGAACGCGTCGATCGATGTTCGGAGATGCTCGTCGAGGGCCTTGACGGCAGCTTCGACATCACGGTTCTCGAGTGCCTCGAGGATGTCGGCGTGGCCGTGGTTGGCGTCCTCGCGCAGACCGGGCTTGTGCTTCAGCGAGGCGCCGATGTACATGACAGAGGCGTCCTGGAGATTTCGAATTATGGCGGCCAGGCGCGGAGAGGCAGCCGTCTCGTAGACCGCCATATGGAAGACCCGATTTCGGTCGACCCAATCCACCGAGTGCGGCTCATCGAGCATCGCTTGGTGGAGCCGACGCAACCGGCCGAGGAGAGCATCGCTCATGTTGGGCACCGCCTGTCTCATGGCCAGCGGCTCCAACACCCGGCGGATCTCATAGATGTCGTGCACATCCTCGGCGCTGAGCTCCGAGACGATGGCCCCCCGATGGGGGTCGAACTGGACCAGTCCCTCCGTGGCCAGATCGCGCAAAGCCTCGCGCACCGGCGTGGTGCTCACGTCGAGCATTGCGGCCAACTCGGCCTGTACCAACCGACTGCCACTGCTCAGCTCGCCGTTGAGGATGGCTCGACGCAGGACGCTCCGCACGAATTCGTGCGCAGTTTGCCGGGTGGCGGCGAATCCCTCCTCCGGCGGGGAGATTCGAAGCTCGGGTGTCTGATCCATGGAGGCCAGCCTACAAAGTCGCCACCCCGGAACCGCCCCTACCATCCACAGACCTTGCGAGGAGTGTTGTGAGAGCGGTACGTGTCCGGGCGCCTGGAGTGATCGAAGTGGGCGACGTGCCCGAGCCCGATGCCGGGAGCTCCGTGCTGGTCCGGGTCGGTCACGTCGGGATCTGCGGCACCGACGTCAAGATCCTGGGCGGCAAGATCCCGGTCGACTACCCCCGGATCATGGGCCACGAGATGGTCGGCGAGGTGGTAACGGCGCCACCTACGTCGCCGTATCCGGCTGGCACCCGGGTCCTGGTCGATCCCGGCGTTGCTTGCGGCTGGTGCCACATGTGCCGGGCCGGCCGTTTCAACATCTGTGTCAACGGGGGTCTGCTCGGCCGGGATGTCGACGGCGTTTTCACCGAGTACGCGGTGGTGCCCTTCAACCGTTTGATACCGGTGCCCCCCGGCATCTCCGAGAAGGCATCTGGTGTCCTCCAGGTACTGGGTACGTGCGTCCATGCGGTCAAGACGATCGCCTCCTTCCCCGGGCAGACAGCGGCAGTGATCGGCCTCGGGGTGGCCGGACAGATCATCACGCAGCTCCTCCGTCTGCGAGGAATGACCGTGGTGGGGATAACCCGCTCGGAGTGGAAGCGCGACCTGGCAGTGAGCACGGGGACCCATTTCACCGCCTCGCCCGATGATGCGCCCGAAGTCCTGGCTGAGGTGAGTCCGGGCCGGGGCCCCGATCTGGTCGTCGAGGCTGTGGGCACCGAGGCAACACTGGCCCGAGCGATCGAGCTCGTCGGCACCGGGGGCGATGTCCTGGTCTACGGCACCATCACCGGTGGTGAGAGGGGTCTCCCCTACTACCAGCTCTATCACAAGGAATTGACTCTCCACAACCCTCGTGCCGCAGTTGTGGGCGACTACGCCGATGGTGTCGAGCTTGCCGCTTCCGGCGCGCTGTCGTTGGAGCAGATCGTGACCCACGAACTGGGCTTGGAGGAAGCGGAGAAGGCGTTTGAGCTCGTCCATGACCCGTCCTCGTTGAAGGTGTTGATGAGGGTCGGGTAGGTCGGATACCACTGCTTCCTCGTCGGCACCTATGGTCATCGGTTCGACATGGCACCCGGCACCGGTCTCGCCCAGCGGGAAGCGGAGCTGCAGCAGCTTGCTGGAGCGGTCGAGCGAGCAGCCAGTGGTTCCGGTGCGTTCGTGCTCGTCCGGGGCCCAGCCGGGATAGGGAAATCGTCCCTGCTGAAAGAGTTCATGGGTGGGTTGGGGGACTGGGCCTATCTCATGTTCGGCGTCTGCGACGACCTGGCTTCGCCTCGACCCTTCGAGGCCTTTTGGGAGATGGCCGGTCTGGAGCCAAGGTTGATCCCGGCGTTGGAGAGCAACGATCCGAGGGCGGTGTTCGAGGTGGTCATGGAGCTCTTGGGCCGGAGGTCGCTCCCCACGGTGGTCGTGATCGATGACGTGCATTGGGCGGATCAGGCCACTCTGGACTTGCTGTTGCGGGTAGGCCGTCGGATCGACCGGTCTCACGGATTGGTGGTGGTCAGCTTCAGAGACGAAGACACGCCATCGGAGCACCCATTGCGGCGTGTGATCGGGGATGTGCCTCCGCAGTCGATGGTTCGCGTCGCGCCGGAACCGTTGAGCCGCGAATCGATTGTTCTCCTGGCCGGTGAGGACCGCGCCGACGAGGTGCTGCTACTCACCGGGGGGAATCCGCTCCTAGTGACGGAGATGATCAGTGCGGGCATCGGGGTCCCGGCTTCGATCTCGGACATGACCCTGGCCAGGCTGGCCAAGCTCTCTCCAAACGCTCGCTCGATCGTCGAGCTGGTGTCGGTGCTCCCTGGCGGTTGTCCGCTCGACCTTGCCAGCAACTGCGTCAGCTTCTCTCTGGAGGAACTCGAGGAGGCCGAGGCCAGCGGGTTGATCGAGCTCACCCGAGAGGAGATGACCTTCAGACATGAGCTGCTGAGACGGGCCAGCGAGGGGACGCTCCCGGCCAGCGTCAAGATCGATCTGCACGAACGAATCCTGAGCGAGTTGGAGAAGATGGGAGCCGACCCATCTGTCCTGGTTCATCATGCATTAGAGGCTGGTGACTCCGACGCACTTATTGCTCATGCCCCGGAGGCGGCACAGCGAGCCACAATCGCCGGGAGCAGACGTGAGGCGGCGGTCTACTACCGCGCCCTGGAACCTCACCTGAATCGCTTCCCACCCGAGGAGAGAGCGAGTCTCCTCGAGGAATGGTCTGCGGTCGAAGACGAATTAGGTAACACCGCACGTGCCTTCGAATTGATTCGGGAGGCGTTGGAGAACCATGAGGCGATGGGCGACGAGCTCGCAGCCGCGCTCGCCAGGCAGGGCACCATCTTCTTCCTTTGGTCGACGAAGCAAGACGAGGAGGCGTTGCGAGTCGCATCAGAGGTCGTTTCAGAACTGGAACGAATCCACGGGTCAGACGAGCAGATCGCCATGGCCCTCGTCGATCTGGCGCTCGTCAACAGTTTGGCCGACAAGCCTGAAGTAGCTGCGGAGGCGACGGCTCGTGCTCGATCGTTGACGTCACCCGGCTCGGAAGCCCTCGTGGTTGCTCAGGCGATCGATGCCTGGAACGCAGAGACACCTGAATCCGCTATGGATGAGGGGGAACGGGCACTGCAGGATGCCGTCGAGGCCGAATCGGTGCGAGCCCAGGCTCTTGCGTACACCGTTCTCGCCATCACCTCCCCTCTGGTTCACCCTTCCCGCCGCGGTGACTTCATCGACGAAGCGATCGCCTTCGCTGAAGAGCGTGGCTTGGAGAACCGACGGGCCTTCTATCTCATGACTCGGGCCGACTGCGAGCTGTTGGCCGGCCATCTGGCCAGTGCCGAGGACATCGGACATGACGTCGCTGGCGTCTGGTCCGACGTCGACATCAATCGGACGTTATGGGCGCTGCAGGCCATCGCACTGGCCCAGGTCCGCAGGGGCACTCCCCAGGCCGCAACGTCGATCGAGACACTGTTCGTCATCCCCGACCGGCTCCCCCCGGTGAACTATGGGGCCGAACCTCTTCTGGCCGAGGCTCATTGGCTGGACGAGAGCTCGCCATTCGACGTGGCTTCGGCTCTGCGGGAATACACCTACTACGACGAGTACTACCTGCGTCATGAGCGTCTGGATGTGGAGCCGAACTTCTCAGCATCCCTCTTCTTCTGGCTCTGGAAGCTCGACATTCTGTCTGACCCGCCGGACTGGCTTCCTCCGGCCTATCGGATGCAGGTCAAGGGTGATTGGGAGGGTGCCGCCGAGGCTTGGGCGTATTGGCAGCGTCCCTACGAACAGGCATTGGCTCTGGCCGAAGGGGATGTGCCGGCCCGGCTGACTGCACTACAGATCCTCGATGACATGGGCGCGGTCCCTCTGGCCACGCGGATCCGCCGTGAGTTACGCCGTGATGGGGAGAGGAACATCCCGCTCGGGCCCCGCCCTTCCACTCGTGAACGCGTGGCCAATCTGACGACGAGACAGTCCGAGGTCCTCGATCTCATGGCTCGAGGCTTGACCAACGCCGAGATCGCAGACCGCCTGTTCATCTCATCCCGCACTGCCGAGCATCATGTCGCCGCGGTCCTGTCCAAGCTGAATGCGTCCACACGTGATGAGGCGGTCGCCATCGCCAGGGGACTCGGCGCAGTCGTCGATCACGCCTGACTTCGTAGCAGCCACGCACTAATTGGGTAGGCCCTACCGATGTCCTCAGGCGCGCCACGCCTTACGTTCGACCTGCGTCGTCATCCCGCTCGAGCAACGGAAACCAAGGCGCGGAGAGCAACGAAAGAGGAAACAGTGCGAACAAGAACAGCGATTGTGAGCTTCGTAATTGGGTGTGGCCTTGTCTCTGCCACCTCCCTGACGGCGGCGGCAGAAGTTCTGGAAGGCGACGGTGCTCCGACCTCGACGGTCGGCGCTGAGTGCGATGCACAAACCGAGGTCCTCCCGAAGGAGATATCGCCGGATGATCTCCGCCCACCGCCGACACCCAAAGGCGGCTCGGGTGGATTCATCGAAGGCACTCAGTAATGGCGAGTCGGTGGGAGATGGGCCCAGGTGCCGGGGTCCATCTCGCCACCCCATCAACCCTCAATCAGGGTCGCTCAGGTTCGACGATGTAGGGCTGGCCGAGTGGGCTGGTCCATTCGTAGACGCCGGGTCGGATCTGTTTCAGTTTCCATCGGTGCCGATGGTGGTCGATGTGGTTGTGGCGGCAGAGTGGTCCGAGCTCTCTGATCGTGGTCCGGTGGGCTTGCGCCCAGGGGGTCTCATGGTTGAGATCACATTCTGTAGCGGGCATCCGGCATCCGGGGAAGACACAGGTCGGATTCCTGGTCTCCACGATCCGTTTCTGAACCGTGGTGGGTCGCCTCTGGGTGGTTACCACGCCTATCGGCTGGCCGTTCTCATCGACAGGGATGATCCGCCATTCCGCATCGGACGCTTCGTCGACGATCTGACGGGCCACGTCGGCGAGGACGTGTCCCCATCCGGGTATTTCAGCTGGTTCATCGTCGATACCGGCCAGGGTGGTCATATCCACCCGAATCTCGACTACGCCTCTGTCGGAGGATCCGTTGGGTTGACCCTTCCCGGTGAGCAGGTCCAAGAGAATGTCAGCCCGGATCTGGTCGATCCTCCGTTTGTCTCCTCTGGCTTTCAATGTTCGGGCCAGCCGGTTGATCCGTCGCATCGCCCTACTGGTCTCAGCCGGAGGCAGGTTCAAACCCATCAGATTGGCGGTGCCATCCTCACCCTGTTCGGAGAACACCCTTCGCTCGTCCAGCTTCTGCTCATATCGTTCCTGGGCAGCAGCCGGGTCGACCGAAATGATGAGCCGTCCCAGATGAGCCCGCAGTTGACCCGTGGTCGATGAAGAAGCACGTTCCAAGGCGTTATCACACACCTGTCGAGCCAGGTCCCGAGGTAGGGGCATGGTCAGATCGGAGAGGATCCGAGCCCGAGGCAGGTCGATCAACCCGGCATGTAACGCCTCCCAGACCCGGGGCAGTCGTTCACAGAGCAGAAAGGCCAGCTCGACATGGATGTCGGCGGACCGACGGGTCAGCGACAACGCTGCTTGCACCTCCGAAGCAGTCGCATTCCCTACGATCTCAGGGTCGGGAGATGCGCCCTCCCAAAGATCATCCAACTCTTCGGCCACCGACCCCGACACCGCCTCTATGTCGGCATACAACTCGGCGTCGATCCAGGAACCTAGACGTGCCCTGGCCTTGAGCAGGGAAACCCGATCAAAACCAGAGAGCCGATCCCGATCCACCGAAGACAAGATCACCGCCAACAACAATCCGGGAGGGATCGTCTCCAGATCAGCCGGCAGCCCATGATCGTCATCGAAATCCGGACCGGGAAGATCCAGATCGGAAGGCAGAACCTCGGCATCGAACATACGTTCGACACTACAATCCTCCTGAGACAGATTCCATACCCACGTCGCCCGATCTGAGAAATTTCTTCGGAGAACCCGTCGGTCAAACAACTCCACTCGCCCGCAGGCCGGCGATCCCCTCGATCGAGTACCCCAATTCAGTCAACACAGCGTCGGTGTCTGCCCCCAGTACCGGCGGCTCCAACCGGATCGAGCCGGGCGTATCCGACAGTTCGATGGGCAAGCCAAGGGACCTGAGCGTGCCGGCGACAGTGTGCCTGGTCTCGGTGACCATCTCCCGGGCCAGCGTCTGCGGGCTGGCCAAGGTCTCGGAGACCCGATTGATCGGCCCGGACGGGATCCCGGCCGCATCGAAGGCCTCGACCCACTCCGCCCGGGACCTGGTCACGATGACCCTTTCCACCATCTCATCGACGAGGTCGCGGTTTCGAACCCGTTCCGGGTTGGTGGCGAAGCGGGAGTCCTCTGCCCACTCCGGTTGACCAACTTCCCGGGCGAGGACCGCGAACTGACGATCGTTGCCCACAGCCAGGGCCAGGTCGCCGTCTGAGGCCGCGTATGTCCGGTAGGGGACGATGTTGGGATGACCGTTCCCGTAGCGCCCCGCCTCCTCACCGGAGACGAGGTGGTTGGAGGCGACATTGGCGAGTATGTGGAGACCGGTGTCGTGCAGATTCACCTCACAGCGCTGGCCCCGCCCTGTCCGGTGTCGCGCCTCGAGTGCGGCGAGTATGGCGATCGAGGCCTGCATCCCGGTGCAGATGTCGACAATGGCTACCCCCAGCTTCATCGGCGTCCCGCCCGGCTCACCGGTGATCGCCATGAGCCCGGTCTCGGCTTGGAGGATGAAGTCGTAGCCGGGCATTTCCGACTTGGGCCCGGTGGAGCCATAGCCGGTGATCGAGCAACGGATCACGCCGCCTGCGTTGGCCTCGAACCACGCGTCGTCGAAGCCCCAGCGGGCCAGTGTCCCTTGCCTGAAGTTGTCGACCAGAACGTCACCGCTCCGGATCAAGCGGTCGAGCACCGCTTGTCCCTCGGGGCGGGAAAGATCCAGAGTGAGGCTCTTCTTGTTGCGGTTGACTCCGACGAAATAAGCGGAGAGCGGCCCGGCATAGGGGGGGCCCCAGTTCCGGGTGTCGTCGCCTTCCCCCGGCCGCTCCACCTTGATCACCTCCGCTCCCAGGTCACCGAGGGTCTGAGTGCAGAGGGGGCCGGCGAGCACCCGAGAGAGGTCGATCACCCTGAGACCGCTCAGGGCGCCCTCGATGGTCATGTCCGAGCGGCCTGTGAAGCCTCGCTCTGGTTACGACCCTCGTCGAAGTCGTCGAGATATGTGTCGAGGGCGTCCTTGTTTCGGACCCGAAACTGATGGAAATCGGCAGGGCGCTTCTCCAAGAAGGCGTTCATGCCCTCGAGGCTCTCCTCCGTGCCCCAGATGTTGGCCAGCAACTCCATCCCGTGTTGCCAGGAGGGGTAGAGGCTGTCGGAATCGAAGTTCAATGAGACCTTGGTGGCCCGAATTGTCTGCGACGAGTAGCCCTTCATCTGCTGAACGATGTCCTCGACCCGTGCCCGCAACTCGCCGGCAGGCAACGCCTCATTGGCCAGCCCGATCTCCGCCGCCTCCGCTCCGGTGTACCGCTTGCAGAGAAAGATCATCTCCTTGGCCCGACGCTCCCCGATCAGCTTGGCGATGTACTGCGTCGCCCCCACGGTCGGGCAGGCGCCGACCCGGGCCCCGGTCTGGCCGAAGGTGGCGTCGTCAGCTGTGATCACCAGGTCGCACCACAACATCAGCTCGTGACCGCCGCCGACACAGGCGCCCTCGACCATGGCGATCACCGGAATGGGCAGATTGCGACACGTCATGGCCACATTGAGCATGCGGTCGTTCCACATGTAGGAGTTGGCCTTGTTCAGCTTCATCATGGCGTGAAAGTCGCCTCCGGCGGAGAAGTGGCCCCCAACGCCATAAATCACCGCGGCCACGATCGTGGGGTCTTCCCGGGTCGATTCGAGGGCGTGGGCCAGCTCATCGAGGGTCTGCTCGCGGAAGGCGTTGCGCACTTCGGGCCTGTTGATCCCGATCCAGGCAGCATCGTCCCGCTTCTCGTAGATGATCTCGGCATATTCCATGGCTGCTCCCTTCAGGCTCCGGCCATGACCGAGGCCACCTCGACCGCCCGGCCCGACTCTGCCGACTCCACCGCGGCCTCCATGACGGCGATCACGGCAAGCCCGGCCTCACCATCGACCTCGACCGGGATCTCGCCACGAATCGCGGCGGCGAATGAGGACATCTGGTCGGCGAGCTCGTCGATCGGCGCCAGCTCTACGTCGACCGGCTCCGGGTCGTCCCGGCCCTGGATCCTCAGCCTCGTCCCGCCTTTAGTGCTCCAGGCGGCCGCGTCAGTGCCGAACACGGTGGTGTCGTTGACCACCGGGGTGAAGAAAGAGGTGGTCAAGGTGGCCAGGGCGCCGCTCTCCAACTCCAGTGCCAGCACCGTCGCTTCGTCGATCGGCTTGACGCGGCCGGCACGGGTGAAGGCGAACACGCTCCGAACCGGGCCGACCAGATAGTTGATGGTGTCGATCTTGTGCACACCGAGGGATGTCATCGAGCCCAGCGGGCTCTGCTTCGGGTCCCAGCGCCATGCCGTCTCCGGCATCTTGAACCCGTTGGGAATCGACTGATTGGTGACGACGGTCTCCACGTCGCCCAGCTCGCCGGCGTCGAGCATGGCCTTGATCCGGCGCTTGGCCGGCGTGCGTCGGCGCTGATGGCCGACCTGGAGCAGCACACCGGCGTCCCGGGCGGCGGCGATGGCGGCCAGACCGTCCCCGACGGTGTTGGTGAATGGCTTGTCGACGAAGACGTGCTTCCCGGCCTCCGCCGACTGCTCGATCATATCCCGGTGACTCTGATGGGAGGTGGTGATGATCACTCCTTCCACCTCCGGGTCGGCCAACAGCTCGTCGAGAGAACCGGCGGCACGGGCTCCGTGCTTTTCGGCGAACGCCTCCCTGCCCTCGGGCCGACGGGCCCAGCCCGAGACCACCTGGGCCGTGCCTGTCCTGGCCACCGCATCTGCCAGCTCCGACCCCCATCGGCCCGTGCCGATGCTGGCCAATCTCACCTTGTCACTCATCGATCCTCCTAGCTCTCAACACGCGTCGCATGCATTCATGAACAACGCCAGCATCGTGTAGTACCCGATGATGGCGGCGAGCTCGACCGTGCCTTCCTCATCGAGCCGCGACCTGGCCCGCTCGAAGACGGCGTCGGTCACCCTCCCGGTCCGGCACAGCTCGCGAGTGAAGTCGACCAGCACCGCGTCCCCGGCATCGTCGACCGGCTGCCCGCTCTCGATCGCTTCGAGTGTCGCAGCCGAAACGCCTGCGCTCCGGGCGATCGGAGTATGCGACTCCCACTCGAACGCACAGTCCCGCTCGATGGCTGTGGTGCAAATCACGACCTCACGATCGTGATCGGACAGAGTCGACTCGAAGCGGATCACCGCGCCGAGATCGGCGGCGGCACGGGCTATCTCGGGCCGGTGGATCATGGCGGCGAACGGACGGATCATCCGGCCACCTCGACTCGCCGCGATGTGGTCGAAGACCTCGAGCTGGGAGGGAACTGTGTCCTCCCTCTCCTCGATCATGCGGACACGCGGCATCTGCTCCTCCCACGGGTTTCTTGGGTCGATCGTGCATGATATAGGATCAGCCCGGTGCCGATTCTTGCCCAGAACGTGGTCGAAACCCCTCGGGGCAGGGTGTCCTATGCAGAGACCGGTTCAGGACCGACTCGCCTGGTGCTTCATTCTCTTCTCACCGATCGAAACGCCTTCGACCGCGTGGTGGAGCCAATGGGCGGGCGGTTCATCGCCATGGATCTGCCCGGGTTTGGTGCCACCGATCCGGCGAGCTCGGATATCGACGACTACGCCCACCGGGTGGCTGCCTTGATCGAGACCCTGAAGCTGGATCGCCCCGCATTGATCGGGAACGGACTGGGCGCCTTCGTCGCCCTGGGCACTGCTATCCATCACGGCGACGTCGTCGACAAAATCCTCCTGGTCGGTTGTGGCGCCGGGTTCTCGGAGCCCGCCAAAGACGCCTTCACCAACATGATCGACGCCGTCGAGGGGGGTGGGATCGAAGCCATCATCCCGATCGCGATGCGCCGCATCTTCACGGAAAGCTACGTCGAACAGCATCCCGACATGGCCGCTGAGCGGGCGGAGGTCCTCCTCAGGACCGATCCCGACGCCTTCGTCAACGCTTGCCGAGCCCTGCTCGCCCTCGACTACCGCGCATTGGCCCATCGGGTGCCCAATCCGACGATGATCCTCGTCGGTGAAGAGGACCAGGCCACACCCCCTCTCCTCGCCGAAGAGTTGCACTCGTTGATGCCGGGCTCCACCCTCGTCCGCCTCCCCGGCGTCGCCCATGCCCCGCAGATCCAGGACCCATCCAGCTTCGTCGAGGCGACAAGACAATTCCTGGAGGGTCGATGACGACTTACAAGGTCGTGGTCAGCGACCAGGTGTTCCCCTCGGTCGAGGTGGAGCGGGAGCTCCTCGCCGGGATCGACGCGGAGCTCACTGTTGCCTCCGGCGACGTGGAGTCGGTCCTCGCCATCGCGGCCGACGCCGATGCCATCCTCAACACCTATCTGCCCTGGACCGCCGACTCGATCGCGCACCTGGAGAAGTGCCGGATCA
>Ga0299914_10002885_pt1 | contig 11984 bp, 9 predicted proteins | sample RVTome_10_FD_201361 | JGI IMG/M metagenome (GOLD analysis project Ga0299914, IMG submission 201361) | Soil microbial communities from uranium-contaminated site in the Upper Colorado River Basin, Wyoming, United States - RVT153D57 (version 2) ... | reverse complement strand
ACGCGGGCCGCGGTCTCCCGGGCGCTGGCGCGCTCCAGCACGTTGCGGATGTCCGTGTGGGCGTACTTCTGCGCGCCGACCAGGTCGGCATGGCCCGGGCGCGGCAGGTGGACCTCGTCCGGCTCGAATCCCTCGACCGGCCACGGATTCATCCGCTCTTCCCAATTGGCGTAGTCGCGGTTGGCGACGAGCACAGCGATCGGGCTTCCCAAGGTGCGGCCGTGGCGCACCCCGGAGCGGACTTCGACCGTATCTGTCTCGATTCTCATCCGGCCGCCGCGCCCATGGCCGAGCTGACGCCGGGCCATGTCACGATCGAGCGCCTCGCGCTCCAGCTCCAAGCCGGCGGGCATGCCCTCGACGATCGCGACCAGCCCGGGGCCGTGCGACTCGCCTGCGGTGGTGAAGCGGAAGCGCGCGCTCATCGCCGCAAGGCTATAGGCGGGCGGTGTTCCCAGGACCTATCCCGGCAGGGGTTCCGCTTAACTTTTTCCGAAGACAGTTGGCGGCTGTCCGCGGGCGTCCGTCCGGAAAAAGTACAAGACGCTCCACCCCTACCGGGATAGGTCCTGGCGAGCGGCTGCGCGCATCACGTCGAGCGGCGGCTCGCGGTCGGTCCAGATCTCGAAGGAGAGAGCGCCTTGTTGGACGAGCACTTCGATGCCGTCGACTACTGCGGCGCCGGCTGACTCTGCTGCGGTTAGGAGCTTGGTTCGCTCGTCCCCGTAGACCATGTCGACGACCACCTGTCCGGGGACGAAGCCCGTTGCGGACAGCGGCAGCTCCTCGAAGGGGTCTTCGCCGCCCAGGCCAACGGCGGTCGAGTTGACGATCAGCTCGTAGTCCGCTTGATTCGGCTCGTCCACCGGCCTCCCGCCCAGCTCTTCGCAGAGATTGCGGGAACGCAGCTCGGTCCGGTTCCACACCTCGACCGCGGCGCCCTCGCGAACGAGCGCCCAGACGACGGCCCGCGCGGCCCCGCCGGCCCCCAGCACCAGCGCCCGCCTGTCGCGCGGCGAGTCGGGCAGGGCGTTCAGCAGCCCCTGCGCGTCGGTGTTGTCGGCCCGGATCTCCTCTCCCTCAAAGGAGAGCGTGTTGGCGGCGCCGACCTCCCGCGCCGTCTCAGAAAGCTCGTCAGCCACCGACAGCGCCGCCCCCTTGTGCGGGACGGTTACGTTGGCGCCGACGAAGCCCTCGCCGGGCATCGCCCGGACCCGCCCCTCGAAGGCATCGGGAGCGACCTCGATCGCCTCGTAGGTCCATCCATCCATCTCCAGCGCCGCCAGGGCCGCGCTGTGCATCGCCGGGGAGCGCGAGTGCCCGACCGGGTGCCCGAGGACGGCCAGGCGCGGCATCTCAGTCCTCGCAGGTGTCGGGAGACCGGCCGCCGGCCGCGTCGCGGGCGGCGTTGTAGGCGGCGACGTCGGCCTGGAACTCGGCGTCGGTCGAGGAGAAGGAGTGCTCGCCACAGGTGCCCGGCTTGACCACGTAGTACAGATAGTCGACTCGGGCGGGACGTGCCGACGCCTCGATCGAGGCAAGGCCGGGGTTGCCGATCGGCCCGGGAGGCAGGCCGGCGTGAAGGCGCGTGTTGTAGGGCGAGTCGGTGTCCAACTCCGACGCGGTCAGCGGCTCTTCGTAGTTGCCGACGGCGAAGCGCACCGTCGCGTCGATCCCCAGCGGGATTCCCTGACGCAGGCGGTTGTAGATGACGGCGGCGATCAGTCTGCGCTCGCTGTCGAGCTGCGCCTCCCGCTCGACCATGGAGGCGATCGTGAGGACGTCATAGGTGGTCAGGTTTTTGGACTTCGCATACTCCATGTCGACACCCCTGATCTGCTTCTTGAAGTCGTCGAGTTGAAGCTGGACGAGGTCGGTGACCGGGGCACTCTTGAGCAACTCGAAGGTATTGGGGAAGAGGAAGCCCTCGAGGCTCTTCGCTCTTGCGCCTCCGTATCTGGCCGGGTTGAGATGGCGAGATCTGACGCTCACCGCGACGAAGTCGCCGCGCAGGCCTTCCTGCCTCGCCAGCGCGGCGATCTGAGAGCGGTCATAGCCCTCGGGAATGGTCAGGGTGACCGTTCTGAGCACGATCGGGGGCGGCGTATCGCGGTTGAGCTGGCGGTAGGCGAGCGCGCCGGCCGCAAGCACGGCCAGCCCGACGACGGCTACCGCGACCGCGATAAGGCGCCGGCGCCTTATCGCTCGCTGCCGCTCTACCCGTCGGCGCTGGAAGCGCTCATCACTCATCCTCGCCGTCTCCGATCGCGGCTTGGCCCGCGAGGTAGGCCTGCAAGAGGTGGGCGGCGGCGAGGGAGTCGGGAGCCGCGGTGGCGCCCTCGCGGCGGCTCGCCTCCGCCATCCGCGTCGTCAGGCGCTCGTCGTAGGTCTCGACCGGGACATCGAGGACTTTCTCCAACTCTCCGCAGAAGGTGCGGGCCAGGGCCGCCTGGCTTCCCTCCTCCCCACTGAGGTGAAGCGGCAGGCCGACCACCACGCGTTCGACCTCGTACTTGGAGACCAGCTCCACGACCTCGCTGGGCGATGGCGGCTCGATCACCGGCAGCGGCGTCGCCAGCGTGCCGCTGGGGTCTGAGATCGCGCAGCCGATTCGCGCGGTCCCGTGGTCGAGGGCCAGCACACGCATCGCGCTAGGCCACTCGCTGCTCGATTGTCTTCTGCGCAGCGGCAAACGCCTCGCCGAGCCTGCCGGAGTCCCGTCCGCCAGCCTGAGCCATCTCGGCGTTCCCGCCGCCGCCTCCGCCGATGAACTTGGTGAGTTGGTCTACCAGCTCCTCCGCCGAGAGGCCTCGCTCTACAGCTGCCCTAGACACCAGGATGACCACCCCGACCTTGTCCGTGGGCTTGCGACCAGCGACCCCGCCCAGCATGACGACCGTCGGCCCGTCGCCAAGCGCAAACAGAATTCGCTTCGCCAGCGAACGCAGCTCCTTCGTGTCGGCCACCAGGGGTGTCTCGCGGGAGGCCACCTTCACCCCGGCGACCTCCGTCGCCTCGTCGATGAACCGCTGGAAGTCTTCGTCCAGACGCCTTTCTCGGTTTCGCTTCTCCACATCCTCGGCCTCGCGCAGTTGCTCGGCGGCGCGGCGGGCGCCCGACAGCGGGTCCTGCGGGGAGCCCAGCAGCTCACCCGCCTCGCGCAGCTGCTCCTCGCGCTCGCGGAACCAGTCGATAGCGGCGGGCCCGGTCAGCGCCTCGATCCGGCGCACGTTGGCGGCGCTCGAACCCTCGGAGGCGAGCTTGAAGATCCCGACCTCGGCCGTGTTGGCGACGTGGGTTCCTCCGCACAGCTCGCGGGAGACGCCGTCGACCTCGACGACCCGCACCCACTCTCCATATTTCTCGCCGAACAGGGCCATCGCGCCCAGCCGCTCGGCCTCGGCGCGCTCCATGTTTAGCCAGCGCACGGGGCGGCTCTCCTTCACCCATTCGTTGACGCGGTCCTCCACGTCGCGCAGCTCCTCGGCGCTGAGAGCCGCCCCATGGGTGAAGTCGAAGCGCAGCTTGTCTGGGCGAACCGCGGATCCGGCCTGACGCACGTGGGTCCCCAGCCGCTCGCGCAGGGCCGCGTGCAGGAGATGGGTCGCGGTGTGGTTGCGCATCGTCGCGTGGCGCGTCTCATGATCGACGGTGGCCTCGACGGGAACGCCGACCTCGATCGAGCCGTCGGCCGCCTCGACCTCCAGCGCCTGGTCCTCATCGATGCGGTAGACGTCGAGCACCCGCGCCTCCCCGCCCTCCCAGCGCAACACGCCCGAGTCGGCAACCTGGCCGCCGCCCTCTGCGTAAAAGGGACTCTCCTCCAGCTTCACCAGCGCCCGCCCGTCGTCGGCCTCGACCGCAGCCAGGCCGGTCGTCGCGCGCAGGGTCTCGTAGCCGACGAAGCGGGTCGGCGGCGCCTCCGCGGCGAAGGCGAGCACCTTCGCATGGCGATTCTCGGCGCCGTGTGCCGTCGCGGCGCCGGTGCGCGCCCGCTGCCGCTGCTCCTCCATCAGCTCCTCGAAACCGGAGTCGTCGACCGAGAGGCCTCCCTCCGCCAGCAGCTCCTTGGTCAGGTCGTAGGGAAAGCCGTAGGTGTCGTGCAGCTTGAAAGCGTCGGCGGCCTCGATCCAGGAGGTGCCCGCCTCCTTGGCCTCGGCCACCAGCCGCTCCAGCAGCTCGGTGCCGCGCTCCAGCGTGCGGCCGAAGCTCTCCTCCTCGTCGCCGACCCAGCGGGCGATCGTCTCCCGCTCGGCGCTCAGCTCCGGGTACGCCTCCCCCATGATCTCGATCGTCCGCTCGGCGAAGCGTCCCAGCCAGGGCGCCTCCAGGCCCAGCGTCCGCCCCTGCTGGATCGCTCGGCGCATGATCCGGCGCAGGATGTAGCCGCGGTCCTCGTTGGAGGGGACGACGCCGTCGGCGATCAGGAAGGCGGCTCCACGCGAGTGGTCGGCGACGATCCGCATCGCCCGGGTCACCGGCCCGCCCTCGGCGTAGGAGCGACCGGACATCTCCTCAGCGAGGTCGATCAGCGGGCGGATCAGGTCCGTCTCGAAGACCGAGGGGACGTCCTGGAGGATCGCCGCCATCCGGTCCAGTCCCATGCCGGTGTCGATGTTGCGCATCGGCAGCGGCGTCAGCGCGCCGTCCTCGGCGAGGTCGTAGGTCATGAAGACGTGGTTCCAGAACTCGAGGAAGCGGTCGGTGTCGTCTCCCGGCCGCTCGCCGGCGGCGCCGAAGTCCACGCCGCGGTCCAGATACAGCTCCGAGCACGGCCCGCAGGGCCCGCTCGGGCCCGCCTGCCAGAAGTTGTCCTCCCGGCCCAGCCGCACGATCCGCTCGTCGGGCACGCCTATGGCGCCCCAGAGTGCGATCGCCTCCTCGTCGGGCCCCAAGCCCAGCTCCTCGTCGCCGCCGAATACCGTGACCCAGATTCGCTCCGGGTCCATCCCGAAGCCCTGCGTCGACAGCTCCCAGCCCCAGGGGATCGACTCCTCCTTGAAGTAGTCGCCGAAGCTCCAGTTGCCGAGCATTTCGAAGAAGGTGAGGTGGCGGGCGGTGTTGCCGACCTCCTCGATGTCCGTCGTGCGAAAGCATTTCTGAACGTCGGCGAGGCGCCGCGCCGGCGGTTCCTCACGTCCCAGGAAATAGGGCTTGAACGGCTGCATCCCGGCGGTGGTCAGCAGCACCGAGGGGTCGTGGACGGAGGGAACGAGCGAGGCCGAGGGGACGATCCTGTGCCCCCGCTCCTCGAAGAAGGAGAGATATGCCTGGCGGATCTCCGTGGCCTTCATGAGGCGAGAGCCTAAGTGGCGAGCGGCTCCGGCGCAGCGACTGGCCCGGCTATGCGCTGACACCCGGCCCCGACAATCGTTGAAGGAGCGTGATGCATTGGCTCTACCCTTGCCTCGATGTCCATCGAAGGGATCTACCGCCGCTACCACCAGGTCCTGTACCGCTACTGCCTGGCGATTGTCGGCAACCCCGAGGACGCGCAGGACGCCCTTCAGAACACGATGATCAAGGCGATGCGCGCCCTGGAGGGCGAGAAGCGCCAGATCAAGTTGAGGCCGTGGCTGTACCGGATCGCGCACAACGAGTCGATCGACCTGCTGCGCAAGCGGCGCCCGACCGAGGAAATCGATGCGGAGGCCTTCGAGGGCGGGCCGAGCGCCGCCGAGACGGCGGAAGCCCGGGAGCGGCTGCGCGCTCTGATGACCGACCTCGGCGAGCTGCCCGACCGCCAGCGCGGCGCCCTGACGATGCGGGAGATGGCCGGCCTCAGCTTCGGTCAGATCGGCGCCGCGTTCGACACATCGCCCGCCGTCGCCCGTCAAACCGTCTACGAAGCTCGACTGGGGCTGCGGGAGATGAGTGAGGGCCGGGACATGGCATGCGCCGAGGTGTGTCGCGTCCTCTCGGACGGTGACGGCAGGATCGTGCGCCGGCGCGACATTCGGGCGCACCTCCGCTCCTGCCCGGCCTGCAGGGCGTTCCGCGACGACATCGCGGGCCGCCAGCGGGACTTCGCGGCCATCGCGCCGCTCCCGGCCATCGCGGCGGCGGGGCTGCTGAGAGGCATCCTCGCCTCCGGCGCCGGAGCTTCGGGCGCCGGCCTAGCCGGGGGGGCGGGGGTCGGCGCCGGGGGGGCGGTCGCGACTTCGGCTGTCGTCAAATCCGCCGCGACGGTCGCCGTCGTGGCCGCGGTGGGCGCAGGAGCCGCAGACCGTGGCGGGCTGATCGACGTTCCCCTCCCGGGCGAGGGCAAGGCTCCGAAGGCACAGACGTCCGAACCCGGGGGCGGCGCCGGCGGATCCCGCGAGGAAGCGTCCGGCGGGCGCGCGGCTGCCGAGGAGCGGCGCCGAGAGCGGCGAGCGAGGAAAGACAGGCGCTCCGGCGCGCCGGGCAGAGCCGCTTCGAGGCAGTCCAGAGGCAGAGGCAAAAACGGCAAGAACGCGCATCGCGGCCGCCGAGGCCTCCCCGCCGCCTCCAGACACGGACAGCAGACGGCGGCGGCCCACAGAGCGACCCGCGGTGGCCGCTCCGCCCAACACGCTCCGGTGGCTCCCCAGCCGAGAGCCCCGCCCTCTCACGCACAGCTGAACTCGAAGTCGAATTCAGCCCAGTCGTCGCCCGCGCCGCCAACCCCGGGTCCGGTCGGGCCTGACAAACCCGAGCCTTCCGCGTCTCAACCATCGAATCCCGTCGACGACGGCACGCCGAGAGACGGCGGTGCCAGATGAAGAAGGAGGAAGCATGAAGACCCAGCTGAAGCTCGTCCTCACGATCGGCGCACTGGCGCTTGCCGTCAGTTCGACCGCCGCTTTCGCGGCCGGCAAACCCGCAAACGTGCCCCCACAGGGCAAAGACAACGGGCCCGTCTACACGCCCGAGAACCCCGGCGATCCCACGCCCGGGCCGAGAGCGGGGCTACCGGCTAAAGCAAAGGCGTATGGCCGCTATTGCAAAAGCATGAGCAAGAGACACGTCAAAGGTGAGAAGGGGACCGAGTTCAGCCGTTGCGTGACCGCAATGGCCAAAGCCGCCAACAACGGCAACCTCGCCCCTGGACGCGCATGCAAAGGCATGAGCAAGAGACACGTCAAAGGTGAGAAGGGGACCGAGTTCAGCCGTTGCGTCAAGGCGGCGGCGAAGCTCCGTCGTCATCAGCCTGACGAGAGCGGAACCACCGCTTGAGACTCGCCGGCGGACTGCTCGCCTACTTCAGCGCCAGCCCGCCTCAGGGGGCGATTGTGCCGTGGCCGACGATCGACTCCCCGGCCAGAAGCACAGCTGCCTGCCCGGGCGAGGCCCCGGAGAACGCCTCGCCGAGGGAAATCTCCAGCTCGGAATGACGACCGGACCCCGCTGCCCCGACGGCGGCGGGGACGGTCGTCGAGTGGTAGCGCAACCTGACGGCGTCCACACGCTCGGCGTCGCGATGCAGGACGACATCGCGAATCCGCACGCTGCGGGCCGCCAGCTCGTCGCGACCGCCAACGGTCACGGTGTTTGTCTCCGCGTCGGTAGCGAGGACGTATAGGGGTTCCGCCGAGCCGCCTCCGATGCCACGCCGCTGGCCGACGGTGAAGTTGTGATGGCCGCGATGCCTGCCGAGGGCTCGTCCGGAGCGGTCGACTATCGCCCCCTCCCGGTCGCGCAGGCCCCCATGGGCGCGCAGGAACTTCTGCTTTCCCTGCCCGGCGAGGAAGCAGAGATCCTGGCTCTCGGCCTTGCGGGCGACGGGAAGGTCGTGGCGGGCGGCGATCTCCCGCACCTCGGGCTTGGTCAGTTCGACCAGCGGGAAGCGCAGCCGCTCCAGCAGGGCGGGCGGCAGTGCAGCGAGCATGTAGCTCTGGTCCTTGGCCTCATCGGCGGCGGCGGCGAGCAGAGGGCCGTCGCCGTCATCGACGATCCGCGCGTAGTGGCCGGTGACGAAATGGGCGGCGCCGAGGCGGTCGGCGAGATCGATCATCGCCGCTATCCGCACCTCCCCGTTGCAGACGATGCACGGGTTCGGCGTGCTTCCCGCCGCGTAGCCGGCGATGAACTCGGCGACGACGCGGCGGCGGAACTCCTCCTCCAGGTCCAGGGTGAAGTGCGGGATGCCGAGTGAGTGGGCGAGCGCCCGCGCGCCGACCACCGCCTCGGGGGAGCAGCATGCCTTGGCCCCGTCGGTCTCCGGGTCGGCCCACAGCTTCAGGGTCACGCCAAGGACCTCGGCGCCCCGCTCGCGCTCCAGCAGCGCCGCGACGGCGCTGTCGACGCCGCCCGACATGGCGACGAGAACCCGCCCAGGGGATGGGGACGCCAACCGCTCCCGCGAGGCGGCAGCGGCGGCCAGGGCGCGGTGCAGCGCGTCGGCGGCCAGCTGCGCCGCGTGTCGCTTTGCGGGTGTCAGCCCCCCGACCGCCGCATCCACCTCATCGACCCCGACCCGAGCGGCGTCAATCGCCGACTCGTCGCAAACGAGGTCGACGGCGGCAGCCGTGGCCGCCCGAGTGGCCCCGCACCCCTCCGCGTCAAAGGTTGCGTCGGCCACTTTCCCCGCCTCGAGAACGAGCGAGACACGCGAAAGGTCCCCGCAAGCCGCCCCACCGGCCGCCCCGGTGAAGGCGCCGGCGGGCACAGCGCCCAAACGCGCCTCGTCCCGCAGGTATGCCTCGAACAGATCCCGGCTCATTGCTAGAGGTTAGGAGGCCTGTTCCGGTTTCGCAGAACTTGGCGCAGATCGCCCGCAAGGGCAGGCGCGTCTTCATGTAGCTGTCGCCAGGTGATCCGCATCGAACGCCAGCCCTCGACCAGGAGGATTCGGTCCCGCTCTCGATCTCTTTCGAATGCCTGCCGGGTGCCGTGCGCCGCGCGACCGTCCAGCTCAACGGCGAATCGTTCCTCCATCCACAGGCAGTCGACTTTGAAGTGACGCCCACGCAGGTGCAGATAGGCGTTGAGGCGGGGCCGCGGCAGCTCGTAGGCATCGAGAAAGGAGACGAACCGCTCCTCAAGCTCTTCGTCGGTGATCCCTCTCGGCTCCTTGGACGCGATCAGCTCTCGCAGCGTCGCCGCGCCGCGCCGGCGCGGATAGCGCTCCAGCAGCTCAAAGACCGAGACGCGATCTCGGAGCTGGCGGACCTCGGCCTCGTTCAATGCCCGCTCCAGCTGTCGCCTCGTCACACAGCCGGCCAGATCGAGCAGCGTCCGCGCGAGCGAAGTCACCGAGATCCCGTCTATGACCTGAACTTCGTCCGCCCCGATCGGGGAGCGATGCGCAACGACGGCGACGCCCGCCGGCGACCTCCAACCTCTCGCCCGTGTCACCTCAACCACATGAGACGAGGGCGGCACGATCCCCAGCAGCTGCCCCGCCGAGCGATGGCTCAAGACCGCTCCCGGCCCACAAGCGAGCACCGCGGCCATCCATCTGCCCTCGCGCGTGAGAAGGCGGTGGCCGACCGCATAGACGCCCCGGTGCACCGGGTGCAACTGCCCGCGCTCGATTCGAGCGTCTAAAGCGCCCCTCCCAACCCCCCGCTCTCGGAGTTGCCGCCGCGCGACCAGGCCATGCTGGCGTTCGGCAAGCTCGACGATAAGCCGATCCACGTCCTTTGACGCCACCCGAGCCCGACGCGTGCTCCATTGTTCATCTGTGGGCTGAATAACGGAGCACGCGTCGGGCATGGGGCGATGGTCCCCATGATCGACGCGCCTGTGGCGCGTCGATTGTCAAGCCTTTGTGCAAGGAACGTGCCGGCGGCGCAAAAGAGGCCCCAGTCCGCCGGTATCGCCTCAGGCTTTGATCCCTTGAAGTAAGGGTGGGCGCCTCCTCGCGACCCCTCGGAGTCGAGAGAGATCGGCCCCCGCGCCGTTTGTGTTGGGTCAAACGGTGAGACGACTCTCGCACGGGCTCGAGCCTCGGTGCCACCGTACCACCGCGCGGGCGGCGCGGCTGAATTCTTAATCTAGGTTGGAGAGGAGCAGCTCAGCCTCGCTCCAATCGTGCGGCTGGACCCGCAAGGCGATGTCGCCGCGGCCGAAGCGATCCAGCGGCCAGTCGGCGGTCAGGACTGCGACGATCCCCGCCTCCTCAAGCGCTTGAAGCCAGGCCCGCGCCGTCTTCACGTCGGCGAAGTCGCGCACCACCTCCCAGGAGTCGAAGGTCGGGTCATCGACGTGGACCGGCGCCTGGCCGGGTCCCGGCCCGCGGCCGCGGAGGCCCTCCCGCAGGCGGTCGAAGAGGCTCACCTCAGTGCCCCGCGAGCCCTCGCTTGTGGAGGGCGATGCCGAGGTCGCGCAGCTGGAGCTCCTCCACCGGGGCGGGGGCGCCGGTCAGTGCGTCGGCGCCGGAGGCCGTCTTCGGGAAGGCGATCACGTCGCGGATCGAGTCGGCGCCGGCGAGCTTCTGGACGATCCGGTCCAGCCCGTAGGCGATGCCGCCGTGGGGCGGCGCCCCGTAGCGCAGCGCCTCCAGCAGGAAGCCGAAGCGGGACTCCGCTTCCTCCGCGTCGATGCCGAGGGCGGCGAAGACCGCCCCCTGCGTCGCGGCGTCGCTGATGCGGACGGAACCGCCTCCCATCTCCTGCCCGTTCCAGACGATGTCGTAGGCCTGCGCGCGGGCCGCGCCGGGGCTCTCGGGATCGAAGTCTCCGACGGGGGCGGTGAAGGGATGGTGCAGCGCGTCCCAGCGCCCGCCCTCCTCGTTCCACTCCATCAGCGGCCAGTCGACGATCCAGACCAACCGGTGCTCGCTCTCGTCGATCAGGCCGAAGCGCTCGGCCAGGTCCAGTCGCATCTGCCCGAGAACGGCATAGGTGACGCGGCGCTCGTCGGCGACGAGCAGCAGCAGGTCGCCCTCCTCGGCGTCCAGCTTCTCGTTCAGGCTTCTCAGCTCGGCCTCGCTGAGGAACTTTGCCGTCGGCGAGCGCCAGCCGTCGCCCTCGCGGAAGGCCCAGACCAGGCCCTTCGCCCCCAGCTCCTGGGCGCGGGAGATCAACCCGTCCAGCTCCGAGCGTGGCATCTCGCGCCGGCCGGCGTTGATGCCGCGGACCGCCCCGCCTCCGTCCAGGACCGAGCGAAAGACCTTGAACTCGGTCTCGGTCAGGGCATCGCTGAGGTCGACCAGCTCCAGGCCGAAGCGCAGGTCCGGCCGGTCGGTGCCGAAACGGCCCATCGCCTCGGCGTGGCACATGCGCTGGATCGGCAGCTCGATCTCCGGGCCGCCGGCTCGCTCGAAGACGTGCGCCAGCAGCCGCTCGTTCAGCGCGATCACGTCCTCGCCGTCGACGAAGGACATCTCGATGTCGAGCTGGGTGAAGTCGGGCTGGCGGTCGGCGCGCAGGTCCTCGTCGCGGAAGCAGCGGGCGACCTGGTAGTAGCGCTCGAACCCGGCCACCATCAGCAGCTGCTTGAACAGCTGCGGGGACTGCGGCAGCGCGTAGAAGGAGCCCTGCTGGAGGCGGCTGGGGACGAGGAAGTCGCGGGCGCCCTCGGGGGTGGAGCGGGTCAGCACCGGCGTCTCGATGTCGAGAAAGCCCTCACCGTCGAGGAACTCGCGCATCGCCGCCGTCACCCGGTGGCGCAGCGCCATCGCGTCGCGCATCTGCTCGCGGCGCAGGTCGAGGTAGCGGTGGCGCAGCCGCGCGTCCTCCCCCACCTCGCCCGAGAAGCCCTCGATCTGGAAGGGCGGCGTCTCGGCGTCGGCGAGAAGGTCGGCACTCTCCACCTTCAGCTCGACCTCGCCGGTCGGCAGGTCGGGGTTGACCGTCTCGGCCGAGCGCTTCACCACGGTCCCGGCCGCGCTCAGCACGTCCTCGGCGCGCAGCTTGTGAGCCAGCTCGAAGGACTCTCCCGAGGTGTCGGGGTGGAAGACGAGTTGGACCAGGCCGGTGCGGTCGCGCAGGTCGATGAAGATCAGGCCGCCGTGGTCGCGGCGGCGGTGCACCCAGCCGGCGACCCGCGCCTCGGAGTCGACCCGGTCGTCCAGAACC
>Ga0299914_10002884_pt1 | contig 11985 bp, 15 predicted proteins | sample RVTome_10_FD_201361 | JGI IMG/M metagenome (GOLD analysis project Ga0299914, IMG submission 201361) | Soil microbial communities from uranium-contaminated site in the Upper Colorado River Basin, Wyoming, United States - RVT153D57 (version 2) ... | reverse complement strand
GCCCAGCAGTTCCTGAACACCCCAGAAGCAGCCTCCGGCGAGGATCGCGGTCTCGGTGTTGTCGCTCATCGACGGTCCTTTCTTGTTGAAGACTAGTCTCGGAAGGCCCTTAGTCACCTAGGGCGGCGGGCCGTTCTCCCGGGCGATCTCCGCGCCGTCGACCGTCCGGTCGTTGTACGTTGATTCGATCGTGCTCATCTCACCACCCCCACCAAGGGAACGGGAAGAAGATCACGACAATCACGATCAACCAGCCCACCGCCATCCACAGGGTTGAGCTGAATCCCATGAAATCGGTGCGCCGGCGAGGTTCGGGCCGGAGGTGGTACCAGCGCCGTCCTGGTGCGGTTTCGGGCGTGTTGGACATCAGGTCTCCTTTCGTGACGGGGCTCGAGCGCGTCAGGCACAGGCGCAGGTGGAGCCAACGCCCGCCGGTGGCAAGGCATTCGGAACACCCGATCCAGCTGCTCGGCGAGATCGGAAGCTCGCCGTCGAGGTCGGGGCTGACGACGAAGTCGAGGTGTTGACAAGGAACGTTCATGGCGCCCTCACCATCGAGGGACGAGCTCTCGGCCGCACTTCCGCGATGAGGATTCCCACGACGAAGACCAGAACGAGAAGCTGATAGGCGACGCTGGACAGCTCGTAGACCTCGGTCTCAGAACCCCGGTACGCGACGTCGATTCCAATCGCCAGGGAGAGCGAGCCCGCCGCCACGGGCACCGACCCGATCCAGGCGCCAAACCGGCGGCTGACCGCTACGGCGACGCCCAGCAGGACCAGGGTCAGGCCGTACACGGCGTAGAAGAAGCTCTGCACCCCCCAACCCGTCCACAGCACCGTTTCTGCGTTGCCAAAGCGAGTCGCCTCGTCGGCGGGCGGTGCGTCGACCCAGGCGTCGACCGCCTGCTTGAGTGCCACTGCGTCCACGGCCTGCACGAGGGCCCATGTAGCCGCGGTCGCCACCGCTCCCGCACCAGCGAGTGCAGCCAGGTGAGGAGCCTCAGGGCGCAGCGCACGGGCCAGCACGAACAATCCGGCGAGGCCGAGAAGGATGGCGGCGAACTGCACGAGATGGCCAGCGACCCACGCCCCGCTGTCGGCGTAGCGAGTGAAGATCGCCTCATGGTCGGCCCCCTCCTTCGATGGGAGGAGCGCCAACGTCGCCACCGCATTCAACACCGCCCCAGCGACCATGAGCACAGCGCTGAGGGCGAACTCGCGTGTGAGCCCTGAGGTCATATGAGCGACCCCAGCCCCTCGAGCGCAGCCCAGCCGACCACGATCTCGAGCACGACCCCCGCGAGGAGGACCACGGTCCCGGCGACCGCCACGGCGAAGTCCTCGAACAACACCGCGAGCGAAATGAGCACCACTCCAAGCGCGGGCAGCGTGTCGAGGCCCGTGAACGGCACCGCCAGGAAGGCGCCCAGCGAGCCTGCGATCACCAGCGCTCCGAAGGCGATGTTGCTGACCCGATGTTCGAAGGCGACCCTGAGACGCGGTCGCGAGATTCGCTCCAGTCGCCGCACAATGTTCATCAGCCCCGTGAGAAGTCGTGCTTGCTTGTCGCCCCCCAGGTCCACTGCCTCCCAGCGCCGCGGCAGCCAGACGCAATCGCGGTTCGCGATCAGCTGGAGCGCCAGCAGCATCGCGATCGCCTCGAGGACCTGTGTTACGCCACCGGTGGGCAATGGGAGGGCCGACGGCGCCAGCAGGAAGAGGAACAGCACGGCGAAGCTCCGCTCCTCGAACAGGTCGATGAGACTCCCGAGCGTCTTGTCGCCATCGCTCCGCAGCCAGCCATCCAGCTCGTCGCTGAGCCTCATCGCGCCCGTCGTGCCGCTCCGCTCGCCGAGTGGTCCGGTCCAGACCGCTTGGCTCGCCCGAGTCATCGTCGGCCTACCCGAACGTGAACGCGTAAGCCTCAGCGCGGGGCTCGAGGAACGTAATCTCCAGCGTCCGCTCGCGGACGGCGTCGTGCTGGCGTACGAGTTGGTAGAGGCGGCCGTCTCGGAGCAGGCCGTTGCCGTCCGGGTCGACGTCCGCGCCGTGCGACGGGCCCGGCGCCTCGCCATCTAGGCGCACGCGGAAGGGAATCGGCCCGCCCACTCCGGGAGACAGAACGAGATGCGCGTCGCGCGCGTAGAACCGAAACGCGATGCTCCCGCCGGCCTGGTCGAGCACCACGTTCTCTTGTCCGATCGTCCACTCGCCGCTGAGTGCCCAGTCATTGACGCTCAGCTCATCCGGCGAGGCGGCCGACCCGCCACGCCCGTAGCCGAGATACGTCTCGGGCGTGCGCAGGTGGTCCCAGTCGGCTTCGGCCTCCACGCCGACGCCCTCGACGGACACGAGCTCGCGCTCGATACCCAGCAGTTGCTGGATCACGCGCTCCGACTGCTCGTAGCGCCCTTCGCCGAAGTGCTGGTCGCTGATGATCCCGTCGGCATCGATGAAATAGAGCGCCGGCCAGTACTGATTGGCGAACGCGCTCCAGATCTCGTAGTCGTTGTCGACCGCGACGGGATAGTCGATCGCTCGGTCGACCGTCGCCCGCCGCACGCCGTCGGTGTCGTGCTCGAACGAGAACTCCGGTGTGTGGACCCCGATCACGACCAACTCGTCGTCTCGGTAGGCCTGCGACCAGGCGCGGACGTAGGGCTCCTGGCGCAGCCAGTTGATGCAGGTCAGCGTCCAGAAGTTCACGATGACGACGCGGTCCCGAAGCTCGGCGGGGGAGAGTGGCTCGGAGTTGAGCCACTCGGTCGCCCCGCCGAGCGAGGGCATGTGCAGCCGTTCGAACGGCATGCGCAGACGTTCGAACACGGTCACCTAGCGGAGCTTCCGGAGCCCGGTGCGGACCTCTTCTGAGAGGAGCTCCGGCTGTTCCCAGGCCGCGAAGTGCCCGCCCTTGTCGAGCTCGTTGTAATGGATGAGCTTGGGATAGGCCGCCTCCGCCCAACTCCGCGGCACCTGATAGAGCTCGTCAGGAAAGACGCTCACCGCTACCGGGATGGACACTCCCTTCGGGTCGAAGAAGCCGAGCTTGTTTTCCCAATAGAGACGTCCCGAAGAGACCCCCGTGTTCGTCAACCAGTAGTGCGTGATGTTGTCGAGGACGTCGTCTCGGGTAAGGCCCTCGGCCTGTCCTTCGAAGACACGGGCGATCAGCGCCAAGCTGACCGAGTCGTGGTCGAGCATCCAGCCGGCCAGGCCGACGGGTGAATCCGCAATTCCGTACAGCGCCTGCGGGTGGGTCCCCAGCTCGAGTGCATAGCCCACGTCTGTCGCAAAGAAGTCCTTCAGCTTCTCGTAGAGGCGTGTTCCCTCGTCATCAAGACCGGACGGCGCCGGGGCGCCGGACTGGACCGCCGCTGAGACGTCGGGTCGAACAGCACCCGGGAAGTTGGTGTGGATGCCGATCAACCCCGGAGGCGCCTGTGCACCCATCAGATCAACGATTTGCCCGCCCCAATCGCCGCCCTGGGCGACGTAGCGGTCGTATCCAAGGCGCTTCATCAGCTCGGCGTAGGCACGAGCGATGTGCTCGGGGCCCCAGCCGGTCTCGGTCGGCTTACCCGAGAATCCGTAGCCCGGCATCGACGGGACCACCAGGTGAAACGCGTCCGATGCGCTCGCGCCGTGTGCCGTCGGATTGGTCAGGGGATCGATGATCTTCAGCTGCTCGATGACCGAGCCGGGCCATCCGTGCAAGACGATGAGCGGCAACGCATCTTCGTGTTCCGAGCGAACGTGAATGAAATGAATGTCCAGGCCGTCGATCTCGGTGATGAAGTGCGGTAGGGCCTTCAGCTTCTCCTCGCACTTGCGCCAGTCGTACTCTTCCGCCCAGTAGCGCGCGAGCGCCTGCATCGTCGCGAGGCGCGGGCCCTGCGACTGATCTTCGACGGTCTCCTTTTCGGGCCAGCGCGTGGCGACGATGCGTTGACGGAGGTCGTCCAGAGCCTCTTCCGGAACCTCAACTTGGAAGGGACGGATCTCTGTGGCGTCCGACGGCTTTTGGGTCGTGACCGACATATGGGTCTCCTTTGGGTTTAGTGACGGCGACTTACTCGCCGCTGAACGGGTTGAGCAAGAGCATGGCGCTGCGGTTCCGCGGCGCCGAGCGAGGGCGCGTGCGGGCGCTTCAACACAGCCACCTAGCGCAGCGTCCGGAACCCGGTGCGGACCTCTTCCGAGAGGAGTTCCGGCTGCTCCCAAGCGGCGAAGTGCCCGCCCTTGTCGAGCTTGTTGTAATGGATGAGCTTGGGATAGGCCGCCTCCGCCCAACTCCGCGGCGGCGTGTAGATCTCGTCAGGAAAGACGCTCACGGCCGCCGGGATGTTCACGACCGCCGAGGCGGAGGTCGGGGCGGTCGGCCAGCCCTTCGGGTCGAAGAAGCCGACACTGTTTTCCCAATAGAGGCGTGCCGAAGAGACCCCCGTGTTCGTCAACCAGTAGTGGGTGATGTTGTCGAGCACGTCGTCTCGGGTCAGGCCTTCCTGGGCCCCGTCGACAAAGACGCGAGAGATCAGCGCCATACTGGTCGCGTCGTGGTCGAGCATCCAGGCGGCCAGGCCGACGGGTGAATCCGCAATTCCGTACAGCGCCTGCGGGTGGGTCGCGCTCTCGATTGCATAGCCCGCGTCCGTCGCGAAAAAGACCTGCAGCTCCTCGTAGATGCGGGTTTCCTCGCCATCGAGACCGGAGGGGTCGCCCGACTGGACCGCCGCTGCGACGTCGGGTCGAACAGCACCAGCGAAGTTGGTGTGGATGCCGAGCAACCCCGGAGGCGCCTGCGCACCCATCACATCAACGATTTGCCCGCCCCAATCGCCGCCCGAGGCGACGTAGCGGTCGTATCCCGGGCGCTTCATCAGCTCGGCGTAGGCACGAGCGATGTGCTCGACGTCCCAGCCGGTGGCGGCCGGCTTGCCTGAGAACCCGTAGCCGGGCATCGACGGGATCACCAGATGAAACGCATCCGCTGCGCTCGCCCCATGTGCCGTCGGATTGGTCAGCGGATCGATGATCTTCAGCTGCTCGATGACCGAGCCGGGCCATCCGTGCAAGACGATCAGCGGCATCGCAGCCTCATGTTCCGAGCGGACGTGGATGAAATGGATGTCCAGCCCATCGATCTCAGTGATGAAGTGCGGTAGCGCCTTCAGTTTCTCCTCGCACTTGCGCCAGTCGTACTCCTCGGCCCAATAGCGAGCGACCGCCTGCATCATCGCGAGCTGCGGGCCCTGCGAGGCATCGTCGACGGTCTCCTTTTCTGGGAAGCGGGTGGCGACCATTCGCGTACGCAGGTCATCGAGATCCGACTCGGGGGTCTCGATCGTGAACGGCCGGATCGCTGTGGCGTCCGTTGCCTTGTCGGTGGTGACGGCCATGTGGGTGCCTTCCTGGTTTGGGGTTGGCGCCGGCGGACGATTTCCGCATCTAGGAGCATCCTTCGTGGCAAGTTGCACAACAAGCGGCGGATGTCGCACCTGAAGGCGGGACATTCGTCGCTGCCGCCCATAGGTCATTTGGCGCATAGCCAAAGCGGCGGTAACGTGATCGAGTAATTCCCCGATCCCCCGTTCCGCGAGGGGGTGCCAATCTTCAGCGCGGAAGCACAGCTGCATGGCCTATGGCCGGCGGTCAGAACGGCGTCGCGCGGCGTGCGGCCAGCCGTTCGATACGTGGGCGGCGTGGTGCTTCTCGCCGCCGCCTACTACGTCGCAGCGAAGGTTGGGCAGTCGCTGCGCTACACCGCCCCGGTGTCGGCGATCTGGCCCCCCGCCGGGCTCGGGATCGCCGCGCTCTACCGTTGGGGAATACGTTGGTGGCCCGGCGTGCTGCTTGGCGAGATCGTCGTCAATGGAGCGCTGCTGCTAGACGACAGCACATTCCCGGCCGGAAGCCTTGTTGGTCAGCAGGCCGGCAACATGGCGGAGGTCATCGTGGGCGCGCTGTTGTTGCGCCGGCTCATTGGTCCTAAGGCCGCGATGGACCGCGTCGAGCAGGTCGGCGGCATGCTTGTCGCCCTCGGCGTCGCGACTGCGATCAGCGCGACGGCGGGCACTGTCTCGATGGTCGTCGGAGGCGTGGTCGACGACTCAAACGCCGCCGAGTTCTGGCGCACCTGGTGGCTCGGCGACACCTCTGGGGGGCTGGTCGTGCTCCCGCTGATGCTCGCGTGGGCTCACCGTCCCATCGATGCCTGGCGTAATATCCGAACCTACGAGGGCGCGGCCATGGTCGCGAGCGTTACCGCCCTCAGCATCATCGCGTCCTCAACCGAGGAACCGATCAGGTACATGGTCTTTCCGGCGCTGATCTGGGCGGCATTCCGATTCGGCCCTCCCGGCGCGACGTTGTCCATCGCGGTCACCGCCGGTGTGACTTTCGGCGTGACGGCCCACGAGGTTGGGCCATTTTCTGAACAGCCGATCGACCAGCACACGCTCAGCACGCAGCTCTACATCTGGGTCGCGGCCCTGACGACGCTGTTCCTGGCCGCTGTGGTAAGCGAGCGGGGGCGAGCCTCCAAGGAGCTCGCCGAAGCACGCAGAACCGAGGGTGCGCAGGCCGTGGAGGAACGGCGCCGGATCGCTCGAGATCTCCACGATTCGGCGTCTCAGGCCCTGTTCTCGACGGTGCTGCACACCCGCACGGCCCAGAAGGCTTTGGGGCAGGAGGAAGAAAGTCCCGCCGGGGTCGGCGTCGTCGGACGATCCCTTGGCGCGATTGCGGACCTGACCCGGAGCGTGCAGAGCGACATGCGCGCCCTCGTCGTCGAGCTGCACCGCGACCCGGTCCATGACGGGCTGGTTGCGGCGCTCGCCAGACACGCCTCCGGCGTGCGTACCTCGGACGGGCTGACCGTCGACGTCCGGGGACCGGGGTCGCGGCTCCCGCTGTCGGGGCACGTTGAGGCCGAGCTGTTCGTCATCGGGCGGGAGGCGCTCGCCAACGTCCAGAAGCACGCCGGGGCGAGCGCGGCGTCCGTTCGGGTTGAGGTTCGACAACGCCAGGTTGTGCTCGAGGTCCGCGACAACGGGCGGGGCTTCGACCCAGCCGCCGGACATCCCGGTCACTTCGGCCTCGACTCGATGCGCAGCCGTGCGGGCGAGATCGGCGGGCGGATCACGGTCAATAGCGCGCCCGGGTCAGGAACGTTGGTACGAGTCTGCGTTCCGGCGGAAACGGAAGGCACCTGAGATGGAGCCAGGCCGGGACGAGACCATCGGCGTCCTCGTGGTCGACGACCACGAGGTCGTGCGCCGAGGGTTGCTCGCGTTCCTCGACGGCGAGCCCGATATCGACGTCGTAGGCGAGGCTGAAGGGGGCGCTCAGGCGCTTGAGCTCCTCGCTGAGCTGGAGTCGCAGGGGCGCCGGCCCGACGTTCTCGTGATGGATCTGCAGATGGCGCCGGTCGACGGGATCGAGTCGACCCGTCAGGTTCGCGCTCTCTACGACGACATCGAAGTCGTGGCGCTCACGTCGTTTGCCGAGGACGAGCGTGTGCACGCGGCGCTCCAGGCAGGGGCATCGGGCTACGTGCTCAAGGACTCCGATGCCGACGACGTGGCAGCCGCCGTCCGGGCTGCGCATCGAGGCGAGCTGCAAATCGACCCTGTCATCGCGAGAAGGCTGATGTCGTCACTTGACAAGCCGCGAGACCCCGACCCGATCTCCGAGCTCACGCCCCGAGAGCTGGACGTGCTCCGTCTCGTGGCCCTGGGCAAACCCAACAAGCAGATCGCCATCGAGCTCGTGATCAGCGAGCGCACGGCCAGGACACACGTATCGAGGATCCTCCGCAAGCTCGAACTGAGCTCGCGTACCCAGGCTGCCCTCTGGGCGGTCAGGGAGGGTCTCGTGGAAGTGGAGCGCGACCCGCATTAGTTGTAGGCCGACAGATGCGGATCGTCAATTGCATGCCGGATGGCCGATCGACGATCGGCCTCGCTGTCGCAAAAGGAACACCGAGGTCCGCGCGAACAAGCGGGGTGACTCCACGTTCACCAAAGACCGGAATGACCGGCAAGACCACGATCAGCCGCCTCCAGGCGAGCGGTAAATGGAAGGACTACCGCCCGAAGTCGGGCTAGGCCCCGGAAACGCCGAAGGGTTCGCTGGACGTAGATCCACGAAGGGCCGCTCTACGGGACGGACGTGGCCCTTGAAGCCGGTCTCCTGGAAGGGGCCTCGTTTGCGTGGGCCCGCCTCCCGGAAATCGCTCGAAGGGGAAGGGCGCGCCAGAATCCGCCATGCGGCGTGGGCCTCACCTACCTAGTGGCTGAGCATTGCTGGCTACGCCTTACTCAAGCGGGACGTGGCGAGCGCGAATGGGCTGCCCTCGGAATCACGACACACGGCCCAACGCTCGCCGGGATGGATCACCGAGCCGCCGAGCTCCCGGACGCGGTCAAGCGTGGCGGCGAGATCGACCACCGTGAAGTAGGGCAGCGAGGCGGTGTCACCGGGACCCGACCCCCTTTGGTGCACTCCGAGGCGAAGATCGCCACCATGGAACTCCCATCCGGCTCCAGCATCGGTGGGCCTTGGCGCGAACTCGGCGCCGAGCACGCCGCCCCAGAACCGGCGAGCACGTCCGGGATCATCGGCAGGAAATTCGATCAGCTGCCGACATGGGTCCTGAGTATCGGGCATTCGGTCACGCGATCCCCTCGGGGGGAGGCGGTCGCTTCTTCGCGCCGGTGAGGGGGCGCTTCTTCGCGCGAGCGAGGAGCGCACTCCTGCCGACCTTCGCGTCGACCTGGATGGTGCCGTCCCGGTGTGGGAGGGTGGGCGGCGATGCGACTGCTCCTCAACATCATCTGGTTCGTCTTCGCCGGTTTGTGGATGGCGATCGGCTATGCGCTCGCGGCGCTTCTGATGTTCATCTTGATCATCACAATCCCTTTCGGGGTCGCGGCCCTGCGCATCGGGATTCTCGCGCTCTGGCCCTTCGGCAAGACGGTCGTGCGGCGAGAAGATGCCGGCCCCGCCTCAGCTCTTGGGAACGTGCTCTGGTTCCTGCTTGCGGGCTGGTGGCTGATCCTGCTCCACGTCGTGACCGGCGTCATCCTTTGCATCACGATCATCGGGATCCCACTCGGGCTTGCGAACTTCAAACTGATCCCGGTGACCTTCCGCCCGCTCGGACGCGACATCGTCTCGATCGAGGAGGCCGAGCGCCGGGGCCTTCGGAAAGAGGCCGTAATCCACGAGCCGCCGGCCTGAGACCCGAGCCCGGTCTGTCAGGCAAGGTGCTCACGGCGACCCGAGCCGGCGCTCGCCTCTCGCGCAGAGCAGGAGCTCAGCGATTGGCGTGGTCCTTTGCGGGCTACGCCGCGTCCATCGCTTTGCCGACGCCGGCACGCATCTCGTCGACGTTCATCGCGGGCAAGAGGGCGATGCTCGCACCCAGGCCCATGAAGAAGGGCTCCGCTGCTGGAGGAATGTCGCTGGAGTCGCCCATCTCGAAGAAGATCAGGGCCGTCCGCATCCCGTCTTCCGCGATGAAGTAGGCCGCCTCGGCGTTCAGCGCTTCGAGCGACGAGCCGATGACCTCGGGCAGGCTGCCGTCCTTGATCGCCTCGTTCCCCGCGTCCGTGGGTACCTGGACCTTCATCAGCATTCGCATGCTTGCCTCCTTCGGTTTCGCAACTCGGGAGCCAGAATGCGCGAGCGGGTTGGCATGCCGGCGCCGACGAGCGGCGATCTTGCAGCGTGGGTCGCTGCGCCGGGGGATCCTATGCCCAAGGTCGCGCACTGGCAAGCGCATGCGACATGGACCCGAGCAGGCACCTCCTGCTCGCGCAAGGGAGGAGCGACTTAGCCGTCCCGGCCTCGTCCCATCACGGTTGCGGCGTGGAGTGGAGCGGCCAGACTTCCACGACGCCGTGGGCGACCGCGCAAGGCGTCGCGGAGACGAGTTCAGCGGCCTCCTCGTGGCTCTCCGCCTCGATGACGGCGAAACCTGCGATCGGCAAATCCGAGCCCATGTATGGCCCTTGTGTCTTTCGCACACCCGCGTCGTCGTGGTTGCGTACCTGCACGGGATCGCCGGCAACTCCCATCAGGGCACCGTCAGCGCGGAGCCGCGCATCGTGCGCATGGGCTGCGTCCGGACCGAGGGGTCGGTCTGCTCATACCCTGCTCGATCGCCGTAACCGATCGTGACGAACATTGCCATCAGCGAGCTCCTTAGAGTGGTGGGTTCTCAAGGCGGGCATCGAACCCTCCCGCCTAAAGAAGGACCGGTCCGGGGCGGAAAGCTCATCGCGCGGCCCCCTTCCGCTCTGGGGTGACCCGAGCAGGCGCCTCCCGTTCGCGCAGAGGAGGCCTGCCGCGGGCCGTCCGCCTGGTCTGTGCTCTACGCGGTCGCGGCAGCGCGTCGCTGCGCATGCGCGTACAGCGTCTCGGGTGCGATGTCGGCCGCGTTGGGCCAGACGATGGTCCCTGCCTCGGCATCGGCGCGCAGCTTGCGGAAGAAGTCCGGGTCGCGCAGGGGCTCGAACACCCCGCCGTAGTCGATCAGGTAGGAGAGGTCGACATCGGCTGCGGTGCCGTCATCGAACCGGACGTGGACCGTGTAGCCGGCGAGCGGCCTTGCCTCGATCAGAAGTGGCGTGCTGCGCATGCCTCGATGGTAGATGGTCTACCGGAGCGGCTTGATCGGCCGGAGGGGCTCGTGCCTGCGCGCCCGTTCCCAGTTCTCGCGCAGCTCACCGCGGTGTTCGCGCGCCCACTCAACGACGAGGCGTCTGGCTCGGGGCGGGAGTTCGCCGGCGAGGAGGTTGAGGGTGTCAATCTCGATCGAGGCCTCATCGTCGCCGTAGGTTGCGTGGAAGTGCGGCCGGCCGCGGTGGTGGGTCTCGTCGTGGTACATCCAGATGATGATCCCGTAGAAGCTGCTGAGCCTTGGCATGGCTTCCCGGATACTGCCGGGCGGAGCGGTCGATGTCGGGGCATCGGCCTTGACCCGCGGTCTGACCGTTGCGCCTGCTGATCGCGCGAAGGAGGCACCCCCGTAGAAGCGGCTCCCGCTCCTGTGTCTCGTCTGGGGCCAACCGACGCGACACGCCGCTTGTGTGCCCAGAGCGACCGTCTCGCCGACTCTCGTTCCACCGCCACCGAAACCGCCCCTGATTGAAGCCCAGGGACCTGCAAGCGCCGCTGCCCCGTATGGAAGTGGATGGCGTTTGTCATGGGCCTGCTCGTGATCGCGGCGTTGGTGCCCGGCTGCGGCGTTGGCAGCAATGGCGGCTCCGGCGACGAGGGAGGCTCCGATGCCCCGGGGGCAGCGGCGTCGGTCAGGCCGGAGGGCTCCCGCCCGGCGGTTCTTCACGGTAGGTGGGATCGAGTCCGGGTGCGTGGAGCTGGAGTCCCGGTCCGGCTTGGCAACGAGATCATCACCATCGCCGGCGGGGGCTACGACGGCAACTGGATGCTCGGCCATGCGTTCAACTTGGGCTCAGAGCGCTCCCGATCCCTCCCTCGCGTACCGCTGCCCTGGCGGTGGGGCTACTCGGTGGTCAGCACCGGTGAGCAGGTGATCATCTGGGGCGGCGGGATCGCCGATCCGCAAGGGGCTGCCTACGACCCCAATGCCGACGCCTGGCGGGTGATCGCGACCTCGCCGCTTGAGATTCGCTCCGGACACACCGCCGCCTGGACGGGAGAGGAGATGGTGGTCTGGGGCGGCGAGACCGGGGGTGACTGCGGCGGTCCGACGCCAAGGCGTGGCGCTGCCTACGATCCGGTTTCTGACAGCTGGCGACCGATTCCAAATCCGCCGATCTCCGGCCGCTACGGGCACACGGTGGTCTGGACCGGCCGAGAGATGCTGATCTGGGGGAGGCACGACGCGGCGTGGCGGCGCGTGCGATCCGAAGGCCCCTCGAGCCGATGGCGCGGCCTTCGACCCAGCCCGGGACCGCTGGAGGCGGATACCCCGCGCTCCGATCGAGTGGACGGAGG
>Ga0299914_10002883_pt1 | contig 11985 bp, 11 predicted proteins | sample RVTome_10_FD_201361 | JGI IMG/M metagenome (GOLD analysis project Ga0299914, IMG submission 201361) | Soil microbial communities from uranium-contaminated site in the Upper Colorado River Basin, Wyoming, United States - RVT153D57 (version 2) ... | reverse complement strand
GCTCGGCCTCGAACTCCGGCTCCGCGGTCGCATCCTCCGCCGGCCCTCGCTCCTCGGGGACGGCGGCGAGCACCGCCCGGACCAGCTCGTCGATCCCTGCGCCCGTCGCCGCCGAGACGGCGATCACTTCGAGCGCCCGAGCGCCGAGCCGCTCGCGCCACTCCGCCACCAGCTCGGCGGCGCGCTCGTCGGGCACGAGGTCGCGCTTCGAGAGCACTACCAGCTCCGGCAGCTCCTCGAGCCCCATCCCGTGGGCGGCGAGCTCGCCCCGCACGGTCTCGTAGGCCTCGAGCGGATCGGCGAACGCCCCCGCCGCCGCGGCCGCCTGCTCGTCGGCGCCCTCCCCGGGGCCGAGCGCCACCAGATGGACCAGCGCCCGGCAGCGCTCGACGTGGGCGAGGAACTCGTGCCCGAGGCCGGCGCCCTCGGCGGCGCCCTCGATCAACCCGGGGATGTCGGCGAGGACGAGCTGGCGGCTGCCGTCGTCGATCGTCCCCAGCACCGGCTCCGTCGTGGTGAACGGATAGGCGGCGACCTTCGGGTCGGCACGGGTGAGGCGGGCGAGCAGCGACGACTTGCCCGCATTCGGCATCCCGACCAGCCCGGCGTCGGCGAGCAGCTTGAGCCGCAGCTCGATCCACCCCGACTCGCCCTCGAGCCCGCTCTCGGCGAAGCGCGGCGCCTGCCGGGTCGAGCTCGCGAAGCGCTTGTTGCCGTGACCCCCGGCACCCCCGCGAGCGACCACCGCCCGCTGTCCGGGTGCGACGAGGTCGTAGCGTCGCCCGTCGAGCCCGGCGACCTCGGTCCCCGGCGGCACCGCGACGACGTCGTCGTCGCCGCGCGCGCCGTGCCGCTGCTTTCCCTGTCCGTGGGCGCCGCGTCCGGCGCGGCGGTGGGGCGAGAACCGCAGCGCCGCAAGGTCGCGGCGCGAAGGGTCGGCGGCGAGGACGACGTCTCCCCCTCGCCCCCCGTCGCCGCCGTCGGGTCCGCCCCGCGGCACGTGCGCCTCGCGGCGGAAGCTGATGCATCCGTTGCCGCCGCGGCCGCCCTTGACCCAGATTCTCGCGCGGTCGTGGAACATCGCTCGGCGAACGGTAGATCGCGGCGGCCGGTGACGCCGCGGCGGGCGGTGCGGATGACGACGCCTACTCGCCGGCGATGACCGAGACGATCCGGCCCTTGCGCGACGGCTTGAACTCGACCACGCCGGCGCGGGTGGCGAAGATCGTGTGGTCGCGGCCGAGCCCGGCGCCGTCGCCGGGGCGGAACCGGGTCCCGCGCTGGCGAACGAGGATCTCGCCTCCGCCGACGCGCTGGCCGGCGAAGATCTTCACCCCGAGCATCTTCGGGTTCGAGTCACGACCGTTGCGGCTCGAGCCCAATCCCTTCTTGTGAGCCATGTTCCCTAGTCCTGCTTCTTCTCGGAGGTCTTCCGCGTCGACGAGGACTTCCCGGTCGACGCCTTCTTCGCCGCGGGCTTCTTCGCCGCCGGCTTCTTCGCGGCCGGCTTCTTCGCCGCCGGCTTCTTCGCGGCGGTCGAGCCGCTCGACTTCGCCGGCGTCGCCTTCTTCGCCGCCGTGCCCGCGCCAGCGGCCTTCTTCGCCGCCGGCCGGCGGGTCGCGGTCGACTTCGACTCGGCCTTCGCCTTCGACTCGGCCTCGGCGCCCGCCTCCGCCTTCGACTCGGCCTTCGGCTTGGCGGGCGGCTTCGACTCGGCCTTCGCCGCGGGCTTGCGCGAGAGCATCTTCACCTCGGTCACCTCGAGCTTGGTCAGCTCCGACCGGTGGCCGGCGCGGCGGCGGTAGCCCTTCTTCGGCTTGTACTTGAACACCCGCAGCTTGCGGCCGCGCAGGTGCTCGGCGACCTTGGCCTCGACCTTCACCTTCTCGAGCTCGCCACCGTTGAGGACGACGTCCCCGTCGGCCCGGAACATCACCGCGCGCAGGCTGACCTTCGCCCCCTCGTCGTCGGGGAGGCGATCGACGACGAGCTCGGTGCCCTTCTCGGCCCGATACTGCTTGCCGCCGCTTTCGACTATCGCGTAGGTCTCGGCCATCGTCACTCACCACGTCCGGTCGCGGGCGAACCGCGTCCCGGCACGATTACGGCGCCTGCCGCGTCGCGGTCCCGGCGCCGTCGGCGACGGATTCTAGCGGGGCGCCGGCACCCGGTAGGGCTCGCGACACGATGCGACACGGTTTCGCGATCGGCCACCGCGACGGACGGCGATCTGCCCACACAGGGGGTGGGTGAACCGCCGTCCGTGGCGGGGCGGCGGGTCGCTCAGCCGTCGGCGGCGCCGCTGCGGGCACGGCTCCGGCGACGGCCCCCGCGCCGACCCCGGCGGCGGCCCGAGCCGCGGCTCTCGCCGCGGTCGCCGTCGGCGGTCTCGACCGGCTCGCCGTTCTCGTCGAGCAGCGACGCCGTCGCCGACGAGCGCCCGACGCTCTCGATCCGCACCAGGCGGCGCTCGCCGACGTGGCGCCCGGCACCGCTGACGCTGACGATGTAGGAGTCGACGCGCGCGATCGCGTCGCCTGAGTCGTACATGTGCGGCTCGTCGATCGAGACCAGCACCTCCTCGCCGACCTGGAACGGCAGCGCGCGCCTCTCGATCTCCTCGCGCGAGCCGGACTCGACCACCTCGTAGGTCTCGATCGGCAGCGCCTCGCCGCCCTCGAAGTGGAAGTGCTTGCCGGTCTCGTCCTCGAGCTCGGCGAGACCGCTCTCGGCGCCGACGAGCTCGGCCGCCACGTGCGGGTTGACCCGGATCAGGAACGCCTCGGGCTCGCGCTTCTCGGCGGCGAGCTCGCGAAGCTTGCGCAGGACCTCGATCGCCATCGTCTCCTCGGATGGGACCACCCCCTCGCCCTCGCAGGTCGGGCAGATGCGGGTGAGGATCTCGCGGACGCCGTCGGTGACGTTCTGCCGCGTCATCTCGACCAGGCCGAGCGGCGAGACCTCCATCACGTAGCTCTTCGTCTTGTCGTTGTCGAGCGCCTTCTTCAGCGTCTTCAGCACCTGGTCGCGGTTGCGCGCCCGCGCCATGTCGATGAAGTCGATGACGATGATCCCGCCGATGTCGCGGAGGCGGAGCTGGCGCACGACCTCCTCGGCCGCCTCGACGTTGACCTTCGTGATCGTGTCCTCGAGCCTGCCGCCCTTTCCGCGGCCGGTGAAGCTGCCGGTGTTGACGTCGATCACCGTCAGCGCCTCGGCGTAGTCGATCATCAGGTAGCCGCCCGAGGGCAGATCGACCCGACGCGAGAGCACCGCCCGGAAGGCGTCCTCGGCCCCCTCGCGCTCGAACAGCGGCTTGCGGCCCTCATACAGCTCGACGTAGTCGACGAGCTCGGGGGCGGTGCGCTGGAAGAACGCCGTCACCCGGTGGTGCTGCTTGGGGTCGTCGATCGCGGCGCCGTCGAACTCCTTCGTCAGCACGTCGCGCAGGACCCTGATCGACAGGTCGGCCTCCTGGAACGCCATCCCCGGCGCCTTGACCTCCTTCGCCCGCCGCTGGAGCACCTCGTAGAGCTTGTGCAGGTAGTCGAGGTCGCGCTCGAAGTCAGCCTTGCGCGCGCCCTGGGCGGCGGTGCGGACGATCAGCCCGCCCTGATCGCCCTTCGCCTTCTGCAGCCCCTGGAGCAGCTTGCGCTGGCGGTCGCGCTCGGCGTCGGGGAGCCGGCGGCTGGCGCCGACGCCGGCGCCGAGCGGCATGAAGACGAGATAGCGGCCCGCGATCGAGAGCTGCATCGACAGCCGTGCGCCCTTCGTCTTCAGCGGGTCCTTGACGACCTGGACGAGGACCTCCTGCTTCGGCTTCAGCAGCTCGTCGATCCGCCGTCCGCCGCGACCTCGTCCCCGGCGGGGCACCTGCTTGCCGTCCGGGAGGACGATCTCGTCGACGTGCAGGAAGCCGTTTCGCTCCAAGCCGATGTCGACGAACGCCGCCTCCATCCCCGGGAGCACGTTGTCGACGACGCCCTTGTAGATGTTGCCGACGATCGATCGCGACCCGCGACGCTCGACGTAGAGCTCGCCGACCCGCCAGCCGGCGTCCTTGCCGCCGCCGTCCTTGTTGCGGCCCGACGCGCGCGCCGAGCCCTTGCCTTCGAGTACCGCGACCCGGGTCTCCCCGGCGTCGACGGATACGAGAATTCTCTTCTTCAGCTAGATCACCTCAAAGCATGGGTTTGGAGCCCTGCTTCGAGGTCAGCCGCGCCTGGACGTAGATCGCCTGTAGGAGCCCGATCGCCATGAACGTGGTCAAGACCGAGGCTCCGCCGAAGCTCATCAGCGGCAATGGGATGCCGGTGATCGGCATGATTCCGATGTTCATGCCGACGTTGACGAAGACTTGGAACATCAGCATCGCGGCGATACCGCCCGCGATCATGCTGCCGTATAGGTTCTTCGAAAGCGTCAAGATGCGCAGCGCCCTCCAGATCAGCAGGGCATAGAGGGCAAGCAGGAATGCGGCACCGACGAACCCGAAGCGCTCGCCGACGACTGCAAATACGAAGTCGGTGTGATGCTCCGGTAGGAAGCCCTGTTCGGTTTGAGTGGCATCGTCGCCGCGACCTATCTTTCCGCCCGAGCCAACGGCGATCAGCGCCTGGTTGATCTGATAACTGGCGTCGCCGGGGTCCTCGCTTGGATGGAGGAAGGCGGTGAGTCGTTCCTGCTGGTACGGCTGAAGGATAGTGACTCCGACGGCGGGAGCCGCCACCAGCACGATCGTGACCGCCGCCGCGGCGAGCGCTCCGAGGGCAGCGAAGTGGGTCCAGCGCACGCCGGCGATGAACAGAACGGCGAGCGTGATGACGACGTAGACGACCCCGGTTCCGAGGTCCGGCTCGAGGAACACCAGGGGCACCGGGGCGAGGCCGAGGACGAGCAGGCGCGCGGTCCGGCGCGCCGGGGAGACCGTGCGCACGGTGTCGATCGCGAACGCCGCCAGGGCGACGACCAGCAGCACCTTGCCGAGCTCGGAGGGCTGGAAGGTGAAGAACGGGAGCTCGATCCACCGCCGCGACCCGCGCGTCGCCTCGCCGAGCACCAGAACGAGCACGATCGTCGCCACCATCACGCTGTAGATGCCGACTCGCAGCTCGCGGAACCGCGAGTAGTCGACCCGGGCGATCGCGAGCATCAGCGAGATCCCGACGACCGCGTAGATCGTCTGCCGGATGACGTAGTGGTAGGGCTCGCCCGGGATGTCGTCGACGGTCGCCTGCGCGAGGACGTAGACGCTGAACGCGATCAGCGCCAGCGTCCCGGCGAGCAGCGGGAAGTCGAGCCGGGCGAAGCCGGCGCGCTCGAGCAGGCTCACGCCGTGGCGGCCCTCGAACCGGCGCGGCTTCGGGATCGCCTCCATCACCCGCTCACTCCGTGACCACCGGGTCGCCGCCCGAGACTTCCTCGATCCGCTGCGGGTTGACGTCGAGGAGCTCGGTGAGGATCTCGCGCGCGGCGGGGGCCGCCGCGTCGGCGCCGAACCCGCCCTCCTCGATCGTCACCGCGACGACGTACTCGGGGTCGGGGTAGGGCGCGAGCGCCATGTACCACGACTGGTCCTCGCGCGGCGGCCGCTCGGCGGTCCCGGTCTTGCCCGCGGTCTCGACCGGGAACCCGCCGAAGACGCCGTACGCGGTGCCGCCGGGCTCGGTCGCGGCGCCGTTCAGCCCCTCGAGGATGGTTCGCTGCCAGGCGGGCGCGATGTCGACCCGACGACGCGGAGCGGGGTCGATCTCCTGGATCGACTGCCCGGCGGGGTCGGTGACCCTGAGCGCGAGGTGGGGGCGGACCACCTCGCCGCCGTTGGCGATCGCCGCGTAGGCGACCGCCATCTGGAGCGGGTTCGCCTGCTGGTCGCCCTGACCGATCGCGAGCTGGACGTTGTCGCCGATCGACCACGGGCGGTCGGTGAGCCCCTCGCGGTAGAGGTCGTTGCGCCATTCAGGCGTCGGCACGAGACCGGCGGCCTCGCCGGGGAGGTCGAGGCCGGTAGAGGAGCCGAGCCCGAGCTTGTGCATCCACTCCTGGAGCGAGCCGCCGTCGTCGGAGGGGTCGTTCATCTCCGCCCCGACCGTGTAGAAGAAGACGTCGGAGGAGACGCGGAGCGCGTCGACGAGGGCGACCGGGCCGTGCGGAGTCTCGCCGGCGTTGGTGAACTCCTGCTCGCCGATCTCGATCACGCCGCCGTCCTGGATCACGCGGTCCGGGGTCAGGTCGCCGGAGTCGAGCGCGGCGACGGCGGCGATCGGCTTGAACGTCGACCCGGTCGGGTAGAGGCCCTGGATCACGCGGTTGAGCCCCGGGACGGAGGCCTCCTCGGCCCACAGTCGCTCGAGCTCGGATTCCCGGATCACCGGACGGCCGAAGATCGACGGGTCGTAGGTCGGGGAGGAGCCCATCCCCAGCAGCTCGCCGCTCGCCACGTCCATGACGACGAACGCCCCCGGGAGCTGGCGGCTGGCGAGCGCCTGCTCCCCGGCGCGCTGGACGCGGGCGTCGATCGAGAGCTCGAGGTCGTTGCCCGCCCGCGGCTCGCGAACGCTGAGCTGGCCGCCGGTCGGGTTGCCGAGCGCGTCGACCTGGACCCGGGTGGCGCCGTTCACCCCGCGGAGGAGGCTGTCGTAGGTGCCCTCGACCCCGGCCTTGCCGACGATGTCCCCGGGCGCGAGCGCGTTGTGGGGTGGGCGCTCGAGCTCGTCCTCCGAGACCTCGCCGACGCTGCCGAGCACGTGGGCGGCGAGGGTGTCCTGCGGGTAGCGGCGGACGTAGACGCGCTCGACGCTGACGCCGGAGAACCGGGCCTGGTTCTCGCGCAGGTAGTAGACGAGCTCGTAGGGGACGTCGCGCTTCAGCGACACCGGGCTCGCCGGCAGCTCGCGCGACTGTCGGCGGATCTCGCGGCGGACCCGCTCGGGCTTCATCTCGGCGAACTTGGCGACGCGCTCGATCACCCGCCGGCGCTTGATGGTCTTTCGCGGCAGCTCGGTCGGCTTCACCTGGAGCTCGAGCGCGGTCCGGTTGACGACCAGCGGGCGGCCCTCGCGGTCGACGATCTCGCCGCGTGGCGCCTGGACCGTGAACTCGCGGACCTGGTTGTTCTGCGCCTCGGCCAGGTAGCGGTCGCCCGAGAGCACGCCGAGGTACCACAGCCGCAGGAAGATGATCGTGAACACCACCAGCGCGATCCCGCCCAGGATCGCCACCCGGAGGGCAAACTGAGCCGGGAGCGGCGGGCGCTGCCAGTCGTGGGAGAACATCACGCCCCGACCCTCCGCGCGCGACCCCGCGGGCCTCCACCGACGCGAGGCGGACGGGAGCGCCCGCGCGCCGCCGATCGGCTCCCCGAGGAGCTCCGCCGGCGCACCGAGGCGGGAGTCAGGACGCGCCGCGGCGGCAGGTCGTCGATCAGCGCGGCGCGCAGCGTCCGGCGCACGAGCGGGTAGACGGGGAGCGCGAGCAGCACGGCGAGCAGCGCCTGGACGACGATCTCGCGCAGGATCAGCAGGCTGACCGGGGTCTCGACCCCGAGCAGGAGCTGAAGGGCGGCGAACGCGCCCCCGCCGAGGAGGACGAACCCGCCTGTGAGCAGCGGCGGCGTCAGCGAGCTCGAGATCTCCAACCCTTCGCGGTAGCGACCGGCCAGGTAGCCGATCGAGAGCAGCACCAGAGACGAGACGCCGAGCGGCTGGAGCAGGACCGAGTCGACGAGCAGGCCGGTGGCGAACCCGCAGGCGGCGCCGACCATGCTGCCACCGAGCAGGCCGAGGGCGACGACCACGACCGGCAGCAGGTACGGAGTCGCGCCGAGGATCGACAGGTAGGAGAGGAACGAGACCTGGAGGATCACCGCGGCGAGGAGGATCAGCGCGATCCGCAGCGCGATCTTGCGGGTGACGATCATCCTTCGGCCTCCGAGCCCGCGTCACTCGCGCTCGTCACATCACTTGCGGCGCCTTCGGCGCCTGACATGCCAGTGCCAGGGCTCTCCGAGCCCTGGCTCGTCAGGACCTGGACGATGTCGATCTCCCGGAAGTCGGCGAACGGGCGCACCCGCACCCGCTGGTACGCGGCGCGCTCGGCCGGCTCGGCCTCGGTCACGCGGCCGATCTCGATCCCGAACGGGAACGCCGACGCGACGTCGCCGGCGCTCCAGCCTGCGGTTACGAGGATCTGCCCCCGCTCGATCTCCTCGTCGGAGTCGATGAACTCGAGCAGCAGGTCCGTGGGATCGCCGACCTCGGGCTCGATCACCCCCGAGGGACCGTCGGGAAGGACCCGCGCCGAGACCGCGCTGCGGTGGTCGGTGATCAGCGTCACCTGAGCACTGCCGCGGGTGACCTCGGTCACCCGGCCGACGAGGCCGTCGGCGCTGATCACCGAGTCGTTGACCTCGACGCCGGCGCTCGAGCCCTTGTCGACCGTCACGGTCGACCACCAGACGGTCGGCGAGCGGACGATCACGCGCGCGGTCACCGGCTCGAAGCCGGCGAGCGCCTGCTCGGAGGTGAGCTGCTCGAGCCCGCGGAGCTGCTCCGCCGCCTCGCCGTCGGCCTGAAGATCGGCGAGCTGCGAGCGCAGCTCGGCGACCTCCTCGCGCAGCGCCTCGTTCTCGCCCTTGGCGTCGAACGTGTCACCGACCCAGTTGACGAGGTCGCGCGCCGGCTTCAGGGCTCGCGAGGCGCCCTCGCCGATCGGCGTCAGCACCGCCGCGACACCGCGCTGGAGGGAGTGGACGGGCCCACTCTCGGCCTCGCTGAAGCTGAGCGAGATCAGCACGAGCGAGACGACGATCAGCGCGACCAGTGCCGCCCGGCGCCTTCGTACCTGCCTCCGGTACACGCCGGAACCGCCCTAGGTGACGCCGGCGCCCCGGCGGCGATTGGTGTTCCGGCTCATCCGGTGGATCACCTCGAACTCCTCGAGCGATCTCCCGGACCCGACCGCGACGCAGGTCAGCGGCGACTCGGTGAGGTGGGCCGGCATCTGGCACTCGTCGCGCATCCGCTCGTCCATCGCCTGGAGCAGGGCACCGCCCCCGGCGAGCGTGATCCCGCGGTCCATGATGTCTCCGGCGAGCTCCGGCGGCGTGCGATCGAGCGTGTTCTTGACCGCGCCGACGATCTGCCCGACGGGCTCCTCGAGCGCGACCCTGATCTCGGACGAGGTCAGCAACACGGTCTTCGGCAGCCCGGTGACGAGGTCGCGGCCGCGGATCTCGGTGGTCAGCTCGTCGGGGAGCGTCGCGGCCGAGCCGATCTCGAGCTTCACCTCCTCGGCGGTCTGCTGGCCGATCAGCAGCTTGTGCTCGTGCTTGCAGTGGTTGACGATCGCGTCGTCCATCTCGTCGCCGCCGACGCGGATCGACTCCGAGACGACGATCCCTCCGAGCGAGATCACCGCGACCTCGCTGGTGCCGCCGCCGACGTCGAGGATCATGCTCCCGGTCGGGTCGCCGACCGGGAGGCCGGCGCCGATCGCCGCCGCCATCGGCTCCTCGATCAGGTACGCCTGGCGCGCCCCCGCCGACAGGCACGCCTCCTCGACCGCGCGCTTCTCGACCCCGGTCACGCCCGACGGCACGCAGACGACGACCCGCGGATGGGCGAAGCGGTTCTGGTGCACCTGCTGGATGAAGTGGCGGAGCATCTCCTCGGTGATGTCGAAGTCGGCGATCACCCCGTCCTTGAGCGGCCTGATCGCCTGGATCGTCCCCGGCGTGCGGCCGAGCATCCGCTTCGCCTCGAGCCCGACGGCGTGGACCTCGCCCGAACGCGAGTCGACCGCTACGACCGACGGCTCGGAGAGCACGATCCCGCGGCCGCGCACGTAGACGAGCGTGTTCGCGGTGCCGAGGTCGACCGCCATGTCGCGGCCACCGAATCCGGTCAGGTTTCGAAATAGGCCCAAGAGCTGGAGGGGAAAGACGTGATCGCGGGCGGGCTCGGGGTGCTCGCGGCCGGCCGGGAGGCGTCCGCTTCGCGCGATCCCGAACTGGCCGAGTCGGGCGCAGTGTAGCGAGCCCTCAAGCGGCCCAAACCCGAGCTTGAGGGCTGTTTCCTAACCTAACGCTAAACCTGAGCTAAAGAGATTTTCCCAGTTCCGGCGCCAATTCCAGCAACAACGCCAGCGGTAGGCCGACGACGTTCGAGAGGTCGCCTTGCAGTTCTTCGACCAGGATCGACCCGAGGCCCTGGATCGCGTAGGCGCCGGCCCGGTCGCGCCACTCGCCCGAGTGCAGGTAGAGGTCGATCGTGGGCGGGTCGAGGGTCCGGAATTTCACGTGGGAGGTGGCGATACCGGAGCGCTCGGCGGGCGCCCCGACCGTTGTTGGCGACTTAGTGGCGCTATCCGCCACCAAGTCGCCAAACCCGAGCAGGACCACTCCGCTGAGGACCTCGTGGGTGCGACCGGACAGCGCTTCGAGCCGATCGCGCGCTTGCGATTCCGTCGCTGCCTTACCCAGCAACCTGCCGTCGAGCGCCACGTCCGTGTCGACGCCGAGCACGACGGCGCCCTCGGCCTCCCCGGCCTGCTCCCACCCCGCCCGGGCCTTCCGTCGCGCGTTCTCGAGCACCAGCGCCCGCGGATCGCCGTCGGCGAGCTCGTCGACCTCCGGCGCGACGATCTCGAACTCGACCCCGAGCGCCCCGAGGAGCTCGCGGCGGCGGGGCGACGCGGAGGCGAGGATCAACCGCGGCCGGGTCACCGCATGAGGGCTCGACCGACCCTCAGTCGCCGGGGAACCAGATCGCGATCTCGCGCTCGGCGGACTCCGGCGAGTCCGACCCGTGGACGAGGTTGAAGGTGATCTCGAGCGCGAGCTCGCCCCGGATCGAGCCCGGCGCGGCCTCGAGCGGGTTCGTCGCCCCGATCACCTGGCGCGCCGCCGCGATCGCGTCGTGACCCTCGAGCACGCCGGCGACGAGCGGCCCGCGGGTGATGAACGCGACCAGCTCGCCGAAGAACGGCTTTTCGGCATGCTCGGCGTAGTGGCGGTTGGCGATCTCCTCGTCGGCCTGGAGCAGCCTGAGCGCGGCGATCCGGAGCCCCTTGCGCTCGAAGCGGGCGAGGATCTCACCAGTGAGCCCGCGCTCGAACGCGTCGGGCTTGATCAGGATCAGGGTGCGCGAGTCGGCCATCGACGGCGCGGGAGCTTAACGATCGCGCCGCGGGTCCGTCAGCCGCGCGGCTTCGAGGAGGAGGTTCGCCGGGTCGACGACTCGCGCGGGCGCTCGCTGCGCGACTTGCTCGACCGGGGCTGCCGCTCCGGCGCCTGCTTGCGCGGCTCACCGTCGGCCGAGGGCGCCGAGGACGACGAGGAGGAGGCCGATCCGCCCGCGGCCGGCTTGCGCGCCGGCTTGGCCCGGCGCTGCTTGGCCGGCTCCGGGCGCCGCTTCGGCTCCTCCGCGCGCCCCTTCGCAACCTCCTCGGGGCGCCGCTCGGCCGGCGCCGCCCGGCGCAGGGCCTTCTCGCAGTACGGGCAGACCGACCAGCGCGGGTCGACGGGCTCCGCGCAGGACGGGCACGGACGCTTGATCCGCGCCCGGCAGCTCGGACAGCGAAGGAAGGTGCGCTCGACCGGGTGCTCGCAGTTCGGGCAGGACTGCTCCTCGAGCTGGCGGACGCGGAGCTCCGCTGCGCGGATCTCGAGCTCGCGCTCGTGGCGGTCCTCGAGCAGCTCCGGAGGCCGCAGGATCGCGTAGACGAGGCTGCCGACGTACGGGAACAGCGCCGCCGCGGTCGCGAACGCGACCAAGACGGGATCCTCGATCCGCCGCCTGGCGTCGAAATAGGTCCACGCGATCAGCGCGAGCCAGACGACGCCCAGGAACAGAAGCAGAAGGTTGACGACGAGATTGACGGTCTCGTTGGTGATTCCGAAGATGCCGGCGGGCATGGCGAAAGGCGGAGTCTACTTCCTCACCCGGCCCCGAAACCCTGCTCTGGCCGGGCCTCGGCGGGCTGGGC
>Ga0299914_10002882_pt1 | contig 11986 bp, 8 predicted proteins | sample RVTome_10_FD_201361 | JGI IMG/M metagenome (GOLD analysis project Ga0299914, IMG submission 201361) | Soil microbial communities from uranium-contaminated site in the Upper Colorado River Basin, Wyoming, United States - RVT153D57 (version 2) ... | reverse complement strand
AGAGCTAGCGCCTTCACCTGCGGACACGTACACGAACGCATCCTCCCGGCGGCGTTGAATGGCCATACCGATGCCGAGGGCGGGCAGGAACTGCGCACCGACAGAGGAGGACGTGGTCATGACGTTTAACCTCCGGATACCGAAATGCTCCGACATCTGCCGCCCGCCGGAATTGGGGTCGTCGGCTTTCGCCAGGTGGGCGAGCATGGTCTCTTTCGGGGTCATTCCGAGGGAGAGTGCCGTACACAGGTCCCGATAGTACATGCAGAACCAGTCGTAGCCGGGACGTGCATACAATCCGACGGCGGCCTGCGCCGCCTCGTGTCCGGCGCATCCGATATGAAAGAAGCCCTTGCCCTGTTTCAGAAGGGTGAGCATCTTTTCATCGAGTCGGCGGGAGAGGAGCATCGTTCGGTAGACCGTCATGAGCTGGTCTACCTCGAAATCGGCCGGCGTGAGTTTTTCCAGCTCGAAATCCCCGACATATCCGTTCTCAGGGAGCTCGGCCACACGCGCATGGCCATTTCCCTGCTTTACGCCAGTTATCGGAAGCGCTTCCTCCGACCTGGTGCCGCTTCTATTCTTGTCATTCGTTTTCGCCATATATCTGTCTTTCTCTACTGCGAAGTGCGATTTGCGTCACGCCCGGCGACAGGCGCCGGCAAAAAAGGACGCGGCCCGGCGAAGAGTTCAATCGGGCAGCGGTTCGTAGATCGTACTCATCGCGGCAATTACCGGGTCGATTGAATGAAGACCCTTCATCTGCGTTCCGCTCGTAGCAAGTATACTACCAGACTTCGGGTGGCGTGTGGCAGTCGTGGAGGTGTCGCCCGCCGCTGTACAGCTTCGCATCGTTTCTGTCGACAAGCTACGGAATGGAGGGCACAAGCGAAATCTCCCGTCGGTGGATTAGACCGCCTCAGGTTGTTCTACTTCTGCGTACGGCAGCTCGAACCAGAAGCGCGTGCCACGCCCGACGGTGCTCTCGACGCGAATCTGCTCGCCGTGGGCGTGTAGAATTTGATGGACGATAGAGAGGCCGAGTCCGGTGCCGCCGCTACGACGGGATCGATCGGGATCGACTCGATAGAAGCGTTCGAAGATGCGCTCGAGGTGCTCGTCAGGAATGCCTCGCCCGGTATCGATGATCTCCACGCGCACTTTATCGAGGCGCCGCCTGAAGCGGCAGCGAATCGTACCGTCGTCGGTATAGACGATGGCGTTGTCAATCAGGTTGGTGACCACCTGGCGAATTCGATTCCGGTCAGCATAGACGTACAGGTGAGGATTCTCGAGTTCGAGCTGGATTCCCTTGTGATCCGCCTTCGGCCGAAGCACGTCGGCCACTTCCTCGAGAAGTTCCTGAAGGTCGAACAGATTGGGTTTGATAAGATCCTCCCGGTACTCGAGCCGGGCGATCTCGATCAAGTCGTTGAAGAGATTCTGGAGCCGGTGTAAGTTGATGAGGCCTTTTTCAACGTATCGCTTCCGCATTTCAGGCGTAAGCGTGCCACTGCCCAGCGCTTCCAGGTAGCCGCTTACGGCAAAAATCGGATTACGCACTTCGTGGCCTACGTTGCCGATAAACTCATTCTGAATCTGAGTCAGGCGCTGTAATTCGTTGATCTGGTGCCTGAAGCTGTCCGACATTCGGTTCAGGCTCGTCGCCAGTTGCTGAAACTCAGCTGCGCGAGATTCAACCTTGATCTTCTCGCCGAAGTCACCCTCGGCAATGCGTCGTGCGGAATTGCGAATTGCCTGAAGTGGCGTGGTGACCTGGTGTGAAGCAACCCAGCTTCCAACGAGCGCCAGAAGGAGTGCCATAACCATCCCGACGATCAACGCGATCTGCATGCCCTCCACCAGTGTAAACAGCGGTGGTTCTGGCTGGCCGACTCGAACAATAAGGTTGGATTCAGGACGATAGAGAGCGACGTACACCATCAACTCGCCCCTTGCGCTCGTGCGCTCTGAAAAGCGAATGGGGGATTGCGCCGACACGGCCATCTCCTCCAGGCTCAGGACCGTGCTGTCGCTGAGGAAGTGGCTGTCGCGGATGTCCCAGAGAACGCTGTCCGGCGTGGCAATCGTAATGCGCAGGTCGGTCAGACCGCTGATCCCTTCGGCCACCTCGAGCTGTTCCTCGCGAGATTCGGCCTGTTCGACCTGGACCGCGATTCGCTCGGCCTGCTCGTAGAGTATCTCGCGAGTGGAGTCGTACGTCTCTCCTCTCAAGACAAACGCAACGTACAGACCCACGACGATGACCGCCACGCCCACGAAGAGGGCAAACGTGAGAATCATCCACGTCTGAGTGGACGCCTGCCGTGGGAAGACAAGATTTGTCAGCTTTTGTAGCGACCGCATGGCGAAAGTCAGCAGCGAAGAAAGGCCGGAGAGCGCTTCCGAGCCCTATTCTTCGCCGGAAACGTTCTCGACGAATCGATAGCCCACACCGCGAACGGTTTGAACATGTCTGGCAAAGCTGCCCAGTTTCTCCCGGAGGTTCTTTATGTGGGCATCGACTGTTCGTTCCGTCACCATCATCGCATCCTGCCAGATGGTCTCGAGAAGCTGTTGGCGTGTGAACGCCTTACGGGGATGGCGGACGAGATAGCGAAGGAGCTCGAACTCAGTCAGCGTAAGCCCGAGATCCTTGTCGTCGAGTATAGCCCGATACTCATCCTCGTAGATCGTCAGGTCGTTGATCTGAATCGTCCTGCTTTCCTCGACGCCGGAGCGGCGAAGTACAGCTTTGACGTGCGCCACGATGACCTGGGGAGATACAGGCTTCGTCAGGTAGTCGTCTCCACCCATCATCAGACCCTTGATTTGATCGTCTTCCTCGGTTTTTGCGCTGAGAAATATGATGGGTATTGTTTCGGTCTCCACGCGCGAACGGAGGCGCTGACACACTTCGTAGCCGTCGAGTCCCGGAAGCATGATGTCGAGAACGATGAGGTCTGTTTTTGAGGATGCCTTGTCGAGGGCGTCCTCCCCATCGTACGCCTTATCGACGCGATACCCCTCCTCCTCTAAAAAATGACTAACGACCTCGACGACATCTTCTTCATCATCAACCACTAGAACGTTGACACTTGAAGGATCTCCAGGAGTGGCCATGCTCTTGCTCGTTGCTAAACCAACTGTGAATAAGGGGGGTGTTCCGTCAGTACGGGAAATATACGGCATCCGCCATCACTCATACAGGCGGTCCTGTCGTTCAGAGTAGTATGAGAGGACGAATCGGCTGTATCTATTCTTTTCTCGTAACGATTTGCTGAGGCGCGCCTGTCCTCACGATACGAATACGCGAGGCACGCGAGCCGTTACTCCTGTCAAGATTTCGTATGGAATGGTCTCCGCCCATGCCGCGATCTGGTAGGCATCCGGTGCTTTCGGGCCGAATAACACCACCTCATCACCGACAGAGATGTCCGCCGCAGTGCCGACATCTACCATGAACATATCCATACACACGGTGCCGGCGATCGGGTAGCGGACTCCGCCGATCGAGACGTCGCCGCGATTCGAAAGCAAGCGCGGATAGCCGTCCGCATAACCTGCACCCACTGTGGCGATCCGAGTAGGGTGATCCGCGGTCCACCGTCTCCCGTAGGATACGCTCTCTCCTGTCGCTACCGATTTCAGATGCGTGATTTGCGACGTGACGGTCATAACGGGCCTCAGTCCCGAATCTTCAGCAAGGCCCTCAAGAGCGGAATAACCGTAGAGTCCGATGCCGATTCGCATGAGGGCACGCGGATGTTGGACGCTTTCGGGGAGTCGCAGGGCGGCGGCGCTGTTCGCCGTATGAATCCGGGGAGCGGCGTCCTCCAGCGGTTTGATGGTCTCGTTGAACTGTGCGAGCTGTCGACGACTGAAATCCAGATCCGTACCGTCCGCGGCCGCAAAATGTGTCCAGAGCCCTTCGAGTCGTACGTCGCCGGACATCTCGAGCCGACGAACTACGCGAACGGCGTCCCTGCAAGGGATTCCGATACGGTTCATGCCGGTCTCGATTTTGACGTGAGCGCGGAAGGGTCCCATTTCTGCCGCGATAATATGTTCGGCGATCTCTTCCGAGGAGATGGTGATGTCCAGGTCGTATTCACCGTAAAAGTGAATATAGTCCGGAAAAGGCGCACCGAGGACGAGGATTCTACCTTCGACTCCCGACTTCCTGAGTCGGATGCCCTCGGGTACGGTCGCGACGGCAAACCACGTAACTCCCGCTTCTGAGAGCGCGGCTGCGACTCGGGGTGCGCCGTGCCCGTACGCATCAGCTTTCACGACGGCCATAACCTCCGCCGACGGCGCCGTCCGGCGAAAGACATCCAGATTCTGAATGAGCCGGCCGAGATGGACTTCGGCGCGGGTCGGTGCCGACGTGGGATCGGCATCAAAGCGAGTGGAGGTGTCGATCTTGTGTAGCGTCGAATTCCTACTGTTGCGCACGAAGTTCGAAGATAAATGCTTCTGACAATGCGATGGAACAAGACTTAAGAAACGAGGGGTAACTCGATGCCGGAGCGGGAGTTTAGAACGTTCGTCCGATAGTTGTAACGTTGGCGAGCCGAAACCTTTGAATCTATCCTTGTTACAATCGGCCCAGACTTTTCTGAGCGCAGTATTCCGGCCGTATCACACCTATTGTTTTATGCGGTATAAATTTATTTCACTCGTATGGGTGCTTCTACTTGTTGCCGCCGGCAGCCGGCCATCGGCGGCACAGCAGGAGACCGATAGCCGCCTTCGACTTACGCTTGAGGATATTCATTCCTCAAGCACGTTCACTCCGATCGAATTTGAGGAGGCGCACTGGGCTGAGGAAGGCCCCGTCGTCTTTTACATCGAAAGCGATCCCGGGACCGGTGCAACGCACCTTGTCAGCTATGATCTTGAGACGGATGAGCAGACGCGTCTCATCGACGGATCGAATCTGCGCGCTGAGGACGTCGACCGGCTCATCAGAATCGAAGAATTCGAATACAGCCCGGATTTGTCGCAAGTCCTCATTTATACGGATTCCGAACGTGTGTGGCGACATAACACCAAAGGGTATTATTACATCTATGATATCCCGTCCAAAACGCTGAAGCCGGTTGCCGATCGTGCAAAGGGGTTTCAGATGTTCGCAAAATTCAGCCCCAACGGCCGCAGCGTCGGCTTCGTTCGTAACCGGAATATTTTTGTCGTAGACGCCGACGAGAGGGAGGAGCGGCAGTTGACGTCCGACGGGTCGGAAGGAGGAATCATCAACGGTACGTCCGACTGGGTGTACGAAGAGGAATTCGGACTTCGGGATGGTTGGGCGTGGAGCCCTGATAGTCGCCGAATCGCCTACGTGCAACTTGATGAGTCGAACACTCGGGAGTTTGTCATGGCCGATCTACGGGGGCTCTATCCCGATTTGACGACCTTCAGGTATCCGAAGGCGGGGCAGGTGAATAGTGAGATTCACGTTGGAGTTGTTGAGGCCGCATCGGGTGAGAATGCGTTCTTCGACACCCAAACGTGGCACGCGGGTGGCGATTCGCTCGAATACATCCCTTCGCTTGGCTGGACGCCTGAGATAGACGGAACGTCTCATGTGTGGATGTTTAGACTGAATCGGGATCAGAACGATCTGGATTTGCTCTACGGCGATCCTGCCACGATGTCCGTACGTACGATCCTCGAGGAGGAGAACGATACGTGGCTGGATGTGGAGACGAGCTTCGGAGATCTTGCAGGGGGTACCATCACCTTTCTTCAGGACGGCCGCCACTTCGTCTGGTTGAGCGAGCGGGACGGCTACCGGCATCTGCATCTATACAAGAACGACGGCACTCCTGTGCGGCAGCTTACGAAGGGGGCGTGGAACGTCACGAGTTTCCACGGACTTGACGAGGAAGCAGGCTCATTCTACTTCACGGGAACAGCGACGAGCCCGCTCGAGCGTCATCTGTACCGAGGGAGTATCGGACTGTCATCCGGAACGAATGGTGACGTTGAGGAGCCTCATCAGATAACCAATCGTACCGGAACGCACAGCATCGATATGTCGCGTGACCTCCTGTACTACATCGGCCGCTTCAGCGACATCCGTACGCCCTCGGTCATCACGCTTCATCGTGCAGACGGCTCGCTGATAAAGGAACTGGAGGGCAACGAGGAGCTGCAGGCGCGATTGAGTGAATACGATCTGCCGTCTCCCGAATTCACTGAAGTGCCGGGTGCCGACGGTACGCTTCTGAACGCCTACGTCATCAAGCCGTCCGATTTCGATCCTGCGGTGGAATACCCGATGGTAATGTACGTGTACGGCGGGCCGGGCTCCCAGACGGTCTCAGATTCGTGGGGGGGTAGTCGCTATCTCTGGCACGCGTATCTGGCCGAGAATCACGACATCATCGTGGCGAGTGTCGATAACCGCGGGACGGGCGGACGGAGCAAGGATTTCAAGAGCGCGCCGTACCGGCAGTTAGGTGTGCTGGAAGCTCAGGACCAGATCGCCGCCGCGCGCTATTTCGGTGGGATGGACTACGTCGATGAAGAGCGAATCGGCATGTGGGGCTGGAGCTACGGTGGATATCTCACCCTCATGTCGATGCTCTCCGGTGATGGTCCTGAGACATTTACGATGGGCGTTGCCGTTGCACCGGTCACCGATTGGGGGCAGTACGACACGATTTATACGGAAAGGTACATGTCCACGCCGCGGCGGAATCCCGCCGGTTACCGGAAAAGCGCCCCAGTGACGTACGCCGATCGTCTGTCGCCTGAGCAGGAGCTACTCATCGTTCATGGCGATCTGGACGACAACGTCCATTTCCAGAATGCTGTTCAGATGATCGATGCCTTGCAGGAATCGGGCAAGCAATTCGATATGATGATGTATCCGGGTCGAGATCACGGCATCAGCGGAGAAAATACCAGGCTGCATCTCTACACGTTGATCACTGATTATATCGACGAGAATCTCTGATCCTACATGACCCCTGATCTGCTCCTGCATGGAGGCTCCATCCTTAATCCCGAAACCGGTGAGCAGCGCCGGGCCGACATTCTGATCCGGAATCAACGCATCGCGGCTATCGGCAGTAATCTCGAAGTCGACGATATTCCCACCTTTGATTGCACTGATCGGCTGATTTCCCCCGGCTGGATCGACATGCACGTCCACCTGCGGGAGCCGGGCCACGAGTACAAAGAAACCATCGTGACGGGCTGTCGCGCGGCCGCTTCCGGCGGCTTTACGGCCGTGGCGTGCATGCCGAACACCGATCCGCCTATCCACACCCGCGACGTCGTCGAATTCGTCATCGAGCGCGCGGAGAAGACTGTCGTAGACGTGCATCCTATTGCCTGCGTCTCGAAGCATCGCAATGGGAAGGAGCTGACTGAGATGGCAGATCTGGCCGAGGGCGGAGCGGTGGCCTTCAGCGACGACGGATCGCCGGTTCAGGACGCAGGTCTGATGCGCCGCGCATTGGAATACAGCTCGTCGCTCGATCGTTCGATCATCAACCACATGGAGGATCTTACGCTGAATCCCGACGGCCACATGCACGAAGGTGAAGTCGCCTCCCGCCTTGGCATTCCCGGCATCCCGGGTCTGGCCGAGGAGGTGATGATTGCGCGAGATTTGTTGCTGGCCGAGTTCACCGGCGGGCATGTGCACGTCGCCCATATCTCGACGGCGAAGGCCGTAGATCTGGTGCGCAGGGCCAAGGAGCAGGGGGTTCGGGTCACGACGGAAGTATGCCCGCATCACTTCGCGCTTACCGATAAATCCGTGGAGGAGACGTCGTTCAGCACCCACACCAAGATGCATCCTCCGCTGCGCAGCGATGCCGACGTCGAGGCCGTAAAGCAGGGGCTGCGAGATGGCACCATCGATGCGATCTGTACAGACCATGCGCCGCACGCCTCCTTTGAGAAGGAGGTCGAATTTATTGCCGCGCCGTTCGGCATCATCGGACTCGAGACAGCCTGGGGACTCGTCGGCCGAGAGCTTATCGAGACCGGCATCCTGTCGGCCGCCGAAGCGGTTCGCAAGCTCACGATTGAGCCGCGGCGGATACTGCGGCTGAAGAATCCGAGGATTGAGCGTGGTGAAGCGGCGAATCTAACTATTTTCGATGCGACCACCCGATGGACTTTCGAGGCGCACCACATCCGGTCCAAGAGCAAAAATACGCCCTTCGTCGGCGAGCAAATGATTGGACGCTCTTGGGGCGTTTACAATAAGGGACGATTTGAGAGGGCGGAGGTATAGCTGCATATGGAGGCAAGGTCCGCCAGGGTGAATGTGGGGATCGTATTCGGAGGCGTCTCCCCGGAGCACGAGGTGTCCATCATCTCATCTCTCCAGGCCATTCATGCGCTCGATCGAGACCGCTACGATCCCGTACCTGTCTACATAGCCAAGGACGGAACGTGGTATACGGGCCCGTCGCTTCTCGACATCGAGGCATACCAGGATCTCGATAAAATCCGGCGGGACGCGATACCGGTTCGCGTCGATGCCGGTTCGTTCGGTTCACTGCTTCTTATCGAAAAGAAGAAGGGAGGGTGGATGTCATCGACCCCGAGATCGTTCCGCGTTGATGTCGCGTTCCTGGGTCTGCACGGCGGTTCGGGCGAGGACGGCGGTTTGCAGGGTGTCTGCGAGACCTTCAACGTGCCGTATACCGGTAGCAGCATTCTTGGATCGGCAGTCGGAATGGACAAGGTGTTGTCGAAGATGATCTGCCGCGATCAAGGCATTCCGATCGTGGATTTCGTGGCGGTACGGGAATCCGAGTGGGCACATCGTGAAGACGAATGGCTCGACGCGATGGAAGAGAAGCTCGGGTATCCCGTCATCGTGAAACCGGCTCGACTGGGCTCGTCCATCGGCATCGCCATGGCCGCAGATCGTGCAAAGTTGGATCGCGCGGTGGAGGAAGCCTTTCGTTACGACGAGAAGATTGTCGTTGAGCACGCCGTGCAGCAGTTAAAAGAGATAAATTGTGCGGTGTTGGGCGATCCTAACGGGGCGGAAACGAGTGTGCTGGAGCAGCCGGTGAAGACGGAAGGCGAGGAGCTCTTGACGTTTGAGGAGAAGTACATGCGCGGAAGCGACGGAGAGGGTGCGAAAAGGTCGGGGAGGGGCACGAAATCCTCGGAAAGTGGATCGGGCGGCATGGCCTCACTCGACCGCATCATACCTGCGCCGCTCGACGACGCGACGGCTGAGCGCATTCGCGAGCTTGCGGTGCGGGTTTTTACGCTGTTCGAGTGCGGAGGCGTTGCCCGGATCGATTTCATGATCGACGAATCGACAGGCGCCGTCTATTTCAACGAAATCAACACGATACCCGGCTCGTTTTCGTTCTACTTGTGGGATCCGGCAGGTGTGCCGTTCGATGCTCTGATTACCAGAATGATCGAGCTGGCGCGCAAACGCCATCGCGAAAGGAATAGCCGGGTCCGCACCTACGACGTAAATCTGCTCTCGCAGAAAAGCTTGAGCGGCATCAAAGGTTCGAAGCAGTGATGAGACGCTATTTCGCGGGAATCTGGATGGGCGTACTGTTGATTCTATCCGCTTGCGGATCGAATGACCAGGCCGGGACCGGCGGAGGGGAAAAAGAGGCCGATGAGTCCGAGGAACGGCCGATGGAGTATCAGGTAACGCTCGGGAATGCGCTTTCAGACACGCTGGAGGGCCTGGCGAACTTCGGACGCGTCCAGGATCCCCAGACGGGCGACGAGTTGTTCGTGATCCGCCTTTCAACGGGATTCGATTTCGCCGGAGGTATTGTGATTTCGCGTAGAGATACGACCCTGCCAACGCCGGGTGATTATGATCTCGCACTGGCTGCCGATTCGGCCGCGGCCGTACCGGACGACAAGTTCTTCATCATCTATCGGGAGGGAATGCTCTGGGACCTCCGCTCAGAATCGGGCACGCTTACGTTTTCCATTGTATCGGATTCACTCATTGAGGGCCGGTTTGATGCTACGCTTCAGGGTGAGATTGCCGACCGCGGCCGCGAGCTGACGGAGGGCGAAGTCCACGCCGTCGGCCGCTTCCGGGCTGGACCCGGGATGACGGGCTACGTGATCGGATTATAGCGCTGTCTGGCGGATGCCTGAACCTCGAAGGCCGGCAGTCGTTTAGAACCAATTGCGATAAAAACTACGATAGGGGATGATCCAGAGCATACTCGACCTCATAGAGAAGCATCAGCGATTCTTCATCTCCACGCACATCCGTCCGGACGGAGATGCACTCGGTTCCGAACTGGCGCTGGCGCATTTTCTGAGAAAGCTGGGAAAGGACGTGGCGGTGATTAATAGTGATCCGCCGCCGATGAATCTGGACTGGCTCCCGGGCGCTGACATGGTTCACGTGTTCGATGGCTCGCTAGGGCAGCGCGAGCGTATCGACGGCGCCGACGTCCTCTTCATTCTCGATACAAATGCGATCGATCGTCTGGGAAAGCTGGCTGCTCCGGTGCGCAGCAGTCGTGGAATCAAGGCGCTGATCGATCATCATACGCATCCGGAAATCTGGTTCGATGTCACGTACGAGCGTGAAACGGCTTCATCAACGGGCGAGCTAATCTACGAGCTCATAGCGGCCTACGATCCCGGTATGATCGACACGGAGATCGCCTCCGCACTGTATGCAGCGATCGTGACGGACACCGGCTCTTTTCGCTATAGCTCGGTAACACCCGCGCTGCACCGGGTTGTGGCGGATATTCTAGAGCGGGGCGACTTGAGCCCGGCATCCATCCACATTGCTGTTTATGATACGCGCACGACGGAGAGCCTGCGTCTGCTCGGGCGCGTCCTCGAAAGCATTACCCTGCGCTTTAACGGCGAGGTCGCGTACGTGGTCGTCACGCCGCGCATGCTGCGTGAAACGGGCGCGAGCAGTGAGGATACGGAGGGGTTCGTGAACTACGCACTCTCGATCGAAGGCGTGCGGGTTGCGATCATGTTCCTGGAAACGGAGAACGGTACCAAGATGAGCTTCCGCTCGAAGGCTGACGCCTACGTCAATATGTGGGCGCGGGCGTTCGGGGGCGGTGGCCACAAGAATGCGTCCGGCGCATACCTGCGCGTGCCGCTCGAAGAGGCGATCGATCAGGTAATGGCCGCTGCGCCTCGGTTCCTCGAAATCGAACCGGAAGAGTCGGGTCGGGTCGATCTGTCGGATGAGGATGCTTCGTATCTTTCGTCGTTGATGGAATTGAAGTCACAGGAGAAATAGATGTCTATGAAAGTATCTATCACCACCCTCCCGCTCGCCGAGCTGGATGTTGATCTCCTGATTATTCCTGTGTCTGAGGGAGATGCCGCCGAGCGGCTTAATTCCCTTGCGAACGATCTCGGACCCGCTGTGAAGCGTGCTGCCGACGATTTCAAGGGCAAGATTGAGGATGCGCTGATGATCTATCCCGAGCAGTCGCATGCGCGGCGGCTCGGGCTCGTGGGTATGGGTCCCTCCAGCAAGATCGACGCGGACGTCGTCCGGCGCGTTGCCGCGCGCGGAGAATCACTGGCGCGCACCTGCAAGGCAGAGACTGTGGCGATCGTTCACCCGGATCTGCGCCTCGACCCGGAGACCGTGAGTCAGGCGCTGGTCGAGGGATACATGCTCGCCTCTTACCGTTTTCTCCGCTACAAGACCAATGGCGACCACTATACGGGCGCCGATCGGCTCGTCCTGCACGTGGCCGACCAGGAGAAGGGCAGCCGGCGCGGCGTCGAGCGTGGCCGCGTCGTTGCCGAGGCCGTGATGACCGCTCGCGACCTCGTGAATACGTCGCCCGACGAGAAAACGGCCACTGCCTTTGCACGCTCGCTCGAGAAGTTGGGGAAAAAACATGGATTCACGACGTCGATATGGGGCAAACAGCTGATCGAAGAGGAAGGCATGCGCGGCCTTCTTGCGGTCAATCGGGGCAGCCAGGAGCCTCCGACGTTCACGATTCTCGAATGG
>Ga0299914_10002880_pt1 | contig 11988 bp, 10 predicted proteins | sample RVTome_10_FD_201361 | JGI IMG/M metagenome (GOLD analysis project Ga0299914, IMG submission 201361) | Soil microbial communities from uranium-contaminated site in the Upper Colorado River Basin, Wyoming, United States - RVT153D57 (version 2) ... | reverse complement strand
CCTGGTTGAGGCGGCGGGTCAGGGCGTAGGCCTCCTCGTTGGAGATCTCCACCATCCCGTCGTACTCGTCGGGGAGGAAGAACTCGGTCTGCTGCAACTGGCGGATGCTGCGCACTCCGGGGATGTCATGGCCCTCGGCGGGGTGGATCCCGATCACCGCGACCTCGGGGTTCTTCTCCTTGAGGAAGCGCCCGGTCCCGGTGATGGTCCCGCAGGTGCCCATGCTCGCCACGAAATGGGTGACAGTCCCCGCGGTCTGTCGCCACACCTCCGGTCCGGTCGTCCGGTAGTGGGCCTCGGGATTGGAGGGGTTCGTGTATTGGTTGAGCATGTGGAAGTCGGGCTTCTCGGCGATCTCCAGGGCTCTTGCGATGGCGCCCTCCGGGGCCCAGGGAGCGGGGCAGAGATCGTCTTCGAGCTCCTCGACGGCCGCCCCGAAGAAGCGGAGCATCGTCCGCTTCTCGAGTGGTATGCCCGTGGAGAGCGGGGTTGTCAGGCGGTAGCCGAGCGCGTTTCCGATCATGGCCAGCCCAAGACCGGTGTTCCCCGAGGTGGGCTCGACCAGATCCTCGTCGACCAGGTCACCACGCTCGCGGGCTTTCTCGATCATGTTCGAGGCAATCCGGTCTTTCACCGATCCGAACGGGTTGTACCACTCCAGCTTGGCGTAGACCTCGGTGTGCTCGAACGGGACGACACGGTTGAGTCGGACCAGCGGTGTCGGGTTTTCCGCGTTGGAGAGCAACCCGAGCATCGAGTCGTAGATGCGAAGTGAGTGGTCGTTCATCAGGGGCCCGTAGGAGAGGCAAAGGATAGGACGGGGCCGGATATTCCGCCCGGGGCGTTGGCCGGCTCAGCTCTCCAGGGCGAACTGGACCTGGAGGGTGATAGTCACTGCGGAGGTCCCCGGCTCGATCGGGGTCACGGCCCGCTCTGCGCCGGCAATGTCGCCTTCGTAGGGGAAAGGCACCGGAGGCATGCTCACCGTCTCGGTGATCGAGGTGGCCTTGCCCAGGGTCTGCCCGGACAGCTCGGCAAGCTGGGTCGCCTTGACCAGGGCGTCGTCCCAGGCAGCCTCCCGGGCAGCGGAGACCAGTTCGGTGTTGTCCTCGATGCTGAAGCGCAGCCCGCTGACCCGGGTCTCGTCCCCGGCCGCGGCGCTGGCCGCATCGAGCACCGGGCCGATGCTCTCCATGTCCCTGATCTTGGCTCGAACCGTGTTGTTGACGCGATATCCGACCAGGTGCTCCTGGTTGCGGGAATAGTCGTATTCGGGATAGATCGAGTAATCGGTCGTGGTGATGTCCTCTTCGGCGACCCCGTTCGAGGTCAGCGCTGCAATCAGAGCTTCCGCCCGTTCCGCGGCGGTGGCGGTCGCCTCATCGACTGTTTCGCCGAGCACCGACACGCCGAGGTCGATCTCGACCGTGTCCGGGGCGCCTGTCACCTCGCCCATGCCGGAGACGGAGATCCCCGTTTGCGTCGCCTCCGAGTTGTTGACCGTGACCTGGGGCGTGGTGCCACAGGCCGCCAGGAGGACGGCCAGGCCGCCAATGACTGCGGTGGTTTGCAGATGTGTGTTCCGGTTCATAACCGTTGGACGCGGCGACAGGCTCAACGGTTCCTCACCGTCGCCACCTTTCCTCCGACGACGAGGACGCCTTCGTCCCTGAGCAATCTGGCCTGCCGTACCCGAGACGGTGTCCGGATGTGGCCGCCTGCCCCCACCACCCGCCACCAGGGAACGCCGGGGTCGCAGTTACGAAGCACGGTGCCCACCGCGCGCGCCGCGCCGGGAAATCCCGCCTGCTCGGCGACCTCGCCGTAGGTGACCACCTCGCCGGGCCCGAGCGAGGAGATGACTTCGAGGACCCTGTCCTCGAAGCGGGTCACAGGGTCCCGAAGAGCCGATCCCCCATGTCGCCCAGGCCGGGGGCGATGTAGAAGGACGGGTTGAGCTCGCGGTCGAGGGCCGCGGCGACGATGCGGACATCGGGATGGTTCTGCTCGATCACCGATAGACCTTCGGGCGCAGTCACAACACAGACGGCGGTGATGTCCTTGGCTCCGTTCTCCTTGACCTTGTCGATGGCCCAGGAGAGGGAACCGCCCGTGGCCAGCATCGGCTCGAGGATCAGGACCCGGGCCGAGGAGAGCTCCGGGAATTTGTTGTAGTACTCGATGGGCTCGGCCGTTTCCTCGTTGCGCTGGACCCCGGCGAATCCGATGGCGGCATCGGGGACGAGCGTCAGTACCGACTCGAGAAGACCGAGCCCCGCCCTGAGCACGGCCACCGCCACCACTGGACGGCGGAGGTGTTGGCCGGTGGTCATCTCCAGGGGCGTGTTGATCTCGACGTCCACCGTTGACATGTCGGACAAGGCCTCGGCCACGAGGAGATAGCCGAGACGTTCGGTCGTCTGGCGGAACTCGGGTGGCTCGGTGTCCTTGCTGCGCAGTACCGAGAGCAGATCTGCGGCGAGGGGGTGGTCGAGAAGCGTGAGCATCGCCCCAGCCTATTGGCTGGGGCGATGCTCAGTATTCGGTTCTCAGTAGTCGGTACACAGAAATTCCGACCACCGACTACCGACTACTGGAACACCGGCTGAGCACAGCTCAGCCGGTGTTCCTCATTCCGGCGGCAATGCCGTTGACGGTGAGCAAGAGGGCACGGCTCAGCTCGTCACTCGACTCTCCGGCGCGGCTTCGGCCCAACAAAGAGACCTGGAGGTAGTTGATCGGGTCGAGGTAGATGTCCCGGACGGCGAGGGTCCTCTTGAGGACCGGCAGATCGCCGAGGAGGTCGGGAGCGCGCCTCAGGGAGAGAATCTCCTCGGTGGTCAGCTCGGATTCGGAACGGACCAGGTCGAGCAATCTCCGGTGCTCGTCTGGGACCAGACTGGCCACATAGCGCCCGGCGATGTCGAGGTCGGTCTTGGCCAGGGTCATCTCGACATTGGAGAGAAAGGTCTGGAAGAAGCCCCACTCGGCAGCCATTTCGCCCAGAACCTCCCTGTACCCGGCCTTCCGGGCCGCTCTGATGCCGGCGCCCACTCCGAACCAGCCCGGGACGATCTGCCTGGTCTGGGTCCACCCGAACACCCATGGGATGGCGCGGAGGTCCTCGATGCCCCCGACGCCGCCGGGTCGACGTGAGGGTCTGCTCCCCAGGTTGAGCCGGCCCAGCTCCTCGACCGGGGTGGAGGAGAGGAAATAGGGGACCAGGCTGGGATGGCCGACGAAATCCCGGTAGGAGGCGTATGCCTCGGTCGAGAAGCATTCCATTGCCTCGGTCCACCGATCGAGCACGTCCTTGGGCTTGCGGGAGCGGCGGTGGAGGAGTGAGGACTCGAGGACCGAGGCGAGGGCAAGCTCCAGGTTGCGGGCGGCGATCTCGGGATGGCCGTATTTCTCGGAGATCACCTCGCCCTGTTCGGTGACCTTGAGGTCTCCGGCGATGGTTCCATAGGGCTGGGCCAGGATGGCGGCATGGGTGGGGCCGCCGCCGCGGCCGATCGTCCCACCTCTGCCGTGGAAGAGACGGAGGTGGATCCCGTGTGCCTCGGCCACGTTTCTCATCGCTCGCTGCGCCTTGTAGATCTCCCACTGGCTGGTGGTGATGCCGCCCTCCTTGTTCGAGTCGGAGTACCCGAGAACCACCTCCTGGCTGTCACCGCGCAGGGACAGGATCTGCCGGTACTGGCGATCGGTGAACAAGTCTTCGAGCAGGGTGCCCGCGTTGCGCAGATCGGTGATGGTCTCGACCAGGGGGACCAGCCCGATGTGGGCGATTCCCCGGCGGAGATCGATGAGACCGGCCTCTCGGGCCAGCACCGCGGTCTCGAGGACGTCGGCAGCGGTTTCGGTCATGGAGATGATGTAGCTCTCGATCACCTGGTCTCCGTAGCGCCTCTTGGCCTCCCTGATGGCATGGAAGGTCTCCAGGGTCCGGTCCGACGCCTCGCTGAGCGTCGTGGTCAGACCGCTCAAAGGCCGCGTCCCATCCAACTCCGTGGAGAGGGCGAGGCGCCGCGCCCCCGGCTCCATGGTCTGATAGTCCACTCCGACCAGGGAGAACAGCTCGGCCACTGCCTCTCGATGTTTTGAGGCGTGCTCCCTGATGTCGAGAGTGGCCATCTGGAACCCGAATGTCTCCACCGCACGACGGAGTCGGGCCACCGCCCCGCGGGCGATCAGCTCGCCCTTGGCCCCGATCAGGGACTCGCTCATCGTGTCGAGCTCGTCGAGAAGTTGGTCGGGATGGGCGTAATCGCGGGCTTCGACATGGGACAGGCCGCTGTGGAAGCGGTGATTGGTGTTGATCAGGCGGGCGTGGATATAGGAGCACTTGAGCCGGTAGGGCTCGGACTCGGTACGCCGACGCTCCCGCAGCCAGACATCGGGAAGGGCCTCGCGGTCCCTCTCCAGGGAGCCTCGGAGAGCGTCGCTGACCGGGGCGAGACGCTCGGACACCGACAGCTCCTCGGACAGGTCCTCCACCAGCTCGATCAGATGCCGGAGCCCGCGATCGTGTTGGAGCAGCAGCGTCTCTGCGGTGGTCTCGGGCGTCACCTCCGGGTTGCCGTCGCGGTCGCCGCCCACCCAGGAGCCGAACCGGATCGGGTTGGGGCGCGGGGTCACTCCGAGCCGGGTCAGCTCAACGGCGACTCGCTCACCGAGCTCGGGCATGACGTTGGAGGCGATCTGAACCAGGTAGTAGAGGGCGGACCGCGCCTCTTCGACCGGGCTCGGCTTGTCGAGTCGCAGCTCGTCGGTCTGCCAGATGAGGTCGATCAGCTCGGCAGTTCTGCGATCGATCCGGTCCAGCTCGTCGTCGGGCGCCTCGAGACGCTCTTCGATCAACTCTGCCAGGTTCACGGTCTTGCTCAGGATGGAGCGCCGGGCGGCCTCGGTGGGGTGAGCGGTGAACACCGGTCGCATCTCGAGCCTGCCCATCACCTCGGCGGTGGTCTTCGGGTCGACTCCGGTCTCGAGCACCCGGTCGACGGTCGCAGCCAGCCCCAGGTGGGCGACCCCGAGCTGGTCGATTCGGTGCACCTGCTCGGCCACATTGGCCAGGTAGAAGTAGGCGGTGAAAGCCCTCACCAGCGGGATGACGTCGCCGATGGACTGCTCGGCGAGCAGCTCGTCGAGCTGTGTCGCCGCCTCGGTGCTCCCACCTCGACGCGACGACTTGCCCAGGGCGCGGACCTCCTCCACCAGATCGAGCAACTCTGGCCCGTGCTGTCGCACCAGGGCGTCGCCGAGCTGGTTTCCCAGCCGTCTGATGTCGGCTCGGAGTGCCTCGTCCGGGTTCTGTGTCACCCGGACAGCGTATTCACCGAGCCGCGGCGCCCAGGACGAGCTGCTCAGGCGTCCTCGGGCCTCTGCTTGTGGACCCGGCCCTCGATGCCGTGCAGAGAGAGACCGGTGCCGTGGCCGTATCGGACCAGGGTCATCTCGGCCAGGATGGAGACCGCGACCTCCTGGGGGCTCTCCGCGCCGATGTCGAGACCGACCGGTCCCCGCACCCGGGCGATGTCCTCCCCGGAGAAGCCCATCTCACCCAGCCTCTCGACGCGGAGGTCTTGGGTGCGACGGCTGCCCATGCAGCCGATGTAGCGGACCGGGCTCTTCAACGCCGCAGCCAGGACCGGGTCCTCGAACCGCTTGTCGTGGGACAAGACGACCAGCCAGGTGCGTCGGTCGAGCGGGACCTGGTCAATGACGTCCGCAGGCCAGCCGACCAGGATCCTGGCCCCGGGGAAACGCTCTTCGGTGGCGAAGGCTCCACGGGAGTCGATGACGGTCACCCGGTAACCCATCTGGGCGGCGAAAGTGGCCAAGGACTGCCCGATGTGGACGGCACCGACGATCACCATCTCCTGGGGCGGGGCCAGCGACTCGACGAACACGGTGTGGGGCGGGTAATCCATCGTCCGGTGCTGCTCGTGGTTCATCAGCTGGAGGGCGTCTTCGGTGACATGGGCCGAGATCTCGGCGGGAAGCTCCCCCGCGACCAGGTCCCCGCGCGAGTCGATCACCGTCTTCGAGCCGACCAGGGGGCCCTCGACGAAGGTGACGACCGCCCCGTACTCCTCACGGTCGAGAATGCCCTGGATCGCCTCCAGAGGCCTCACCACGGCTCGATGAAAACGTCGATGGTCCCGCCGCAGGCCATCCCCACTTCGAAGGCGTCGTCGTCGGCGATCCCGTAGGTGACGGTCTTCGGCTTGCCGGTCTCGATCACTTCCTGGGCGTGGAGGAACACGTCGTTCTCGACGCAGCCCCCGCTCACCGAGCCTTCCATGTCACCGGCATCCGAGACCAGGAACTTGGATCCCTCCGGTCTCGGAGCGCTGCCATGCACCCGGATCACCGTGGCCACGGCGACTTTCTTGCCCGCGGCGGCCCAGCGATTGCGCACTTCGAGCTGCCCTCTCATCGTCTTGCTCCAGCTACGGAGTCGAGCACCCGGATCACCCCTCTGAAATCGTTGACGCTAGCCGCCGGCAATAGCTGGTCGACATGAGGGAGGACCGCCTGCATGCCCCGGGTCAGCGGCTGGTACGAGGCCCTGGCGGCAAGTGGGTTCAGCCAGATGACCTGGTGGACCGAGCGGGCCAATCGTGCCATCTCCTTGGCCAGGACCTCGGAGTCGCCGCAATCCCAGCCATCGGAGAGGATCATCACCACTGGCCCTCCCCGGGCGAGCCGTCGACTCCAGCGACGGTTCCACTCGGCCAATGCCTCTCCGATCTGGGTTCCCCCCGACCAATCGGTGACTCTCCGGGAGACGCGGGCCAGGGCGGCCCTGGTGTCTCGGCGGCGCATGTCGTCGGTTATCCGGCTCAGATGCGTGGAGAATGTGAAGATCTCCACCTCCCGGAGCCTGCGCTGGGCGGCGTGGGCGAAGACCAGGAAGATGTCGGAGTACTTCTCCATCGACCCAGAGACGTCGGCGATGATGATCAGTGGCCGCTCCTTCTTCGTCCTCTCCTTCCAGTCGATCAACATCAGGTCGCCGGTGGGCCCAACCGCACGGTGCAAGGTGCGTCGCACGTCGAGGCGGCCCCCATCGCCGCCCGACCACCTGCGGGTCTTGTAGTCGGTGGGGTGCCACATCATCCTCATGACCAGGCGTCTTGCCTCCTGCAGGTCGTCGTCGTCGAGGTCGGCGAAGTCGCGGGTGGCTATTCGCTCCACCGCCGAGGCGCCCGCCTGCTCTGCCACCTGGGTCGACGAGCTTCCTGCGCTTCCCTGGAGGGTGTACCCGGCGCCACCGGATTTGTCGGCGTCCGGGTTGCGATCGACGAGATCGGGGCCCCCTATCCGGTCGAAGAACTTCTCGAACTCCTCGTCGAAGAGTGGGATCTGAGCCGGATCGGTGATCGACAGTGACCGGAGTGAGGCCGAGGCTCGGGACCTCCGGGACAGGTCCACCAGGGAGAGGGCGCGGGCCATGTCGGCGGTCTGGTCGGCGGTGATGGCCAGCCCCCGGCTGCGAAGAGCCCCCGAGAAGACTGCGAGTTGGTCGATCAGGCCGGGCCGGCTCATCCCACCAGGCTGTCGACCCCGGCGGCGCGGACCATGTCGATGTCGTCCTTGTATTTGAGCACCACGCCCAGAGTGCTCTCGATCGTGGCCCCGGTCAGCTCGCCCGCCTGGAGGAGACGGAGAGATTCGGCCCAGTCGAGAGTCTCGGCCACACCCGGCGGCTTGAACAGCTCCATCTCCCGAAGCCGTCGCATCGCATCGGCCAGCGAGTCGGCGAGCTTGCCCTCGATGTCGGGGACCTTGCGGGTGATGATCTCGGACTCCCGGGCCGGGGTGGGATAGTCGATCCAGTGGTAGACACATCGACGTTTCAGGGCATCGTGGATCTCACGGGTCCGGTTCGAGGTGAGGACCACGATGGGTCGGCTCTGCGCCTTGATCGTGCCGATCTCGGGGATGGTGACCTGGAAGTCGGAGAGAAGCTCGAGGAGGAATGCCTCGAACTCCTCGTCGGCCCGGTCGAGCTCGTCGATCAGGAGGACCGGGCGGTGCCCGTCTTTGCTGGCCTCGATCGCCTGGAGCAGGGGACGGGCGATGAGATACTCCCGGCTCATGATGTCCTCGGGCGTTGCCGTGGCCCCGGCGCCGCGGACCTCGAGGAGCCGGATGGCCATCATCTGCCGGGCGTAATCCCACTCGTATAGAGCCTGGCCGACGTCGAGTCCCTCGTAGCACTGGAGCCTGATCAGGTCGGCGCCGGTCATGGCGGCGAGAACCTTGGCCACCTCCGTCTTGCCCACACCCGCCTCACCCTCGAGGAACAAGGGGCGTCCCAGGTGGACGGCGAGATGGATGGCGACGAGGAGGCTCTCATCGGCGAAGTAGTCGAGATCGTCGAGGCGCTTCTCGAGGGCTTCGATCGTGTCGGGGATCACACCGAAAGCCTAAGTGGCTTCGGATGCCAAGAAGGAGACGGGCTCCTTCTCGAACGCCGTCCTGCAACCGGGCGCACAGAAGTAGTAGGTCTCGCCCTGGTGCTCGCTGATCCAGCGCGCGGTGGCCACCTCCACTTCCATCTGGCAGACGGGGTCGATGGCGGTATGGACGTGCTCCTGATGACCGGCGCCACCGCTGATCTCGCCCGCTGCGCGCATAGCCGCCAGCTCGGCGAGGATGGCCAGGCCGATCTCCCGGTGCTCGATGTGACCGAGGTCGATCCCCGCAGGGGCGGTGATCCGGCCGAGCTGGTCCTTTGCGACGCCGCGGTCGCGCAGATACCCGAGCACGGTCTCGGCCCGCTTTGCCGAGGCCACCAGGCCGATGTAGCCGGCATCGGTGCCCAGAGCCGCCTCCAAGGCCGGCTCGTCGTAGTGGCCCTGCGTGGCGACCACTATCGAGGTGCGGGAATCGATCTCGTCGGGCATGGTCATCGAGGTGACGACCTCCCCGGCGCCGGGGTGGTCGGCAGGATCGCCGTTGTCGTCGACCACGGTCACCCGCCAGTCGAGGGCGACGGCGAGTTGGGTGAGGGTCTTCACCGCCGGGGAGCGTCCCACGGCGACGACATGGGGCTGGGGGAGCATCGGTTCCAAGAACACCTCCAGGGCGCCTTCACTCGTGCAGGAGATGGGCACCGAGATCACATCGGGTCGTTCCACCTCCCGAATGTCCTCGGGAGTGCCCAGGAAGAGCAGCCTCGGCTTGCCATCGGCGATCGCCTCCCTGGCCTCACGTCTCACTACAGGCTCGGCGCAGGCACCTCCGATCCACCCGGTGACGTTTCCCCCGGCGTCGATGATGGCCGACGAGCCGCGTGTGCCCGACGACGGCCCGCGAGCCCAGACGACGGTCGCCACCAGAAACGGCTGGTGCCGGCGACTGAGCTCCGCCGCCAGAGTGAGAAGCTCGCGGTTCATCTCCTCAGCTCTTCGCCTCTTCCATCGCCGCCCAGACCCGGTCCGCCGACACCGGCATGTCGATGTTGCGAATACCCAGATGCCACAAGGCGTCGATGACCGCGTTCACGAACGCGGCTGGGGAGCCGACGGTGGCCGACTCACCCACCCCCTTGGCGCCGATCGGGTGGTGCGGCGAAGGGGTCACCGTCGCCCCCAGCTCGAACCGGGGCGTTTCCCAGGCGGTTGGGACGAGATAGTCGAGGAAATTGGAGCCGATGCAGTTGCCCTGCTCGTCGAAGCTGATGTGCTGCATCGAGGACATGGCATAGCCTTCGGTGAGCCCGCCGTGGATCTGCCCTTCGACGATCATCGGGTTGATCCTCACCCCACAGTCGTCGACGGCCACCATCCTGCGAACCTTCCATTGCCCGGTCCCGGGGTCGATGTCGACCACGACGACGTAGGTGCCGAACGGGTAGGTCATGTTGGGCGGGTCGTAGTAGTGGACGCCCTCGAGCCCGGCCTCGATGCTCTCGGGCACGTTGGTGTAGGCGGCGAAGGCGACGTCCTGGATGGTCACCGAGGACTCCGGGTCGCCCTTGACCGAGAACTTGCCCACTTCCCACTCCAAGTCCTCCTCGGATGCCTCGAGGAGATGGGCCGCGATCTTCCGGGCCTTGTCTCTCAGCTTGCGTGCGATCACGGCGGTGGCGGCTCCGGCCACCGGCGTCGACCGGGAGGCATAGGTGCCGAGACCGTAGGGCGTGTTGTCGGTGTCGCCCTCCACGACTTTGATGTCGGAGGCGGGTATGCCCAGCTCCTCCGCCACGATCTGGGCGAAGGTGGTCTCGTGCCCTTGGCCCTGGCTGCGCACCCCGAGCTTGAGGATCGCCTTCCCTGTGGGGTGCACTCGTAGCTCGGCCGAGTCGAACATGCGCAGCCCGAGGATGTCGTAGTCGTCGCCATGGCCCGCCCCGACCACCTCGGTGAACGAGGCAATCCCGATCCCGACGAGACGTCCCTCGGCCCGGGCCTGTTCCTTCTCTTCCTGTATCTGGTCGTAGCCGACCATGTCCAGGGCGAGCTTCATCGCCCCCTCGTAATCGCCGGAGTCGTAGACGAACCCGGTGGGGGAGAGATAGGGGAACTGGTCCTTCTTGATGAAGTTCTTCATCCGGAAATCGGCCGGGTCCATCCCCAGCTCGTAGGCCGCGTTCTGCACCAGACGCTCGATCATGTATGAGGCCTCGGTCACCCGGAACGAGCAGCGATAGGCGACACCACCGGGCGCCTTGTTGGTGTACGCGCCCCGGGTGGTGACGTGGGCCACCGGATAGTCGTAGGAGCCGGTCACGATGTGGAACAGCCCTGCCTTGAACTTGGTGGGCTGGGCGTCGGAGAAGAAGGCCCCTTGGTCGGAGAGCATGTCGACCTTCAGGCCGAGGATCTTTCCCTCATTGGTGACGGCCAGCTTCCCGTGCATGTGGTAATCGCGGCCGAAACCGGTGGAGATGAGGTTCTCGGTCCTGGTCTCGACCCACTTCACGGGCTTTCCGATCACCAGCGAGGCGGCGGTGGCCACCACGTACCCCGGGTAGACCGGCACCTTGTTCCCGAAGCCGCCACCGATGTCCGGGGAGACGATCCGGATGTTCTGCTCGGGGAGGCCGGCGACCAAGGCGAACACGGTGCGATGGGCATGCGGCGCCTGAGACGTCATGTACAGCGTGGCCTGGCCGGTTGCCGAGTTGACGTCGGCCACGATGGCGCAGGTCTCCAACGGAGCTGGGTGCGAGCGCGGGTAGAAGGTATCGAGGGATACCACCTTGTCGGCCTTGGCGAAGGCGGCGTCGGTTGCTTCTTTGTCGCCCGACTCCCAGGTGTAGCACTCGTTGCTGGTCTGGCCCTCCTTGTCGTCGCGGATCAGGGGGGCGTCCGGCTCCAGCGACCGCTGCGGGGTGACGATCGGCTCCAGCTCCTCGTATTCGACCACGATCCTGTCCGCGGCGTCCTGGGCCAGGTACCGGTCGGTGGCGATTACCGCGGCAATCTCCTGGCCCTGGAATCGGACCTTGTCCGTGGCCAGGACCGCCTGGGTGTCCCCGGACATCGTGGGCATCCAGGCCAGGTTGAATCCGGCCAGCAACTCGCCGGTGATCACGGCGATCACACCTTCCATCGCCGCGGCTTCCGTGGTGTCGATGGAGAGAATGCGGGCGTGGGCGAGAGGGCTGCGGTGGATGGCCATGTGCAACATCCCCGGGAGCACGATGTCGTCGACATAGTTGCCCCGGCCCTCGACGAAGCGCGCGTCCTCGACCCGCTTGCGGCTGTGCCCGAGCCCGCCCACCTCCGGGGTCGTCAACAAGCTGTGTGGTTCGGCGGTGGTGGTCATGCTGAGACTTCCTCACTCTTCATGGCGGCTGCTGCCTGGATCGACTTGACGATGTTCATGTACCCGGTGCATCGGCACAGGTTCCCCGAAATCGCCCATCGGATCTCGTCGTCGGTCGGGTTGGGGTTCTCCTCGAGCAATGCAGTCCCGACCAGCATCATCGCCGGAGTGCAGAATCCGCACTGGAGACCATGCTCC
>Ga0299914_10002878_pt1 | contig 11992 bp, 8 predicted proteins | sample RVTome_10_FD_201361 | JGI IMG/M metagenome (GOLD analysis project Ga0299914, IMG submission 201361) | Soil microbial communities from uranium-contaminated site in the Upper Colorado River Basin, Wyoming, United States - RVT153D57 (version 2) ... | reverse complement strand
CGCCCGCACCGCGCACGTGCAGACCGTCGACAGGTTGAGCGCCCCGAAGACCGCGTTGATGTCGCACGCGAACCCCGCCGGGGTGCCGTCGTTGAATGACCCACCCGCGTAGTGGAGCCCGAGGACCGGGAAGGTCCCGTTCAGCTCGCCCTGCTGCTGATTGAAGATCAGCGAGCCCGAATCACCCGAGTTGTTGAAGAGATTGCCGTCCGTGGAGCGATTGACGAACGTGTTCGCGACCCGTCCGAGCCGCGTCTGGCCGCGGTAGGTGATGTTGAACGTACCGTTGACCGAGAACACGGTGGCGTTGTTCGTCAGCCCAGTCGTACGCCCGCGCTTCTGCACCGCCTGGCCCACCGCGGGAGCCTGAACCTCGTAGATCGCTTCACCGATCTGGAGGACGTTGTTCGTCCGGGCGACGTCGATCGTCCCGATCGCCGCGTCGACGGCCGACACCGGCGGCAGCGCCCCAGGTGGAGGGGGGTTGGCGATCGTGGCGAGCGCGACGTGTCGCCTCAGGGTCCCGATGACGTCGCCGGGAAGCGTGCCGCCGTCGAACCGGCCGGGCTGGACGATGCGCCGCGCGGCGGGCATCGTGTCGAGATTTGAGATCACGTGGTTGTTGGAGAGGAGGACGACCGAGTTATCGGTGTTGTCGCACGCGTGTCCCCCAAGGGTGCCCGCGCTGACGCTGGACTCGGGGCCGATGCTGCACCCGCCGGGGACGGGGCGGTAGCGGGTCGTGTCCTGCTCGGCAACCGGAGGTGTGATCTCGATCACGTCGGTGCGCACCTGCTCGCCCTCGAAGCCCGCGAGCCTCGCCGGGAGGAGCTCGTGCGCAGCGATCCGGTCCTCGGGAAGCTTGCGCTCGACGAACACCTGCACGCAGATCTGGTCGGTGGTCTCGCCCCCCCGCATCCGGGGTCCGGTCGCCACCCCGAGCACGCCGCGTCTGTCCAGCAGCTCCTCCTCGTTGCGCTCCTGCGCGTAGAGCGTCCGGGCCAGCTTGCTCGGCTTCGCCATCGTCGTCTCCTAAGCTCGAGTTCTGTGGCGGGTACCCACTGCCGGGACGCTGCGCGGTGGGCGCATCGGCCTCACGGCCGGGCCTCCTCGGCGCAACCTATCACCTGGATGGCCGCGATCTGAGCCGGACCAGGTTCCGCGGAGACCTGGGTTAGGTGGTTCCTTCATTCAGTGCGGGAGAGTTCTCGACCTTCCCGTCGAGCGTGGAGGTCCTCCAACTCCGCAGCCTTACGCGACCAGCTCCAAGGCGAGAAAGCAACGCACCCCGGGCTTGTCGCTCCGTGCTGCGACCGGCCGGTGCGACGGTCCTCGCTCACGAGGTCGACCTCCGGGCCCAGGTCCCCGTCTCGGCGGTGACATCGGAGTGACGTCCCGGTGACGAGCGGCTGGGAACGTTGGTGGAGGCGACCAAAGGGCGGCACGATGACGGACCAAAGCTTCGAGCGCGACGTGTTCCGCAACCTCCTCGAGGAGGCAGTTGCGGTCGGTCAGCTCGCGAAGACCGATAAGTCATTTGCGACGGCCTACGAAGCCGTCCGCTCGGGGGACCGGAAGGCGTTCCAGGCTGTGCTCAAGCGGCGCAAGCTGAGCGCCGACTGCCGCGTGATCTGCGAGTGGATCCGCATCAAGGAGTGTCTGCTCCTCTGCTTCGCCCTCTGCGGGCCGCCGGAGCGCGTGCGGCGGCCGCCCAACCCGCGCGTGCTCGCCGATGCGATCGTGCGCATCACCTCGGACGAGAAGCTCGTGCGGCAGCTCGCGCGGGCAGTCGAGAAGCGAGACCGCGCAGCGTTCCAGGGGCTCGTTCGGGATCAGAAGCTGGGCCGGATTTGCCACCTGTTCTGCCATTGGGCCTGCTACGTGCACTACGAGCTCATCTGTCGCTGGGTGTGCGACCTCGAGCTGGAGGAGCGGCCGGACCTCGTGCGCGAGCTAACGAGCGCCGGGCAGGCGCTCAGTGCATTGCTTGAGCGGAGGCAGGTGTTCAACGAGGCGCTGGCGGCGTCAAGCGAGGGCGACGCCGACAAGCTTCGAGCCGTGATCGAGACCGCCGGTCTCACCCAGTTCTGCCACTTCATCTGCTTCTTCTTCTGCAGCTGGCGCTGCGTGCTCCTCTGCCTGAGGCTCTGCCGCCAGTTCCCGCTCGTCGAGATCAAAGATCCGCTCGAGGAGGCCCTCTCCTTCGGGAGGGCGACGCGGGAGCTGGGGCAAAGACCGGCCGAGCTCGAGCGGTTGAGCGCGGCAGTGGGCGCCGGCGACGAGAAGGCCTTCGTCGCCCGCGTCGAGGAGCTCGGGCTGCAGCGCTTCTGCGTGCAGCTTTGCCATTGGCTCTGCTTCGTTCGCTGCCGGCGCTTCTGCATCCTCGTCTGCCCGCCGATCTTCAACCACCCGTGGTTCACCCACGTCGGCGACTTCGCGATCTACGCGGACATCGACTCGGGGACGGGCCTGACGAACAAGGCCCATGGGCACGGCGGGCCGGAGTATGGCTTCTTCGGCTGCCTCAAGCTGCGTGGGTTCTGCCCCAAGCACTCGCCGGCCTTCCCGGGACAGCCCATGGCCTACCGCTTCATCTTTCAGCACGATGGGTCGACCACCCCGATCACCGGAGGGTTCGCCTGCGGGGTGCTGGTCGGCAGCCGGTACACGTTCTGGAACGGCAACCCATTCGCCCTCCAGTCGGTCAGGATCAAAGGCACCGGCAGCACCTCATCGACCCCGCCTCCGCCGGGGCCGGAGCCCTCGCCGCCCGACCACTACATCGTCCCCGACTCGCAGGGGTGGATCGCCGTCGACGCGAACGCCCTCGACGACGGCTTCAACGGCTGGCTGATGGGCTTCACCTCGCCGGTCGCCTTCCCAGGCGGCGATCCGGGCCCGCCGGGCTTGACTGCGGGCACGGCGGTGCCGGCCGCCGATCAGCGGGACGGCGTCGACGCGGCGATCGTCTTCGAGGCGACGCGCGTCAGCACGATCGCGGCGGTGAACGGGGGCGCCGCGCCCGACTACACGAACCAGCTCGCGAAGATCCACATCAACAACTGGAACGAGGCCCGGCTGCTCGACCTGCTCCAGTTCCACACCGGCGGCGGGGACCCGTGCTCCCCGCTCTCGACCGACCTCGACATCGAGTACACGGTCGACCACGAGCTGCTTGCCGACTGGCACCTCGAGTTGGTGACCGCTTCGGGGATGACCCTCGCGTCGCCCCCGTCGGGTCCCGACCCGACGCATCCGAGGGGCGACGCCGGAACGCATCACGAGGACGTCTCGACCTGGCCGACGTGCTCCTACGCGATCAGGCTGCACACGCGCCGCCGGCTCACTGATGGGCTCACCGACGACCCGGACAAGTTCCTCCCCGAGGTGACCTTCTGCATAGGTAGGCGAGGGAGACCGCCACGCTGATCGTCGGGCCGCCCTCCGAACCACCTATTGACAGGCCCAGGTCCGGCGCGAGTGCCTTGCCACCTATGCCGGTCCCGGGCCGCGCTCGCCCGCTCCGATCTCCCAGTCTTCGCGATCGCGGGCTGGGAGGGGCGCGCGATCGGCTAAGTCGCCGGCGGCTCCGGTAACGACTACATCGAGGGGGGCCCGGGGATCGACTTGATCGTCGGCGACTGCGGCGAGGACACCAGCTCCCCCGGCGCCTGCGCCCTCGACGACGTGCCGATCGACGCCACCGACCGCGACACGATCCGCGGTGGCGGAGAGGACGACGCGATCGGCGGCGGGGCCCAGAGCGACGACATCGAAGGCGGCGCCGGTAACGACTTGATCGTCGGCAACCCAGGCAACGACTTGATCGTCGGCTGCGACGGCGACGACTTCATCGAGGCGTAGGCGGCAACGACCTCATCTTCGGCGACGCGGGCTCCGACAAGCTCAGTGGCAACGGGGGCCGCGACTGCATCGTCGGGGGCCCCGCAAGGACGTCTTCCTGGGCGGCGCCGGCAACGACAAGCTCAAGTCCCGCGACGGCGTCCGCGACGTGGTCCACGGCAAGGGCGGCCGCCACGACCGCGCCCGGGTCGACAATCGCGACGACGTGGACGGCGTCGAGGACCTAAGCCCACCGGCGTTCGACTGCGCTCCGTGATGACAGCTCGCTCTCGGGAGAGCGGTCGCGCCATGTGGGCGCCCCGCGCGATGACCCCCGCGAAAGCGATGCCAAGAGAGTCGAACGCCCCCGGCCGAGGCAGAGCGAATCGCGTCAGTAGACCCCCGCTCACGCCAGCGGAAGCGGTCGTCAGCCGGGGGTCGACGCCGGACTACTCTTCCTCGTCCTCATCGGGCGTCTGGCTACTCCGCAGCCGGGCGGCTTCGAGGGCCTCGCGGTGACTGAGAAAGTCATGCACGATGGCGATCTCCGGCGCGGAAGGTGACGAGCTCGCCGAGCTCGGTGGCGAGTTCGATCTGGCTGCTCCGGCCGGAAACCGTGAAGCGCCCAAGGACCAAGACCGACTCCCCGAGGTCATGGATCTCCTCTATCCGAGCTGCGAGCCGTCCGAACGCCTCACCGCGGTACTCCGCCCAGCCCCTTCGCACCCCCTCATGGCCCTTGTAGGTCGTGGCGTTGCCCTCGAGGGCCGGCTCGATCGATGGGTGCCACTCGACGTCGGGGTCGAGCTGGGCAAGGAACGCGTCCAGGTCGTCAGCCTCCCACGCTTCGTAGGCGCGCCTGACCGTTTCCACGTTCTCCCGCGACATCGCCTAACGCCGCAGCCCGGCGGCTTCGAGGGCGTCCGTACGGTCGCGGTAACTCCGATGGCGAATGACCTTCCCGTCACGCAATGTGAACACGTGGAAGGTCGGGAGCCTCACTTCTTCGCCGCTACCGCGGCCACGAGCGATCTGCGTGCCGCCCACAACCACGTGGTCTCCGTGGTCGAGCATCTCCCCGAGCTCAAATCTATGCGTGTCCCATGCAAGCGAACATAATCGGCGCGGTCAAACGCGGTGGCAGCGTCCGCACGAGCTCGACGTTTCCCTCCGACATCGCCCGCCCAGTATCCCGCTGCGGGCGCGGCTAGCCGGAGCCGCCTGGACTACTGCTCTCCATGGAAGTGATGCTGTCCGGTTGGGTGATCACGAGTCGGCCTGGATGGAGCGACCTGACGTCGGGGACCGAAGAGCTACAAGAACCAGGAGGTCCGTCGCTTCGGCCCAAGGGAGTGGACGCTGACGCCCAGCCCGGCGAAGCTTGGAGCCTCGACTGGAGCTCCGGCGCGATCTGCGGGCGTAAAGACGAAAAGACAAGGGACTCGAACCCCCGACCCCCCGGATAGGCCCCCGACGATCCGGGATCGCCCTCGTGACCGCGACCTGCGCACGTGCTCACGATCAGAGCCGCTCCTACGGAACGATCGAGATCGCGTCGCAGCCGAAGAACTTGTGCGCGTTGCCGCCGCCGTCGATCCAGTCGCCCTTGACGCAGGCCTCGGTGTCGAGTGCCCCGATGCCGGTCGCCTGGGTCTTGAAGTGCAGCACCATGTCGGTATCGCCGTCGCGGGTCACCTCGTCGAGCTCATACGAGTCCTCGAGATGGCCCTTCCCGTGGCTCTCGAACGCGCCGCCGGACTCGTCGAAGACTGCGTCGGCGGGGCCGAACCGCACGCTCGTCGGATCGATCGTGGTCGCGTCGAAGGCCAGCGGGTTCCCGTACTCCCCGGCGGCGGTCGTCAGCACCGCGACCGGGATCACGCCCTTGGCTCCGAGGTTGATCGGATTCCCGCCCCCGGGCTTGATGTTGATGGTGACCGGCACGACGCAGACGACGTCGAGCGTGACGGTCGCCTCGTTATTGGAGAGATCGGGATCGGTGTCGGCGGGATCGGCCGGCGCGATCGTGTTCTCGAACTCAAACGAATGGTTGCTCGCCTCCTGGCACTCGACCGTGAACTTCTCCTCGACCTCGCGCTGCTCGTCGAGTCCCAGCGCGGGCTCGTCGACCTCGAGCTGCGACGGCGCGACGGTCGTGCCGGGCGAGGCCGTCGCGTCGGTCGTCAGCTGGACGTCCATCGGCGCGGAGGGGCCGTTGTTGGTGATCACCTTCCTGAGCGTGATCTCGGTCGGCTGGCCGACGAGGATCTCCGCCGGCGGGTTGACCGCCTCGAAGCTGACGATCTCGAGGTCGGCGACGGCGACGACGTCGGTGTCCTCGTTCACCGTGTTGTCGGATGGGTCGGGATCGATCGTCACGCCCGCGACGGTGGCCGTGTTCGTGATCGTCGTCGGGCCGCCGGCCTCGTGGACGAGGTCGGCCGCCACGTCGACGACGATCTCGATCTCCTGGGTCTCGTCGTCCGACAGGGTGCCGAGGTCGCAGGTGAGCACCCGGGCGGGCCCCTCGTCGCAGCCGGCGTCGTCGGACACGTACTCGACGCCCTCCGGCAGCGTGTCGGTCACGCGCGCGTTTGGGACGTCGTCGGGGCCATCGTTGCTGACGGTCAAGGTGTACGTGAGCTGCTCGCCGGCGACGGCCGGATCGGGGTCGTCGCTCTTTTCGATCGAGAGGTCGCCGTCGGGCAGTCGCACACTCCACGCGCCGCGACCGACGGTGCCGACGTAGAAGACCGAGTCGTCGAAGGAGTCGAAATAGTGGTGCCAGACCCGCGGGAGGCTCCCCGTGACCTTCGCCCACCCCTGACCGCCGTCGGTGCTCATGAACAACCCGGCGTCGGTGGCGCCGGCGATCAGCACGTTCGGATCCGTCGGGTGGAACGCCACCATCGTCGGCTGCGCGTAGCCAGTCAGCGGCGGCGTGAACCAGCGCACCTCGGGTCCGAAGTCGTTGCGGTAGTTGAACGCCCCGTCCCCGGTCATCATGGCGTCGAGCTTCGAGTCGGGCTCCCAGCTCGCGCCGCCGTCGGTCGAGAAGACCATCCGCGGCCCGGACCCCGTGTAGTCCGACGCGTAGAGGCGGTTGGGATCGTTCGGGTCGACACCGAAGATCCCGACGGTCTCAAGGCCGGTGTCGGCCGGCGTCCAGGTCCCGTTCGCGGCGGTGCCCGTGTACTTGAACAGGTGCCCGCCGCCTCCGCTGCAGAGCCCGGCGGGGCTCCCGTTGAGCTGGTCGTCGGTGAGCACGTAGAACGTCGGCGTCCCGCCCGACAGCGCGACCTGCACCGAACACGCGTTGGCCGGCGTCGTCGCCGCCCCGAGCTGGGTGTAGCTCGCGCCCACGTCCTGCGTGATCCAGATGCCTCCCGGACCGTTGCCGCCCGCCACCTCGAACGCCGCATTGCCCTTGGTCTGCGTGACGAAGACATAGCTGTCGGTGGCGAACGGCTGCATGCTGTCGGTCTGCTGGAACCACTGCAGCCAGCCGCCGGTGTTCGGCGCGCCGGCGTTCGGCGGCGTCATCGGCGAGATGTTCGACGGGTCGTCCGCGGGCGCTTGGCGGAGCGTGGTCGTCGGACAGCACTGGGTGAAGATCACGCGGTCGGAGTCGGCCATGACGTCCCAGATGTCGCAGCAAGTCGGGTTGCCCCAGCTGGAGCCACCGTCGGTGCTGTACCAACCACCGGAGTCCATCTGGCCGTAGTAAAGGCCCGTCTGGTTGCCGGCCAGCGCCGCCCCGGTGAGGTCGTAGAGCCAGGTGTCATGCAGGCCGGCCATCGCCCGCTGCCAGGTCGGCGCGCAGTCGTCGGAGCGGTAGACGCCGCCGTCGTTCGAGTACAGGTAGGGGCATTGGGGCGTGGCGTCGGTGGGGTCGAACTCGAGGTCGCCGGCGTCGTCGTGCGCGTTGCCGGTGATGTCGGTGCCGAGCGTCGGCCCGTCGTTGAGGACCGGCGCGGCTGGGCACCGCGTCGGCACCGTGGAGTCGTCGCAGTCGCTCACGAGGCGCAGCTTCGGGCCGGAGCCGTAGTAGAGGTCGAAGCTGCTCGGCCCGGTCTGGTTGGTCACCACGAACGCCCGGCGGTTGCCGGGGCCGTCCTCGAGCATCGTCCAGTTGGCGCCGGCGTCGCGGCTCTCCCACAGCGCGACGTTGTTCTGGGTGACGTAGAGCACGTCGCTCTCCAGCGGCGAGGCCGCGATCGAGCACACATCGCCGGCGTTGGCCAGCGTCGACGGCGTCCAGTCGTCGCCGCTGTTGACGGAGCGGAAGTGCCCGTCGGATCCGCAGATGTCAACGATCCCGCCGGGCTGGGCGACGACGTCCCAGATCCGCAACTGGCTCGTCGACGGGTCCGGGTCGACGTGCGACCATGTCGCGCCCGAGTCGTGGCTGACGGCGACGCCGCAGGCGGTGCCGACGATGACGTTCGCGGGCGCATCGGGCACGATCCCGATCCCGAAGGCCGAGGGCTCGTCCCACGACGCGCAGGTGGGGCTGGTGTCGGGCACGGTCGGGTGGGTCCAGGTCGCGCCGCCGTCGTCGCTGACGCTGATGCCCGAGCGCGGGTCAGCGCGGCCGTCGTAGAGCGAAGTCGCGTAGACGATGCTCGTGTCGCTCGGGTCGACGTCGACGTCGAAGGTCGCCTGGGGGAGGTGGTCGTCTAGGTGGAACCAGGTCTGGGCCCCGTCGGTCGTCTTGAAGATGCCGCCCCATTCCGAGGCGGCATAGGCGACCTGGTTCTGCCCGGCAGCGACCTTCAGGGCGTTGACGCGGCCGCCCTCGGAGTTGTTGCGCCCCTGCGGGACGATCGAGCTGTCGGGGTTGATGTCGGTCAGCGCGAACGGCGCGGCGGTCGCGCCGCCAGGTGCGCCAAGGACCAACAGCAGAACGATCACTGCGACCCCGGCCGCCGCTCGACGGGCTGTGTGCATCCCGATCCCTCCGGTCATGAGCCAAGCCTTCCCTCGGGCTCCCCCCAAGGCGGCGAGTTTCTCACGGCGTGGGACCGGCAGTCAAGCGGAGCGACCGCCGTCGGCCCACGAAACCTGGAATCGCTTGCCTAAAGCGACTAGATGTCGCCAGGCAGGTCATCTAGTCCGCACGGATCAGCTGGCCGACCGGACGCGTGGCCCTCGATGGCGACGGCGTAGGCAAAGGTCCATGCCAAGTTGTTTCTTTTCAATGGCCACATCCTCAGGGGTGGACGTGGCCGGCAACGTCTCGCTCGTGAGCGGCGCTCGCTGCATGGGCCCTAGTCGAGGTCAAGACCCTCGGCTGACCCCTAGCCAGGGCCACACTCGAGGGCCAAATCTGCCCAGTCCGAGAGGGTGAGCGAGGGGACTCGAACCCCCGACCGCCTGGACCACAACCCGTCGGGTAGGAGTGATGTGAGGTGAGATTCGGCTTGTTGAAGCCAGCTGAAGTGCTCTGAGATCAGTGCATTTTCGCTCGGTTTGGCACCTCGTTTGGCATCTCGGGAACGCGTCCATCACGGCGCGGGCCTAATGGGCGGATGGCGATAGATCACCGGAGGCGGCACCGCCTTCACGCCCTCGATCGTCTCCGCCTCTCGGAACAGGCAGAGGATGCGTCCCTCCGGCCGGGCGGCGCTCGGGGCGAGCAACCCTGCCCAGCCCGAAGCCCATAACCGCTCCCCCACCGCCTGGAAGTCGGGCCACTGTCGCCGGCTCGGCACAGGGAGCGAGAGCTCGACCGCCGCGAGGCGATCTGCGTCGCTGAGGTCGGCGATCCCCTCAACATCGACCTCGAGCCTCCACAGATTCCGCGGCAGCTGCTGCTCGGCCCGAAGCCCGAGCTCGGCGAGCTGGCGAAACCACTCGGCCCATGCAGTCTCCGGCGAGTCGGCGAGATAGAAGCCCGCGATCACCGAGCCGCGCTGCCAGCGGCCGCTCGGGGGCGGATCGGCTCGCCACCAGACCCTGCCGCGGTGCGGGACGTGCCGATACCAGACCCCGTGGACCGCGACGGGGTCGAGCTCGGGCGGCAACGGTCAGGCCGCGACCGGCTCTTCCAGCGCGGAGACCGCCTCCGCCACCCGGCGGTGCTCGCCCCGCGCGATCAGCTCGAGCGGCTTCTCGTCCTCGAGCAGCGGGATCGGCTTGTTGAGCCAAACCGGGATGTACTCGGCGTCCATCACGCGGAGCAGCCGCTCCACGATCGACGAGAGCTCCGCGACCCGCTTCGCGCGTTCGCCGGACGGCACCCGCGTCAGGGCGACCCAGGCGCGGGCGGTGCTCGGCGCCGCCCCGGTGGCACTGGCGATGTCCTCGTTGGTCAGGTGCGCCTCGTCGTGGATGAACGCGACCTCTTTGGCGAAAGCGGGTGAAGGCACGAGCGCAATTGTAGCGTGTATGTGCGGCCAGGTGAGAGGCTCGCATCAGCCGAGCGCAGCGCTTCGGGATCGCCTCATCTCCGCCGATCGGAATCGAAGTCTGCCGTGCGACCGCGTGCCCATCTCCAGGCTATTCAAGGTGAGCGAGGGTAAGCGAGGGTCCGACGCCAAGACATATGGCACAGGTGATAGGTGCGAACCGCTTCCCGAGCCGATCGCGGAGGTGCTTGAGGCCCGAGAAGTCCCGCGCCCGGACGGTCGCACCGGCCCTCGCGGTAGTGCCAAGAAGGTGAGCGACCCCGGCGAGAACGACGCCTGACGCTCGAGCTCGGTCGCGACGAACGTTTCGAACATCGCGCCGACGATGCCGTCGTCGCCGCGGAGGCGCCACTCGTCGGCGCCCACGAGCGCGCCGAGCAGTCCCGGGTCGGAGGCATAGAGCTTCGCCGCCTTGACCTGGCGTTTACCGAGGTTTCGGTGCCAGGGCCTTCGGACCCGGACAAGATAAGCCGCTCGAGCACCTCGACGTGGCTCTCGCCGTCTTCCCGTCGACGCCGGCGTCGCGGCCGAGCGCGTCGTAGCGGGCGAGCGAGCTCGAACGCGCCGCGACCAGCCGCAGCAGCGTGCCGACCGCGGCCGGGTCATGGACGCGTGAGGCATCGGCGACGTCGCGCAGGACGATCGACGCCACGTAGCTCCCGAAGAACCGTCCGCGCCCGCCGGGTTCGGCTACGGGCACGTTGCGCTCGCATCGCAGTGGTTGATTCCGGCATGAAAAGCGGCGATCTGCGGCGAACGCGAGAGCAGCGGCGGCCGCCCCGAACCGGAAACCTCAGCGTGTCCCGCGACCGCGCTCGAACTCGCATCCGCGGAAGATATTCTCCCCGCCGCCGCCACGACAGACGTCTACACCGGGGCCGCCGCGGAGCTTGTCAATGCCCTTCCCACCTTTGAGGTGATCGTCGCCGCTGTTCCCCACGAGCACGTCGGCGCGGCCGCCACCGGTGACTTGATCATCGCCGTCGCCCCCGCAAAGACGGTCTGCTTCGGCTCGGCCGCTTAGATCGTCCCCGCCGGCCAGGCCAGCGACCACATCCGCACCACCGCCACCGACCAGAGTGTCGCCGCCCTCATCGCCGCCCACCAGAGTTCCCTTGTGTCCCGCGCAACGCGCCGGGCTGTAGCGAAAACCTCGGTAGATGTACGGTCCGACGTTCCCGCGGACGTCGACCGCACGTAGGACGAACACACGAGGACCTTCCCCCGGCTCCAACGGACCGAACGTCGTTGGCGATGCGCACTCGTTGAAGTCCGGTATCTGGAAGTCCTCGAGGCGGCATTCGAAGCTCCCGGGCTCGTCCGCAATGAAGGTGAATGTCGGCGTCGGATCATGGATGACCTCATCGATGTCAGGACCGCTCGTGATGCTTGCGGCTGGGGGATCGGTATCGAACGTGCCCGGGCCGACATCGATCACAGCGCTGTCATCGGCAGAGAGGTGGCGGAGATACGCATGGACCTCCAGTCCGGCGGGGTCAGCATCGAGGTTCGATGCGCGCGAGATGAACGCCAAGTGGTCCCCGCCCGCTGACATCGCTAGGCGCCCGACCGCCTGGATCTCGGACGTCGCAGCCGCCGGGCCGTCTTCCCCATCCGCGCGACTCGCAAGTGTCGTCGTATCCGCAACGCGATCCCGGACGTAGGCCTGTTGCTTTTCGTTTGTCGCGGCTGGCGATAGGTTCCTCGCGAGGGAGAGAAATGAAACGCGGGAGCCATCG
>Ga0299914_10002877_pt1 | contig 11995 bp, 9 predicted proteins | sample RVTome_10_FD_201361 | JGI IMG/M metagenome (GOLD analysis project Ga0299914, IMG submission 201361) | Soil microbial communities from uranium-contaminated site in the Upper Colorado River Basin, Wyoming, United States - RVT153D57 (version 2) ... | reverse complement strand
GACGCCGAGGGCGAAGGCGAAGGAGAGGACGACGGTGCCGATCACGTAGAGCGGCATCACCACCGCTCGCAGCAGGGCCACCAAGACGAGGAGGATGAGGAGGATGCTGACCGGCACGATCAGGGCGGTGTCTCGACTCAGCGCCTCCCGCGTGTCGTAGTTCTCGGCCACCGCGCCGCCGATCAGTGCGAGCCCCCCGGAGGCGGCCTCGCGGGCGGCCTCGCGCAGGGCCGGGATCGAGTCGGTGGCCTCGTCGGAGAAGGGGTCGATGCCGAGGTAGCCCTCGGAGAGGGCGAAACGCGACGTCACCTCCTGGGTGGTGTCCTCCCCCTCGGGCTCCACGGACCGCGCCGTCAGGTGCATCTCCTGGAGCGGGGTCTCGGTGCCCTCGGTGAGCTCCGGGATGACCTCGCCGCTCGTCTCGAACTCCGTCACCACCTCGAGGGGGGCCGCGCGGCCGGGGATGAAGCGGTCGCGGATCACCTGCTGGCCCGCCACGGACTCGGGGGGGTCGCGAAACTGCTCGGAGAAGTCGAGGGTCTCGCGGCCTCCGAGGTTGCCCAGCGCCCCCAGCGCGAGGACGGCGGTGACGGCGAGGGCCACCAGGGCGGGGCGCTCGCGCACCAGCCGGCCGGCGCGGCGCCAGAGCGCGGCGGGCGGTGGCGGCTCGGGCTGCACCCGGGGGATGTTGGGCCAGAAGGCCCGGCGCCCGAGCGCAACCAGCACGGCGGGCAGGAGAGTCAGCCCGGCGGCGACCATGATCGCCACCCCCAGCGCGAGGATCGGCCCCATCTCACGGGTGGCGTTGAAGTCGGCGAGACCGAGCACCAGCATCGCCACGATCACGATCGCCCCGGCCGAGAGGATCGCCGGGCCGGTGCGCTGGGTCGCCCTGGCCATCGCCTCGTGGACGTCGGCGTTGGCCCGGAGCTCGTCGCGAAAGCGGGCGACGATCAGCAGGCAGTAATCGGTCCCCGCGCCGAACATCAAGACGATCAGGATCGCCGTGGTCTGGCCGGAGATCGAGGTCGCCCCGGCGGCGACGAGGCCGTAGGTGACCCCGGCGGCGACCAGATAGGCGATGGCGACGACGACGAGCGGGACGACCGCGACCAGGGGCGAGCGGTAGATGGCCAAGAGCAGGAGCAAGAGGACGACGACGGTGACGGCGAGCAGGGTCTCGTCGATGCCCTCGACGGCCTCGCTGCGGTCGGCCTCGAAGCCGACCTCGCCGGTGACGTAGGCGCGCAGGCCGGTCTCGTCGCCGGAGGGCGGAGGGACGATCTCGCGGATAGCCTCGGCCGCCTGCACGGCGGCCGGGGTGCTGTCGTCGGTCATGAGCACGGAGGCGAGGGCGACGCTGTTGTCGCTCGCGACCAGCAGCGAGGGACCCGGGCTCAAATCGAGCGGATCGGTCTCGCCGCACGCGAGCAGTGTCGCCGTGGCGGCCCGGGTCAGGCTGGGGATGGCGCCCGAGCTGCACACCTCGAGGGCGTCGTTCTCCCCCCGCACGCGATCCTCGGTGGTGAGGCCCTCGTCGCGGAAGTAGGCGACGACCGCCGCCGTCTCGCTTCCGCGGCGAAACTCATCGTCGATCAGGTCCCTTGCCTCGGCGGACTCGGAGCCCCGCACGAGGAAGGTGTCGCTCTCGTCCTCGGCGCGTTCCTGCAGCTCGGGCTGCAGCGGCGTCATCGCCGCGGCGAGGGCGAGCCAGGCCGCGATCACGACCCACTTGGAGCGCCGGCCCGAGACGAGGGCCGAGACTCTCGCGAGCATCAGGGTGGCGAGAGGGCGCCGCGAAGGAAGCGCAGGCCATCGGCGGCGAGCGCGTCCGGAGAGGCGGCGAGCGGCCGCCAGATCGAGGCCGCCGTGGCGATCACCTCGTTTGCCGACGTGAAGGACTCGATGCACAGGGGGCCCGCGTAGCCGGCCTCGGCGAGCGCGGCGAGGAAGGGGGGCCAGTCGAAGCTGTCGGCGCCGGGCGAGCCGCGGTCGGTGCCGCAGGCGTGGACGTGGGCGATGTGCCCGGCCGCCGCGCGCACCGCTGCCGCCGGGTGCTTCTCCTCGATGTTCAGGTGGTAGGTGTCCAGCAGGAGCCCACATGCAGGGTGGTCCACGGCCCGGACGAGATCGAGGCCCTGCTCGACCGTGTTGATGAAGCTCGTCTCGTAGCGGTTGAGCGGCTCGATCCCCAGCTTCACCCCGCGCTCGGCTGCGTGCCGGGCCAGGGGGCGCAGGCTCTCGGCGACCCGCTCCACGGTCTCGCGGCGCTCCGCGTCATCGAGGCGCCAAACGCGCCCAACCGCGGCGTACATCGGGCCAGCGACCACGCCGGAGCCGACGGTGGCGGCCACGTCGACGCAGTGGCGCAGGTACTCCGCCGTTCGCTCGACCGTGTCGGCGTCGTCCACGGCCAGGTCGCGGCCGGGCGGCATCACGCAGCACACCCCCGCTCCCAGGTCGTGCTCGCCCAGCACCTCGGCGGCGCGGTCGGGATCCCATGCGCCCGGCTCCTCCACCGGCAGCTCGATCAGGTCGAAGCCCATCCCGGACACCCGTGGGACCAGATCGGCGATGGCCGCGTCGGTGATCGGCGATTCCCAGATCCAGGCGTTTGCCCCGATTAGCGTCATACGACCTCCGTTGAAGGGCGCCCGGGCGGGCGCCAAAAGCTCGGAACGGGAGCGGGGCCGGGCGCGACTTGGGTCGCGCCCGGCCCTTCCCGTCGTCCGAGGGTCTCGGACCCTCGTACTTACTCTTACCTACTTGCGCTCGCCTACTCGAACCGTTCCGGGTAGCCGGGCAGGTCCTCACAGCCGCACAGCGCGTAGTGCAGCGGCGGCAGGCCCTCGTTCTCGGCGATGTAGTCGCCCAGGTCGTCCTGGGTGATCGCCGGCTGCGCGAGGTTCCACTCGGGACCGGGCACTTCCTCACCCTGGAGGATGCGCACGGCGGCGATGATCGGCGTACGCCACTGGTAGGTGGGGTACGTCGGTGCGATGCCCGTCAGACCGTCGGAATCCCACTTCTGCAGGAAGTCCAGCTGGTCCTCGCCCGTGATCGCGGGCACTTCCATCCCGGCGTCCTCGAACGCCTCCGCTGCTGCGACCGAGGTCGCGCCGGCGTCCATCCAGACACCGTCCAGCTCACCCTCGCGGGCGAGGTAGTCCGAGATGATCTGCTTCGTGTTTGCAGCGTCACCCTCGGTCTGCTCGTCGCCGACGATCTCGAGCTCGGCATCCGCGAAGACCTCCTGAGCCGCGGACCACCGCGTCTCCAGGACGTCAACGCCCGGCAGGATCCGCAGTGCGAGGATCTTGCCACCCGGCTCGACGTTCTCGACCAGGAACTCGGCAGCGTCCGCGCCGAAGGCGTATCCGCCGATCGGCTTGATGAACGTCACCGGGCAATCCGTGTCGACACCTCGGTCGAACACGATGATCGGAATGCCGCTCTCGCACGCCTGCTCAACCGCGGGTGTGAGGGTCAGCGTGGTGTTCGGGGAGATGATCAGCGCGTCGCAGCTCCCGCCGCTCGAGAGGTTCTCGATGTCGGAGATCTGCTTGTCGTCCGAGGCCTCTGCATCGAGAGCTCGGAAGTTGCCGATCACGCCTTCCTCTTCGTAGGCCTCGACCTGGGCCTGCATCGTCTCCCAGCCGACGACCCGCCAGGGGTTGTCAACCGACGCGTTGGAGAAGCAGATGTTGTACGGCCCATCCTTGGCGTACTCGGACGTGTCGACGAGCTCGGGCTCGAGCGCCGTCTCCCAGGGGTTCTCCCCGGCGCCGAAATCCTCCGGCTCGACGTCGCGCAGCTCGAGCTGCGTGTTCATCTCCTCCTCGTCGAAGAAGTCCGCGTTGTGGTCCGGCACGAACTCCGGGACATCGACGGTCTCGCCGTTGTCGCCGTTGTCGCCGTCGTCGTCCCCGCAGGCCGCTACGACCGTCGCGAGAATCCCGGTCGCGAGCAGCATCAATGCCGCTCGCCACCACTTGCTTTGCCTACTCATATGTGTACCTCCTCCTCGTGCTTTCCAGCTCCCTTGGGACCTGGCTGCAACTTTTCCGGTTTCCGTCCAGATAGCTGATTCCGCAGCCTCTTCACTCTCTCCCTTCACTCTCCCTTCACTCTCCCTTTCTCCTGATGATGGTGGGTAAGTTCCCTTGCCGGCCGCCCCCGGCCCCGGTCACCCCGCGCGCTCCCGGAAGGCCGTGAACGCCACGGCCGCGACGATGATGATCCCGGTGAAGGTCTGCTCCAGTGCGCGGTCGACCGCGTAGAGGTTCAGCAGCATGAACAGGGCGGTGAGGACCAGCGCGCCCCCGATCGCGCCGTTCACGCTCCCGCGCCCGCCGCCGAGGAGCGTCCCGCCCAGCACGGCCGCGGTGATCGCCTCGAACTCCAAGCCGATCCCGACCTGGGCCGTAACGCCGGCGAAGCCGCCGAGGATGATCCCGGCGAGCACCGCCGACATCGCCGAGATGACGAAGGTGGCGATCCGGACGCGGTGCACCGCGATGCCCGAGAGCGCGGCTGCCCGGTCGTTGTCGCCCACGGCGAGCACACGGCGGCCGAACCCGCCCCTGGCGAGCCACATCGCCGTCCCGGCGAACGCGACGAGCAGGATCACCGAGTACGGGATCTGGTCGATCCACGGCACCCCCTCGACCCCGTCCCTTCCGATGGAGCGGAAGTTGTCGGCGAGGGCGCCCCGCGGGGCTCCCCCCGTCCACAGGAACACGGCTCCGCTCAGCATGAGGAGCATCGCGAGCGTGACGATGAACGAGGGCACCCGCAGGATCGTCGTGCAGAATCCGTTGAAGAGGCCGACCGCGAGCCCGATGGCGAACAGCACCAGGAGGACCGGCACGGTGTTCGACGGGTCGCCGTCGCTGAGCCTCGCCGCGACCACCACGACGACCGTCACCAACGAGCCCACGGAGAGGTCGAACTCGCCCGAGGCGAGCACGAAGTAGGCGCCGATGGCGAGGATGGCGAGCGGGGCGGCGCGCTTGAGGTACAGCAGGAAGCCGCTGGGCGTGAGGAAGTTCGCGTCCGCGTTGGCGATCCAGACGAACATCACGATCAGGAGCAGCCAGACGATCGGGATCGACTTCAGCACGCCGAACGCCGTCCTGAGCAGGTCCGACGGGCTGCGGCCCGCCTCGGCGGGCGGCTCCGGCACCGGTGCGGGCTGGGTGCTCACCTCGCCACGCCTCCCCCGGCCACGGCCGGCTCGCCGCCGGGCGGAAGCCCGCCCTCAGCCGCGATCTCCTGGCGGCGGCGGCGCTTGCTCCAGCGCACGGAGTACGCGGCGACCGCGGCGATGATGATCAGCCCGCGCGCCACGTCCTTCGCGAACGAGTTGACCTCGAGCTGGTCGAAGGTGTTGTCCAGCATCGCGAGGATGAAGACGCCGGCGATCGTGCCCAGCACGCCGCCGCGGCCGCCGAGCAGGTAGGTGCCGCCGAGCACCACCGCGGCGATCGACTGCAGGTCGTAGGTGGCCTCCTGTCCGACGAGGGGGCTGCCGGCGCCGAGGCGGCTGGCGAGGAACAGGCCGGTGAGCGCCGCCGCCAGCGCGCAGAGCACGTGCGCGGTGATGATCACCCGGTGGGTGCGCACGCCGGAGAGCTTGGCCACCTGCTCGTCGCCGCCGACCGCGTAGAGGCGGTTGCCGAAGCCCGTGTAGCGCAGCAGGAACCACACGCCCGCCACGACCAGCGCGAGCAGGATTACGGACAGGGGGATCGGCCCCCAGCTCTCGAAGCCGAGCTTGCGGAAGTCGTCGCCCGTGCGCCCGGCGGGGCCGGCGTAGTTGGCCTCGATGTAGCCGCGGATCACGAGGCCGACGCCCAGCGTGGCGATGAAGGCGTTCACCCGGAGCTTCGTGATGATCAGGCCGTTGACCAGCCCGACGCCGAGCCCGAACAGCAGCACGGCCCCGATGCCGAGCATCATCCGGCTGTTCTCGCCGTCCATCGTCTCCGCGCCGATCAGCGACGAGAGGCTGATCACGTAGGCGACCGAGAGGTCGAGCGAGGCGCCGAGTATGACCAGGGTCTGACCCGCGGCGACGATGCCGAGCGCCACCGAGTTCACGAGCATCTCGCGGACGTTGTCGACACTGAGGAAGGTGCCGCCGTCGATCGTGACCACCGTGAAGCAGATCACGAAGACGACGACGAGGACCAGGTAGACCGGCCCGGAGGTGGTGCGGGCGAAGGTGCCGAACGCGTTCTTCACCGTGCCTGTCACCGCGGGCCCTCCGCGTCCGGAGCGGCGGGCTCCTCGGTGGCGATGTCGCGCTCGCCCGTCGCCAGGAACATGATCTCGGCCTCGGTCGACCCGGGGGGAAGCTCACCGGCGATCCGGCCGTGGCGCATGACGATGATCCGGTCGCTCATCCCGATCGCCTCGGGCAGCTCCGAGGAGATCATCACCACCGCGACGCCCTCGTTGGCGAGGCCGCGGATGAGGTCGTGGATGCCCGCCTTCGCGCCGACGTCGATGCCGCGGGTCGGCTCGTCGAAGATCACCAGCTGCGGCTCGGTCGCCAGCCACTTGGCGAGCACGACCTTCTGCTGGTTGCCTCCAGAGAGGAACCGGACCTCCTGTCCCAGGCTCCGGTACCGCAGCTCTACCGCCTCGACCAGCTCGCTCGTCTTCAGCACGTGCTCCCGACGCAGGGCGCGCGTCAGGCCGCGCCAGGCCAGGGCGACGTTGTCGCGGACCGACTGCGCGAGGGCGAGACCCTCGGACTTGCGGTCCTCGGTGACGAAGCCGATCCCGGCCGCGATGGCCTTGCGCGGCGAGCGGATCTCACGCTCCTTGCCGTCGAGCTCCAGGGCGCCCCGCTCGAACGGGTCTGCGCCGAACATCGCGCGCGCAAGCTCGGTCCGCCCCGAGCCCTGAAGGCCCGCGATCCCGAGGATCTCCCCGGCGTGGACGTCGAGGTCGATGCCCTCGAGCAGGTCGTTGCCCGCCCCGCGAAGCCGCAGCTTCACCGGGCCCCTCTTCTCGGGATCGCCCCGCGGCGGGAAGTACTGGTCGAGCTCGCGGCCGACCATCATCCGCACGAGCTCGGGAGAGGTGACGGAGGACGTCGGCACGGTGTCCACCAGCTGGCCGTCCTTCAGCACCGTGGTCCGCTCCGCGATCTCGAACACCTCCTTGAGGCGGTGGGAGATGTAGAGCACGGCGATCCCTCGCTCCTTGAGCCGCTCGATCTGCTCGAACAGGCGCTCGACCTCGTGGCCGGCGAGCGCCGCGGTCGGCTCGTCCATGATCACGATGCGAGCGTCGAGCGAGAGCGCCTTCGCGATCTCCACCGTCTGCTGGCGGTCGACCGGAAGCCGGCCCACCTGCGAGCGCGGAGAGATCTTCTCGTCGGGCGAGAGCTGGTCGAGGATCTCCGCCGAGCGCGCCTCCATCTCGCCCCGGTCCAGGATCATGCCCCGCCGCAGCTCGCGCCCCAGGAAGATGTTCTCCGCGACCGTGCGGTCGGGAAGGAGGTTGAACTCCTGGTAGATGATCGCGACGCCCGCGTGCTGTCCCTGGAGCGGGTGGCTGAAGCTCTGCACCTCGCCCGCGATGCGGATCTCGCCCTCGGTCGGCTCGTAGGCGCCGACGAGGATCTTCATCAGCGTCGACTTCCCGGCGCCGTTCTCACCCACGATCGCGTGCACCTCGCCGGCGTGGCAGTCGAGGTCGATCTTGTCCAGGACCCGAACGCCCAGGAACTCCTTGGAGATCCCGCGCATCTCGAGCAGCGGCTCCTTGGTGGAGGTCGAGGCGGGGGGCGCTGCGCGGTCTTCCCGCTTCGCCTCGCCGTTTGCCTCGGAGTCGGCGTTCATCCGCTCATCTCTCGTTTCGCTCGGACACGATCAGGGGCCGCAGGTTCCGCTCGGCTATCTCGAGTCCGGCCTCCACCTTCTCGGGGGTGCCTCCCCAGACCGGGTCCTCGTGCTCCACGGCGAGGACGCCGTCGAAGCCGCCCTCGTACAGGGTGTCCACGTACTTGGGGAAGTCGACCTCGCCGAGCCCCGGGATCCGGTAGCGCCACCAGCCCATGTCCCAGGGATTCTTCTCGCGACCGCGCTGGAGGCCGAAGAAGCTGTAGCGGTTGCGCTTCTCGGGGAAGGTCTCCGCGTCCTTCGCGTGGGCGTTGATCACCTTGTCCACGTACGGGCGCAGCGCCTCGATCGGATCGATGCCGAGCCACATCAGATGGGAGGGGTCGAAGTTGAGGTAGAGCCCGAGCTCGAACATCCACTCCCACAGCTCGGGGGAGTAGGCGAGGTTGCCGGGGCCGCCGTCCGGATGCCAGCCCTCCATCACGCAGTTCTCGATCATGAGTCTCACCTCGCGCTCGCCCGCGTAGTCGACGAGGGGCGGGAAGACCCGCTCGGCCTCGCGGAGGTTGTCGGCGACGCTCTTTCCGGGATCGCGGCCGATGAACGTGCCGACGGGCGGGCCGCCGAGCGCGGCCGCAGCGTCGATGCAGGCGCGCAGATGGGTGTGGTTGATCTCGCGCTCGGCCGGGTCGGGATCGAGGTTGTTGGGGTAGAACGCGATCGAGTTGAGCACGAGGCCGTTGTCGGCCAATGCGCCCGAGACCCGGTCGGCCTCGGCGTCGTCGAAGGCGTCCGCGGCGATGTGGCTGGCGGTGAAAGGGCGATCTGCGATCTGGGGCCAGGCCGCGATCTCAAGAGCCTCATAGCCGTGCTCCCCGGCCCACTTCGCGATCTCGCCGAGCTCGCGCTCCGGCATGCACGCGGTCAGGAAGCCGAGCTTCACCGGCTCACCGCCACCGGCTCGCCCACGGAGACATCGACCCAGGCGCCCTCCTCGGCCGAGGCGAGAACCGCGTCCGTGATCTGGGCCGCGCGCAGTCCGTCCGAGAAGCGCGGGAGGCCATCGACGTCGGCGCCGGTGCGTATCGACTCGTACGCATCGGCGACGAAAGCGTGGAAGCAGTCGGCGTAGCCCTGCGGATGCCCGCCGGGCAGGACGGCCAGCCGAGCGGCGGGTGGCGACAGGGAATCGGGGTCGCGGCGCAGCAGCGTCGTGGCCTCGCGGCGTCCCGCCCAGAGAGTCTCGGGCTCCTCCTGGCTGAAGGCCAGTGCCTCCTCGGCGCCGTCGAGCTCGATCCACAGATGGTTCTTGCGCCCGGCCGAGACCTGGCTGATGACGACCGATCCCAGCGCCCCCTTGTCGGTCTCGAAGAGGACCACCGCGGCGTCCTCGGTCTCCACCTGCCGGATCTCACCCCGGCCGTCTCCGTGAGAGAACGCGGGCGCGCTCTGGACACGACGGCGCTCGGGATGCGCGGTCGCCGTGCGGGCCGAGAGCCTGGTGATCCGGTGGCCCGAGACGAACTCGGCCAGGTCACACCAGTGGGAGCCGATGTCGGCGAACGCTCGCGACGCACCGCCCACCTCCCCGTCCACCCGCCAGTTGTCGTCGTCCGCGGTCAGGAGCCAGTCCTGGAGGTAGGTGCCGTGAAGGAGGTGGATCGACCCGGTCTTGCCGGTGCGGACGCGCTCGCGCGCCTCGCGGACGGTGGGGTAGAACCGATAGACGAAGGGAACGGCGTCCATCCGCTTGCTCTGCGCGGCGGCCTCGGCCAGCCGGCGGGCTCCCTCGCCGTCCAGGGCCAGGGGCTTCTCGCAGATCACGTGCTTGCCGGCCGTGAGCGCGGCCTCGGCGAGCGGCAGGTGCAGGTAGTTCGGAGTGCAGATGTGGACGACGTCCACGTCCGCGTCCAGGACCATCTCCTCCGCGGAGTCGAAGGCCCGCTCGGCCCCGAGCTCACCCGCGGCGAGCGCCGAGCGCTCCGGGGAAGAGGCTGCCACGCCCACGAGGCGCGCGCCTGCCAGACGCGCAGAGCGGGCGTGCACGCCACCGATGAATCCTGTTCCCGCGATCGCGGCGCGGAGCTGGGACGCCATAGGCCGCGACCCTACTTATGCTTTGGTCGGTTGTCAAACAAAAGATCGGTGCCTTTCGATTCGTCACGACGCGACCGAAGGGTTCAAGCTCGCGGAAGTTATCGCATCTTGACCGGAAAGTCTGCTTTACTGAGGCCGATCAGCGAGCGCGGAGGGACAGTGGACGAGAATGGAGTAAGCCAGTTCTGGTCTGGTCCCGCTGGCGCCGGCGCCGTCCTGCGCCTGATCCGCGACGGCGAGGCCGTGACACGCGCGGACCTCGCCCGCCGCACCGGGCTTGCCCGCTCGACCGTGGCCCAGCGCGTCGATGCGCTCCTCGAGCACAGCCTGGTCTACGAGGCGGGGGGAAGCGAATCGACGGGCGGCCGCCCCCCGACCGTCCTCGCCTTCAACCACGAGGCGGGAGTGGTCCTCGCCGCCGACCTCGGCGCGACCCATTCGAGGATGGCGATGACGGATCTCGCCGGAGTGCCACTCGTGGAGGTCACCCAGGACCTCGACATCGCGCTCGGCGCCGAGCCGGTGCTCGACTGGGTCCAGGAGCGCTTCGTCGACCTCCTCGCCGAGGGCGGGCGCAAGCCCGAGGACGTCCGGGGCATCGGCATCGGCGTCCCGGGGCCGGTCGCGTTCGAGACCGGCGAGCCGGTCAACCCCCCGATCATGCCCGGCTGGGACGGTTTCTCGATCCCTGGGTGGTTCGCCGGCCGCTACGACGCCCCGGTGTTCGTGGACAACGACGTCAACATCATGGCGCTCGGGGAGCATTGGAGCCACTGGCGCGACACAGACCACCTCCTGTTCGTGAAGGTGGGAACCGGAATCGGCTCGGGCATAGTCGCCGGCGGCGACATCCACCGCGGCGCCCAGGGGGCCGCGGGTGACATCGGCCATATCCGCGTGAGCCAGGACGACGTCGTCTGCCGCTGCGGGAACATCGGCTGCCTCGAGGCCGTCGCCGGCGGGCGCGCCTTGGCTCAGCGGCTGACAGATGCGGGCATCAAGGCCTCCAACAGCCGCGACGTGGTTCGCCTGGCGAAGGCCGGCGACCCCGTCGCGACCCGCCTGGTCCGCGAGGCCGGGCGGGCCCTCGGCGAGGTGCTCGCGAGCTGCGTCAACTTCTTCAATCCCGGCGTGATCGTGATCGGAGGCGACCTCGGCGAGGTCCACGAGCAGCTCCTCGCCGGCGTCCGCGAGGTCACGTTCCGGCGCTCGCTGCCGCTGGCGACGGGAGACCTGCGCACCGTGCCGAGCCAGCTGGGCGACCGCGCCGGCGTCATCGGCGCCGCGATCCTCGTGATCGAGCACGTGCTCGCTCCCGAGGCGATCGACCGCGCCATCCAGATCACGGCCGCGGCGGCCGAGCCCGAGCCCGCGGCTTAGCCTGGATCCACCGATCCCGGGCGCAGCGCGCTCGGGGCCACGTGCTCGTCGCCCGCGGTGGCTCCAGGTAGGTGCATGGACTCCTCCGGAGAGCGGATCGGGTAGTACTCGTCCTCGGGGCCGACGATCCGCGAGATGCGCTCGCCCGCCGAGAGCAGCAGGTCCAGGGTGGGGGCCGCGAGCGCGACCAGTCCCTCCACGCGCCGCTGCAGGGTGGCCTGACGGGCAGTCGTGGTCACAGCAGCCGGCTCCTCTATCCGCGCTCGTGGAAGAAGAACCCGGGAAGCGCGCCCTCGATGACCTCCTGGGTCATCCGCTGGGCCACTGCCAGATCGCCCGTGCGCACCGCGATGTCGTCGAGGGTGACGATGCCCACCAGGGCCCCCCGCTCCAGCAGGGGCAATCGGCGGATCCGGTGCTGCACCATCAGGGCGGCCGCCTCGGGCAGGTCCATGTCGGGCTCGCCGGTGATGAGCGGGCGCGAGACGTGCTCGCGAACCGGCTCGCTCGCGGGACGCTCGTCGGCCAGGGCGCGAAGGGCGAGATCGCGATCGGTGATCATCGCGGCCGGCTCGCCCTCGGTGTCGCAGACGACGACCGAGCCGACGTTGCGGTCGCGCATCAGCCGCGCCACGCGCAGGATGTCGTCTTCGAGGCCGGCG
>Ga0299914_10002876_pt1 | contig 11998 bp, 15 predicted proteins | sample RVTome_10_FD_201361 | JGI IMG/M metagenome (GOLD analysis project Ga0299914, IMG submission 201361) | Soil microbial communities from uranium-contaminated site in the Upper Colorado River Basin, Wyoming, United States - RVT153D57 (version 2) ... | reverse complement strand
GGGATGGAGTGGTCGAGCGTCTCGCGCGAGGCATCGGGGTCGTACTTCTGCGGGTCGTTCGCGCCCGAGCCGATGACGTAGTGGGTGTGGTGCGAGGTGTGCAGCGTGATCGACTCGATGCGATCGGGGTCGTCGAGGATGAGCGGGTACTCCTCGTGGAGCTTGCGCGCGAGGTCGATCCACGCCTGCGCCTGGTACTCGGCGGAGTGCTCCTTCGTATAGGAGTCGAGGATCGCGCGCTTGGACTCGCCCTCGTCGGGCAGCGGCACCTCGTACGTCGCATCGGGACCACCGAGAAGCCAGGCGATCACACCGTCTTCACCCTCGTAGATCGGCACGGGGCTCGTCTCGCCGCGCATCGCGCGGTCGACCGCTTCGACGGCCATTTTTCCGGCGAACGCAGGAGCGTGCGCCTTCCAGGAGGAGATCTCCCCCTTGCGCGACTGGCGCGTCGCCGTCGTGGTGTGGAGCGCCTGGCCGATGGCCTGGAAGATCGTCTCCTGGTCGAGGCCGAGGAGCGTGCCGATGCCCGCGGCGGCGCTCGGCCCGAGATGGGCCACGTGGTCGATCTTGTGCTTGTGCAGCGAGATCGCCTTCACGAGGTCGATCTGCACCTCGTAGCCCGTCGCGATGCCGCGCACGACGTCGCGACCGCTGAGCCCGCGGCCGGCGGCGAGGTGTTGCGCGACGGCGATGATCGGCGGGATGTTGTCGCCCGGGTGCGAGTACTCCTCGGCGAGGAACGTGTCGTGGAAGTCGAGCTCGCGCACGGCGACGCCGTTCGCCCATGCCGCCCATTCGGGCGACGTGCGGCGCGCGGCATCCGCACCGAAGACCGTCGCGCCGTCGCCCCCGATCGAGACGGGGTGGGCGAGCGCCTGGCTTCGCGCGGACACGACGGGCCTGCGGGCGAGCGACGCGGCCGCCACTGCCGCATTGTCGATCACCCGGTTCACGACCATGTCGACGACGTCGTCGTCGAGCTCGACGGGATCGATGGCGACCCCCGCGAGCTGCCAGGCGAGCTGGCCCTCGCGAACGAGGTTCTCGTCACTCCGGTGTGTGCGCAGGTGGTGGATCTTCACGCCTCAACGCTATCGAAGAGGACGGTCGCCCGGGTGGATCCCGGGCGACCGCTTTCCGACGCGGGGATCGAGCCATCACATGCCGGGGATCTCCTGCGCGGTGTGGACCTCGATCTCGCAGCCGCCCGGCATGTTCAGGTGCGGGTGCACCTTCGCCAGCTCGATGGCCGCGTCGAGGTCGTCGGCCTCCAGAATGGTGTAGCCCACGACCTCGCGGGTGCTCGGTGCGACGGTGCGGTCGGCGGTCACGCGGACGCCGCCGGCGAGCGGCGTGCCGAAGTCGACGAGACCGTCGCCGACCTTGCCGGCCCAGGCATTCCATTCGCCCATGGCCTCGGACATCTGCTCGGGCGTCGGCGGTGCTGCCTCGGCAGGGGTGGTGGGGGCGTGGTAGATGAAGACGAACTTCGTCATGGTGGTGCTCCTTGTCGGGTGTGATCGGGTCGGGTGCGTGGGCGACGCTCAGCCGGCGGGGTTCGACGGCTCGAAGACGGACGCGAGAGTGTCGAGGCATCCGCGCCACCCCTCGCCGTGCAGCGCAGCCGACTCGGGGGTGTCGAACCGAGTGTGCGCGATGTGCACGCGCGTGCCCCCGGGGGCTTCGGAGAACGTCACCTCGACGAGCGACTCCTCGTCCTGCCCGTCCCACTGCCAGGTGTAGACGAGCCGGTCGATCGGGTCGACGTCGATGTAGGTGCCCGAAGTGGCGAACACCGTGTCGCCCGACTGCATCTCGAAGCGATAGGTGCCCCCGGGCCGCGCGTCGACGCTCGCACGGGTCGTGCCGTGCTCGGTGAGCGTCGGGCGCATCCAACGCGCCGCGTGCGCGGCATCCGTCCAGAGCGACCACATCGTCTCGCGGTCGATGGCGAAGATCCGCTCGAGGTCGAGCCTGAGTTCAGTCATCGGCGTCGCCCTTCAGGGTGGCGATGTACGCGTCGAGCGCATCGAACTGGCCGCTCCAGAACATGCGCGTCTCGTGGATCCAGTTCTGGGCCGCAGCGAGCGCGGCCGGGTCGAGCACGAGGTAGCGCTCGCGCCCATGACGCTCGCGGCGAACGAGGCCGGCCTTCTCGAGCGCAGCGGTGTGCTTGTTGAGCAGCTGCGGCGACAGGCCGTTGTCGGCAGCCACCTGCGTCATGCGTGGCGGTGTGGCGCGACCGGCCAGGTAGACCACGAGCTCGCGTCGGGACTGGTGCGCGAGAGCGGCGAAGACGGCATCGAGCTCGGCCGCGGGCGTGCCGGCATCCGAAGCCATCGAATAAACCATATGGTTTATTATTGCGGATGCCGCCGCACGGCGCAATGGGCACGGCGGCGAGAGCGGCGCAGCCGCAGCGTAGCGAGGGCGGGTTCTCAACCGATACGCGTCCGCCTGCGGCGGGCGCTACTCGACGACCGGGGCTACTCGACGACCGGGGCGGGCCACACCGGGTCGTGCACCTGCTCCTCGATCACTCGTGCCGCCAGTCGGGGGTCGACGTCGTCGAGCGTGCTCGGGCTCCACTTGGGCGACCGGTCCTTGTCGATGACCTGAGCGCGGATGCCCTCGCGCAGGTCGTGCTGCTCGATGAACCACGAGACCAGCCGGAACTCCTGCTCGAGCGCGGCCTCCAGGTTCGGCAGGGTGCGCGCGCGGCGCACCGACTCGAGCGTCACCGTGAGGGCGGTCGGCGAGAGCGTCTCGAGCTCGTCGGCCGCCGCCGCCGCGTAGGCGCTGGCCGCCGGGTCGAGCGGCCGGGTCGGGAGCAGGCCCGTCGAGCCAGGTTCGGTCGACGCCGTCGCTCGCCCCTCGGCGAACGCGTGCAGGCGCGCGATGATCCCTGCCACCGTCGGCGCGGAGTAGCAGGCGTCGACCCAGTCGCGGGCGAGGGCGAGCGTCGACGGGCCGGGGGTCTCGTCGAAGAGCATGACGATTTCGGCGGGGCTGCCCGGATCGGCGCGCTCGGCGAGCGCCTGCACGAGATGCGGCAGCTGCTCGGACGGCACGAACGAGTCGGCGAATCCCGCGTGCAGGGCGTCGGCCGCGTCCATCGTGCGGGAGTTCAGCGCGAGGTGCACGCCGAGCTCGCCGGGGGCCCGTGCGAGGAGCCACGAGCCGCCGACGTCGGGCGTGAACCCGATGCGGGTCTCTGGCATGGCCACGCGGGAGCGCTCGGTGACGACGCGGATCGCCGCGTGACCGGCCAGGCCGATGCCGCCGCCCATCGTGATTCCGTCCATGATCGCCACGACGGGCTTCGGGTAGCGGGCGATCATCGCATCGAGGCGGTACTCCGCGCGGAAGAACTCGCGGGCCTCAGCCGCGTTGCCGTTCGTCGCGTACCCGTACAGCTCGCGGATGTCGCCGCCGGCCGAGAATCCGCGTTCGCCGGCCCCGTCGAGCACGACGAGCCCGACTTCGGAGTCGTTGCGCCACGCCTCGAAGACCGCGGTGAGCTCGCGGATCATCTCGTAGCTCAGGGCGTTGAGCGCCTGAGGGCGGTCGAGCGTGACGTGGCCGAGTCCATCGGCGACGCTCGCGGAGATCTGGTCGCTCACGAGTCACACCGTAGCGGCATCCCGCCCGGCGGCGTAGCCTCCCCTTCGAGGAGGGGGTCATGATCGAATCCGCGTTCCCGATTCTCGAGGTGTCCGACATGGGGGTGGCGCTCGACTTCTACCGCGACGCGCTCGGTGGGAGGGTGACCTACCGTTTCCCACTTGACGGCGTTCCCGACTACGTTTCGCTCGCCGTGGGCTCGTCGGCGCTCGGCATCGGACTCGCCGAGTCGCCGTCGCCGCCCGGCAACGTGCTCCTCTGGTTCTACGTCGACGACGTCGACCGGGTCACGGCGGTCCTCGCCGAGGCCGGCGCGACCGTCGTCGAGGAGCCGCTCGACCAGCCGTGGGGCGAACGCACCTCGCTCGTGACCGACCCGTTCGGCACCCGCATCCGCCTCGGCGCCGCCATCGCACCGGCACCCGACGAGGAGTAACGGCCGCACCGGCGCGGTCAGGTCGCGACGAGCGCGAGCACCTCGACGGGTGCGCGCAGCACGAACCCGAGCCGCTCGTAGAGCGCCACCGCCGCGCGATTCGACGCGTAGGCGTGCAGGAACGGCGTCTCGCCACGGCCGACGATGCGGTCGGCGACGGCGGCCGACAGCATCGCCGCGTACCCGTGCCCGCGGTGGTCGGGGTGCGTGCAGACGCCGCTCACCTCGGTGAACCCCTCGGGCTTCATGCGCTCGCCCGCCATCGCGACGAGCCGACCGCCGACCCGCACTCCCAGGAATCCGCCGAGTTCGGGCGTGCGCGCCTCGAACGGGCCGGGCTCGGTGAGCTTCGCCAGCGCGACCATCTCCGTGGCATCCGCCGCACCGAGCGGCACCATCTCGGCCGTGGCCGGCACGGCGCGCAACCGCTCGAGCTCGAGCTGCACCCCGGCCGCGCTCAGCCGAGCTGTGGTGCCGTCGGGCACGGGGATCTCGTCGCGCTGCAACAGCACGACGGGCCCATGTCGGGCGACGAGCGCCGCGAGGCGGGTGAGATGCTCGGCGTCGTCATCGGCGACGGCGGCGAACGGCCCGACGGCCGGGTCGAATCGCCGTGCGAGATCATCGCCGACCGCGAACGCGCGCTGTCGTGTCGTGAGGGCGCTCCACACCGGGCGGTCGAGCGGATGCCGCGTCATCGTGCCACCTCCGCTGCCGAACGGTGCGCATCCGCGCGCCGGTCGAGCGGCTCCCGATCGAGTCGCGCCTCGATCTCGCCGAGCTGGCCGAGCAGCGGCCCGTCGAGGTCTGCGCACAGGCCGACGACCGCGGCGGTCACATGCGGCCAGACGATGTCGCGCGCCGTCTCGACGATGCCGGCGCCGCGCGGGGTCAGCCGCACGGTTCGACGACGTCGGTCGCCCGCCTCGTGGCTCACGGTGACGAGCCCGAGCTCGGTGAGACGCGAGACGCTGCGGGTGACACCCGGCTGGCTGACGCCCACCGCCTCGGCGAGCTCGCCGATCGTAAGGCCGCCGGGCCGGTCGAGCGCGGCGAGCAGCGGGAACTGGCTCGCGGGCACGGGCAGGCCGTTCGCCTCGATGAAGCGGGTGGTGTCGGCCTGCATGCGCTCGCCGAGCCGCTTCAGCCTCGTGCCGAGCGCGAGATGGCCCAGCCCTTCCACGACATCGTCGACCATGGCGCCCTCCCTGTTTTCCATATCATGATATATAGCGTGTTATGAATCAACAAGGGCGGGCAGGAGTACGATCACTGCGTGGTCCCCGTCGAGAACCTGTGGGCGTTCGTCGTCGCATCCGTCGTGCTCATCGTCATCCCCGGCCCGAGCGTGCTGTTCGTGATCGGTCGTTCCCTCGCGCTCGGGCGCATGGGCGGCCTGCTCAGCGTGCTCGGCAACGCGATCGGCATGGTGCCGCTCGTCGCCGCTGTCGCGCTGGGAGTCGGCGCGCTCGTCGCGCAGTCCGTGCTGGTCTTCACGATCATCAAGTTCGCGGGCGCGCTCTACCTCGTCTACCTCGGCATCCAGGCGATCCGTCACCGAGCGGATGCCGCGGCCGCCGTGAACGGCGAGGTCGCCGCACGCTCCCACTGGCGCCAGCTCGGCGAAGGCTTCGTCGTTGGCGTCACGAACCCGAAGACCATCGCGTTCTTCGTCGCCGTGCTGCCGCAGTTCGTGAGCTTCACCGCCGGAGCCATCCCCCTGCAGCTGTTCGAGCTCGGCGTCGTCTTCATCCTGCTCGCGCTCCTCTGCGACTCGGTGTGGGCGCTCGCAGCGAGCGCGGCCCGCACCTGGTTCGCACGTTCGCCGAAGCGCGCCTCGCACCTCGCCGCGACGGGCGGCGTCATGATGATCGGACTCGGCGGTGTGCTCGCCCTGAGCGGCGACAAGCACGAGTTGTCGTGACGGGTCACTGCTTGTTCCGGTAGATCCACATGGTCAGGGGTGCGAACACCGCGGCGAGAGCTGCGGAGGCGACCAGCACCCAGATGATCTCGGCAGCGGTCGCGGTGCCATCCATGAGGCTTCGCTCTGCGGTCACCAGATGCGTGACCGGGTTGGCGTCGACGAACACGCGCAGCCAGCCTGGCAGCGTGCTTGGATCCACGAAGACGTTGCTGGCGAATGTGAGCGGGAAGAGGACGAGCATTCCCATGTTCATGACCGCGCTGGGTGTACGCATGAGCAGGCCGAGTGTGGTCCACACCCAGCCGAGGCCGAACGCGAACACGAGCAGCAGCGCGACCCCCGACAGGACACCGATCACGCCGCCGGCGGGATGGTAGCCCATCACGAGGCCGAGGCCGATGACCAGCGCCGAGGCGATGACGTAGCGGAGGACATCGCCGAGCAACCCGCCCACGATCAGCGCAGGTCGCCAGATCGGCAGGGTACGAAAGCGGTCGAACACGCCCTTGGTGACGTCGGTGTTCAAGCCGACTCCGGCGTACATGCTGACCATCAGCACGGCCATCACCAGGCTGCCGGGCAGCAGGAACTGCAGGTAGTCGCCGGTGGTGCCGGCGAGGGCGCCGCCGAACATATAGGTGAACAGGAGGGTGAAGATGATCGGGATGCCGACGACGTCGCCGAGTTGCTCGGGGACATGCTTGATCTTGAGCAGCGCCCGCCAGCTGAAGGCGAGGGACGCTGACAGGGCCGATGCACGCGGGGGTCGTTCGGTGGTGACGATCGCCGAGCGCAGTGCCTGGTCGAAGACGAGGTCGGTTGTGGTGGTCGTGGTCATGACGCCTCCGTGATGGTGGCCGGGTGGCCGGTGAGTGCGAGGAATACCTCATCCAGGCTGGGCTGGCCGAGGGCGAAGTCGGCGATCTCCATGCCCGCACGGGACAGTTCGGTGAGCGCGAAGGTGGCGCCTTCAGGTCCTGCGGCTTGGGTCGAGAGCGCTGTCGGATCGGACTCCAGGTGCACACTCGTGCGGAGTGTGCGTTCCAGCACCCGCGCCGCCGCCGCTCGCTGCTCGGGCGCGGAAAGCCGGACCCGCAGGACGCCCGAGCCGACCGATGCCTTGAGCTCGGTGCTCGTGCCCTCGGCGATCATGGTCCCGCGGTCGATCACCGCGATACGGTCGGCGAGCTGGTCGGCCTCATCGAGATACTGCGTGGTCAGCAGGACCGTACAGCCGTCATCTGCCAGGGCCCGGACGATCTGCCAGACCTGATTGCGACTGCGTGGGTCGAGTCCCGTGGTCGGCTCGTCGAGAAAGATCAGATCCGGCGTGACGACGATGCTCGCGCCGATGTCGAGCCGGCGTCGCATCCCGCCTGAATACGTGTGCACTGTCCGGTTGGCGGCGTCGCTGAGACCGAACGCGTCGAGCAGCTCGTCTGCACGTTCCTTGGCCTGCGCTCGCCGGTGGCCGAGCAGTCTGCCCAGCAGGACGAGGTTCTCCCTCCCGGTGAGATCCTCGTCGACCGAGGCGAACTGCCCCGTCAGGCTCACCCGGCTGCGGATCGCATCCGCCTCATCGGCGAGGTCGTAGCCCAGTACCCGGGCGTGACCCGCATCGGGCCGGGTCAGGGTCGCAAGCATCCGGACCAATGTGGTCTTGCCTGCTCCGTTCGGACCCAGGAGGCCGTAGATCGACCCCGCCGGTACGGTCAGGTCGACCTCGTCCACGGCCCGGGTGGCGCCGAACGTCTTGGTCAGGCCACGAGTCTCGACGGCGGACTCGGATTGTTCAGGCATGGTTCCCTCTGATCTCGGTGTCGTTATTCTTTACAATGATGTCAAGGTAACGAATCCTGATAGAGTTGTCAACCATGTCAGACTTAGCGGCGCCACGGAGCGCCCAGCGGCGGCGACGCGCCGATGCTGAACGCAACATCGCGACGATCCTCGATGCGGCAGGGCGCGTCCTCGGCGAGCGACCGGACGCAAGCATGGATGACATCGCGAAGGCCGCCGGGATCAGTCGGCAGACCGTCTACTCGCACTTTCCATCCCGGGACGCATTGCTGGCCGGCTTGCTGGCAGACGTCACCGAACGCGTGGTCGACGCGATCGAGGCCGCCGACCTCGACACCGGCCCGGCATCGGACGCGCTCCTCCGGTTCCTCGATGTCAGTTGGCGGGTGTTCGAAGGGGACCCGTTCCTCCTGCACCTCACCAATCCGCCGATGAGCTCGCAAGAAGAACACGACCAGCATGAGCCGATCCTGGGTCCGCTCGAACGACTCATCCGTCGGGGTCAGCGCGACGGCGACTTCGATCCGATGCTGCCGGTGAGCTGGCTCCTGTCCGCCACCATCGGACTCGGCCACGCCGCAGGCGAGGAAGTCCGCGCCGGCCGGATGACATCCGACGACGCCATTTCGACACTCCGCCGCAGCATCCCCCGGCTCTTCAGCGCCACCGGACCCGGCGCGAGCTGAACTGCCGGGGACTCAGCCGGCGTGTCAGCGGGCTCACTCCCCGGTAGCGGTGCCGATCAGGATGCCGCGGGCGATCCCGTGGAAGTAGAGCCGCATGCCGAGCACGGCAGGCGTGGCATCCGCTGCGACCGCGAGTCTCGGCACGTCGAGCGCGGTCACGACGAAGAAGTACCGGTGGACACCCGTGCCGCGTGGCGGCGCCGGCCCCGAGTAGCGTCGCTCGCCATCGTCATTGGGCAGCGCGAGCGCGCCGGCTGGGAGCTTCGCGCCGCCTGCGGCGCCGGCATCCGTGTCGAGGCTCGTGACATCGGCGCGGATGTTGGCCACCGCCCAATGCCACCAGCCCGATCCACTCGGGCAGTCCGGGTCGAAGCAGGTGAGCGCGAAGCTCACCGTGCGCTCGGGGAATCCCGACCAGCTGAGCTGCGGCGAGGCATCGCGGCCACCCGCACCGACCCCCAAGTGCGGTCGTGCGAGCTCGTGACCGTGGCGCACCTCGCTGCTGGTGAGCGAGAACGTGTCCATCGGCTTCAGCTGCTGAAGCAGCGCATAAGGATCGAAGTCGAGCATCGGGATCCTCCTCGGGCCGCCACCATGCCGCCGTCGCGGCCAGCCTACGCCGGACACGACCTTCGATGCGCGCCCAGCCGACGACCGTATGATCTCGGGGTGGCCGTCGCCAAGATCCTCCTCTACTACGTCTTCACGCCGCTCGCCGACCCCGACGCGGTGCGGCTCTGGCAACGCGACCTCGCCGAGTCGCTCGGCCTGCGGGGGCGCATCCTGATCTCGGAGCACGGACTGAACGGCACGCTCGGCGGCGAGCTGCGCGCCCTGAAGCGCTACGTGCGGAAGACCCGGGACTATCCCGCCTTCACGCACATCGACTTCAAGTGGAGCGAGGGCACGGGTCTCGATGAGGCCGGCGCGAGCCTCGACTTCCCGAAGCTCAGCGTGAAGGTTCGCGACGAGATCGTCTCGTTCGGTGCACCCGGCGAGCTGCGCGTCGACGCCGACGGCGTGGTGGGCGGCGGCACCAGGCTCACGCCCGACGCGCTGCACGAGCTTGTGGCCGAGCGCGGCGACGAGGTCGTGTTCTTCGACGGGCGCAACGCGCTCGAGGCGGCGATCGGACGATTCCACGGCGCCGTCGTGCCCGACGTCGAGACCACGCGCGACTTCGTCGAGCTGCTCGACTCGGGCGAGTACGACGAGCTGAAGGGCAGGCCCGTCGTCACGTACTGCACCGGCGGCATCCGCTGCGAAGTGCTCTCGAGTCTCATGGCGAGCCGTGGATTCGGCGAGGTGTACCAGCTCGAGGGCGGCATCGTGCGCTACGGCGAGCGCTTCGGCGACGACGGCCTGTGGGAGGGCTCGCTCTACGTCTTCGACGGGCGCGGATCGCTCGCCTTCAGCGACCAGGCCGCGGTGATCGGGGTGTGCGATGGGTGCGGGCAGCCCACGAGCCGCACGGTCGATTGCACGGATGCCGCGTGCCGCGCGCAACTCGTGCGCTGCGAAGCGTGCGGGGCCGCGCCGTGCGCCGGCCACGTGGCATCCGTCGCCTGACCGCGCGTCAGATCGCGGGGAGGTTCCTCGTCTCCGCCGCTGCGAGGTCGAATGCCCGTCGTCGCTTCACGACCTCGTGCGGATCCCATCCCGGTCCGGGCACCGACGACATCAGCAACTGCGTGTAGGGATGCTCCGGGGAACGGAGCATCGCACGGGTCTCACCGGCTTCGACGACATCGCCCCTGAAGAGGACGAGGACGTGATCGGTCACTTCGTCGACCACCGCGAGGTCGTGGCTGACGAAGAGCACCGCGATGCCGGCATCCCGTCGCACCTCGCCGACGAGCTCGAGGATCTGGGCCTGTACGGAGACGTCGAGTGCGGAGACGGCCTCGTCGAGCACGAGGAGCGACGGCGACATCGCGAGCGCTCGTGCGATCGCTACCCGCTGGCGCTGCCCACCGCTCAGCTGATGTGGCTTCGAAGCCGCGTGGGCCGAGCCGAGCCGTACCCGGTCGAGCAGTTCGGCCGCGCGCGATCGGGCGTCGCCGCGGGCGACTCCGCCGTGCAGGCGGACGGCGGCGACGAGTGCCTGCTCGACCGTAAGCCGACGGTCGAGTGATCCGTATGGGTCCTGGAAGACCATCTGCGCCTGCCTGGCGCGTGCGCGACGCGCGGCCGGCCCCCGCACCGGCGCGAACCGGTCGACGCCGTCGATCGTGAGGGCTCCGGAGTCGGCCCGTTCGAGACCGACGACGATCCGCGCGATCGTCGACTTGCCCGAACCCGACTCCCCGACCAGCCCGAGGGCGCCGCCGCGGGGTATCCGGAAGCTGACGCCGTTCGCCGCGACGACCGGGGGCGTGCCCCGGCCGAGGTCGAAGGCCCGGGTGAGACGGTCGGCGACCACGACATCGTCGTCTCGATCTGCGCTCATGCCTGCTCCTCTCCGATGGCGGGGGCCGCGGCGAGTAGCGCCCTGGTGTACGGATGGGTGGCGCCGCGGAAGAGGTCCGCGCCGCGAAGCTCCTCGACCAGCGTCCCGTGGAGCATGACGCAGACCCGGTCGCAGAACGCGGCCGCGAGGTGCAGGTCGTGCGTGATGAACAGGAGCCCGAGGTCGCGCTCGCGCTGCTGGTCGCGCAGGATCGAGAGGACCTCTGCCTGCGTCGTGACATCGAGCGCGCTCGTCGCCTCGTCTGCGAGGAGCAGGCGGGGTTGCGTCGTGAGCGCGGCGGCGATGACGATGCGCTGCAGCATTCCGCCCGACAACTCGTGGGGATACTGGCGGAGCCGTTCCTCGGGCCGGGTGATCCCGACCGCGGCGAGCAGGTCCAACCCACGCCGGCGGGCTTCGGCGAGGCGCACCCCGTGCACGCGGACGAGGCGCTCGGTGAGCGAGTCACCGATGCGCCGCACGGGATTCAGCGCGCCGCGCGGATCCTGCTGGATGAGCCCGACCTCGCTCGCTCGGATGTCCCGGAGCGCTCGATCGTCGGCGTCGAGGACGCTGCGCCCGTTGATCCTGACACTCCCCGCGACGGTCGCCGAGGGCGGGAGCAGCCGCAGCGCTGCGCGCACCGTGCTCGACTTGCCCGAGCCCGACTCTCCGACGAGGCCGACGGTCTCGCCGCTCCGGACCTCGACGCCGACGCCGTGCAGGATACGCGCCTCCCCGTAGCTGAGGTCGAGGCCACGGATCTCGAGCAGCGGCGAGTTCATGCGCGGGCTCCCAGTCGTTCGGAGAGCCGCACGCCGACGATGTTGACGGCGACGACCACCGCGGCGATCGCACAGCCCGGCACGAGGGTGGGCGCGAAGTACCCGAGGACGATGCCGTCCTGGCCCTCCTGCACCATGAGCCCCCACTCGGAGCTCGGCGGCTGGGCGCCGAAGCCGAGGTAGCTCAGCGTGGCGAGGCTCATGAGCCCCTCGCCGAACAGCACGACGAGGTAGCCGAGCAGGGTCGGCACGAGATTCGGCAGGACGTAGCGCACCGCGATCACGGGC
>Ga0299914_10002875_pt1 | contig 11999 bp, 6 predicted proteins | sample RVTome_10_FD_201361 | JGI IMG/M metagenome (GOLD analysis project Ga0299914, IMG submission 201361) | Soil microbial communities from uranium-contaminated site in the Upper Colorado River Basin, Wyoming, United States - RVT153D57 (version 2) ... | reverse complement strand
GCCAGCATTGGACGATGGGATTGGAAGGCTGCACGCCGGCCAGCGGAGTCCCGGGTACTTGAGCAGGCCCGGCCGGTGCTGTGCCCGAGGCAGTTGCCGGCGCAGGTGAAGTCACCGCTGGCGCCGCTGAAGTCACCCTTGGCGATGGTGAAGTCACTGGTGGCGCCGGCGGGGACACGGTGCCCGGCGCCGACGGGCTTGACGGCGCCGGCAACGCGGTGGACTGCGGCACCGGCGGAGTGGGCGGCTGTGACGGCACCGCGGAAGGCGACGCTGCGGGCGCAGCCGACGGGGCCGATGCGCCGGACGACTGGCCTTGCGCGGACGGTGGCTGGGCCGCAGTCGCCGATGCCGCCTGGGAAGCCGCAGCCGCCTGCGCCAGCTGCGCATCCGACTTCTTCTTCAAGTCCGCCACGATTGCATTCGTCTTGGTGGTGACGTCCTGGTTGATCGTTGATTGGCGCTCCGCGAGGGTCTCGGTCTGTTCGGGAGGCAAAGTGGCCGGCGCGGGTTCGGGTGTCGTGGTCCGCGGCGCCGGCGCCGGAAGGCTCTCCGGCTTGAACGAGGTCAGCAGCTCGCCGTCGGGGCCGTGGATGTCCAGTCGCCGCAGCCTCGCGAAGAGCACGCCGTACCTGGCTTTCCGGCCATCGACGGTTCGGTGGCTCAACTCGACTCGATCCGCATCGAAGTACGCTTTTGCCGTCAGTCCAGAAATCGTCCCCATCGTCGCGTAGTTTGCGGCCTTGGCGATCTTCTCTGCCCGAACGGGGTCGAGCGGAATGGACGTGAGACGGAGCTGGCGATCGAGCGCGAGCACTTCGACGTAGGGAATGTTCTCGCCCTCACCCGCGCCGCTGGATCCAATCGAGAAAGCACTTCGCCACGACTGCGTTGGCGAGGTGTGCCCGACGTCGCTGCCGAGCTTCGTGAGCGGCGGATCCGCTGCGTGCATCGACCGCACGGCCCCGAACAGATGGTAGGTCGCCGTGGAAGCAGCACTCGCCGGAAGAACCAGCCCTTCGAACTTCGGATGGTCGGTAGACTCGAGCAGCTCGGTTCCGTTCTGATACGGCAGGCCCTGCTGGGCGTTCGTACCGGTCGGCAGGAACTTGATCGACTTGGATTCGAAGTCGTACCCGCTGGCGGGCACGCCCAGCGTCAAGACGAAGCTGGTCGCCGCCTTCGCCACCGCCGCGTCGAGGTGCTGCTTGTAGACCGGGATCAGTTCCTGCGCCGCGAAAGTCGCATCGCGGCCGTCGATGGCCTTCCGAGAAAAGAGAAACACGTCCACGATGGAGCCGAAGCGGTTGTCCCACTCTGGCTCGCGCGTGACGAACGACCAGTCCGCATCGGTGCGGAGGAACACGTCGACGAGATGCGCTCGCGAGGCCTCGTTCGCGTTCTGCCACTCGTAGATGAACGTCTTTCGCTTGGGGTTCAGCTTGTACCGGTCGGCCCTTGGAACCTTACTGATGTGATCGAGCAGCGCCTGTATGGTCTGCCACGCCTTCTGCTCGGCCAGGACCTGCGCCCGCGTTGGTGTCAGCAGCGCCGCGGGGCTGGCAATCGCGGGATTGTCTCGAACGGTCAGCAGGAATGCGCGGTACGAGTTCAACGGGACGACGCTCGAGCTGCTCGCAGGCGAAGGGCTGGATGGCGGGGGCTTTGGCGAGTCGGCTGCGTCAGGAACCGCCAAACCTGGCGCTGCTGGTGTTTGGCCGACTGCCGCGGCTGGTGGCTTGGGCGTGGAAGACGCTGCGTTCGCAGCGCCGGTCCCGGTGGTCGCGGGCGTTGCTCCCGCGGCTCCGCCGACAGCGGCGACCTGACCCTGACACGCTAAGAACGCTTCTCCAACAAAACCCTGTCCGAGGCGGTCGTTCACATTAACACTGGTTTTACCTGATGCCTTGATCTCGGGACGCGCCAGGAACTGTTTCACCCGCGCCATATATTCGCGACCAGTGCATTCGATCCCCGCTTGTATCTGCTGGTCTGACCAGCCTCTCGTCGCGGCGATGGATTCGACGGCCGTGCTGATGAACCGACTTGCTTCAGGATCGAGATCGGTGGACGAAGTAGCGTCAGCCTGACTGGTACTCGTCGCCGCGGACACGTTCGAGGCCGATGGCGCGGGTGGTGATTGAGCCGTCGAGGGTGCCTTGGTCGACGCTGTGGTTGCTCCGCTGCCAGCTCCCAACGTCGTGGGTTTAGGCTCCGACCACTTCCACCCGTCGGCTGGGCGTGTGACGCTTCTCACGATCACCCGCTGCGCTCCTTGTTGGCGGCTCGGGTGTCCTGTGATGATCACGCGATCACCAGCCCGCAGCGACGTCGGCGTGATGTCCTGGACCCTTTGTGGGCTGCTCGGAGCCCAGACAGCAGTCCACAAATCGCTCGTTATCTTGATGCCGATGACCCCGAACGACTGCTGCCAGCCAAACGAGTACACCTCTCCCTCGACCGAAATGGTTCGATCCACGAAAAAGAGCGGCGCCTCTTGAGCAAACGTTTGAGCTGGTCGAGCGTGCGAAGGCACACTCGAGAACAGGACGCCACACAGGAAGGCGAGCGGACGAACCAGAAGTGGGGCAAGTAGCTTGCGACGGGCGTTGTTCCTTCGTTGACTCGGCTGCAGGGAAATCTGGATTCGCATGTCGTTCCTCAAAGGGGTTACCCGATCCGAGACTCTAAAGACGGGCCGGGCGATTCGGTCTCCGGCCAAAGCACAAGCGATAGAGCACCTACTTCACAACCTTGATCTGCGCGATATCCGTCAGGCGAAACAGGATGCCGTCCGGCTGAACCCAGAAATCCGAGGTGATCTCGATCGTCTTGCCGACGATGTTGGCGCCGCGGTCGCCATAACGGCCCTCGAACGTCGGCACGAAACCGTAGGTGCGGGCGCTGACATTGCCCGCTTCTTTGAAGTACAGCCGCATGTACCGGAGGGCGCCGCCGCCGCTTTCCTCGATGACGTGCGACACCGTGCCTGTGGCGACCACCGTCTTATTCATAGACCCCACGGCCTTCAGCCCCTCGACGTCTGAGACCGCAAAACGCGGGGGTGGGCCCGGCAGTGCGGTACCGGGTTTCTCGAGAAGCTGTCCGAACCACCACCCGGGCCTACGGTCGCCGATGAGGCCGAGCGGCGTCTTTTCCGCTTTCAGCACGTGCTCGGCGGCAGCCAGCACGCGGCCTTCGCCGTACGTCGCCACGAGTTGCTGGTAATCTTTCGCCGCCTGCTCCCAGCGCACCGCGTAGGTTCCTGGACCCAGCAGCATGAACACGGCCGCTCCGCGGGGTTCCGAGGAGAGCAGCAATTCGAACGCGCGCTGCGGGTTTGTCGCCGAGACCGCGCCTTGCATCGACGTGATCGGCATCGGTTTGACGAGACGTCCGTTCTTCTGCTCCGCGGCGAGCACCTTCGCGGCGGCGGCAAGCACCGATTTCTCACCTATCGCCTCGATCATCGCACTATAGACCCGCGCCGCCTCGCTGTCCGGAGACGGCCGCTTGATGCCGACGCCCCAGCTCTCCTGCAGGATCCGGTCTTCAGCGAGCTGCAGCGCGTAGGCCTTCGGCTCGAAGAACTTCCGCATGTCGACGCCCGAGGCAAGGAACTCAGCCCAGTCGCGCGCGCGCAGGTACGCTTCGAGCCGGTCTGATGACGCCCGCAACGCGGCCATGGTCTTGCCCGGCACGAACGTCGGAGCGATGTCGGTCGCGCGGCGAACACCCATCTCGTACCTCATGGCCGCGACGAGATCGTCGAACGTCGTAGACGCCAGCGGCCGTATGCCATCGTCCAGCGGAAGCGTCAGGCGCTTCAGGGCATCCAGTCCGCTCGTGATTTCGTCGGGATCCTTCATCGGGCTGCGTTTCCCCTCGGGAAGGGCCCACAGCAGATACCACCCGTCTTTCGCCCACAGCAACTTCGAGAACTTCTCCTCGGCTGCCGCGAAGTCCGGACCGGAGGGAAACGCCTTCCAGTAGCGCGCACGGGCGCTTTTGATCTCCTGGTTGACCTGCGCAAGCTGGAGGTTCGCCGCTCCAATGTCGCTGAACGCATTGGTGAGGTTGGAGATGATGATTTGGCCCAGCGTCGGCCGATAGCGCCACAGTGGCACCGGTGTCGTCACGCGACGGGTGACGGTAATCGATTCGGGCGCCGGCTTCGGCGTCAGCTCTTCGCCCGAGCGAATCGGCGGTGGCTTCATGCCGCCCCCTCCCGGGGGCGTTGAAGGCGGAGTCGCTGATACGGGCGCCCCGGCAGAGGTCGAACGACCGTCGGGAGATTTTTCCGGGGCTGTGACTGGAGGACTCTCCGGAGTTGCCACGGGTCGAACCGCCTCGGAGATCATCACCTGTCGCTGCACCAGCGGGTTGAACTGGACCATCACGATGCCGGTTGCCGGCGTCGTCATGCCACGTGCATCGAATTCCCATTGCCGTACGGCAGCCACTGCCGCCGCGTCCAGCATTGGAATCGATTTCGTGATTGTCGCGTCAGCGACGCGACCGTCGGTGCCAACGGTAATCCGTACGAACACGACTCCCCCGATCCGCTTCTCTCTTGCGTCAGGTGGATAGGTGGGCTCGACGTGTTTCACGATTCGGGGAAGCTGCCCGGAGATCACCTGTCCGCCGGTCGACGCGAAGCCGGCAGCCGCCGGCGCGAGGCACGCGCAAAGAAGCGAAGCGAATATCTGGGCGCTCATAGGATTTCCCTGGGAGTAATAGTGACGCGATTCATTTCCTGGAATCGGGCCCGGATACCCGCCTTCAGCCGCTTTGCGATCCGCTGCGCGGCTTGATCGAGGCACCGATCAGACGCCGAGTGAACCGGCTTGACATATCCCCGCCCAGCGCGCGCAAATTCCCTGGGGCCCGCCAGCCCAGCCAATTCTTCGTTTTTGAGCGGGGCCAGCCAAGCTGTGAGAGAAATACCGTCTTCCGCAGCCAGGCATGGCAGCGAAGTCTGTATCGGACCGGTTCTCCCTGTCCTGACGGAATTCTCAAGAAACTCTAAAGAGGGGCCTGGCGAAGGGTGACGGGGTTGTTGCGTCCGAAGGGAAGGTCAAGAGTGTGGTGGCGCGGACGCGCGGCGGTGAGGGTAATCCCCGTCTTCGCGAACACGGATACTCGACGGCGCCGGGACACGGACTACTGTCGGGGTCGAGCTCTCTCGGCGAGGAATTTCTCCTGACATGTACGGCCGGACGCGAGAATCTCGCTGTACTCTGCTGTGGCACGCAAATTGGCGAAGAGCGGATCCGTCTCCATCGCCGGATACGAGCAGTAGTTGCCCTGGATCGCCCGTTTCAGCATCTCGCCAGCGGCCGCTGTCTGGCCGCAGTACGACAGGTGAGCGGCCGAGAAATAGTTCTCCTCTGGATCCGCAGCGGGGCGAACGGCGCGGGCCAACTCGGCAATCTCCGACTGCGGCCTCCCGCGGGCGCACGCGAAAACCATCGCGTACTTGGCGGCATACTGCGGGATCTGCGGCATTCCAATCGCAAGGGCAGCCTGCGTTTTGCCTTGCCGGATGAGCAAGTCCACGTGATATGACTTCGCGACCTCGGACTCGCGATCGAGGTTCACATAGTTCAACGCTCCGGTGAAGTTCCCTCGGACGAAGAACAGGACCCCGCAAGATCGCAGCGAAGTGTTCACCGGCTGCGGATCGATCAGAACGGCCTTTTCGCAGTGAGCGGCCGACTCGTCGAGCAGGCCCGCGTAGCGGAGCACGTAGCTCATGACGAAATGGGCAACGACGTTATCGGGGCGGCGGCGAACGAGGGCCTGCGCCTGCTCATGCGCCCGGACCAGATTCCCTCGCTCGATGCGGTAGGTCACGAGCGTCGCCGCGGACGTGACGTCGGCAGGATCGAGGGCGACCGCGCGTTCTATCGCGGCTTCGGAGCGCGCCAGCATGTCAGGATTGCCGCTCCCATGATGTGCTTCAACGTAGTACCGGCGGCCGAGGTCGTGCCAGATGGGCGGGTACATCGGGTCGAGCTCCGCGGCGCGCTGCAGCATTGCCATCGCCTGCGGATTCGGTGCCGGGTCGAACGGGAGGACAGAGGCTTTGATGTAGAGCTCGTACGCCTCTTCGTTCCTCGGCTCGGGCGCCGCGTCGGTTACCGAAGCTCCAAGCGCAGGAGCGAGGCCGCCACGCACGGCGAGACGGAGCTGCTGATGCATTGCGATCATGCTGTGTGCCGGCGCTTCGATCGTGTCGCGCCAGAGCAGCGCGTTGCTCTCGACGTCAATCGCCTCTAACGTGATGTGCAGCTGATCCTGCGCCTTCACGATCCGGCCGGTCACCAGCACTTCGGCGCGAATCTCGCGGCCAAGCTTTTGAACGTCTGCCCCGCTCGATTCGTACGCGCTGGTCGTCGAGAACGGACGAACCGCAACCTCGCGCGTGCGGCTCAGCATGGTGGCGACGTCGTCCGGCACCGCCAGGCGAAGAAAATCAGTCGTGGGGTCGGCCCCCGTGTTCTGGAACGACAGGACGGCCACGGTCTTCGACCGCGGCGCCGACGGCGTCGGCTCGGATCGGGTCGCGAGCATGACGACGACGGCCGCGAACAGCGCGCCGATTCCGGTGAACGCCAACCACCGCCCTCGGCTGGAAGCCCTCGCCTGCCGCAGCATTGCGGCGCGCTCACGCTGGTGAGCCTCTTCGTTCGCAAGCCGGCGACGATCCAGGTTGCGCAAACGCGTCGCGAGCTCGGCGGCAGTCGTGATTCGACGCGACGCGTCGCCCGCGGCCGCCGCAGCGATGTCCTCGCGGATTAATGGCTCGGCGATGTCCGCTTCCCAGCCTGGCGCGAACGGCCGGCGGAAATCGCCAACGACGAGCTGATAGAGAAGCACACCGAGCGCGTATACGTCGGAAGCAGCCGTCGGAGACTGACCCGCGAGGACTTCGGGCGCGAGATAGACAGCCGTCCCGCTCAAGGACTCCTTCTCGCTGCCGAGACTCTGGGTGAACCCAAGGTTGGTGATACCGAATGCGCTCAGACGCGAAGGCTCAAGAAGCGACGCGCTTCCAAAATCAGCAATCCTGACCTGTGAAGCGCCGCCCGGCGCCGACGCGATCAGGATGTTGGCGGGTTTGAGATCCTTGTGCAGAACGTCCACCGCATGCGCCGCGGCGACGGCGTCAGCCGCTTCCGTCAGAAGCTTCAACCGCGCGTCGAGCGGAATGTTGGCAATCCCACCCTGCGCCTCTGCCCACTCGACGAGATTCGGGCCCGCGTACTCGCTCTCGATGAAGTACGGATGCGATTCGAAGTTCCATTCCAGAACACGCACGAACTCGGGGCGATCGCCGAGCGATTCGCGCAGCAGGCGGGCGACGGTGACCTCGCGCTTCAGGCTCTTCAGACGCGCCGCGTCGGGCGCGAACTTGAACACCCGCGTGTCGTGGGTCTTCGGGTGTTCGGCCAGCCAGACTTCGCTGGACGGTGACAGGTCCAGGCGTCGCGCGAGACGCCATTGGTCGCGGCCGGGTATCGGCTGTCCAGGCTCCAGCCGCAAATCCGGCCGGGCCGGCGCCGCTACCGGCCTGCTTTGCACCGGTACGGCCAGCTTGTAGCCGACCCGCGGGACGGTGGCGATGACGCTGCCGTCATCGTTCAGGAGCTTGCGGACTTTCGAAACGGCGGTCGCCAGCGAACCATCCACGACCGCGACGTCCGGCCAGACGGCCTCGAGCAGTTCTGCCTTGGTGACCACCTCGCCGGCGTGGAGGAGGAGCTGGTGAAGAACTTCGAGGGGTTTGACTTCTATATCAACAAGGCTGTCCCGCACCCGAAGCTCGCGCCGGCGCTCGTCGAACTCGCAGTCGGCGAACCGCCAAATGCGGCCCGCCACGCGGTCACCACCGCGGTTCGGCTCCGTGGAGTCCATGAGTCCGGCCTGCCTTAGAGTTCCTCGAGGTTCCGTCTGACAGAGAAGCAGCGGGCCGAACCACAGTTCCCGGGATCAGCGCTGCCCGCCGAGACGGTGCCCGGACGCGAAGCTCCCGCCGGCGTTCATCGAGCTCGCACTCGGCGAATCGCCACCTGTGGCCGCGAGCGCGTCCGGCGTGTCCGGTCGAATCGTGGAAGTCACGAATTCCGTCCCCTTTTAGAGCTTCGTGAGACTGACACGAGACCGGAGCGTCGCCCTGGGTTTGTATCACCTGGACCCCAGCCCGGGGAGGACATTCTCCCACAGGCCAGCCGCACGCATAAGGGGGCAGCTGATATGGCAGAGTCACTGCGGACAAAGCTGATGGCGTTAGTAGTCCGTCCGGACTTTCACGTCCGACCGGTCGCCGCGCGCGTTCACGCACAGGTCCGCCTCGAGTCGCGCGAGAGACGCCAGGCTGACGCCCTGGAAAGATGCCAGTACGGAGAGGGCATGCGAGCTCGGGGCAGCCGGCGAGCAGTTCTCGCTGCGATCGCGGCAGCGAAGCTCGAGGCGCCGAGACCGCAGTGACGAGATCTTCGCGATCGCGTCGTAGTCGCGGTCGTGATGAAGCACTTCGAGCTGGTGCCTGATCGCGGAGGCGGCAATCAGGCAATCGATCCCGGAGCGGATCGTCAGGCCGGCCCTGCGCCCGGCGCGGTACAGGTCCGCGGCGTGCAGGAACACTTCCTCCCGCATCGGGCTGTCGACGACGGGCAGGGCCAGCATCGCCCGCCGGGCGCGGCCGTACGCCGCCTCGTCACGGAACCCCTGCACGACTTCCTGCACAACGGGCAGGCAGGTCACCACGTCGTCGAAGTCGACGTGCTGCTCGAGCGACACACGCGCCGGCCGCCGGAAGACTCTATTTAGACCGACGTGTCAACGAGATCCCCTACACGGCAATCGTGCTCGGCGATGCCGCGGCGGTTGCGGCGCGGCTGCGCACGCGCCCCGAGCTGGCGGCGAAGCCTGGCGCCCGCTGAAGTGGGAGCCGCTCCTCTACGCATGCCACACAAGCCTGCACAGGACGCCGGCCGGGTGGGTGGCCTGGTCCTAATCGTGCGGCAGCTCTGCGCGCTCGGCGCGAACCCGAACGCGGAGTATCGCTGGAACTGGCACACCGAGCTGCCGCGGACGGGCCTGTGGGGCGCACTCTGCGCGGTCGGCCATCCGCCGCTCGCGGAGGCGCTGCTCGATGCGGGCGCCAATCCGACCGACGGCGTTTCGGTCCACATGGCCGGGGGCGGCGACAAACATCGCCGCCCTCGAGTTGCTCGCGACGCGGACGCCGTGCGCGTGCTCCTCGCCGCCGGCGCCGACGTCCGCGCGCTCGACGGGATGTTCGCCGCTCCGCCGCTCGTCTGGGCTGTCGAAGGCCACGGACATGCCCCGCCCGGGCGCCGATCACGTGGCCGTCGCGCGGCTGCTGATCGAGGCGGTTCGCCGCTCGAGTAGGATCCGCCCGAGGGGCGCCGAACCAGGAGGGTACCCTCGAGGCTCTGACCGAACGGCGCCGGGCGGCGGTCACGTCCGCCTGACCTGCCAGCGGAGATCCGCGAAAACCCACGGGGTCAGGTCGTGAAAATAGTGGGGATTCAAGACCTGACCCCCCACCGTCCGCCTTCTACGCTCGTGCCATGGACGTAGAATGATCGCGTCGGCGCCCGGCCCTGCTGAATCCTCGAAATCGCGTGGCCGTGGCGCAGCGAAGGCCAATACCGGGCGCCGCATCCATCTGAATCCGCCATGTGCATGTTCTCCCTCGTCTGCCCAGGCTTCCTCGCGGGCGTTCTGGCTGCGTTCGCGGCCGGCGCCGCGGCTCAACCGGCCGGGCAACGCGCGCCCACGGCGCTCGCCGACTTCTCGCAGTCTCTCCAGGATCTGTCACAGCGGGTGAGCCCGAGCGTCGTGCAGATCTTCGTCACGAGCTATGCACCCCCGGACGCGGAGGACCGCAGCGCGACAGGCGAACCCTTCACCGAGCGAAGCAGCGGATCGGGCGTCATCGTCGATCCCGACGGATACATCGTCACGAACGCCCACGTTGTCGAGAACGCCACGCGCGTGGAAGTGGAACTGCCGCCTGCGCCCGGATCGCAGGGTGCGTCGATCCTCAGGCGCCGCGGCCGTCTGGCGGGCGCGCAGATCGTGGCGGTGGACGATGAGACGGACACGGCGGTGCTCAAGGTAGAGGCGCGCGGACTGCCCGCGCTGCCGTTCGGGGACTCCGACCTCCTGCGCCCCGGTCAGATCGTCCTGGCGTTCGGAAGCCCGCTCGGCCTCGAGACGTCCGTGACGATGGGCGTGGTGAGCGCGGTGGCCCGGCAGCTCGCGCCGGAGGATCCGATGATCTACATTCAGACGGACGCTCCCATCAACCCGGGCAACAGCGGCGGAGCGCTGGTGGACACGAACGGCCGGCTGGTCGGCATCAACACCCTCATTTACAGCCAGAGCGGCGGCAACGAAGGCATCGGCTTCGCCGTGCCCAGCAACATCGTGAAGAACGTGTTCGCCCAGATCAGGAAGACCGGGAGGGTCCGGCGGGGAGAGATCGGGGCCTACTCACAGACGATCACGCCACTGCTGGCCGAGGCGCTCGGCATCCCGGCGGACGCCGGCGTCATCCTCTCCGATGTCGCGGCCAACGGTCCGGCGGCGAAAGCGGGGCTGCGCCCCGGGGATCTGGTGCTCGCGCTCGACGGAAAGCGCATGGAAAACGGCCGGCAGTTCCGGATCAACCTGTATACCCGCGGCAGCGGCGACACGGTTTCGATCGAGGTGCAGCGAGGGAACGAGCGGTTCAGCGCGCAGGTTGCGATCACCGAACGCGAAGACGCCACGGGCAGGTTGACCGATCTGATCCCGTCCCAGAGCACGGTAAGGCGGCTCGGGATCCTCGGTCTGGATTTGACACCGCGGATCGCGAGGCTGCTGCCGCGTGTGCGACGGCAGACAGGGGTTGTCGTGGCAACGGTTTCTTCGGCGACGCCCTACTCTCAGCAGGGCCGCCTGCAGCCCGGCGACGTGATCTACTCGCTGAACGGCAAGGTTGTCGACAGCCTCGCAACCCTGAACGCGATCGTTGAAGCGGTCGACCCGGGGACGCCGTCCGTGATGCAGGTGGAGCGGCAGGGGAGGCTCATGTACCTGGCGTTCCGGCTCGACAGGCGCTAACGCGCCGGCAGAATCGATGGCCGAACAAGTCGCAGGGAACGCCCAGCCATCTTGGGTTCCCTTCTCGAATCAGGCGGAAGGATAACGGGATTCAGGCTCTCGGTCTGATAACTTCTGCGACGACGTTCGGGAATTTCGGTCCCGCCCTGACGCAATTTCCGCGTCCCACCTGAGCGCCCGAACACCAGGGAGAGTTCGATGACGCGCAGCAGCAAGCCTCTCACCTACATCTCACACGATGCTCACCGAACGCTGAAGACTCGGGGCGGCTCGAACGCCGATCCTCCAGATGTGAGTGCCGTCCGGACGCCCGGCGGCGTGCCCCGCGAGCTAGTCCGGGCCGGCATCGACCCGCGCCATGTGCTGATCGACTGGGGGACGGACGACAGCGCCCTCACGGTAGAGGTGAAGAACTGCCGCAGGCGTTTCGGCGAGGTCCGCCGTAGCATGGCGAGGCGGCAGCGGGCGACGCAACCGGAGCGGGCCGGTGCAGCGGCGAGAGTGGTCGGGTATAGGCGAGGCCGAGGAGAGAGATGAAGAGTTGGAACCGGACAGAGACCTGGGTCGCGCTGATCGTCCTGGGCGTCGGATTGCTGGTCGCGGCGATTCTGGGGCTTTTTGCGTACATGAGCGCCACGGTGACGCCCCTGCACCCGGACCTGCAGAGCGTGCCATCCGTTCCGCAGTCGGCCCCATCGCGACAATGGGCCGGCGCGGTGGAACGCGGGCGACAAATCATGCGCGCAGGCCTGACCGAGCAGAACCTGCCGGGACTTTCGGTGGCGGTCGGTGTCGGCGGCGACATCGTGTGGGCCGAAGGCTTTGGCTGGGCGGATCTCGAGAGCCGGCTGCCGGTC
>Ga0299914_10002874_pt1 | contig 11999 bp, 8 predicted proteins | sample RVTome_10_FD_201361 | JGI IMG/M metagenome (GOLD analysis project Ga0299914, IMG submission 201361) | Soil microbial communities from uranium-contaminated site in the Upper Colorado River Basin, Wyoming, United States - RVT153D57 (version 2) ... | reverse complement strand
CGGCCACTGCAGCGCGAACTCGAGCGCGGCTTCGAACTGCGCGGAGACCTCCAGGCAGTCCTCCCAGCTGAGCATCCCCTTCACAATGCCCTGGTCCGTGTAGTACTGGGACCCGTGCGTGCCCTCACCGCCCGTCGAGTGGCACCACCACGGGCGCGTGTCGGGACTGGTGTTCTGATGGTGGACAGCGAGCGGGTAGAAGCACCCCGACAGCGCGAGCGTCAACCCCGCGATGCCCAGAGTGCGTACTGCGAGCTTGACGGCGAACCTCATCGGCATCCCCCCGGAGACGTGTGGATCGGCTCCCGGGCACCATAGGCGCACGATCACACGCCTGTCAGGCTCGTGTCGGCGTCGCGCGTGAGGGGCGCGTCCTTCGTGCCTACGTGTCCTATTTTGCCGGCTCGGGCCGCGGATACGGCTCGACGCCGAGCGCGCGGAGCGCGTCGTCCGACCACCCCGCATCGGATCCATAGAAGCCGAACAGGTGCTCGATCGTCTCCATCACCTTCGGCTCGAGATCGCTCCACTCGCCTGCGGGCGCTTCGACCGTCACGACGTTCGAGTACACGGTCACGCTCGTCGCGCCGAGGTCGAACAGCCGTCGCGCCAGCACGTCGGGCGGCCGATTGCCGACCGCATCATCGGCCGCGTGGTACCGCTCGATCTCCATGCCGGTGAGCGATCGGTTCGTATCGAAGACGCGCACGTCGTCCGATGCGCCGACGCTCGCGGCGATCGTGATCTCCTGTCCCACGGTGAGGATCCTAGATCGACGGCCACGATGCGCTGCGCCCGAGCACGGCAAGGAGGCCGGTCTGACGGTCGGCGTCCGCGGGCGCGACGACCGAGCCGTCACCGAAGGCCCCGCTGGCGGTGAGCATCTCGCGCATGGGCTCGACGACTGCCCACACCGCTTCGACGAGCTCGGGATCGAGCGCTGCGTCCTGGCGGGACCCCTTGGCGATGTCCCAGCCGTGGATGAGCACGTCGAGGAGTCGGTGGCCGCAGTAGACCCGGCCCGGCACCGGTCCGTACGAGACTGGGGCCATCTTCGACATCGCCTCGGGTGCAGAGAACGCAGCGTCGGCGACACGTGCCGACCCGCCGTATGCGCCGAGGGGATCGTCGTCGAGCACGTCGCCGTCGAGGCGGTCCCCGACCTCCTCGATCGTCCGGCCGCCCATCAGCTCCCCGACCCAGAGGTTGCCGCTCACGACGTGGCGGACCACCTCGCGCACGTCCCAGTCCGCGCACGGCGTCGGGAGATCCCAGCGGTCGGTGCCGACACCGGCGACGAACGCGCGAGTCGACGCCAGGGCGCGAGCGTGCGCCTCGGCGGGCCGCACCTAGAAGAGCCGTCCGGGTGCCGGCCCCAGCCCGGTCCAGCACAGGTCGTACATGAACGCCCACGACCGGCGATGGATCGTCGATGGTCCGTAGGCGCGCAGCGCTGCCTGGTGGACCGGCGCCGGATAGCCGACGTTGGACTCGAAGCCGTAGGCCGGGTAGTGCTCGGCCTCCTCGATCATCATCCGATCTCGTGTCACCTTGGCAACACACGACGCCGCCGCGACCGCGAGGGAGGTCGCATCGGCCTTGATCTTGAGGGTGACCCGTTGGCCGAGGGCGAGATAGTCGTGGTTGCCGTCGAGGAGGATGCGGTCGGGCTCGAAGCCCTGCGCGCCGAGCTGGGCGAGCGCGCGATGACCTGCGACCCGCTGCGCTTCGGTCATGCCGAGCTCGTCACACTCGACGTGCGTCGCGTGGCCGACGCCGATCGCGCGTGCCCACCGCGCGATGTCGACGGCGATCGTCTCGCGCCGTGGGCGGTCGAGCTCCTTCGAGTCGCGCACGCCCTTGAGGTGCTCGGGCGCGGGCACGACGGCCGCGACCGTCACGGGTCCCGCCCACGAGCCGCGGCCCACTTCGTCGATGCCGCACACGATCTGCTCGCCCTCACGCCAGAAGCGGCGCTCGAGACGCAGTGTGGGGATCGTCGCCGTCATCACGGCCGACCGTACTGCGCGCCGTCTCGTGTCCGTCGGACCGTTACGATCCCCGTCGTGGTGGCGGGCACTCGGGTGGAGGTGCGGTCTCGCTTCGAGGCCCGGTGGGCGCGGGGGTTCGAGATCGCAGAGGTGGTCGAGGAAGGCTCCGGTCCCGGCTACCGCGTCCGGCGGCGGTCCGACGGTTCGGTGCTGCCGATCGTCTTCGGTGACGACGACCTGCGCGAGGAGAAGCGCAAGAGCATGTGGTGGGTCTGACCGACGACGCCGACTAGCCCTGCTTCAGGCTCTCGATGAACTCGTCGACCTCGATGGCCTGGTAGGTGTGCGTGCGCATCGTCCCGCGGGCGGCCAGCATGACGGCGGCCCTCGCCATCGTCTGTTCGTCGGGCGCTTCGATGACGTTCATGAAGTCGTACTGACCCATGAGCGCGTACTGCGCCTTGACCTCGAGACCCATGGCTTCGACCTCCGCCCGCACCTGGGCGATCCGATCGGGCTTCTCGCGGATCGTCGCCCACCCGTCGGGACCGACGGTCGACAGCATCACGTACGTCGGCATGGTCGGAGGCTAAACGATGCGTCCCTGGGTCGTCACTATCGCTACCTCCGCACGCCTCATGGGTCGAGCCGGGCGACGTTGTCGGTCTCGCTCGGATCGGCGTCGGTCGAGAACCACGCGTCGAGCATCTCCTTGGCGACCTCGGAACTGGTCAGTCGCAAGCCCATCACCAGGACGTTGGCATCGTTCCACTTCCGGGCGCCGGCGGCGGTCGCCGCGTCGGTGCAGAGCGCTGCGCGCACACCACGGACCTTGTTCGCCGCGATCGACGCTCCCGTGCCCGTCCAGCAGAACAGCACCCCGGTCTCGGCGTCGCCACCGGCGACGAGCGCACCGACGAGGTGGCCGACCTCGGCCCACTCGGCTTCGTCGCCGGCAGGCGGCCCGACGGCGAGCACGTCGTGGCCGCGCCGCTCGAGGTCGGCCGCGACCGCGTCGGTCAAGGCGTTGCGTTCGTCGGATCCGAAGGCCACGCGCATCACCGAGAGCCTACGATCGGCCAGCGCGGCGAGGAGGGGCAGTGGACAGACGAGCGTTCCTGGGTCGTGCCGCCCTGCTCGGCGGCGCGGCGATGGTCGGCCCGAAGCTGCTGAGCGCCTGCACGAGCTCCGATGGCGATGGTGACGGAGGCGCGAGCGCACCGGGCTTCACGAGCATCCTGGAGCACCCTGCGAGCGATGCCCCGATCGACACGGTCGTCGTCGTGATGATGGAGAACCGCTCGTTCGACCACTACTTCGGCTGGCTGGCGAACGACGAGGCGTTCCAGGAATCGGGTCGTTCGCGCTACGGCGGCGACTTCACGGTCGCAGGCATGCTCGACCAGACGTATCGCGCCCCGGACGGCGCAGAGGTGGCGACGACGCACTGGGTCGGCGTGGAAGGCGAGTCCGACCCGTGGCGCGGCTGCGGGCACCCCGACCCGGGCCACAGCTGGGACGCCGGGCGCGTCCAGCGTGACGCCGGCTTCCTCGCCGACGGCAGCGGCAACGACCGGTACGCGATCGGCTACTACCTCGATGACGACCTGCCCTTCACCTCGCGCCTCGCCACTCGCTTCACCACGTTCGACCAGTGGCACTGCTCGGTCCTGGCGCCGACGTTCCCGAACCGCGAGTACCTCCACTCGGCGCAGTCCGGCGGCCAGAAGGCCAACTACATCCCGACCGCCGAGGGTGGCTTCACGTGGCCGACCATCTGGGACCGCCTCGCCGCAGCGAACGTGCCGGCCCGCTACTACTACATCGACCTGCCGGTCCCTGTCCTGTGGACGACGGGGATGGAGGCCTCCGGCGCGACGAACCTCGAGAACTACTTCGACGACGCCGCCGCAGGCCGCCTCCCCAACGTCGTCTTCGTCGACCCAGGGTTCCTCGGCGCCGGCCGGACCGACGACCATCCGCACGCCGACATCCGCGCCGGGCAGCGGTTCCTCTACGACGTGTTCCGCGCGTTCGTCGAGTCGCCGCACTGGGAGCACGGCGCGTTCATCCTCACCTACGACGAGTGGGGCGGCTTCTTCGACCACGTCGCGCCACCGCAGTTCCCCGACGACCGCGCGAGCAGCGACGACGAGGAGAACTTTGCCCAGGCAGGCTTCCGAGTGCCGAGCCTCGTTGCGTCGCCGTACGCGCGACCCGGGTACGTCGACCACACCGTCATGGAGCACACCTCGGTGCTGCGGTTCCTCGAGTGGCGATTCCTCGGCGCGCCCGCCACCGGGACCGGCGGTGACGGTGACACCTGGTACTTCACCGAACGTGATCGCAACGCCTACAACCTCGGCGCCGCGCTCGGTCTCTCCGAGCCCGACCCCGAGGTCGACCTCGACATCGAGATCGACGAGCCGACGCCCGACTGCGCGCCCGGCGAGGAGGGGTACCTCGGCGATGCCGTTGCCGCGCCTGCTGCGCCCCCGGCTGAGGACGTCTGGACCGAGATGGTCTCGACCGGCTACCTGGACCGAATGGGCGTCACCGACGACGCTGCCGTCATCACCACCTGATCGCCGGCGTCGATCCTCCCGACGCCCGCCCGGGGGCTGCCGACGCACGACGCGGCGTACGTGGCACCGTGGTGCACATGTGGACATGGACGACGGTCACCCGCCGCCCCACCCTTGCGCTTGCGATCGTGCTCGTGTGCTCGCTCGCGGTGGCGTGCAACTCGGGGAACGACGAAGCCGCCGAGCGCGGGGCATCGGGCCAACGTGGGGATCCTGGGTGCGACGAGACGCTGGGGCAACCGGTGGTGCCGGACGGTCCGGCTGCCGACGCCGTCGTGCTGCGCGACGGGGAGGACCTGCGGGTCGAGGCGGTCGTCCATCCTCGCCCCGAAGATGGCGGTGAGCCCTGGTCGCAATGGGGGCAGGGCATCGTGCTCGCCGACGGGCGCTTCCTCTCCGCCGCGGGCGACCATCGAGGCGAGGATGGCAACTCCTATCTCTACGTCTACGACCCCGAGCGCGGCAGGCTCACGCAGTTTGCCGACGTCCTCTCGAACGTCGAGCACGAGCCGGGCGACTGGGGCTACGGCAAGATCCACGCGCAGATGGTCGGGGATCCGTGCGAGGAGATCTTCGTCACGACGTATTGGGGCACACGACGGGACATCGAGTTCGGCGGCACGTACTCGGGCGACGTGCTGCTGCGATTGGATCCGACGACACTCGAGATCGACCCGCTCGGGGTGCCCGTGGAGCACCACGGCGTGCCATCGTTGGCATCCGATCCCGAGACAGGGGTCATCTACGGGGAGGCGACCGATCCTCTCTCGTCCACCGACGACGACGCCGGCGCCTTCTTCGCGTACGACCCGGCCGACGGCGAGGTCATCACCCGTCTCGACGACGACCGCCTCTCCGGGTTCCGCAACATCATGGTCGCGGCCGACGGAAGGGTGTTCCTCGCCGGTCCCGGCGACCAGCTGCTCGTCTTCGAGCCAGGTACCGAGCAGCTGACCGTCCACGACGAGCGCCTCCCTGGGGACATGTTGCGCGCCTCGACGTCGCCGGGTCCTGACGGTTCGGTGTACGGGGTGACCGACGAACCACCCAGATTCTTCGCACTCCGTCCGGACGGTTCGATCGACGATCTCGGTGAGGCGCGCGGCTACACGACCTCCATGGCGCTGCATCCCGACGGCGAACGGTTCTTCTCGGTGCCCGAAGCCCACGGCGACGCGTTCCGTGAGGGCGCGCCCGTGATCGAGGTCGACACAGCGAGCGGCGACCAGCGAGTTGTTGCCGAGCTCAACCCGCTCGTGGATGAGGAGTTCGGCCTCACCCTCGGCGGGAGCTACAACGTCGCGGTCGATCCGTCGGGTGAGCGGCTGTTCGTCGGCTTCAACGCAGGCAGCACGCGTGACGACCCGTGGGGCGAGGTCGTCCTCGTCGCGCTCGAAGGCTCGGAGATCCTGGGTGACGCGATGGCGTCAGGCGACGCAGCAGGGCTCGCGGGCTGCTGGGGCGCATCGGTCCCCGGCGTCGGGCAAGGTGAAGCCGAGGGTGGCCCGAGGTTGGCGGACGTCACCGAGAACGAGGGTCTGATCGGGCCGCTCGGAGGGATGCACGGTCACGCGATCGCCACGGGCGACGCGAACGGCGACGGATGGACCGACGTCTTCGTCGGTTCCTTCGCCGACCGGCCCGCCTCCGAGTACCGCCTCCGGGGTGCGTCCGGCCCCGCTCCCGACCGCCTCCTGCTCGGCGGACCCGACGGGTTCGAGGTCGACGAGACGTTCCCGGAGGTGCACGGGCGCACCAGCGGGGCGGCGTTCGCCGACCTCGACGGCGACGGACAGCTCGACCTCGTCGTCGCACGCAACGTGCGCGACGGCCCCCGGGCAGAGGAGCCGACCGTCGTCCTGCGCAACGACGGCGGCGAGTTCTCGAGGGCAGCGGAGCTCGACTCGCAGCGTTCCGCGCGGTCGATCGGCATTCTCGACTACGACGCCGACGGGCTCGACGACATCTTCCTCGTCGAGGACCGTTGGGGTGACGGGAGCAGTGCTCTGTTCCGCAACACCGGTGACTTCGCCTTCGACGACGTGACGGAGGACGCCGGGATCGGCGACGACGTCCATGGCTTGGGGGTGGCGGCGACGGACCTCACCGGCGACGGTCGGCCGGATCTCTTCGTCTCCGGTTCCAATCGCCTCTTCGTGAACACCGGCGATGGGTTCGAGGAGGCCGATGCCGAGGTGTTCGAATGGGACTCCTACGGTCCCGAGGACGACGTCGCCGGCGTTGCCGTGGGCGACGTCGACCGAGACGGTCGTCCCGACCTGCTGGTCGGGCAGCACTACGGCAGCACCGTCGACGACGGTCGCGAGGTGCCGGTGCGGCTGTACCTCAACCGCGGAACCGACGAGCAGGATCACCCCCGCTTCGAGGACGTCACCGAGGAGGCGGGCCTCGTCGGGTTGCAGACGAAGGCACCCCACGTCGAGATCGTCGACCTCGACGGCGACGGCGTGGCGGACATTCTCACCTCCGCGTCGGCGGAAGACGGGACGCGGCCCGCGGTGTTCCGCGGTATCGGCGTGGAGGACGGAATCCCGCGCTTCGAGCCGCCCGACGGTCTCGGTGACGAGCAGTACTGGGTCACCGGCGCGACGTTCGACGCGGATCGTGACGGCCGACTCGACGTCATGCTCGTCGAATGGGAGCCGGCCCGACCTTCGCTCCTGCTCGCCGGCGACGGGGCGGCGGGCCACTGGCTGGAGGTGCAGGTGGGTCCGAACGGTGCCGGCGGCACGGGTTCGATCGTCGAGGTGTTCGAGGACGGTGGGCTCGGTGACGCCTCGCAACTCCTGGGTTCGCGCGCGATCACGCATTCGACCGGCTACGGAGCGGGCGCAGAGCCGGTCGCGCGGTTCGGCCTCGGCGAGGAGACCGCGGTGGACCTTCGAATTCGTCGTCCCGACGGCGACACGGACCTCGAGGACGTCGATGTCGACCAACGCGTTTCGATCGAGGGCCCCTGCACGTGAGGCGTGCATGACGAGCGATACTTCGTCGGCACGAGAAACCCACTTTCATGGATGGGGCAAACGGCCCAAACAGTGCGATGATGGTCACGCGCTCTGCACGTAGCCTCCGTGGCTGGAGGTGGACGATCCCGGCGCTCAAAGCCGAGGAGATCGATCGACCGAAGGAGGTGTGAGGACGTGACCCAGGACGACGTCGCCACGAGTCGGAGCGGATCGACGACCGTCGGGATCGTCCCGCACACGCACTGGGACCGCGAGTGGTACGCGCCGTTCCAGACGTTCCGCTTCCGGCTCGTCCACCTCATCGACCAGCTCGTCGACATGCTCGAGCGAGATCCGTCGTATGCGCGCTTCCTCCTCGACGGCCAGACCGCCGTGCTGGACGACTACCTCGAGATCCGCCCCGAGGCCGAAGCGCGGATCAGGCGTCTCACCTCGTCCGGGCGCCTCAGCATCGGGCCGTGGACGATCCTCATGGACGAGTTCATGGTCTCGGGCGAGACGATCGTGCGGGACCTCCAGATGGGCCTCGAACGTGGCGCCTCCTTCGGCGGTGCGATGCAGGTCGGCTACCTCCCCGACATGTTCGGCCACGTCGCGCAGATGCCCCAGATCCTGCGGCTCGCCGGGCTCGAGCACGCAGTGGTCTGGCGTGGCGTGCCCTCCGCGATCGACCGCAACGCGTTCTGGTGGGAGTCGCCCGACGGCTCCCGCGTGCGCGCCGAGTACCTCTGGGGCTCGTACTCGAACGGGCGAGACATCCCCGACGACGCGAAGCAGCTCGCGCTGCGCGCCCGTGGCTATCACCAGGAGCTCGGTGAGGCCTACCTCCCCGGTGCGGGCATGCTGCTCATGAACGGCACCGATCATCAGCTCCCCCAGCCGTGGCTCGGTCGCGTCGTCGCGGAGGCCAACGACATCCAGGACGAGTTCCGCTTCGCGATCACGTCCCTGCCCGAGTACCTGGACGCCCAGCCCACCGATGGCCTTCCCTCCTGGCGCGGCGAGCTGCGATCGGGCGCGCGGGCGAACGTGCTCATGGGCGTCGCGTCCAACCGGGTCGACGTCCACCAGGCTTGCGCTGCGGCCGAACGAGCGCTCGAGCGCGTCGCGGAGCCGCTCGCCGCGCTCGTCGCCGGCCCCGAACGCGACCACACGCCCTTCCTGCGCGAGGCCTGGGAGCGGATGGTGTTGAACAGCGCGCACGACTCGTCCTGTGCGTGCAGCCACGACGAGGTCGTCGACCAGGTCCTCGTCCGATATCACGAAGCGCGCCAGATCGCCGACGCGATCGCTCGCCAATGCGTGTCCGAGCTTGCGCTTCGCGTCGATGCCCCCGCGGGCGCGTCGCTCGTCGTGAACACGACTGCGCGCGACCGTCGCGGCATCGTGGCCGTCAAGCTCCCTGGCGATGCGCCCCGGCACTTCGTCGGCCCCGACGGGACTCCGTGTCCAACCCAGGTCGTGGAAGAGCTGGGCGGCGAGAGCGACTTCGCCCGCCTCACCGGCTCCGACGCCGGGTGGATCCTCGACGCGATGCGGGGACCCGAGTTCATGGGAACGCTCGTCTCGCGCCACGACCTGGTCGAAGGCGACGACGGGCGGAGCATCGACGTCATCCTGTACGCGGCCCGAAGTGGCGAAGACGCCATCGACCTCGAGGAACTACGCCAGCGCCTCGAGGGCCTCGCCGCAGATGGGACGTCGATCCGTCTCAAGATGGTGACGCTCCCGCAGCAGGAAGTGCTGCTCGCCACCGATCCGGTCCCCGGTTTCGGGTGGAGGACCTACACCGCCGTCAGCGGTGTCAGCCCGTCCACGGCGGTGCGCGCCGATGGGGACGAGCTGGCGAACGAGCACCTCAGCGTGCGGGTGGACACCTCGGATGCGACGTACGCGATCACCACGCCCGACGGTCTCACCCTCGGCGGGCTCGGCCGCCTCGTCGACGGTGGCGACGGCGGCGACACGTACAACTACTCCCCGCCCGATGACGATCTCGTCGTGCACGGGCCCGAGTCGGTGCACATCCAGATCGAAGAGTCCGGACCCGTCCGGGCACGCATGAGCATCGAGGCGCACTATCGGTGGCCCGCGTACGCGATCGGTGGCGCCGCGCGCTGCACGGCGCGCAGCACCGAGACCGCAGACGTCGCGGTGACGACAACCCTCGAGCTCAGAACCGACGAACCGTTCTTGCGGGTGCACACCACGCTCGACAATCGCGCCCGCGATCATCGTCTGCGGGCGCACTTTCCGTTGCCCGGGGCGGTCGAGGGCTCACACGCCGAGTGCGCGTTCGCCGTCGTCGAGCGTGGTCTCGAGGCCGAGGGCGGGCCCCACGAAGCGGGGCTCCCCACGTTCGTGTCGCGCCGCTTCGTCGACGCCTCGGACGGCGAGCGCGGGCTCGCGCTGCTCCATGACGGCCTCCTCGAGTACGAGGTCGTCGACGGCAGGGAGCTCGCGCTCACGCTGCTGCGCGCGACGGGATACCTCTCTCGATCCGAACCGGCGCTGCGCCCGAACCTCGCCGGTCCGCTCGACCCGCTCGAGGGACCCCAGCTCCAACGTCGCCTCGCGCTCGACTACGCCGTGCTCCCCCACCGTGGGTCGTGGGAAGACGCTGACCTCTATGCCGCTGCCGACCGCTTCCTCGTCCCGCTCCAGCGGACCCGCGTCGCCGGGTTCGCGAATCCGACCGTCGCACCGGAGGGTCGTACGCTCGCGGTCGATGGCGCCGAGGTCTCGGCGGTGCTGCGCGAGCCCGGCGGACACGTGGTGCGGGTCTTCAACCCCCTCTCCCACCCGACAACCGTCTCGGTACGGCGCGAGCGCGCGCCGGCGACCGGTTGGATCGTCGACTTGCGCGGCGCGCCCGTCGAGCCGTTCGAAGGACACTTCGAGCTGCGCGCCGGCGGCATCGCCACCCTGACGATGCGTGCATAGGTAGCGATAGTCACGACCCAGGGACGCATCATGTCCCGGCCTTCAGCAGGCCGCGCTCGTCGGCGAAGACGAGCATCGGGGGGAGCACGATGAGTGCCACGATGAGCGCGACCCCGACGTTGATCGTCACGATCACCCCGAAGTCGCGTATCAGCGGGAGCGCCGAGAACACGAGGACGCCGAACCCGCCGATCGTCGTGAGACCCGAGGCGACGAAGGCGCGGCCCGTGCGCCCCGCCGCCTTGTGCGACGCGTCGGAGGGCGTGAGCCCGTAGCCGCGCTCTTCGAGGTAGCGCGCCATGATGAGGACGCTGAACTCGGTCACCGCGGCCGCGACGAGCGGTCCCATCACGGTCGTCATCGGGCTGAGCGTGATGCCCGCGAACGCGACGACGAGCGAAGACGTCCCCACCGCCAGCAGCACCGGCACCATGGTCAGCATGGCCTTCACGAAGCTGCGGAAGCGCACGAGCAGCCACAGCCCGACGAGCGCCAGCGCGAGGTACGTGAGCTGCGCACGGTTCGCCTCGAGGTTGTCGAGCAGGCCGATGCCGACCACCGCGAGACCTGACGGGGTCGCCCGCACACCCTCGCGCTCGGCGAGGACGGGCGCGAGCTCTTCCTGCATCTGCTCGACGAGGGCCTTGCGCACCTCGAGCGGTGATTCGCCGGTGCGGAAGACGATGTTCAAGTACCCCTCGTCGGGCGCCGCGGTGGCGACCTGGACGTCGGGGGGTGCGACCTCCCACGCGGCCTGCACGTCCTCGCCGGTCGGCGCCAGCTGCGTGGTGTCGGGGATGTCCATGAGAAACCCAACCGTGGTGACCACGCTCGATGCCGTGAGCAGCACCTCGTGCTCGTCGAGCTGGTCGGACGCGAACTCCCAGGTGAGCTCCACGGTGTCGTCGTCGAAGACGTCGGGTGACTCCACGAAGAAGCCGAGCTCGGTCGCGGAGCCGGTCTGCTCGCGCAGCAGCTCGAGGTCGCGGACCACCTCGGTGTCCTGGTTCGTCCACTTCTCGGGGTCGGTCTCGATCGTGAATCGGTCCTCGAACGCGACCCCGAGCACGAGCACGACGACCGCGATCACGGCGAAGGGGACCGCGGCCCTGGGTGTGATGCCGCCGAAGCGTGCCACGAACCCCTCGATGCGGCTCGGCGGCCGCACGGCCGTGGTCGGTCGCCGAAACTCGCGCATCCCGAGCACTGCCGTCGGGATCACGATCCCCACCGCGCACATCACGACGATGCCGATCGCGAGCAGCACTCCGAAGTCGCGCACCATCGGGACCTCGGCGATCTGGAGCGCGAGGAAGGCCACCACCGCGGCGATCGTCGCGATCACGAGCGCCGGAGCGAGTCGCACGAGCGTCTCGGATATCGGATGCAGCTCCTTGTCCAGCACCACCTCCTCCTCGACGCGGTTGTGGACCTGGATGGCGAAGTCGATGCCGATCCCCATCAGGATCGGCAGCCCGGAGATCGTGACG
>Ga0299914_10002871_pt1 | contig 12004 bp, 10 predicted proteins | sample RVTome_10_FD_201361 | JGI IMG/M metagenome (GOLD analysis project Ga0299914, IMG submission 201361) | Soil microbial communities from uranium-contaminated site in the Upper Colorado River Basin, Wyoming, United States - RVT153D57 (version 2) ... | reverse complement strand
CCTCACCGCCGTCGAGCCCGGTCAGCGCCAGCATCACCCGCGAGAGCTCACCGCCGGAGGCGGCGTCGCGCAGCGGCGCCGTCGGGATCCCGGGGTTGGTCGCCAGCCTCAGCTCGACCGACTCCGCGCCGCTCGAGCCGAAGCCGTCCCCGTGCGGCTCGAGCGCCACCTCGAGCGTCGCGCCGTCCATCGCCAGCTCCCCGAGCTCGGCGGCGACACGCTCGGAGAGCTCGGTCGCCGCCGTGCGACGGCGCTCCGTGAGCTCGGAGGCAAGCCGCGCTCGCTCGGCGCCGACCTGCTCGAGCCGGCGATCGATCTCCTCCGCCGCCTCGTCGGCTCCCTCCAGCCGGGCGATCTGCTCGCGGCAGCGCTCGGCGTGGGCGAGCACCGCCTCGACCGTCCCGCCGTGCTTTCGCTTCACGCGATCGAGCGCCGCGAGCCGCTCCTCGACGGCCTCGAGACGGCCCGGCTCGGCCTCGATGCCCTCGCCGTAGCTGCGCAGCGCCGAGGCGAGGTCATCGAGCTCGACGGCGAGAGCGCCGGTGCGCTCGGCGAGCGCGTCGAGGTCGGGATCGACCCCCCCGGCGCCGGCGAGCGACCCCTGCGCGGCGGCGGCGAGCGACGCCGCCCCTCCCCCATCCTCGGCGTCGCCTGTGATCGCCGCCAGCGCCCCGGCGGCGGCTTCGCGCAGCCCCTCGGCGTGGCGGAGCCGCTCGCGGACGTTCTCGAGCTCGTCCTCCTCGGCGGCGTCGGGGGCGACCGACTCGATCTCGGCGAGCTCGAATCGCTGCAGGTCGAGGTCGCGCTCGCGCGCGCCGTCGCGGCTTCGCAGCTCGGCGAGCTCGCGCTCGAGACGGACCGTCTCGGCGTGGACCTCGCGGTAGCGGTCGCGGACCTCCTTGTGAGCCGGCCCGGCGAAGCCGTCGAGGATCTCGCGCTGCACCGAGCCCAGCATCAGGCGCCGGTGCTCGTGCTGGCCGTAAAAGGCCAGCAGGCGCGAGCCAAGCGCCCTCAGGTCGGCCGCCGACGCCGAGCGGCCGCCGACGAAGGCGCTGGTTCGGCCCGAGGCACCGATCCGCCGCCCCAGGGCGACCTCCTCGGCCCCCTCGGGGAGGCGCTCGCGGAGGTCGGCCAGATCGGGGTCGTCGAGGAGCTCGGGCGAGAGCTCGAACACCCCCTCCACCCACGCCTCCTCGGCGCCGGGGCGGACGATCTGCGGCCGTGCGCGCCCGCCGAGCAACAGGTCGAGCGAGTGCGCGAGGACGGTCTTGCCGGCCCCGGTCTCCCCCGTGATCGCGTTCAACCCCCCGCCGAGCCGGAGCTCGGCGCGCTCGATCAGCAGCAGGTTCTCGATCCTCAGCTCGAGCAGCATCCGCACCTTGTCTAGCAGCGGTGCGGGACGGATTCGCCCCGCGGAATGGGCGGGGCGCCAGAAGCCCCGGCGCGACGTGGCATGATCTCGTGGTGACGAGCGGACCCGCCGCGGCGAAGCACCTGTGCGACCTCGCGTGGCTGCGCCGCGTCCGCGACCGGATCGACCGGGAGTACGCGCAGCGTTGACGCCATGGACATCACGGCTGAGCCCCCCGGCGATCTCAGCCCTGCCCTGCACAGACGGCGCCACCTGCCAGATGGAGACACGATGAGCATGGCCACGAGGACGAACGCGCAGTCGCCTGCGCTGCAGGTTGCCGACGACCACGACCTCATCCGCGTGCACGGCGCGCGCGAGAACAACCTCAAGGACTTGAGCGTCGAGATCCCGAAGCGGCGGCTGACGGTGTTCACCGGCGTCTCCGGCTCGGGGAAGAGCTCGCTGGTGTTCGACACGATCGCCGCCGAGTCGCAGCGGCTGATCAACGAGACCTACAGCGCCTTCGTCCAGGGCTTCATGCCGACTCTGGCCCGCCCCGACGTCGACGTACTCGACGGGCTGACGACGGCGATCATCGTCGACCAGGAGCGGATGGGCGCCGACGCCCGGTCCACGGTCGGCACCGCCACCGACGCTGACGCGATGCTGCGGATCCTCTTCAGCCGGCTGGGCAAGCCGCACATCGGCTCGCCTCAGGCATTCTCCTTCAACGTCGCCTCGGTCAAGGCGAGCGGCGCGATCACGGTCGAGCGCGGCTCGAAGACGAAGACCGAGAAGGCGACCTACACCCGCACCGGCGGCATGTGCACCCGCTGCGAGGGCCGGGGCTCGGTCACCGACTTCGACCTGTCGGCGCTCTTCGACGACAGCAAGTCGCTGAACGAGGGTGCGCTGACGATCCCCGGCTACAGCATGGACGGCTGGTACGGGCGCATCTTCAGAGGCTGCGGCTTCTTCGATCCGGACAAGCCGATCCGCAAGTTCAACAAGCGCGAGCTCCACGACCTGCTCTACAAGGAGCCGACCAAGATCAAGGTCGAGGGCATCAACCTGACCTACCAGGGCGTCATCCCCCAGATCCAGAAGTCGTTCCTGTCCAAGGACCCCGACGCGATGCAGCCGCACATCCGGGCGTTCGTCGACCGCGCGGTGACGTTCACCGCCTGCCCCGAGTGCGACGGCACCCGGCTCAGCGACGAGGCTCGATCGTCGAAGATCAAGCGCAAGAGCATCGCCGACCTGTGTGCGATGCAGATCAGCGACCTCGCCGAGTGGGTCCGGGGCCTCGACGAGCCGTCGGTGGCGCCGCTGCTCGCCGCGCTTCGGCACACCCTCGACTCGTTCGCCGAGATCGGGCTCGGCTACCTCTCGCTCGACCGGCCGTCGGGGACGCTCTCGGGCGGCGAGGCGCAGCGCACGAAGATGATCCGCCACCTCGGGTCGTCGCTCACCGACGTCACCTACGTCTTCGACGAGCCGACGATCGGCCTCCACCCCCACGACGTCGAGCGGATGAACGACCTCCTGCTGCGGCTGCGGGACAAGGGCAACACGGTGCTCGTCGTCGAGCACGAGCCGGAGACGATCGCGATCGCCGACCACGTCGTCGACCTCGGCCCGCGCGCCGGCGCCGAGGGCGGAGAGGTGGTGTTCGAGGGCGCGGTCGAGGGCCTGCGGGCCGGTGACACGCTCACCGGGCGCCACCTGGACGACCGCGCCTTCCTGAAGCCTTCGCTGCGGGCGTCGTCGGAGGCACTGGAGGTGCGCGGCGCCGGCACCCACAACCTGCAGGACGTCGACGTCGACATCCCCCTCGGGGTGCTGGTCGTCGTCACCGGGGTCGCGGGCTCGGGCAAGAGCTCGCTGATCGACGGCTCGGTGTCGGGGCGGGAAGGAGTGGTGACGGTCGACCAGGCCGCGATCCGCGGCTCGCGGCGGAGCAACCCGGCGACGTACACGAAGCTGCTCGACCCGATCCGCAAGGCGTTCGCGAAGGCCAACGGCGTCAAGCCGGGGCTGTTCAGCGCCAACTCCGAGGGCGCCTGCCCCAGCTGCAACGGCGCCGGCGTCATCTACACCGACCTGGCGATGATGGCCGGCGTCGCCGCCACCTGCGAGGAGTGCGAGGGAAAGCGCTTCGGGGCCGAGGTGCTCGAGTACGAGTTCGGCGGCAAGGACATCAGCGAGGTGCTCGCGATGTCGGTTACCGAGGCCGAGCAGTTCTTCGCCGAGGGCGAGGCGCGCACGCCGGCCGCACACAAGATCCTCGACCGGCTCGCCGACGTCGGGCTCGGCTACCTCAGCATCGGCCAGCCGCTGACGACGCTGTCCGGCGGCGAGCGGCAGCGGCTCAAGCTGGCCACTCACATGTCCGAGAAGGGCGGCGTCTACGTCCTCGACGAGCCGACCACCGGCCTCCACCTCGCCGACGTCGAGCAGCTCCTCGGCCTGCTCGACCGGCTCGTCGACTCCGGCAAGTCGGTGATCGTCATCGAGCACCACCAGGCGGTCATGGCGCACGCCGACTGGATCATCGACCTCGGCCCCGGCGCCGGCCACGACGGCGGTCGGATCGTCTTCGAGGGCACACCCGCCGACCTCGTCGCCGCCCGCTCCACCCTCACCGGCGAGCACCTCGCCGCCTACGTCGGCAGCTGACCGAGGCCCTCGCGGACACCGTCACGTTGGCTGGCGGGCACTAATGGGCCAGGCGGCCGAACTTCTCGCGGATGCGGTGGTAGAAGCTCGTGCCCGGGAGCTGGGCGAGGCGTCCGGCGCCGTCGCGGAAGCCGATCTCCATCTGCGACCCGCTCGCGAGCTGGCCCGCGGGAGTGCCGTCGAGCTGGACGTCGACCGGGTCGCGGCCGGCGGCGTTCCGGATCAGCAGCGGGTCCCCCGGGGCGACGACGAGCGCCCGCGCGGTCAGCGTGTGCGGGGCGATGAAGCTGACGACGTACCCCTCGACACCCCAGGCGAGGATCGGGCCGTGGTTGGCGAGGTTGTAGCCGGTCGATCCGACTGGGGTCGCGGCGACGAGGCCGTCGCAGCGGACGTGACCCACCTCCTCCTCGCCGAGCGAGTAGGCGAGCTCGGCGACCCGGCCGTCGGGCCGCCGGATCAACGAGACGTCGTTGAGCGCCACCGGGTGATCGCTGTCGACGGTCGCCTCGAGGGCCGGCAGCGAGATCACCTCGAACCCGGCGCCGAACACGTGGTCGAGCCCGGCGGCCATCTCCTCGCGCTCGACCGCGGCGAGGAAGCCGACCGTGCCGAAGTTGACCCCGAACACCGGCACCCCCTTGTCGGCGTAGGAGCGAAGCCCCCTGAGGATCGTTCCGTCACCACCGAGAACGATGCAGACGTCGGGGTCCGGCGGGAGCGCATCGACGCGCTCGATCCCGTTCGCGGCGTCCCCGTGCTTGCCGAACTCGTCGGCCGTCGCGAGCAGCGTGCAGCCGGACCGTGAGCCGGCGGCGATCAGGGCCCGCAGCGCGTTCGACGTCTGCTCGGGGTGCCCGTGGGTCAGTACCGCCGCGGTGCCCACCCGCGCCGGGGGCGGAATCGTCTCCAGGCTCACGGCTCGACTCCCTCGATCGCCGCCTCGACGTCGTCGATCGGCGCGCCGTCGCGGACGCAGTGGATGAACGTCTCCCTGTTTCCCTTCGGGCCCGGCAGCCCTGACGAGGCGAAGCCCGAGACCGCGAGTCCGGCCGCCGCCGCCGCGCTCGCCGCCCGGCGCAGAGATTCGCGGCGGTCCTCGGCCGAGCGAACGACCCCTCCCCTTCCGACTCGCTCCGGCTCGAGCTCGAACTGCGGCTTGACGAGCGCCAGCACCGCGCCTCCGGGCACCAGCGCGGCGGCGATCGGCGCCAGCACCTTCGCCAGCGAGATGAACGACACGTCCACCGTCGCCAGCTCCGGAGCCCAGGCCAGGTCGGCGGGCACGAGCTCGCGCGCGTTCCGGCCCTCGACGACCTCGACCCGGGGGTCGTTCCGAAGCCGCCAGTCGAGCTGCCCGCGGCCGACGTCGAGCGCGATCACCCGCTCGGCGCCGTGCTTGAGGAGGCAATCGGTGAACCCGCCGGTCGATGCCCCGACGTCGAGGCACGATCGGCCCGCGACGTCGACCGCGAGAGCGTCGAGGGCGTGCTCGAGCTTCAGCCCTCCGCGGGAGGCGTAGCGGGGGGGCTCGGCGAGCAGCAGCTCGACGTCGTCGCGGACCATCTGCCCGGGCTTGGTCGCAAACGGTCCGTCGGCGCCGATGCGAACCCGCCCGGCGCGGACCGAAGCCGCCGCGCTGGTCCGCGAGCCGGCCAGCCCGCGCTCGGCGAGCAGCGTGTCGATCCGGCGCCTCTTCACCTGCGGGAAGGTACCTGTCGCGGGAGGGGATGGGCGGCGCCCGGGGCCCGGCGGCCGAGGGTCCGCAACGGACCGGCCCGGACGACGTTCGCGACCGTCGGGTCCCCACCGATGTTGGAGTGGCGATCGGAGACGACCCCAGCGCCGGTCGGTCGACGACGCGAACGCAGCGAACGCAGGCAGCGGATGAGGGCGCCCCGGAGGGCGCCCTCATCGCACGGGGAGGGGGTGTGGGCGGAGCCCGTCGGAGAGCCCGCCGATTGTCGACGCTTACCCGAGGCTTCCGGCCGCAAACGAGCCGCGCCGGCCCTCCTCGGGGCTCCTCGAGCGTCGTCTCGCGAAGACGCCCCGCACTTCGCGGGGCGCCCTCGGGGTACAGGGAGGAGAGATATATGTGTTGTTGTCAGGGAGGCCGGACGTTAGGTGCCGAGGCGGACCGTGAACCGCGTTGCCGCGGCCAGGAGCGCCAGCGCCACCCCGACGCCGACCAGAAGGCTTCCCGCCACCCACTCACCGGTGGCGAATCCGACGGCGAGCCCGGCGGAGAAGGCGACCGTCGCCAGCGCGTAGTCGAGCCCGGCATGGGCCGAGAGCGGGACGCTCCGGCGCGGGCTCTCGAGCTGAACCGCGTGTCCGAGGAGGACGGCGCCGAGGGCGACGGCGATGATCGCCGCGGCCTGCCCGAACCCGAGCAGGAACGGGGCGACCATGATCATCGGCGCCGCGGCGACTTCGAGCGCGCTGTGAACCGAGGGGTTGATCCGTCTCTCCATCGTTCGTCCAGCGTACGAACATATGTGCGGACTGTGTGTGAGCGCGCTCACAGAGGTCGACTCGCCGGGGCGCCGGCGCGGCGCAGGGTGGCGCGAGCGGTCACTTATTGAGCCTGAGGCTTAAGAACTGACCGCTCGGCCGCGCGGGCTCGCCGCTTCGGACGACCGCAGGGCGGCCGTGACCCGCTCGGCGACCGCAGGACCGGTGAGGCCGACCTCTTCGCGAAGCAGCGCCGGCTTCCCGTGGGTCACGTAACGGTCGGGGAGGCCGACGCGCAGGACCCGGGCACGCTCAGCCGGGTCGGCGAGGGCGTCCTCGAGGTGCTCGAGGACCGCGGCGCCGAAGCCGCCGGGAAGGACGTTCTCCTCGATCGTCACCACGAGCTCGTGGTCGCGGGCGAGCCTGCGAACCAGCTCGGTGTCGAGCGGCTTGGCGAAGCGGGCGTCGGCGACCGTCACCGCGAAGTCCTGCTCGCCCAAGATCCGCGCCGCGTCGAGCGCGACCGACACGCCGTAGCCGTAGCCGAGGAGCGCCACGCGCTCGCCCTCGGCGAGCAGCTCCCCGGAGCCGATCGGGATCGGCTCCGGGCGGGCGGGCAGCGCGACTCCCTCGGCGGCGCCGCGCGGGTAGCGGAGCGCGACCGGGCCTCCGTCGTGGTCGAGGGCGGTGCGAAGCATGTGGACGAGCATCGCCTCGTCGCGGGGGGCCATCAGGACCACGTTCGGCAGGCAGCGGAAGTAGGAGACGTCGAAGGCGCCGTGATGAGTGGGGCCGTCGTCGCCGACGAGACCCGCCCGGTCCATCGCGAAGACGACGTTCAGCTCCTGCAGGCAGACGTCGTGGACGATCTGGTCGTAACCGCGCTGGAGGAAGGTCGAGTAGATCGCGCAGACCGGCTTCGCGCCCTGGATCGACAGGCCCGACGCGAACAGGACGGCGTCCTGCTCGGCGATCCCGACGTCGTAGTACTGCTCCGGGCACTCCTTGGCAAGCTTGCTGAGCCCGGTCCCCCCGGCCATCGCGGCCGTGATCCCGACCACCCGCCGGTCACGCTTGGCCTCGGCGACCAGGGCGTCGGCGAACACGGCGGTGTACTGAGGCGGGCTCTTCGGCGGTGGCGGCTGCTCGAGCTTCTCGGGCGCGATCGCGTCGGGCGCGTTCGACTCGCGCACCGCGACCGGCTTCGCCTCCTTCTTCTCCGCCGGCTTGCGGTCGACGATCGACCCCGGCTTCGCCGCGTGCCACTTCTCCATCCCCTCGAGGCCGCCCTCCTCGGCTGGCGCGAACCCCTTGCCTTTCACGGTGTGGATGTGGACGACGACCGGGCGGTCGGCTTCCAGCGCCCCGGAGATCGCTCGGCGCAACGCCCCGACGTCGTGCCCGTCGACGACCCCGACGTAGGCGAGGTCGAGCTCCTCGAACAGCAGCCCCGGCGCCGCGTAGGCCTTGATCGCCGACTTGATCTCGGGCCCGAGCTGCTCGAACCGGCGCCCGAGCCCGAGCGGCAGCCTCGTCAGCCGCTCCTCGACGTCCTCGCGCGCGCGGTACAGGCGCCGTTGGAGGCGGAAGCGCTGGAAGTATGAGGCGACGGCGCCGACGTTCGGCGAGATCGACATCCCGTTGTCGTTGAGGATGATCACGATCGGCGTGTCGAGCCCGCCGGCGTTGTGGAGGGCCTCGTAGGCGACGCCGCCGGTGAGCGCGCCGTCGCCGATCACCGCGACGACCTGGCCGTCCTCGCCGATCCCCTTGCGCATCGCCTCCTTGAGCCCGACCGCGTAGCCGATCGAGGTCGACGCGTGGCCGGCGCCCATGATGTCGTGCTCGGACTCGAACACCGAGCAGAACGGCGCCAGGCCGCCGTACTGGCGGATCGTGTCGAGGCGGTCGCGCCGTCCTGTCAAGACCTTGTGCGGGTAGGCCTGGTGGCCGACGTCCCAGAGGATCTTGTCGCGCGGCGAGGAGAGCAGGCTGTGGAGGACGACCGCGAGCTCGCAGGTGCCGAGGTTGGCGCCGAAGTGGCCGCCGATCTCGCCGATCGTGTCGATGACGTGCTCGCGCACCTCCTGGGCGATCTGGGTGAGCTCGTCATCGGGGCGGCCGGTGAGGTCGTCGGGGCCGTCGATCCCGTCGAGCAGCCGCGCGGCGTCTGCGTCTCGTGTCTCGTCTGTCTCGCTCACGTGTGCCGGTCGTGGATGAAGTCGGTGATCCGCTCCAGGTCGCGCGTGTCGCGATCGACCTCGCCGAGCGCCTGCCTGGCATTGGCGTGCGACTCGGCAGCGAGCTCGCGGGCGCGATCCAGTCCAAACAGGCTGACATACGTGAGCTTGCCATGCCGTTCGTCGGAGCCCCTCGGCTTGCCGAGCTCCTCGTCGGAGCCGGTCACGTCGAGGATGTCGTCGACGATCTGGAACAGGACGCCGAGCTCGTCGGCGAAGCGCCGGTACGAGCCGGTCTCGCCGGCGTCGGTTCCGGCGAGCACGAGCGGGACGGCGACGCTGGCGGCGATCAGCCGGCCGGTCTTGAGGCCGTGGAGCTCGCGCAGCCCGTCGGCGTCGAGGTCGTCGCTGGTGGTGACGTCGACGTACTGGCCACCGACCATCCCGCCGACACCGGTCGCGGCGACGAGCTCCGACAGCGCCGCCAGCAGCCGGCTCGGCTCGGCCTCCTGGCGCCCGCAGAACAGCCCGATCGCCTCGGCGTAGAGGCCATCGCCGGCGAGGATCGCGACGTCCTCGCCGTAGACGACGTGGGAGGTCGGCCGGCCGCGGCGGAGCTCATCGTCGTCCATCGCCGGCAGGTCGTCGTGGATCAGCGAGTAGGTGTGCACGAGCTCGATCGCCGCCGCCGCGGGAAGCACCCAGTCGGGGCTCGTCCCGAGCGAGCGCGCCGTGGCGAGGGCGAGGACCGGGCGAATCCGCTTGCCGCTGGCGAGCAGCGAGTAGCGCATCGCCTCGTCGAGGCCGTCGGTCGCCGGCACGGTCGAGAACCGAAGCTCCCGTAAATACTCCTCGACCAGCTCCCGCAGGTCGTCGGGATAGGCCGGCACGGGCTACCCCCCCGAGTCGCTCTCGCGCAGCGCCCGGTCGATCTCGTTGCCGGCCTCGCTGACGAGGTCGGCCGCCCGGCGGGCGAGCTCGGCTGCCTCCTCGTCGGCGACCTCCGGATCGGCGAGGCGCGCGGCGAGCTCGCGCAGCCTGCCGGCGAGGTCGCGGATCGCCGCGTCGGCGCCGCCCGCGTCGGCGCTCATCCGGGAGCCCTCTCGAGCTCGCGTGCAACCGAGCCGAGGATGCCGTTCACGAACCCGGGGGCTTCGGCGCCGCAGTAGGCCTTGGCCACGTTCACCGCCTCGTCGATCGCGACCTCGAGCGGCACCTCGCCGCTGCGGTGGTGGATCTCGTACAGCGCGACGCGCAGGATGCTGCGCTCGAGCGCGGCGATCCGCTCGAGCTCCCACCCCCGCGCCAGGCGGGCGATCTCCGAGTCGAGCTCTGCGAGGAGGCTGTCGGTCCCCTCGGCGAGCTCGCGCGTGAACGGCTTCGCGCCCCCGAGTAGCTGCTCGAGCGGCCTTCCCGTCACCTCGCGCTGGTAGAGGGCGAAGACTGCGTCGCGGCGCTGATCGGAGCGGCGCATCGCAGTTCCACCTCGCCGCCTCGCGCTAGGCGCGAGAGACGTACTCTCCACTGCGGGTGTCGACGCGCACTCTCTCGCCCTCCTCGATGAAGAGCGGCACCTGGATCTCGACGCCGGTCTCGAGCGTCGCCGGCTTCGACCCGCCGCCCGAGGCGGTGTCGCCCTTGAGGCCGGGCTCCGTGGTCGTCACCGCGAGCTCGACCGCGCTCGGCACCTGGACGCCCACCGGGCGCTCGTCGACGAACAGGATGTCGACGGTGTCGCTGGGAAGCACCCACCGCATCTCCCCTCCCGCGACCTCCTTCGAGAGCTCGAGCTGCTCGTAGCTCTGGGTGTCCATGAACGTCGCCATGTCGCCGGCGTCGAATAGGTACTGCATCTTCCGGGTCTCGGTTCGAACCGGGCGGAACTTCTCGCCGGCGCGAAACGTCTTGTCCTGCACCGAGCCGTCGTCGAGCCGCCGCAGCTTCGTGCGCACGAACGCTCCGCCCTTGCCCGGCTTCACGTGCTGGAACTCCACGATCCGGTAGATCGACCCGTCGACCTCGACGTGGCTCCCGTTCTTGAACTGGTTGGTCGAGATCACGAGCCTGAGCCTAGCGAGCATCCGTGGACCCCGACCGCTGATGCGAAGCCACGTCGTGTACGCGCTCGCTGCGCCTCAGCCGGGGTTGACGCGCGCAGCCCGGGGATCAGCGGCGTCGGGGACGCCGGCGGCACGGAAGCGCGCCAGCGTCCGGGTGCGGGCGGCCACCGCCTGGCCCCAGGTCACCCGCAGCACCCTCTCCCCCGCCTCCTCGAGCAGCGCCTGGCGCTCGGCGTCGTCCTCGCGGGCGACCTGGCCGTCGTGCCAGGCGGCGCCGTCGGCCTCGACGACCAGTCGCTGCTCGGGCCAGCGGAAGTCGGGGATGATCCGGCGTCCGGAGATCGTCAGCGGGGCGTTGACGTCCGGATGCGCGAGCCCGCCGCCAAGGATCAGCTCCAGGACGACGTCCTCGAGCTCGCTGCGGGTCGGCGCCGGGCCGCGGGCGACGATCCGCCGCAGGCGGGCGGATCCGCGGCGGGGACCGAGGCGATCGAGGGCTTCGAGGAGCTGGCGGACGTTGACGCGGTGAAGTCCCTGCGCGCGCCTCACGGCCCGGCGGAGCGCCCGGTGCGGAACCGCCCCGGCGAGATCGACGATCGTCCGGGCGGGCGTCGTTACGGGGATTCCGTCGTGGCGGGTGATGTCGATCGGGTCGAGGTGTCGCGTGCGGTGGACCTTGATCCCGGGGTGGCGAGATCGCGACTCGCCGGCGACGGTCACCTCTGGATAGCACCGCTCGTCCCAGTCGATGAAGCCCCACGACGCGCCGCCCGCGCGGTGGCTCAGCACCGCACCGGGCCGACACGCCTTGACGGCTGCGAGCCACCGCCCGTGGACCGGCGGGTTGGCGTGCCCAACCGCGTAGACGCCGCGATGAAGGCGATGAAGGCGCCCGTTCCGGCACCGCACGGTGACCTCGGCCGCGGACAACCCGCACGCGCGCAGCTCGTCCAGCCCGAGGACACCCCACTGCTCGGCGGCCATCTGCGCCACCGCCACATCGGCCGATCCGGGCCGAGCGGTCACTTCCGTGGCCTCACGCTCAGAAAGTGACCGCTCGGTCGGGGTGGACGGGGCATGCGGCGACGGTGGCGGGTCCGGGGTGGCGCGGGGCGCGGGGGATGTGCCGGAAGTGTCAGGAAGCGCGGTCGCTACCGCGGTCCTCGTGAAGCTCGCCGAGCGCCGTCGCCGGCCGCGCGGTGAGGGGGATCCGGTCGGCTCGGCATCGAGTACGGTGGCCGCAATGGGGCAAGCGAGACGCGAGGGGCGACAGGGCG
>Ga0299914_10002870_pt1 | contig 12005 bp, 12 predicted proteins | sample RVTome_10_FD_201361 | JGI IMG/M metagenome (GOLD analysis project Ga0299914, IMG submission 201361) | Soil microbial communities from uranium-contaminated site in the Upper Colorado River Basin, Wyoming, United States - RVT153D57 (version 2) ... | reverse complement strand
ACTCGCCTTGTATGTAACGCATAACGAAAAATGCCCATCAGTTGCCTGATGGGCATTTTGCCAAGCGAGACGGCGTTTTGACACAGCCTGGAAAGCGGGCCTTTTCCGTTCATTGCAACGTTTCAGTCCAGCGGTGCGTGCGCTGGCTTGTCGTCGGCAGGAGCTGCCTTCCCCAGCCGGCTGTGGCGGTAGGAGTAGGCGAAGTAGATCACGAGGCCGGCCGCTATCCAGATCGAGAAACGCGTCCATGTGTCCGGCGACAGGTTGAAGATCAGGTACATGCAACCGAGGATGCCGAGTACCGGAATGACGGGACTGAACGGCGTGCGGAACGGACGCTTGAGATCCGGCTTGGTCACGCGCAACACGGCGACACCCGCACACACGACCATGAACGCACCCAGCGTGCCGATGTTGGTCAGCTCGACGATGTCGTTCAACGGTGCGAAAGCGGCAATGGCCGCCATGATGACACCGGCCATCACGATCACACGCACTGGGCTTCCCGTCTTTTCGTTGACGTGCGAGAAGAACGGCGGCAGCAGGCCGTCGCGCGAAATCGCGAACAGGATGCGGGTGAGGCCGAAATACAGCACCAGCATCACGGTGGTGAGACCGGCAATGGCGCCGACCGCAATCATGCCGGAGGCCCATTTCGCACCGACCTGCAGCAGCGCCGACGATACCGGTGACGGTACGTTCAGATCCTGGAATGGCACCACGCCGGTGAGCAGCAGCGACACGACCATGTACAGGGTCGTGCAGATGGCGAGCGAACCGAGAATGCCGACCGGCAGGTCGCGTCCAGGGTTCTTCGTTTCTTCGGCGGCAGTGGAAACCGCATCAAAGCCGATGTACGCGAAGAAGATGCTGGCCGCGCCGGTCATGATGCCCTGCCAGCCGTACGAAAGCTGGCCAAGCGGATTCACGCCGCGCTCCGGAATGAACGGTGTCCAGTTGGCCGGTTCGATATGGAAGACGGCAACGGCGATGAACAGCAGGATGGCGGCAACCTTTACAAACACCATGATGGCGTTGAACTGCGAACTCACCTTCGCGCCTGTTGCCAGCAATGTGCCGAGCCCGAGAATGATCAGCAGCGCAGGCAGATTGACGATGCCGCCTTCGGTAGGCGTCATGGTGAGCGCGTCGGGAAGTCCGATGCCCATCGCGACCAGCGCGTTGTTCACGTAGCCGGACCAGCCGACGGAAACGGCCGCAATGGCGACAGCGTATTCGAGGATCAGCATCCAGCCGATGATCCAGGCGATGAATTCGCCCAATCCATGATAGCCGTAGCTGTAGGCGCTGCCCGCACCTCCGATGGCGGATGCGAGTTCCGCGTAGGAAAGCGCTGCGAAGCTGACGACCGTACCGGCGACCACGAATGACAGCACGACCGCCGGACCGGCGTGGTTGGCAGCGGCAATACCGGTGAGCACGAAAATGCCGGCGCCGATGATCGCGCCCACCCCCAGCAGTACAAGATCAACCGGACCGAGCACTTTCTTGAGTCCGGAACCGGCCTCGCCGTGCGCTTCGATGGGTTTGGTCCTGAAGATATTCATTATTTTATGGCTCCTGTTTGCCCTTCCGAGACGACCTCGAGGCCGCTCCGGGCTTTTTATGATCGCCGGATGCTACGACGACGGGCAGCAGGAGACAATTGTCACTTGTACCCGGGCGATTCCGGATCATCGATATCCTTTCCGGCGGCAGGCGCGTTGCGGTATTCCTCGTCCTTGTCCTCGCAGGCATAACTGGTCGGAAAGTAAATAATTCGTCCACCCAGGTCGAATTCGGCGATCTTGCCGCATATCTTCGTTGGCCGGGGAACAGGTCGGAAGGCTTGCGCGACGACAGATGAATTCCCGGCCGGCACGGCGGGAAGATGCTCGGGATGGCGTAACGGCGGTGCGAGCAGCGATGCGGGTGCCACCGCGTTCATGTCGCGGATGACTGCCGTTGCCTGTTCCCTCCAGTTGCGAGGCGCCGGCGGTTCCGGTGTCTTTTCATGTGAAGGCCGGGATGCCGGTTCCGGCAACGGGAGGCGCTCGGATTGCGCCGAGTCCGCATGCTGTACGGGCGCAGACGGCCGGGTGTATTGCAGATGGACCTGGAGCGGGCCCGCGGATGCAGGCGTCGCAGTACGTCGCGGTCCGTCGAGCAGCCAGAGCAACAAGCCGTGCGCGATCAGCGAGATGACCAGCGCGCGACGAAAGCGTGTATCGATTTCCCTGTCCCCCGGTTCTTGTTTACGTTCCTGGACATACCCATTCTGGATACCCTGTCGCGAACATTGCGGAAAACTCCGTCAGAAGCCGTGAATAACACCGGGAGGTTTCATGAATTACCTGCACACCATGTTGCGCGTTCACGATCTCGATAGTGCGCTGGACTTTTTCTGCGGCAAGCTGGGGCTGGTGGAAATCAGCCGCCAGGAAAACGGGAAAGGCCGCTACACGCTGGTGTTTCTTGCAGCGCCGGGAGACGTCGAGCGTGCGCGAACCGACAAGGCGCCTCTGATCGAGTTGACGCACAATTGGGATCCCGAGGAGTACGCCGGTGGCCGCAATTTCGGTCACCTCGCCTACAGGGTCGATGACATCCATGCCTTGTGCGAAAAACTCGCGAACAGCGGTGTCACCATCAATCGCCCTCCGCGCGACGGACACATGGCCTTCGTTCGCAGTCCGGACGGAATTTCCATCGAACTCCTGCAGCGAGGCGAAGCCTTGCCGCCGCGTGAACCGTGGCTGTCCATGCCGAACACCGGGAGCTGGTGATTGCGCGGGAAAGGATTTGTCGTCGGACTGTGCGGCCTGCCGGGCAGCGGCAAATCCACGCTCGCGCGCGCGCTGGCGGATGCAACAGGATGGTTGCGGCTGGACCGCGATGCGATGCGCAGGGAAATCTTTTCGAGCGGTGGTTACAGCGACGCCGACAAGGCGAAGCTCGCCGAACTATTGCGCGCTCATACAGGCAATGTCGTTGAAACGGGCGGCTGCGTGATTCTCGATGGCATGACGCTCTCTCGCGCCAGCGAACGCGCAGGCTTTGCAGGCGCGACACGCGCTGCAGGCGGGCACTGGCTGACGGTGTGGGTTGATTGCGATGTCATGACGGCGCGTGCGCGCGTGTCCGCGGCCAACGATCATCCGGCGATGGATCGAGACAGTGCGCTGGTCGATCAGGTTGCCACACGTTTCGAGATTCCAGACGACGCATTGCGCGTCGACGCAGCGCTGCCGGTATCCGTGCAACTGGAGCGCGTGCTGGAAGAAATTCGTGCTGCCGCCGGAGGTGAACGATGAAACTGCAAGGGTCCTGTCACTGCCGGGCTGTGACGTTCAGCGTCGACAGCATCGCGCCGTATCCGTACATGTACTGCTACTGTTCCATCTGCCGCAAGACGGCTGGTGGCGGTGGTTACGCGATCAATCTGATGGGAGACGCCGCAACGCTGGATGTGCGGGGCGACGAAAACATTTCCGTCTACCACGCGCGCATGGAAGACGGTTCGGTAAGCAATGCCCAGCGCCGTTTCTGCAGGCATTGCGGCACGTTCCTGTGGCTGTTCGATTCGGCCTGGCCGGAGCTTGTACACCCGTTCGCATCCGCCGTCGACACGCCGCTGCCGGTTCCGCCGCAACGCGTGCATATCATGCTCGATTCGAAGGCGCCCTGGGTAAAAGTGCCTGCCGGTCGCAATGAGCAGCATTTTTCCGAGTACCCGGACCTGAGTATTGTCGAATGGCATGAGCATCACGGCCTGTTGCAGGAAAAGTGAACGGGCCAAAAAAATCCACAGGAAAATCTACAGGCAAGACCTCCTTTTCCGCGCCCATGGCAGCTTGCAGAATGCCGGCAGTACGTCATTTTCAGGAGGAGGGCTTCGTCATGCTCGAAGTGAGCACGGGTATCGTCTGCCGCATCATTGACCGGGCGAAGGAGTTCCAGGCACAGGAGAGCGTCGTGATTCCGGAGACGTCGGGCGGTTCCGAAATCGACAGTGACATGGCGATGCAGATACTCGCGGCACATGCTGGTGACCTGACCTTCCAGGAGGCCAAGACGGAGATCGATGATCTCGAACCGGGTCAGCAAGCCGAACTGGTTGCGCTCATGTGGCTGGGCCGCGGCGACTTCGATGCCGAAACCTTCAACGACGCGCGCGCGCAGGCACGCGAACGGTGGACGCAGCATACCGCCGAATACCTGCTCGGCACGCCGCAGGTTGCCGAATATCTGAATGACGGCCTGGAGCAGCTGGGTTTCGCCTGCGATCCGGACGATCGTTATTAATCGTCCAGCGCGCGCAGTGCGTTCACCGCATTTTCGAACGCGGGATTGAAGTCGAGCGCGCGTTCGAAGGCCGAGCGCGCAGCATCAAGCTTGCCATCATGCTGCTCGATCATGCCCAACCGCCAAAAGACCGCCGCTTCCTCGATGGGCAGATTTTCGCCCGAGTCGCCGCGTGCGATATAGCGTTCCAGTGCGGCGCGGCCATCGTTGAGGAATTTTCCCGACAGCGCGGCGGTACGACCGAGCTGGTAAAGCGCGTTCAGGTCGGCGTTTTCGCCGGCTGTTGCGGCAAGCAGGACGCGGTGTGCTTCGGCATGATCATCTTGCTGATGCATCAGCACGGCGTAATCCACCGCCATTGGCGCGTAGTCCGGGTACGCCTGCAGCGTCGATCTCGCCAGTGCAAGCGCTTCCTGTTCCTTGCCATCTGCATTCAGGGTGCGCGCCTGTTCCAGCAGGCCGCGCTTCAGGTCGCGCTTGCGAATTTCGCTCGCCAGGGCGTACGCCGCGTCGATGTCGCCACCTGCTATCCACGGCGCGCCTCGGTAGAAGCCGGCGAGCACCGCTTTTGCATCCAGGTTTTCCGGATCGGCTTCCACTGCTTTTTCAAGATACGTCCTGCCGCTGCGTGCATCGCCGAGCGACATGTCCTCGGCGGCGCGCATCAGGTGCGCCTGTCCCAGCCAGATCAATACATGGGCATTCTTCGGCGCAAGGCTGTGCGCCTGCGCGAAGTAAGCCGTCGCAGCATCGAGGTCCGCTGATTCGTCATCGAACTCGGCGTAACCGCGCAGGAAATGCGCGGGCATGCAATCCGGTTGTTGCGCGATGAGTTTTTCAAGTGCGCCGGTGTCCAGCGCGCCGGGATCGATATCGTCCGGGAATTCCGTCGTCGCGCAAAGTGTTGCCGGTTCCATGGACATGGCGAGCAGTAGTGCAAGCAGTGAAGACATTCTTTACCCCGAACTGATGCAGGAACAATCGCCCGGAAAATCAGGCGCGTGAGAGCTTAATCGCAGAAGGGGCCGGCCTGGTACCACTTGCGGCATTTGAAGCGCGCTTCGCAACTTTTCAGTTGCGCACCGTATTCGCGCGCGCGGTGGTCGACCTTGTTCGCGACCGTGAGCAGGTTGTTCTTGCTCCGGTAGGAGCCGCGCGAATAGCCGCCGTGGCCTTCATGATAGGCGAGGTAAAGATTTTTCGGATCCCACAGCGAGATGCCGAGCCGTTTGCGACTGATGCCGTTGTACCAGCCGATGAAATCGAGCGCGTCTTCCATGTCGGTGCGCGACTTGAAGAAACCACCGTTCTCCTTCGTATAGTCCTCCCATGCCGGATCCTGAATCTGCGCATAGCCCTCGGCGCTTGATGCACGACCGAGCGGTATGAACAGAAACCATTCGAACGGCGGTTTCGCGTCTCCGACGAAACTCGATTCCTGGTGTACGAATGCCATCTGCACATGCACCGGAGTGCCCCACTTTTCCTGCGACGCTTTCGCGTAGTCGTACCATTCGGGATACTCGTCGAAAATTGCGCAGATATTGGATGTTTCGCGTGGAGGGGCGGCGACACAGCCTGTCAGGAAGGCTGGGAGGAGAATGGCGAGTGCGAAGCGGAAATTATTCATGTCACGGGATTCTAGCGTAGTCGGCCGGTATTGCAGCAGCGGCAGGTGACCGCAACGGATGCAGCGCACGCGAAGGCGCAAGGATCACGGTCGTATCGCGGCGCGCGGAATTGAAGAGCGCGGTCCCGGATGTCGCGCTTATTTGGGCCCGGAACGAGCAAGATGCCCTGTAACGCGCAGACTCTTTGACAGTCCTGTGCGAGTAGCCAAAACTGGCGCACCCCAATCCCCGCAGGATGCGATTACCAAAGCTTCAGAACCATACAAGGGGAATCTGATGTCCACCGTGTTCACCCTCGACAGTCGCCAGCAGGAGACGAAGGGCAAGCTCGTCAGGCTTGCCGTACGGATTCTCCGGCCGCTGATCCGCCTGCTTTTGCGCCATGGCATGTCATGCCAGGAATTCACCGAAATTTCGCGGTGGGTTTACGTCGACGTCGCGATGCGCGATAGCGAGTTCGCGCTGAAGAGCCGTTCCAAGCAGTTCAAGTCGCGTGCTGCGGTCATCACCGGCTTGTCACGCAAGGAAGTGCTGCGGCTCCTGGAGTTCAACGGTCCGGAAGAACTTGAAGACATCCAGCCGTTGAATCGCGCCGCCCGCGTGTTGACCGGATGGACGGAAAACGGCCTGTTCTGCGATGGCAAGGATCAGCCGAAGGTGCTGCCGATCAAGGGCGGATCCGGTTCATTCCATGATCTTGTGCGCCTGTACAGCGGCGACGTTCCGCCGCGCGCAGTGCTGGACGAGTTGCGCCGTTGCGGCGCAGTGGAAATTATCGATGGCGACAGCGTGCGTCTGAAACGCTTCGCCTATTTTCCGGAAACCGGCTCGATCGAAGAGATCGACGCGATACAGATGGTTACCGGCGACCTGCTCGACACGATCGACTACAACCTCGTGAACAACCTGCAAGGTACGGATGCCCGGGCGTACCGCGAAGCGTTCTCTTCACGGCTGCCGGAGAGCGTGATCGACGAAGTGCGTGACTACATCGGCAAGGAACTGAAGGCGACGTCGCGCAAGGTGCATCACTTCGTTTCGGAGCGTGAAGACAAGGTAAAGCGTTCCGGCAAGCAGTATTACCGTGCCGGTCTTGGCCTCTATTATTTCGAATCGTGAAATTCCGGATACGAAAAAAAACCCGGCGTTTGCCGGGTTTTTTTTGTGTGTGATTCAACGTGCCCGCGCTGCCGGCAGCCAGCGAGGCCATTTGCGCACGGCATTCTCTTCAAGCGTTGCCGTTGCATCCAGCGCGGGCAGGGGCATCCCGAGCAGGTGTCCCTGGCCGAAACGTACGCCGAGGCGACGGAGCCGCTGCAGCTGTGCCGTGCTTTCGACGCCCTCGGCGATGATTTCCGTACCTATGGCGCGCGCCAGTTCGACGATGGATGTCAGGACCTTGTGGCCGCGGCGCGAGCGATCCGCTTCCGTGACAAAGGAGCGGTCGATCTTGAGCGTGTCGAGCGGGTAGCGGTTGAGATGCGCAAACGAGGAATAGCCGGTACCGAAATCATCAAGCAGCAATCGCACGTTCAGCGCGCGCAGATTCTCGAGGCGCTCGGCGGCGACGCGCGCGTTGCCCATGAAAATCGACTCCGTGAGTTCCAGATGCAGCGTGCCGGGCAGGATGGCGGCACGGCGCAGCAGGCCGCGAACCTGCGTGACGAGCTGCGGATGGTGGAACTGGCGATGCGCGATGTTCACGCTCATGCAGACATCGGAATGGGTTTGCTGCCAGATTTCCAGTTGTCGCAAGGCTTCTTCCATCACCCATTGTCCGAGTGGCAGGATCAGCCCGGTCTCTTCGGCGACCGCGAGGAAATCGCCGGGCAGCAGCAATCCGAGTTGCGGATGTCGCCAGCGCACGAGTGCTTCGAACGCGTGAATCCGGAGCGTGCGCAAGTCGCGGATCGGCTGGTAATGCAGCTCGAATTCGTGCCGGTCGAGCGCGAGCCGCAGATCGGTCTCAAGCTGCAGCCGCCAGCGCGCGGTATCGTGCATGCGCCGGTCGAACACCGCGATGCCGGACGCGCTGTCCGCCTTGGCGCTGTACATCGCCGTATCCGCGTCGCGCAGCACCTCATCGGCTGATTCGTACTGATCGCTGCCGAACGCGATACCGATGCTCGCCTTGGTAAAGATTTCAGTGCCGTTCACCGTCAGCGGCAAGGCCAGCGCGTCGTGGATACGGTGCACGACGGCCGTCGCGATATCGGGCGAGGGCACCTGTTCCAGCAGCAGCGTGAATTCGTCGCCGCCGTGGCGGCTCACCAGGTCCCAGGGGTTCAGGCAGTCACGAATACGTTTCGCGATGACACGCAACAGTTCGTCGCCGCAGGCATGTCCGAGCGAGTCGTTGACGACCTTGAAGCTGTCGAGATCGAGAAAGCACACGGCGTAGTCGTGACGTCCCTCGCGACGGCCGCAATCCATGGCCTTGCGCAGGCGATCGAGGAACACGACGCGATTGGGAAGGTCGGTGAGCGGATCATGCGTCGCGTTGTGACGCAGGCGGCGTTCGATGCTTTTCTGTTCGCGAATATCGGTGACCGTGCCGGTGGAAACGCGCGAACCGTCTTCCTGGCGCAGCATGTTGACCGTGATGACGGCGGCAACGCGCTGCACGCCGTCGCGGTGGAGCAATGTGGTCTCGAAACAGTGTGGCGACTCGAGTCCCTGTTCGCGCTGCTGGAAACGTATCTCGGCCTCGGCTATCGCTTCCGGCGCGTAGATATCTCGAAAATGCTTTCCAACGAGTGCGGCCTGCGTGTAGCCGAGCATTTCCGCGAAGGCGGCGTTGGCGTACGTGTAGATGCCTTCGCAATTGACGAAAACGCCGACCAGGCTGTTGTCGACCAGTGCGCGGTAACGCTGCTCGGATTGCCGCAGGGCGGCTTCGGCTTCGCGACGTGCGGTCACGTCCTGCAGCGTGCCTTCGTAGTAGCGAACATGGCCTTGCGCATCGCGCACGGCACGGCCATGTTCCAGCACCCAGATCACGCTGCCATCCAGACGCCGCAATGGATACTCTTCCGCCGCGCCGTCCGCCGATCTGCCCAGGCGTTCCAGCAACTCGCCGCGATGGTGATTTTCCAGGTACAGCTCCGTGACGTCGTATACCTGGCTCAACAACTCCGTGGTGTCCCGGTAGCCCAGCAGGCCGGCGAGCGCGGCGTTGGCTTCAATGAAACGCGCATCCGGTGTGCTGCGAAACATGCCGATCACCGAACTCTCGAAAAATGCGCGGTACGGGTTGTTCGCGGTGAATCCGGCGCCGGCCTTCAGTGGCGAGATATCGACCAGCGTGCCCTCGAGGCCCGTCAGATTCCCGTCGGCGTCCCGTAGCGCACGTGCGTATTCGGCAACCCACAGGCGCGTCCCGTCCTTGCGCACCACCTCGGTCTCCAGGTGATGCACACTGTCTTCGCGGCAGAGGGCGTCGATCAGGCGGTCACGGTGCTCGGGTAGCGCATAAAGCTGGTGGCGGATATCGCGGATGCTCGCCTTGGCCTCATCGGACGAGGCATAGCCCAGCAGCGCGGCAAGACGCGGATGCAGGTCGAGAAACTGGCCGGCGAGTGTGCTCTGGTACATTTGTGCCATATCACGGGCCGCCAAGGGTGGGCGGCAAAGCCCGCGATGTTCTGCGAAGCCGGGGTACGCGTCAACAGTCAGTGAAAAACAAGTCGCGGGCGATGGCGGGATCAGGTTTCATGTTACGAAGACACCCCGGGTACAGGTATTATTGTTAAATTGAGTGAACTATCGACCAGGAGCAGAAAATAATGAGCGAATCCGTCGCAAAGGAGGCTGCCAAAGATCTGCGCCCCCGGATTCTCGTGGCGGACGACTCCAAGGTCATTCGGACCTCTGCGACACGCATTCTAAGCGAGGAATTCGAGGTCTTGCTGGCGGTTGACGGCCAGGATGCCTGGGAGCAGCTGCGCAAGCACGACGACATCAGCGCCGTGTTCACGGATATCGGCATGCCTTACCTGGACGGCCTGCAGCTTCTGGCCCGGATACGCGAGCAGGAAGACGAGAATCTGAGCAGCATGCCGGTGATCGTCGTGACCGGTGACGAGACCGACGAGGCTCGTGAGGATGCGCTGCGCCGGGGCGCCACCGATTTCATTACCAAGCCGTTCAACCGGGTCGATCTGCTGGCACGCGCGCGTTCGCACGCCACCGCACAGCGGGAACGCCGCGAACTTGCGGCGCACACGACCATTGATCGCCTGACCCGGCTGGGCAACGAGCAGCATTTCCTCACTACCCTGCGTGAAGCGCGATCCTTTGCTGCACGTCACGGCCAGCCGTTATCCGTGCTGCGATTGCAGATCGATGGGCTGAAAGGCGTAGTGAAGCAGATCGGCAAGGAAACCTTCCTGCGGCGCATGCGCGAGCTCGGCGCAGTCATCAAGGCGTGCATACGCAACGAAGACAGCGCGGCGCGGCTGGAAGCCGTGCATTTCGGCATTATTTCACCGGTCTGCGATGTCGAGGGCGCGCGCAGGCTGGCGAAACGCATTCAGGCGACGGTAGCGGCAGCCGGAACGCGGGCCGGATGGGACGTGCCGCTGACATTATCTGTCGGCATTGCGACACCGTCGCTTTTCCCGGATGCAGCCTTCGAAACGCTCACTGCGGACCTGGCAGCGGCCGCCAAGGATGCCGACGCGGCCGGACCGGGAGCTATCGTGATCAGTCCATCCACCCGTGCTGCGGGAGGGCAGGGCGCCGCCCCGCCGCTGGAAATCACTACCGCATTGAAAATGCTGGCCGAAGGCCGCGAAGAACCGGTGCGCGAGCAGCTGGGACGATTGCTGGAACGGATAGCGCCGCTGCTGAAGCTCGCGAGGCGAACCGACGCCGCGGCGCTGAAAAAAATCCTGCAATAACTCCGCTCAGCGGTTGTCGTCGCCACCGTCGTAGGGCACAACTTCAACCTTTTCGTTCTGTTCGGCCTTTGTCGCGCGCTGGCGTGTGTCCGAACCGGTTGCGACACAGCGGAACACTTCGTAGTCGCGCACGCCTTCGACCACCGGGCCGCGCGTCACGACCGTGTCGCCGCCCTGTTTCGCCGCGTGGTTGCGTGCGAGTACATGCAGGTCTTCTACAACTTCCTCGTCATGCCGCTCGATGACGCCGACCTTGCTGGCGACGCTTACCTTGACGCGCCCGAGTGATTCGCAGGCAGGTGTCAACCGTTCAGCCGGCAGGACAAGGACGTCGCCGGCAGGTTCATCGAGCGCGACCCATGTGCAGGCGGCCAGCGGGAGCAGGGACAGGATCAGGATGGGTAAACGGAACATTCGAAGATCTCCAGGGACAGGTGCACGATCCGGTCAGCATACCGCAGCATTTCACGGTCACCGTTAACTGCCACACGGTACGGCAAAGCCCGCTACCTTGCGGGCTGGACACCCGTAAAGCCATTCTTTCCTTTGCGATTCTGTTTAGTCTGCCTAAACTCACAACATGGGTATCCATGATCGAATTCGCGAAGCACGCGAGCAAGCCGGCATCTCGCAAACCGAACTGGCGCGGCTGCTCAATGTCACCCGCAGCGCCTGCAGCCAGTGGGAGTCCGCGCATGGTACTGCGCCGCGGCGCGAGCGGCTCGAGCAGCTTGCGCAACTGCTGGGCGTGAGCTTCGAATGGCTGGCGACCGGTCGCGGCGGCAGCGGTCCCATGCCTCTTGAGGCAAACCCGGATTCCAGCCGCGAACTGCCGCCGGACCAGCAGGAACTCCTGAACCTTTACCGCCGCCTGCCCGCCCGGTTCCGGCTCGCTGTGTTGAACCTGATCCGCGACATGCAGGCGGATCGCAGCAACCTGCCTTCCTGACAACGGCTTTTTTTAGGTCCTTCCCGGATTAGCGGGACAGAGAAGCCGGGACTTCCGCCGGCCGTCCCTGCCTTCCCCTGTGGCCCGTTGCAAAAGGCAAGACAACAAGAGCAATGGACAGGATTAACAGGACGAAGAAAGATTTTCAGGATGAGAGTGTAGAGCGGGCAAAGAACCGTATTGCGGCTCTGCATCACGTGATTTCGGAAATCCTGTTAA
>Ga0299914_10002868_pt1 | contig 12007 bp, 8 predicted proteins | sample RVTome_10_FD_201361 | JGI IMG/M metagenome (GOLD analysis project Ga0299914, IMG submission 201361) | Soil microbial communities from uranium-contaminated site in the Upper Colorado River Basin, Wyoming, United States - RVT153D57 (version 2) ... | reverse complement strand
GAACTTTCTTATCTTACGAGATTTCTATATCGAGGTAAAATAGTCCAAGACGCGCATCCACCAGATAAGTATATAGTTCGTTGTGATCCTCAAGTTCAAGTCGTTGGGCGCTTCGTGGCCCTATCCGCCGTCTTTCCCACAGGGGGTGTGCTTGATATGAAAACTAAGGAAGGTATAATCCATCTTATTAAGGTGGAGGGCCAGTCTCAAAGGAGTTCTTTTTTTGATTCCCTTTTGTAGAAGCAAAAGCACGACCCCTACTCAATAGGAAAGATCCTTCACAGATAGAAATCATCCAGGTTCCGCTCTACTTCTCAAAATTCGTTTGTATAATGGGTATAAGCGAATTGCGAGCATACTCGATGTCGATGTGAGGCAGCTATGCGTGTGCTGTGCTAGAGAGGAAAGAAAGCCAAGCCGATATAAAAGTATGGCATAATATTGATTGGCAGGTCTACTAGAGATGGCTTTTCTTGGAAGTTTGAAAGAGTCCCGAAAGACATTGACAGGCACCATATCAATCACGAATAACGGCTAGAAGGGATGTGACGTCGGGCATACCCCAGCGGATCCTCTTTAGGAGAGCGAGAGGGATGAAATAAAAGAGGGCGGAAGGGGGTTGGCGGGCAGAGTCAAAGGGGACCGACCCATCATAAACGACGGCATTTGACCAGGTAAACATAATGGCGGATAAGAGTCGTTCTCAGGCTTGTTTCCGAGTAACGGGGCCCCCGGTATAACAGGGCAGTCAAGGTGTGCGGGTGGGCATAGAGCTTTTGTAGTCGTTACCGGTAGGAGCGAGTTACACTTCTCTAAGTCTAAGGTGGGTGGGCAACGAGTAACGAAATCAGATCCCCTGTCAAGTAGGTTTCATAATCGCTAACATATAGTGTTGTTATTCGCTCAGTGAAGTAGAAAGCAACGGGATAATAGTTCGCATTGAATTCATTTAGTAGGTCGCCTTCTTGTTCAAGCCAGAAGGTCAGGTACAGAAACTTATGTTCAGTGTTAAGAAAGGTGGGCGGTGGATGTGTGGGTAGTTAGTTCGAACTTTCCGCCTGCCAACAATAAGTCAAAAAGATGCCCGCCTCCTCCGCACGTATAAGAGAAAGGCGCTGGTACACAGTTGTTGTTCTAACGACTACAAGTATAGTCCAGCATTATAGGGAGGGGCGCGAAAGTACAAAAAGGAAGTGAAGTAGATTAGTGTTCCTTTGCCTGAGACTATATGTCTTATTATGGTAGAGCCAAATCCGCATGGGGATGGGAGTAAAATCAATGTTAGGGGAAGGTAAAGTCAGTAGTAGATCGGGCCCTGGATGCAATTATCCTCGCGGTTACCTGTAAATCTTCTACACTCTACTTGGCTCGCGACAATACTTTAACGGGATGATGAAAGAAATGAAATCAAACCCGTTAAGAGCGGTCTCCAAAACGGAGAACACCCTTTATCAACCTAACCTGCGTGCTTAAGAAAAGGAAGCGCTTTTTTAACATAAAAAAAGGTCTACAAAGACGAGAAGATTGAATTACAGCATCCGTGCGGTCGTGGGGTGCCCATGATAGGCAGGGCAAAACTTGACTCAACCCTCGAAGGACTCGTACCTTCATGCCCTATCTGTGTCGACATCGACGCCGCGTCAAAAGGGGACTGGGGACCCCGATCAGTCTACGATATAGCAGGGAACTATAGGAGCCGCACTCCTACCGGCAGAACAGCGATCTTCCTCCTTGATCTGACTTTGACGCCCCCCTCTCTGAGTGGTAATACACTCGGAATAAATCAGGTGAGGCGAGTTGGAGCCCTAAGGGGCTTCTCCGCATTCCCCAATGTAGGATGATGTAGAACACCATAACAAATCTTTCTTCACAACGAGACTTCCCATAAAGTCTGATTTGATATTGTTGAAAGGCTTGGGCTACGCTCGTGGCGGCGCGCCTTTCCTTTTGAAGCAGACCCGAGCCGGGAATGGCAATCTCGTTTCGGCCTTTCCTTCTCTCTCCCCCATCAGCAAACTTTTCACTCGCGGCACACTTTATATATATCACAACCCAACCTTGTGAACAAACTCTACTTCTTTTATGAGGATTAGAGAATCCCGGTTCTTGGCCCTCGGGTCTTCCTAATTGCGGAGATGACCTATATGATGTGGAGGGGACATGATTGGAAGCTTTTCCAAGAGACAGGGAGCCTAGACATTCAGTACCTCTAAAGGCTATCAACTAGTGTGGTGTACTTTTTTTTATCAAATAGTTAGGTGTACTTTTTTTTTTTTTCCTTCCTTGTCGATTCTTCCCTTCGTTCCTACTATTATTTCGACCCTCTTCTCTTATGAGATTTCTATTGCTTCAACGGCTACTTCACTTCTCTATATGCAATTACTTGGCGTAACTGAACTCAACTAAGCTTTCATCTTACTATAGGGTTTTCTAGAACCTAAGACTCTTAGATAGAGAGTTTCAAACCAAATGTGCAATTCCCCTCCCCCGACAATCCGAGTGGGGAACTAAACCAGCAGCGCTACGAACACTTTCAACAGAACGAGACCTGCCCCTATATTATATAGTCAATAAAAATTAAATATAGAGTTAGCCGGACTTCCCTTTCCGGGTCATCAAATACCTAGACTGGAGCACACTGACTTAAAGAAACGATTGCCTTGCCTCAGTTACGTACTGATTTGATTCCTTGCCAGACCGGAGGGGTACGGGATTGGACCACTAAGAATGAATTCACCCCAACCAGGAGAAATAAGAGAAGAATGACTCCCCATTGAAGAACAAGGAATGGGCCAAGGCTTTTTAGGCTGGTCTAAGATAGCAAGGGAAAGGCCCTACTACAGAAGAAAAGGTACCACGGAAAAAGAAAGAGGAATAGGCTGACCGCCTTACTCACTTAAACGATTGAGGAAGTTACACCTCGATTACTTCCCTACCGGTCCAAGGAAAAATAGAATAACCGACATTGCTCACACTGCTTTACCCCTTAACCAGCTCGCACAAAACAAGGAAGAAAAGCTCCACTGCTGGTGACAGCTACCGAGACATTAGACTCAGTAACAGACAAAGAAATAGAACTGGACGAGACCTTCCCCTTACAAGCTCAGATACTCACCAAGACGCACGACACCGACAGCAAGTACAAGGCCTGCCCTAATATTCTACAGCAATACAAAATCATGGATTCAAAAACCAGAGAGTTGGTCCACTAGTTCACACAATACCTCTGAAAGGACAAAAAGTATAAGCAGAAGAAATCCACGTTTAAGACTACAAATGACCAAACACCCTAGAGGGGGACTTCTCGTGCCTTTTGCCTGTATCAAGTTGACACCATAGAAGAGGACTGAGTCAGTAGTTAAATGGCCCTTGTTCTGTTCCGCTAGGAGACCAAAAATGACTCCAAAGGGCAGGGTCGGCTTGGAGTGGAGCGAGACATACCATCGAATAGCAAGGGGGTAGCGACTACTTGAGTCTGGCAGAAGACCCTACTAGGACACACCTTCCTATAGCTTAGCCGATGACAATCCAGCGAGTTCTAATATGAGGAACTGCTTTGAAGGCTGGCGCTCTAACATTCCCAACGCCTGAAGAAGGAAACGACTATTCCCCCCCGAGTAGGTCAAGCAAAAGAATCACTCCATACACTCGCTTCTTTAAGAAGAAGAAAGACTCCCATCATCTCTTTACGCCACTTTAGATTAGAAGAAGGGAAGACGCGTAGATCTAAATCAGTACACAGGGATCTGTCCTCTGATTTTCCTTACTAATTTCATTGATAGCAGGGGCGCCTCCGCCTTTCGCCTTCTTCCAGGGGACGAGCTTGCTCTTAAGTTGAATTCCTATAGTTTACGAGGAAAAGCACCTCCGCTAGGGCCATCTACCTACAGCTACCGGGCCCCCACTTCCATTCCATGGATGACGACTCTCCAGGGCTTCCACCTTACGCTCGAAGAAGACGAAAGGCCTTGCTATACCATCTCCAGCGATCCACCATTAGTAGGAACAGATGGCAGAGGTAAGCAGGAAAGCTACAGCACGATTCGTACGATCTATACCAAACAAAGGAATTGATAAAAAAACCACTTTCCAACTCTTTCGACGGGACGAGTAGGACCTTCCCTTGAACCTAATTCAACTGTTGGGACAAAAACCCTCACCTAAGCGACGAAAAAGACAGCTACTTTTCGACAGGGTTTAGTCCGTACCCTTGAGCCAATCCAGCCAGCGCTCTTCTCTGCGGATGAAGGAGAAATGACAGCTACGTCTACCATATATTGATGCTGGTCGGGCTCCTGCGATGCGACGAATCAAAGGAAAAGGAATAGCTTGGGCGGCATTACACTAAGACATAGGAAGAACTAAGCCCATTTACTACTTCCTTTTGGGCGGAGCGCGCCACGACTTACTTACTCACGAAGTTCAAAATGAAAGGGGACGACCCCCCGCCTCAAGAAAAGGAAAGATACGACCTCTTAATACCAGTTCGGAATCTGAATAAGGAATCAAGCCGTCCATGCGAAATCTTACTAAAGAGAAGCACAGGGGAGACACCCTAGTAACACAGGCACCTCCAGAGCCCACATTCAAAGTCTCCTTCGAGAAATCGACGACCCAAGACACAAATCACCAAACACACATATTCATATGAGGAAGAGATCGCCCGTTTTCGATATAAAAACTTCAACAGCTGCGGGAGAACGCTTTCTATTAGACAAATAACCTTGGTCGACATAGAGACGTGACGGAACTCTCTCTTTACGCCTCTTCTCATTAAGGAATAACGACTTGGATGCGAACATTTCACAGTGAGACTATCTAAGCTATTTATGTTTAGGTGGGAATAGTTCGGTCAAAATCAGACCGATTTAACTAAAAAGAGCTTGTAAGAAAGGTTATCCCGTGAAATACCTCCGATTCAAAATCTTATTTTTGCTTTGAGTTGGGACAACCAGCTTAAGTAGTTCCGGTGATAAGGGGTAAAAGGGGCATAGACCCACGTTATAGCTCTCGTAACTCGGTCATGGATTTTTTTTTTAGTTACCCGGACCGGAAGTTTAAATGAGTTAGGAACCTTTACTTGAAACCTTACTTTTCCCCTTTTCTCTTTCTTGTCTAGCGCAGAAAAAAAAGATGGTTTCGCTGATGGCGCAATCAGACCACAAGTTGCTTAGGTCAGCTGTTCCCCCTCAAGGTCTCTCTTCAGAGCAGGAAAAAAAAACGACCTTATTTCCCCAGCAGGATAGAATCTAACTAAAAATCCAGGCTTCGAGCTGGTCTTGTAAAAAAGGACTTAGAATAAAGCAAAGCTACTGGAACACCCAGAGACTGTTCCCCAAGCGGCAAGTGAAAGGCCGGAAATCCGCTCTTGGGAATCGAATAGGAAGCTCATCCTTTTCTATTCTTAGATCGGACGGGGAAGATTCTTGCTTTTAAACCTCTAGATGAGCGACGTGGCAGAGAGTTGTGCTGATCATCTACGGTATACTCATCTTTCCTTCGATTCTGTAGATGAAAGATTCGCTATTGGATAGCTTTAAGGGGCTAGGAGGCTATACTTTCAAGGCTCGAACTCTTAAACTACTGTAATAGACAGACCGCAAGTTAACAAGGAAGGGAGCTGCTATTGAATCCGGTTTTAGATGGTTGGAAGGCAGAAGCAATAGCATGATAGGAATAGCAGGTTTCATAGAGATCACATCACAATAGGATGAATACGAGACTTCGGGTGGGTGACTTCTTCGCCTTCTTCATTAGCATTAGGAGAGGGCTCCGCTAATACCCCCTCCTCTCACTAAGAGTCGAGCACTCTATTTTTCTCATCTCCACTTCGGTTTAGGATCGAACTCTCTTTCCTACCAAACTTCCTTCTTTCCGTTGCGTGATATGACCCCAAGGGCAGCAGGTAGATTCAAGCAAGAGTAGGCGCTTTAGGCCCATCAAATTGAGATGGTTGGTGTGGAAGCAAGGTAGCAGGCAGATGTCCTCTCCTTATTAGTCGAACTTTGATTTTCCCTGTGTCCAAGTCGGGATTTGATCGAATCATGGAAGAGCTCCATTTTCAATCACGATTCTATAGCCAGGTTGGCTAAAGACAATTCTATTAGATCCATTTATTAAGCTTAAGAATAAAGGCCAATCCCATTCCTCAACAATTTCATATAATATAAAGAGGAAGTTCTCGGCTGACCTATGAAAAAGCATGGATTTTTTCCTTTCATCACAAATAGTAACAGGTAAGTTCGCACGGAATCTCAAGTTGTGCACCTGGGGTTAAGAAAGTCCTTTCTCTGTTCTCTCCGAATCCTAGTAATCCAGATCATCAATTCATGGGAAGTTGGCATGAGGACGCTCGTGTCTTTCAGTGCATCGGTGCCTGTTTTCAGGATTCTTGGTCTGCTCAATTCATCGATCTACGGCAGCAAGAGTAAGCGATCAGACCTTGAAGGCATCTTTGTTTTTGTTTTCTCCTCGTCTTATAAGAAGATCGAAAAATAGAGCTCGCCCTTGACTCAGAATTGGCAGCAGGGAAGTGGGAAGACACTCTAATCGTCCGAACAATTCCTTTTTCTTTTCTGGGGAAGGTGATCCGAGTGATTTCGTATATTGAAGTAGAAAGTCTCTTTCTTAACTTAATCTTCGCAGCTGCTACTTCTTACTTAGTGAGGTGAAAGCCAAAGCTAGCTGGTCGCTTCTTTCCTCTGTAGAGTCTGATTTCCCCTTTGACTCGGGATTGGATTGGCTGCGGGCAATTCATCGATCAATCGTAAGTGCTCAGAGCAACCTTGGAACATAAGTTAAGATTCTATGATGCCACCAGAAAGAAATAGCTTATCTTAGTAGAATCGCAGGCATTCCCGAACGAAAGAATCAATTAGTGTCTACGTTTCCGCTTTCTCTTATTAGATTTTTATTACTAGAGGGCACCCGTGCAAGCAAGTCCTTTCTCTGGGCCAATGGTGAATCATCCAGATCTGGGCTCAAGTCGAATTCGTCAATTGCTTCCGCTTCGGTGAGAGTAAGAGAGGCACTTAAGCCCTGCTTGCTTCAATGTCTTTGTCTTTCTGGACTCATAAGAGGTAGGAGTAAGTATGAGTGGTCACATAGCTATTTCATATATAAAGTCAAGTACAAATCCGTGAAATCAGATCGGGAAGTAGTAGCCGTAAATCTATCCACTCGTGTAGTTTTAGGCCGCAGATGTCTACTTTTCTTTAATATGGAATTCAAATCAGATCCTAGAGTTTAACCGCTGGGGGAGAGTGGGTGAGCTTGCTTTCGAAAGTTTACAGTTTCCCGGCTAAAAATCACCTGCTTGTTTACAGACTGAACTGATCTGTAAAAAAAAAGACAGAAGCGAGGAAAGGCCCTTCGCTGCTCTCTCTGTTTTTTCCCTCGAGCGGGATTTGAACCCACGTCCGACTACCTGTTGAACTATACAAGAGGCCGCTCTACCGCTGAGCTACCGAGGTGGGGCTTAAGACGGGAAATCTAAATCGGCACACACGTTTTTTCATTCATTAGCTGTAACCAGCTGCTGGACCTCTTTCCTAAAATATGCTTTTTGCTTACGCTTCTTCGTCAAGCTTTCGAGCAGAATATCCATACCTTTCTTTTAGTAGTGAATGAGATGCTTGACAATAACGCTAAATCCAGACATTTAAGGTGTAACACAATGCCTTAAGTGTGGGAGGGCAGCCTATCCGTATCCCTTCGCATGGTCGTTCTATCACGAAGTTGGCAGCGGGAGTGGGGCGAGAGCTCGGCTGCGAGTATCTCCCTTTCAGTGACCTGGGACAGGAGACGATTTTCTGAGTTTGCCTTGTTGGCATGCTCAGTGGTCATAGCGCCTTTGATTGAAATTCCATTTGCACCCGTCTCCTTCGGGGATCCATTAAAGGGATTGGAGTGGAATTTCCATTCCACCTATCCGCACCCTATCTCGCTGAAATTTAGATATGTGAGCCCGGAAACGCATTTTAAAATACGCCTGTCAGCGCAGCTCTTTTTGGAACGGTGCGAGCAGACCACTTAAGCAGATACCTAGACTTCCATTTTGAACCACCAAGCAAGGTAGTTGTGTAGGCGGAATATAGTATCCTTCATCGGAATCAGAACAAACTGAAGGAACGAGACAGCGCCAGATCAGCTTTAAAGAGCAAGCAAGAGCCACTGAAAGAGGCTGGTACCTTTCGTATAAGAGCCAGCAAAGCTACTCATGCACCTGGAGCGAGCCACCTGGCGATTGAGGGGCAATCATATGCTTCTGTGAAAAAATTATCCTCTCATCGATGTTCTACCGAACTGAACTAATAAGAGTTTATCATTTAGAAAGAATGGCGAAAGAGGCCTCCTTGCATTGCCCAACTAGAGCGAAAAGCCTTATTGCGTTGCGGCCCTAAGTAGCTATGGGGTGTTGATGTACTTGGAACCTAGACCGGTTACCTGAGTATGGCGGTTCGGTAGCCGTTCAATGATAGCATGAGATCCTCGCTTCGGTAAGTTACAAGGATGAATGCAAATAGCAAGGCGCTGTGCTGTGTGAAGTGAGACTGGCTGCCCTAAGTTAAGTGCTTCCTTATTAATATTAATTAATGATCTTGCTCAGTAGGAGGGCTTTCCCCCTTCTGTGCAGCCTGATTCTCTCTCTGGAAATGAGGGTGCCCTCGATTGACATTTATCATCGAATAAGGAATCCTTCCATGGATGAGAAGGTTGAGTTACAGTACAGACTCCGTTGGCTTTCGCAAGGAAGCATCTCGAAAGTTCCGCAATCTATGGTTGATGCCTCACTCGAACTCTATCCCATACCCTACTCGATGCTGAAGCTACTCTGCCTTTCGGAACCCAAAAAGAAAGCCGGGCGCTTGGGAAGCTATGCAAAACCTGAAAAAAGGAATCTGCTTTCCATCTTTGAGCTCAGAGGTTACGATCGTCTCCTCATTAGGCTATTTTAAAAAAAGTATAGCTGACTCATCAGCTGAGTGGTTCGCCTCTTGTCCACCTGAGTTGTTTACTTAATTTTCCGACCTGGAAAACCAATGACTCTTCAGGTTAGGTTCTCTTTCAACATAGACATCCCGATGACCATGGATCAACTTCGTTCCACGAAACAGAAAGCAAATGAAATCTTCCTCTTAGGGCGTTCGATTCCGCGAAATGGCGACCCGTTTTGCCGGAGTATTCCGCTGTGGCTAGCATTGTTAGGAATGCTTCTGGCCATCTTAGGCCATTCTTGATGATGGACCCTCCGGCAACTTTAGAAGCCTTGGTTCGTAAGGGCTCTTATCTTGAACTAACGCTTTGATCTCGGCTTCTAGATCCATATCCTTTCGCATCAAGAGTACCCGCCGCGCGTCTCAAACCCACCTTTATCCCAACAACCCCATGATGAACAGAGAGGAACCCGATGAGGGAAGTGGGACAATGTTCAGACCTTGGCTGTCACAACAAGCAACCAATCAGTTCCAGTCCCAAGGGCAGGTAAAACGAGGCCTCGACGGATGGGAACTCCTACTCTGACTATAGTTTTGCGATCTCTAAGCGGGATTTTCAGTCATCTATCCTTTATCTTTCCCTAGCGAGTGAAGAAAGAGTGGATGTTTTGAACGAGTGTTGAGCGAGTGAAGTGCCCCATAAGCTATAAGGGCGAGCTATATGTATCAATTCCGTGAGCAGCGATTGAACTGAACGTAAAAAGTGCATCCAGCAGGAATCGAACCTACGAATTTGCCCGGTTGGGCGCTTTAACCATTCAGCCATGGATGCAAAGAGACTCAGCGAGTGAACTAGGTTTTGGTATTCCTTCTTGAGCTTCTATTTCTTCCGTTAAAGGAGATTCGAGAAAAGATGGAATAAGAAGACGTGTTTCCAGAACGAACAAGATACGGGTTGAGAAGGGGGAGTTAGCAAAGTTAGACAAGATTGGAATGGGCATAGGAACATGTATTGATGTACCATATCGGCTAATGCTCCCAGGTTGATGCGATGTATTCCACCAGTTGACTGAAGACTTGATTATTGGTATATCGATCGGTCCAGCACGGATTGAAATAGGAGCCGGTTCGATAGGAAGCTTTTGAAAACGCAGTGCACCCATGTAAATAAGGAACGAGATTAATACAGAGGTTAAACGAGCATCCCACACCCAAAAGGTGCCCCACATAGGTCTTCCCCGAAACCCCCCAGTAACTAAGGTAAACAACGTAGAAAAAGCACCCATTTCTGTACCGGTTCCGAAAGAGCGAAGAAAAAGGGGATGTTTTGTTAATAGGAACAAGAACGTGTTTATAGCCGTAGCGATATAAACAAGAATACTCATCCGAGCCGCAGGAACGTGTACATAAGGAATACGAGAATTTCCACCTTGTTGAAGGTCTAGTGGTGCTACCCGAAGACTTAAATGAATAGCCATCGCTGTTAAGAACAACCGAGATCCAATGAAAATTTTCGCGTAGCTTCTGGTCTTTGACATCAAAAAAGAAGGTTGTAATAATGAAAGGGACATATGAGAATTTTATCCTAGCTAGTGGAACAATAAAGACGAAGTGTCTAATTATACTTATGGTCCTTTGTTTCCAAATAGAAAGAAAAAAAATTGAGAATTCCTTAAATTAATTTATCCATTCCCATCAAAAATAAATCGTATCAATGATACAATACTTTTTTTGTCTTCTTCAGACAAATTCCATTTCATGATATCGCGGGGACTCAGTTCTAGTTCTGACTTTATTCTGTCAGCTACATCACTTTGTAACTCCTGCGCCCCGGGCACAACAATGGAACTACCAGGAACTCCCTCAATTTCATACTCTATGCGAACCAGGTCCTTAATTTCAGAGAGCACTAGGGCCTCCTTCTCCGCGAAGTATGCATCCGCGGGCTGATGTACCTCAACCTGATCAGGCTGGGGCGGCGCGTAAGGGGCTGCGGGTACAGCGTTGGGAGACTCGGGCCACAAGCTTTTAAGAATGGCTGTATCACCCTCGGAGAACTGTGGGGATGGTATTTGTTTTTGGTATTCTAAAAAATTGGGCTGGTTCCCCGGGGTTTGGCTTGCGGCTAATTCGTCAGCCTCCTTACCCGACCCCGATGGTGAGGTTTTGTATTCTCGCCCCGTCTCCCCCGATCCCGCGCAAAAAGTTTCAAATGTTAAAAAATGAGTGGAAACAAAAATACAGGACGCAATTGCCCAGAGTTGATCCATCTGAGAAATCATAGCTTTAGTAAATAAAGAACGACTGACCAAGTATAAGAAGAATAAAATAAAAAGAATTAGTAATACCAAAAGATCCCGATGTGTTTTCACAAGAGAATTCAAGTAAAGTATAAATTTATTTACTTGAAAAATAAAATAAATAAATTTCTTTTCCACTGCCCATAATAATAGTAAAAGTGTAGAAACCGAACAAAAGTTAGAAAAAAAGTTAGAGGAGAACAGATACCGGACCAGATTTGTCATAAAATTGAGATTCTTTCGTTTTTTTGCTCCGCTTCGTAGATCTTTCTTCTCTTATGAAATTTATAGTTAGATGAACAGATCACTCCTAAATGCAGCAGTGATCTTATATACGATACCACTGGAATTTAAGTTGGTCAAGAAGTTCCTTGCTTCAGGAAAGAGATCACTGGACAGAAAAAGCAAAGAGACTAGACCACTAATTTACAGTATAAAGAAAGGGCTATGTGGAAGTGGAAGAAGTCAAGGCCTTACTCACTCTATTCTTAACCTTTTCTCATCTCTTTTGATTCTCTTCTGATTGAAGTCTTGTTCTAAGCCTTCGAAGACTGTTAGGCATGGAATGATAGCGGACTGGACAGACCTAATACCACACACTAAGAGATTTCGGCTTACCGAATGGAAGACTAGGGGCTTAGTCAAAGGCTCCTGCACCTAAACACAAGAAAGGATGGGGAGGACAGCGGATCTGCGACATCCTTTCTTTTGAAGACTCGATCACTAGTTCTTTTTAGAAAGTATAAAAGTACATAGGCATATCTTGTTCCC
>Ga0299914_10002867_pt1 | contig 12011 bp, 11 predicted proteins | sample RVTome_10_FD_201361 | JGI IMG/M metagenome (GOLD analysis project Ga0299914, IMG submission 201361) | Soil microbial communities from uranium-contaminated site in the Upper Colorado River Basin, Wyoming, United States - RVT153D57 (version 2) ... | reverse complement strand
CGTGGACCGCAATTGAGCCGAGACCGAACCCGCCACCGCTTTCGACTGGCGGCCCCGAGGGCGCATTCAGCCAGTCGAAGCCGCCGCCGCTTTCAATCGAGAATAGGTACGGGTGCGAGACACCGGTCCCAGCCCGGGCGGGAGCGCTGAGCAGGGCGATGATGCCGAGTGAGGCGAACAGGGCTGTCGCGACGCGAAGCAGCAGGCGCCCGCGTCCCCGGAAGGCGATGGTCGGTTCCGCCGACGCTGAAGCCCTAGCGTGACGTCTCACTCGATTCCTCTCCTCGTCCCGTGAGCCCCTCTGCCTGCCGCTCCCTGGTGCGGCCGCTTCCGCGAGGCTCGTTTTCCCTGTTCCCTGCCCGCTCCCTGAACGGGCTACTGAACTACTTCGTACATGAAGTATGCGTGAGTGAAACACGCGATGATCTGAGCGTCAAGAAAAAGGTTGGGTTCCTGAAACGGGCCAGGATCGCTCTCCCGTGGCCGATTCCCCATGCGAATGCCGAAAACGGCTTGGTACCAGCGTGTTATCCGACGGGGCTGGGAGACGGTGGGGATATCGTTTGTCCCCGCGTCCGCCGCTCCGCTGGGGGTTTGCGGAAATCGAGCCGATCGACAGCTCAGCGCGCCAGCCAGAGACGGTCCACGGGCAGGGCGTGGAGGCGGTCGTCCTGCGTGTAGGCGTGGCGGCCGAGGTGGAGCACGAGGCCGCCGAGGAAGCGTGAGCCGAGGGCGTCGCGCAGCTTGCCCAGGCTGCGGAACTGCGCGGGCTGGACGCGTTCGCTCGCCTTCACCTCGACCGCGGCGATCGCCCCGTCGTCGCGCTCGAGCACGAGGTCGACCTCGTCGCCGTCGTGGGTGCGCCAGTGGCCGGCCTGCGCCGGCGAGCCCATCCAGCCGACCTGCTTGAGCACTTCGGCGACGCAGAAGGTCTCGAGCAGGTGGCCGAGCTCGGTCAGGGCCTGCGGCTGCGCCGAGGCCAAGCGCGCCTCGTCCACCCGCATCATCCTGCCGGCGAGCCCCGAGTCGACGAAGTGGACCTTGGGCCTCGCCACGGCACGCGCCCGCAGGGTCGTGCCCCAGGCGGGCAACCTGTGGATCACGAAGGCGGCCTCCAGCAGGCGCACGTAGTGCTCGGCCGTGGAGCCCTCGATCCCGACGTCCATGGCGACCCGGGAGACGTTGAGCACCTGGGCCGTCTGACCCCCCAGGCGCTCGACCAGCCGCGGCATCTTCTCCCGCTGCCTGATGCGGGAGAGCTCGACGACATCGCGCTCGACGACCAGGTCGAGGTAGTCGTCGAACCATCGATTGCGGCTCGTGCCCGCGGCTCGCGCGACCGCCAGCGGCATCCCGCCCCGCAGGGCCCGCGACGCGTACTCCTCCCGGGAGGTGGTCGAGACGGCGGAGTCGACCAGGGCCGCCGGGTCGTTCAGCAGAAGCTCGGCAAATCGCTCCTCGGCCCCGTCCATCTCGCCCTGCGACAGCGGCCAGAGAGTCAGCACGTGCAGACGGCCGGTGAGCGACTGCGCCGCCGTGGGCAGGCTCGAGTACCGGGTCGAGCCGGTCAACAGGAACCGGCCCGGCGCAAGGTCGCGGTTGAGCTCGGCCTTGATCGCGTCGAGGATCACGGGAGCGTGCTGGTACTCGTCGACGAATACCGGGGGGTCGCCGGCGGCGAAGATCCCGGGGTTGGCCTCCACCGCGTCCCGCACCGCCGGATCGTCGAGGTCGACCACCTCCCGTCCCAGCGAGGCCGCCAGGGCTCGCATCGTCGTCGACTTGCCGACCGTTCGGGGCCCCTGCATCGCGATCACCGGCTCCTCCGCCAAGAGGCGGTTGAGGAGCGGCTCGACGCGTCGCAGGATTGAGCCCGCCATCGCGTCAGTTTTGCACACGCCAGGAAACTGGAGAGGTATAAAACCGGAAATTGGAGAGGGCGACTCACCGGAACCTGCAGCCGGCGCCGTACGAGAATCGAGAGCAATGCCGCCCGGGGCGCCCCGCCTGAGTATCGTCCGGAGCGTGAGCGGCATGATCGCCAAGCCCGTCCCCGGCCCGCTGTTCAGGTGGGTGAAGTGGATCTCGTGGGTGGAGCTGGCGGTGTTCGCCGGGCTGATGGCGGTCTGGCTGCTACCCGGGCTCGAGACCGAGACGATGGTCTTCGGCTGGGCGCACGGGCTGGGCTTCATCGTGCTCTGCCTGGCGATCTGGGTGGCCTGCGGGAGGCGCGAGGCGCCCTACACGCTGCTCGCCGCGACGCTGACGCCGGCGGGGCCGGTGGGCAGCGTGATCGGGATCGAGCTGATCGAGCGGCGCGGCTGGGGCGTTGCGGATTCCCCGCAAGGAGTTGCGGATTCGCCGTAGACCCGCTCAGAGAGCCTTGACCCGACGGCGAAGTCGCGGTATAGGTAGAGGCTGACTGTTCCTCTGAGCAGTCCCGTTCAGGGGGACGGCCGCGTCGGCATCCCTCCCTGGCTACCGACGCGCAGGTGCAGTGAGGGTCGCGCGGACCCCCCTGCCTCCCGCGGCCCTCCTGTACCGCTCATGCGGGCTCGCAGGGTCACGGGTGCCCTCACCAGAGCGTCGGGACTCCGTGGGCGGCGATCGCCGGGTCGCGCGTGACCAGCGGCACTCCCTCAACCTGCGCCTGCGCTACCAGCATGCGGTCGAACGGGTCGCGCTGTCTGGTCCCGGCCACCTCGACGTAGGGAAGGTGGCGATAGACCGCGGCATGGGCCGTCGAGATGGGCAGGAGAGCGAACCCCTCGGCGATCAGCTCCTCGGCCCACTCGTCGGCGACCTCGAGATTGCCGAGGGAGGCCTTGATCGAGACCTCGAACAGGGTTCCGGCGCTGAACAGCGGCTCCTCGGCGCCGGCGAGGGCTTCGCGAGCGGCCTCGGAGAGCCGGGGGTCGTCGCCGAGCCACCAAAGCACCGCGTGCGTGTCGGCGAGCAGCCTCAGTCGTCGATCCCGAGCGCCCGTGCGACGTCGTCCGGCCAGGTGTCGAAGTCCTCACCCATCCGGACCCGACCGGCCAGCGCGCCCGGCTTGCGCCGTGCGACGCCCTGCTTGGGCAGGGGGACCAGCTGGGCCACCGGCTGCTTGCCCCGGCGCAACTCGACCCGCTCCCCCTTTTCGGCGAGGACGATGAGCTTGGAGAGATTGGTCTTGGCCTCTCCGATCGTGAAGGTCCGAGTCACCAGGTCAGGGTAGCAACTGCTTGGCCAACTTGGTCAAGCTAGGTTCCGCAGGACCGTCTGCAGGATGCCGCCGTTGCGGAAGTACGTCACCTCGTTCGGAGTGTCGAGGCGGATCGTGGCCTCGAACTCGACCGGGGCGGCGTCCTCGCGCCGGGCCGTCACCGCGACGGTCTTCGCCTCGCCCTCGCGCAGGTCGCCGACGTCGAAGACCTCCTCGCCCGTGAGGCCGAGCGACTCGACGCTCTCACCCGCCGGGAACTGCAGCGGCAGCACGCCCATGCCGATCAGGTTGGAGCGGTGGATGCGCTCGAAGCTCTCGGCGAGCACGGCGCGGACGCCGAGCAGCTTCGTCCCCTTGGCGGCCCAGTCGCGCGAGGAGCCCGAGCCGTACTCCTTGCCAGCCAGCACGACCAGCGGCACGCCCTCGGCGGCGTAGTCCATCGCCGCCTCGTAGATCGCCACTTCGGCCTCGCCGCCGGGGAAGCGGCGGGTGAAGCCGCCGGCCCGCTCGACCAGCAGGTTGCGCAGGCGGATGTTGGCGAAGGTGCCGCGGATCATCACCTCGTGGTTGCCGCGCCGCGCCCCGTAGGAGTTGAAGTCGCGCGGCTCGACCCCCTGCTCGACCAGCCAGCGGCCGGCCGGGCTGTCGCGCTTGATCGCCCCCGCCGGCGAGATGTGGTCGGTGGTGATCGAGTCGCCGAGCAGGGCCAGCACCCGGGCGCCGCGGATCGGCTCGACGCCGGGCGCCTCGGCCGGCATCCCGTCGAAGAAGGAGGGCCGGCGCACGTAGGTGGAGTCGGGCCAGGTGTAGCGATCCCCCTCGGGGACCTCGACCGCGCGCCAGCTCTCGTCCCCCTCCAGCACCCTGCCGTAGTTTCGGGTGAACATCTCCGCGGCGATCGAGCGGCCGACCAGCTCCTTGACCTCGGCCGCGTCGGGCCAGACGTCGCGCAGGTAGACGGGCTCCCCGTCACTCCCCTCCCCCAGCGGCTCGCTGTTCAGGTCGACGTCCATCCGCCCGGCCAGCGCGTAGGCGACGACCAGCGGCGGGCTGGCCAGGTAGTTGGCCTTGACGTCCTGGTTGATCCGCCCCTCGAAGTTGCGGTTGCCGGAGAGCACCGCGCAGACCGCCAGGTCGCGCTCCTCGACCGCCGCCGAGATCTGCGGCGCCAGCGGCCCCGAGTTGCCGATGCAGGTGGTGCAGCCGTAGCCGACCAGGTTGAACTGCAGCGCGTCGAGGTGCTCGGTCAGGCCCGCCTTCTCCAGGTAATCGGTGACCACGGTCGAGCCCGGCGCCAGCGAGGTCTTCACCCAGGGCCTGCGGGCGAGGCCGCGCCGCACCGCGTTGCGGGCGAGCAGGCCGGCGCCGACCATGACGCTGGGGTTGGAGGTGTTGGTGCAGCTGGTGATCGCGGCGATGACGACGCGGCCGTGGTCGAGCTCGACCCTCGTGCCGTCCTCCAGCGTCACCTCGACGGCGTCGTCGCTGCGCCGCGGGGCGAGGGCGACGGCGCCCTCCCGCACGGCGGGGCGGGGCCGGCCGCGCTCGTCGCCGTGCTCCTCGGCCGACGGGTCGGAGGCGGGGAAGGACTCGGCGAGCGCCTCGTCGACCCCGTTGCCGAGCTGCGCGCCGGCCTCGGCGTCGAACTCCTCCATCGCCTCGAGGAAGGCCTCCTTGGCCTGGTCGAGCCGGATCCGGTCCTGCGGGCGCTTCGGCCCGGCGAGGCTGGGCACGACGTCGCCGAGGTCGAGCTCCAGCAGGTCGGAGAAGGCCGGGTCGGGCGTCTCCGGGGTGGCGAACAGACCCTGCTCGCGCGCGTAGGCGTCGACCAGCTCGAGCGTCTCGGTCGGCCGCCCGGTCAGCTCCAGGTAGCGCAGCGTCTCGGCGTCGACGGGGAAGATCGCGCAGGTCGAGCCGAACTCCGGCGACATGTTGCCGATCGTCGCCCGGTCGGCCAGGCCCAGCGTCGCCAGCCCCGGCCCGAAGAACTCGACGAACTTGGCGACGACGCCGCGCTCGCGCAGCATCTCGGTGACGGTGAGGACGAGGTCGGTCGCCGTCGCCCCCTCGGGCAGCTCGCCGCCGAGCTTGAAGCCGACCACCTGGGGCAGCAGCATCGAGATCGGCTGGCCGAGCATCGCCGCCTCCGCCTCGATCCCGCCCACGCCCCAGCCGAGCACGCCGAGCCCGTTGACCATCGTCGTGTGCGAGTCGGTGCCGACCAGGGTGTCGGGGTAGGCCTGCAGGACGCCGTCGCGCTCGCGGCTGTAGACGACCTGGGCGATGTGCTCGAGGTTGACCTGGTGGCAGATCCCGGTCGCCGGCGGCACGACGCTGAAGTTGTCGAAGGCCTCCCGGCCCCACTTGAGGAAGGAGTAGCGCTCGCGGTTGCGCTCGAACTCGCGCTCGGCGTTGAGGGCGAAGGCGCGCTCGTTGCCGAAGGCGTCGACCTGGACCGAGTGGTCGATCACCAGGTCGACGTCGACCAGCGGGTCGATCGCCTCGGGGTCCCCCCCGATCTCCGCCATCGCGTCGCGCATCGCCGCCAGGTCGACGACGGCGGGCACGCCGGTGAAGTCCTGCATGAGCACGCGGGCGGGCTGGAAGGGGATCTCGACGCTGGGCTCGGCGGCGGCGTCCCAGCCGGCGATCGCCTCGACCGCCTCGGGCGTGACGCCGACCCCGTCCTCGAGCCGCAGCACGTTCTCCAGCAGCACCTTGATCGAGTAGGGCAGGCGGGCGACGTCGAAGCGCCCGGCGAGCGCGTCCAGCCTGTGGATCTCGTAGCCGCGACCCCCCACCTCGAGGGTCGCGCGGGCGCCGAAGGAGTCGCTGCCGCTCACCCTCCCCATCCTAGGGAGCCGCGCGCTTCCGGCGACTGTCGACTTTGCCCACGTATGCGGTGGTCAACTCGACAGGCTGCGGGCTTTGCCCCGGTCGGGCGGGGGCCAGCGCGGCGTTTGCCCCGCTACCGCTTGTCGAGCTGGCCGTCGACGACGGCCTTGGCGGCCTTCTGGCCGGCCTCGCCGCTGGCGACCTTGACGGAGACGCCAGGAGTCGAGAGGGCGAAGTGGGCGAGGACGCGCTGCTGGATGGGGGCGACGGCGATCTCGACCTTGTTGCGCTCGATCGCCTTGACGACCGCGGCGGCGACCTGGCGCGGCGAGCTGGTGCCCATGCCGGGGATCGGGTCGGCGCCCGAGTCGGCGTACATGCCCGCTTCGCGGATCGTCCCCGGGGAGACGAGGGAGACGCCGACGCCGAGGCGATCGAGGTCGGCGCGGAGGCCGAGGGCGAAGCCGCGCAGGCCGAACTTGGTCGCGTTGTAGACGGAGGAGAGCGGCGTCGCCGACTTGCCCGAGAGCGAGGAGACGAAGACCATGTGGCCGCGGCCACGCTCGAGCATCTGCTCCTCCAGGGCCCGGGCCAGCTGCATCGGCGCCTCGAGGTTGACCCGCAGCGTGCCGGCCAGCTTCTCGGCGTCGAACTGGGCTAGCCGGCCGGAGCCCGGCAGCCCCGCGTTGGCGACGAGGACGTCGACCTGCCCCGCCCCGGCGGCCAGCTTCTCCGCCGCGCCGGGCTCGGAGAGGTCGGATGGGAAAATCTCGTGTCCCTCGCCCGGCAGCTCCGCCGCCAGCGCCGCCAGCGCCTCGGCCTTGCGGCCGCTGAGCAGCAGCCTGGCGCCGCGCGCGGCCAGCGCCTGGGCGATCGCGCGGCCGAGGCCGCCCGTGGCCCCGGTCAGCAGCGCCCTCTGGTCGGCAAGTTCCATCCCAGCGCGCAAGCTAGCACCGATCGCGTCGAATGGTTCTCAGACAGGCGATTCCCGGAGGTTCCGGGGGTGACGGAGAAAATGTTTGCGTTCTGTGAGCAGGCGACCGGCGGATCGTGTACAGTGCCGCCGTTCCGAATAACCGAAACGCCGAATCCCGCACGCTGGAGGCGCCGCGGGAGCGGGGGAACCACGTTTTCGGGGCTAACTCGCCCGACCTGGGTGGGGGCGCAGGCTCCTTTCGCGCCAGCCCGACAGCTAACCCCGTAGGCCGACGAAGGAGATCGGTTTGCGAAACAACAGGCAGAGGTTCAAGCTAGGCATAGCCATGACGGGCGTGCTGGCCGCTCTGGCGCTGACGCCGGGGGGCGCATCGGCCGGCTGTGGCGGCGGCGGCCTGTCCTCGGCGGAGGTCGACGTCTGCACCCCGACCGAGAAGGCGCGCCTGCTCCCCAACGGGATGCTGGTGCCGCCCAAGTCGGCGCCGGGCCGCATCAAGGCCGTGATCCGCGCCGCCAACAGGATCCGCAGCAAGCCCTACGTCTTCGGCGGCGGTCACCGTCGCTGGTGGGACCGCGGCTACGACTGCTCGGGCGCGGTCAGCTTCGCGCTGCGCGGCGGCAAGTTCCTCAAGAGCCCGCTGCCCTCGGGCCCGATGGCCCGCTGGGGCATGGCCGGCGAGGGCCGCTGGGTCACCGTCTACAGCAACCCCGGCCACGCCTACGCGGTGATCGCCGGCATCCGCTGGGACACCTCCGGCAACGGCGACGGCCGCACCGGCCCCAGCTGGCACGAGGACCTGCGCACCCCGAAGGGCTTCGTGGCGCGCCACCCGGCCGGGTTCTGACCGGAGCGAGGTCAGGCGCGAGCGAGGCGCTCGGCCTCTTCGATGCCCAGGTAGGGCGCCAGGATCAGCTCGACAAGGTCGGGGAGGAGATGCTCGAGGTCGGCGGTGCGGCCGGCGCCGATCTCGCGCACGATCAGCGAGACGATGCCGCCGACCAGGGTTTCCTCGGTCGCCTCGGGCAGGGGGCGCTCGCCGGCGTGCTCGGGGCGGCCCGCCTTGAGGATCTCGACCAGGTCCTGCATCGAGGCGCGGTGGCGGGCGGCGATCTCCCCCCCGGCCGCGACCGGCTCGATCATGCAGAGGCGGGCCAGCTCCGGCTCGGCGGCGAGGAAGCTGAGCATCGTCGCCAGCGCCGCGCGCACCTGCTGCGGCCAGTCGCCGAAGGACTCGGCGGCGGCGCGCATCGAGGCGCGGATGTGGTCGGCGACCATCTCGTAGGCGGCCAGGAAGCACGCTTCCTTGTCGGCGAAGTGCTCGTAGAAGGTGCGGCGGGAAACCGAGGCCGCCTTGGTGATGTGGGCGACGGTGGTGGCGTTGTAGCCGCGCTCGGCGACGGTGTCGACCAGCGCCGTGATGATCCGCTCGCGCTGGTTCTGCAGGACGAACTCGCGCGGCAGCCCGTGACGGCCGGCCGGCAGCCGCATGGACGTGTTCGCCTCCTCCGCCACGGTCCCGACCATACCCCAGCGAACAGCCCTGGGCCCCGACCGGCTCAGCGCAGCGGCTGGACGAGCAGCTCCTCCTCGGCGGCGCGCGAGCCGAGGTAGGGCATCACGGCCATGTAGACCAGCTCGGCGAGGAAGTCCTCGCCGCGCTCGACGTCGCCGCGCTCGACCTTCTCGACCAGCAGGCCGTAGATCGAGCCGGCGACGATTTCGGCGGTGCAGCGGGAGACGCGGCCGGGCTCCTCGAGCTCCCCGCGGCCGCCGTCGACGAGGTCGGCGATGCCCCGCAGCATGCGGTCGCGGCGGGCCTGGGCGGCGCCGCCGGCGCCGTTGACCTCGACCAGCACGAAGCGCGCCCGCAGCGGGTCCTCGGCGAGGAAGCGCGTCGCCGCGAAGCCGGCCGCCCAGATCCGGTCGTGCCAGGAGGAGGCGCCGGCGAGGGCGAGGGCGACGCGCTCGCCGAGCTCCGCGGTGAGCTCGTCGTGCAGGCTGAGGAAGCAGTCCTCCTTGCCGGCGAAGCAGCGCTCGAAGTGGGAGCGGCCGGCGCGGGCGCGCTCGCAGACAGCCTCGACGCTGGTCGCCGCGTAGCCGTGGCCGCCGACCAGCTCCACCATCGCGGCGGCGATCCGCTCGCGGGCCGGGTCGGCTGGGCCCGAGCCGCCGACGGAGCCTGTGATGCCCGCGCTCACATCGGCCCGGCCGCTCTCCCCGCGCTCGCGGTCCTCAAGCCGCGGCCCGCGCCTGGGCCGCGTCGGCGACGCGGCTCGCCTCGACCTCGCCGAGGTAGGGCGTCAGCGTCACCTGCAGCATCTCGGGCAGCAGCGCCTTGAGGTCGTCGGCTTCGCCGGCCAGCAGCCGTTGGTGGATGAGCCAGGCGAGGCCGCCGACGATCGCCACCTCGAGCCCGTCCGGGAGCCGCGCCGAACGCGGGTTGAACTCGCGCCCCTCGCGCAGCCTCGGCGCCACGCTCTCCAGCATCGCCTGGTAGCGGGCCAGGGCGGCGCCCCCCGCGGCCTGGGCCTCGACGATGCAGAGCTTCGCCCGCGCCGGCTCCCGCGTCACCATCTCCAGGAGGACCTCGATCCCCGCCGTCACCCGGTCGGCCCAGGGCTGGCTGGGGTCGATCAGCTCCACGAAGACCTCGGCGGCGCTCGCCACCGTCTCGTCGAAGGCGGCCAGGAAGCACTCCTCCTTGCTGGAGAACTGCTCGTAGAAGGTGGTCAGGGCGACACGGGCGGTCTTGGCGATCAGCTCGATCGTCGTCTTCTGGTAGCCGCGCTCGGCGACCAGCTCGGCGGTGGCGAGCAGCATCCGCTCGCGCTGGTTCTGGGTGACGAAGTCGCGGGGGACGAGGTGGCGCCCCGGCGGGAGCTTGGCGAGTCGCTCCGAAAGCGAGCGGGAGTCGGCCATACCGGCAAGATACCAGAACATTTATCTCATGTCTACTCCCCTTTTGTCCAAAAAAGCGCACGTTCTGGTCAACAATGTTTTTGAAAGGTGGTATATCTAGACAAAAGGATTCTGTTTTCGGATAGGCGACCCATGGCGGACGAAACCAACCCCGGCCCCGACGGCGGCGAGGAGATGGCCCCGGTCGTCCCCTTCCCGGGCGCCCACACGCGGGGGGCGCGCGAGCGGCTGCTGGAGGCGATGCTGCTGACCAGCGGCGAGCTGGGCTACGAGAGCGTCGCCGTCAAGCACGTGATCGCGCGCGCCAAGGCGAGCCGCGCCACCTTCTACAAGTACTTCGAGGATCGCGAGAGCTGCTTCGCGGAGGCCCACCGCGACGCGGGCGAGTGGCTCTACCGGCGGCTGATCGGCGCCGGGAAGCGCCAGCCGAGCTGGCGCGAGGGGCTGCGCGCGGGGATGGCCGAGCTGCTCGAGTTCTGCGCCAACCAGCCGGCGATCGCCAAGGCGCTGATGGTCGAGGTGCACGCCGCGGGCCCGCGGGCGCTGGCCCAGCGGGCCGATCTGATGGAGCGCCTCTCCCGCGCCCTCGACGGCGCGCGCCGCGAGATTCCCTCTCGCCAAGCTCCACCTCCTGTGACGTCCGACTTCATGGTAGGGGCAATCGACACCCTCGTGTGCGCGAAGTTGATGGACGGCGACGCGGCGCGGGCGCCGGAGATGCTGCCCGGCCTGCTCCACTTCGTCGTCATGCAGTACTTCGGCGAGAGGGCGGCCTGGGAGGAGATGTCCTCGGCCTCGCTCGCCACCTGGCGCCTGCGCCGCCGCGCCGCCGGCGAAGGCCCGCCCGGCGAACGCTGACGCGCCGCGCGCCGCGCCCGCCCTACAGCGGGATGTTGCCGTGCTTGCGCTTGGGGCGCTCGACGCGCTTGGACTGGAGCATGCGCAGCGCCTTGATCAGCTTCGGCCTGGTCTGGCGCGGCTCGATCACGTCGTCGATGTAGCCGCGCTCGGCCGCTGAGTAGGGGTTGGCGAAGTGGGCCTTGTAGTCGTCGATCAGCTTCTGGCGCCGCTCGTCGGGGGTCGGCGAGGTGGCGAGGTCCTTGCGGTAGATGATGTTGACCGCGCCCTCGGGGCCCATCACCGCCACCTCGGCGGTCGGCCAGGCGACGTTGTAGTCGGCCAGCATGTGCTTCGAGCTCATCACGTCGTAGGCGCCGCCGTAAGCCTTGCGGGTGACGACGGTGAGCTTGGGCACGGTCGCCTCGGTGAAGGCGTAGAGCAGCTTCGCGCCGTGGCGGATGATCCCGTTCCACTCCTGGTCGGTGCCGGGCAGGAAGCCGGGCACGTCGGTGAAGGTGAGCAGCGGCACGTTGTAGCAGTCGCAGGTGCGCACGAAGCGGGCCGCCTTCTCGGAGGCCTCGATGTCGAGCACGCCGGCGAGGTGGGCGGGTTGGTTGCCGACGATGCCGACAGGGAAGCCGTCGAGGCGGGCGAAGCCGCAGACGATGTTCTTGGCGAAGTGCTCGTGCACCTCGAAGAACTCCTCCTCGTCGACGATGCGGGCGATCACCTCGCGCATGTCGTAGGGCTTGGAGGGGTCGTCGGGGACGAGCGTGTCGAGCTCGGCGTCTTCGCGCTCGGGGTCGTCGTCGGGCTCGAAGCGCGGCGGCGCCTCGAGGTTGTTGGAGGGCAGGAAGCCGAGCAGGTAGCGCACGTCCTCGAGGCAGCTCTCCTCGTCCTCGGCGGCGAAGTGGGCGACGCCCGACTTCGAGTTGTGGCTCATCGCCCCGCCCAGCTCCTCGAACTCGACCTCCTCGCCGGTCACCGTCTTGATCACTTCCGGGCCGGTGATGAACATGTGCGAGGTTTCTTTGACCATGAAGATGAAGTCGGTCATCGCCGGCGAGTAGACGGCGCCGCCCGCGCAGGGGCCCATGACCAGGCTGATCTGCGGGATCACGCCCGAGCACTGCACGTTGCGGACGAAGACGTCGCCGTAGGCGCCGAGCGAGACGACGCCCTCCTGGATGCGGGCGCCGCCGGAGTCGTTGATGCCGACCACCGGCGCCCCGACCTGGGCGGCGAGGTCCATCACCTTGCACATCTTCTCCGCCA
>Ga0299914_10002866_pt1 | contig 12015 bp, 16 predicted proteins | sample RVTome_10_FD_201361 | JGI IMG/M metagenome (GOLD analysis project Ga0299914, IMG submission 201361) | Soil microbial communities from uranium-contaminated site in the Upper Colorado River Basin, Wyoming, United States - RVT153D57 (version 2) ... | reverse complement strand
TCCTCGCGGCTCTCAACGACGCCATCCTGCGCCAGCGCCCCGGCAACACCCAGTTCCTCACCGCCTGCGCCGCCGCGGTCGAGCGCCGGGGGACGCGGCTGCACCTGGAGGTCGCCTGCGCCGGCCACCCGCCGCCGCTCGTCCTGCGCGCCGGGGGGGGTCACGAGTGGGTCGCGGCCCGCGGCGGCGTCGTGGGCGTCTTCCCCGAGATCCGCCTCGAGACCACGGAGCTCATCCTCGCGCCCGGCGACCGCATCGTCGCCTACACCGACGGGGTCACCGAGGCGCGCTCCGGCGACGTGATGCTCGGGACGGAGGGCCTGGCCCGGATCGCCGCGGCGCCCACGACCGGACCCGAGGAGCTGGCGTCCCGCGTCGCCGAGGGCGCGATCGCCTTCCAGGGCGGGCTGCTGCAGGACGACGTGGCGGTGCTCGTGCTCGAGGCGCTGACCGTCGAGGCCCCCGCGGCGGTCGGCGTCGCGCACGGCTGACGCCGGACGGCGCCCGCCGGCGGCTGACCTCGAGTCGACTTCGGCCCCGACGGTCGGCCGCAGTCCCCGACCCGAGCCGAGGAGCGGAGGATGACCGTCCTCGTGACCGGAGCCACCGGGAAGGTCGGCCGCCACATCGTCGCCCGGCTCCAGGGGCGGGCGGGCGCGTGCGAGCGCTCACCCGAGACCCGGCGCGGGCGCGCATGCCCGCCGGCGCGGGGGCGGAGTGGGGCCCGGGCCCACGGGGTACCCCGGGACCGTGGAGCAATCCGTCGCCCACCCCCCGTCCGGCGCGACCCTGGACGACCTCGCCCGGGCGGCCGCGAGGTGCACGGCGTGCGACCTCTACAAGCGGGGCACCCAGACCGTGTTCGGAGAGGGCGTCGCGCGCGCATCGCTGATGCTCGTGGGCGAGCAGCCCGGCGACCGCGAGGACCTCGAGGGCCGCCCGTTCGTCGGGCCGGCCGGCGCCCTCCTCGAGCGCGCGCTGACCGAGGCCGGGGTCGAGCGCGACCGGGCGTACGTCACGAACGTCGTCAAGCACTTCAAGTGGACCGCCAAGGGGCGCCGACGGATCCACGACACGCCCAACGAGCGCGAGGTGCGCGCCTGCCGCCCGTGGCTGAGCGCCGAGGTCGAGGCCGTCCGGCCCGCGGTGCTCGTGTGCCTGGGCGCGACGGCGGCCAAGGCCCTCCTGGGCCGGGACTTCCGGCTCACGCGCCACCGCGGCGAGCTCTTCCCCTCCGAGCTGGGGCCGCTCCTGACCGCGACGCTGCACCCGTCCGCGGTGCTTCGCGGGCCCTCGGAGCGGCGCCGCGAGCTCTTCGGCGGCCTGGTGGAGGACCTGCGCCGCGCCGCCGAGGCCGCCTGAGCCTGGCTGGGCCCGGTCAGTCCCCCGGGCTCGGCTCGGCGAGGGTGTTGCCGCCGCGCACCTCGTCGGTGGCGGTCCGGGTCGGCCGGCGCGTCCGCCGTGCCGCCCTCGTCGGGCTCGCGCCCGCCGCGCTGGGCACGGCCCTCGGAGCGCTCCTCGGAGGGGTCCTCGCGGCGCTTGCGTGGCTCGTCCATGACCGCGGTGTTACCCGGGCGCGCGGCGTGCCGAACCGGTTTCGCTCGCGATGCCCGCGGGTAGGCATCCACGCGACGAGAAGGGGGGATGATGGCCGACGAGCCGCACACGCCGAGCACCCAGACGCACCCGCCCACCCAGCCCGACCCGGAGCCGCGCGAGGAGACGATCGCGCGCGCCGTCGAGGAGAGCGGGCAGGCGCAGGAGGTCACGGCGCACGAGGAGGGCCAGGACCCCACCACCCGGCGCGGCGCCAACCGCACCGTCGTGATGGCGGGGCTGGCCTGGGCCGCCGTCGGCGCCGTCGTCGGGGCGATCGCCGGCCTGGTCCTCAGCATCGCGCCCGGCCCGTTCGAGACCGACGACGTCGTCGACGCGATCGCGTACATGTTCGGCCTCGCCGCCGCGATGTTCATCGTGGTGGGCGTCCTGGCCACCCTCATCCTCCTCGCGCGCGAGGACGGGCGTGTCGAGCGCGAGGTCGAGGAGAAGACCGGCCGCGAGCCGGAGGGCCTGGCCGGCCCGAGCGACCCCGAGCACGACATCAAGGGGCGCTGAGACGCTCCCCGCGGCGCTGGTGGACATCGACGGCACGCTCGTCGACACCAACTACCACCATGCGCTCGCGTGGTACCGGGCCTTTCGCCGGCACGGGATCGTGCTGCCGCTCTGGGTCCTGCACCGGCACATGGGGATGGGGGGCGACCAGCTCGTCGAGGCCGTCGCTGGCGCCGACGCCGAGCGCCGCCTCGGCGACGACGTGCGCGGCGCGGAGACGGAGCTCTTCGGCGAGCTGATCGGCGAGGTGGAGCCGCTGCCCGGCGCCCGCGACCTGCTCCTCGCGCTCGCCGACGGCGGGCGGACCGTGGTCCTCGCGTCGTCCGCCAAGGCGCAGGAGGTCGACCACTACCTGGACCTGCTGGACGCCCGGGACCTGGTGGAGGGGTGGACCACCTCGGCCGACGTGGAGGCCACGAAGCCGGAGCCCGACCTGATCGTCGCCGCCCACGAGAAGGCCGGCGGCGGCGCGGCCGTCGTGATCGGCGACTCGACCTGGGACGTCCGCGCGGCCGCGCGCGCGGGGCTCGCGGCCGTCGGCGTCCTCACCGGGGGCGTCGGGGCCCAGGAGCTGCGCGAGGCGGGCGCGGCGGCGGTCTACGGCGACCTGCGGGACCTCATCGGCCGCCTCGGCGATCCGCCGCTGTCCTGAGGCCGCGGGCGGCAGCCCCCGGTCAGCTCTGCGGGGCGGGGATCGGCGACGCGCGCAGGGCCTTCGCGACGGCCACCAGGTTGCCCGCGGCCGCGCGCCCGGTGCTCGCCGACCAGTCGCGCCCCTCGTCGGCCTCCAGGTAGCTCGGTCCGGGCCCCGGACCCCTGTTCCAGTAGGTCCACGCCTGCCCCGGGACCGTGAAGCCGATGTCGAAGAGGCCCTGGGCGAGCTCGGCGATCACGTGGTGGGCGCCGTCCTCGTTGCCCGTGACGACCATGCCGGCCACCCGGTTGTAGGCGATCGGCCGCCCCTCCTCGTCGGTCTCGGAGAGCATGGCGTCCATCCGCTCGAGCACCCGCTTGGCGATGCTCGAGGGCTGGCCCAGCCAGGTCGGGGTGGCGATGACGAGGATGTCGCTGGAGACGATGCGCGCGCGGATGGCGGGCCACTCGTCCCCCTCGCCCTCGTCCGACGTGATGCCGGGCCGGATGTCGTGATCGACCGCGCGGACGCGGCCGGTGCGGGCGCCGTGGGACTCGAGCGCCTCGGCGACGACGTCCGCGAGGGCGTCGGTGTTCGACTCGGCCGGCGACGGCTTGAGCGTGCAGTTGATGATGAGCGCGGTCAGCGGGGCCATCGGGTCACCCGTTCACGACGCTGCCGCCGTTGGGATGCACGACCTGCCCGGTGATGTACGAGGCGTCCGCGGAGGCCAGGAAGACGTAGCTCGGCGCGATCTCTGCCGGCTGGCCGGGCCGGCCGAGGGGGACGTCGGCGCCGAACTCGGCGACCGAGTCCGCGTCGAAGCTCGCCGGGATGAGCGGGGTCCAGACCGGCCCCGGCGCGACGGCGTTGACGCGGATGCCGCGCCCGGCGAGGCCGGCCGAGAGCGCGCGCGTGAAGGCCACGATCGCCCCCTTGGTGGCCGAGTAGTCGATCAGCTTCGGGTTGCCCTTGTAGGCGGTCACCGAGGCGGTGTTGACGATCGCCGCCCCCTCGCCCAGGTGGGCGAGCGCCGCCCTCGTCATGAAGAACATCGAGAAGACGTTCGTGCGAAAGGTCCGCTCGAGCTGCTCGGCGCTGATCTCGGTGAGGTCGTCGACCGGGTGCTGCTCGGCGGCGTTGTTGACGAGGACGTCGAGGCGGCCGAGCTCGCGCACCGCCTGCTCGACCGCGGCGGCGCAGTGCCCCTCGTCGCCGATGTCGCCCGCGATCGTCACCGAGCGCCGGCCCTCCTCGGCCACCATGGCCTCGGTCTCCTCGGCGTCGGAGTGCTCGTCGAGGTAGAGGATCGCGACGTCGGCGCCCTCGCGGGCGAACGCGACCGCCACGGCGCGGCCGATCCCGCTGTCGCCTCCGGTCACGATCGCCACCCTGTCCTGGAGGCGCCCACCGGCGGACTCCGCCCTGGCCACCTCCGGGAGCGGCTCCATCTCCGACTCGATGCCGGGCTGGTCCTCCTGCTCCTGCGGCGGTTGAGGCGTGTCGAGCACGGCGGCTCCTGCGTGGGAGAACGTGACGAGGGACGGTGCGGCGCCGCCGCCGTCCCGCGTCGACCGTTCCTACCCCGTGGGCCCGTGGCCGAATCCACGCCCGCCAGGCGTCAGTCGCCGCCCCCGAAGCGCAGCACCAGCCGCTCGCCGTCCGCCTCCTCGAGCACCGAGACGTCGTCGGCGAGCCCGGTCACGACGTCGCCGACCTCGGGCAGCGCGCTCTGGTCCCGGACCTCGGCGGCCTCGCCGGGCGCGAACGGCCCGAACCGCAGCGTCAGCACGCCGTCGCCCGACACCGCCTCCATCGTGAGCCCCCCGTCCGTGGACCGCCGCCTGACCCCCTCGGCGATCGCGTCGGCCGCGAGCTTCGCGTCGTCGAGGCGGTCCACCCCGAGGCCCGCCTGGGCGCCGACCGCCCCCACGACCCGCGCGACGACGGGCGACAGCAGGAACTCCGCGGCCACCGTGAGCGCGACGGGCTGGGTCATCGGGCGGAGGGCCACGGGGCGCTCACGCCGTGATCCTACCTGGCGGGGCCCGGCCGTTTCCCCTCCGCGGAGCACGGGTAGGCGGTCGCCAGCGAGGCGGGGAGGTACGAGATGAGCCCTGAGGCACCGGCGGGGAACCCGGCAGGCGGGGGCACCGTCACGGTGCTCGCGACCGCCGTCACCCTGATGGTGGGGGTGGAGCGCTCCGGCGGCGGCGGCGGCGGCGAGGTGCACCTGCACGCCGGCGGCCAGGCCTTCTGGGTCGCGCGCATGGCGGCCCGGCTGGGGGCGCGCGTGACGCTCGTCGGCCCCTTCGGCGGCGAGAGCGGGATCGCGCTGCGCGCCCTCATCGAGGCCGAGTCGGTCGGGGTGCGCGCGATCGAGACGTGCCGGCCGAACGCGGTCTGGGTCTCCGACGACGCCGAGGGCGAGAGCGCGACCGTCTCAGAGATCGCCCCGCCGACGCTCACCCGGCACGAGTCCGACGGGCTCGCCAACGCCGCGCTCGGGTCCGGCCTCGAGTCGGACGTCACCGTCCTCACCGGCGGGCCGCCGGGGGTGCTCGGGGCCGACCGCTACCGCAGCCTGGCCCACGACCTGCACGCGGTGGGCGGGCGCGTCATGGCCGACCTGTCGGGCGATCAGCTCCAGGAGGCGCTGGCGGGCGGCCTCCACCTGGTCAAGGTCGCCAACGACGAGCTGGTGGAGGCCGGGATCGCGGACGACGAGCGGCCCGAGGCGCTCCTGGAGGGCGCGCGGCGCATGCGCGCCCGCGGCGCGGGGGCGGTCATGGTGTCGCGCGCGGAGGAGCCGCTGCTCGCCATCCTCGGCGAGCAGGTGGTGGAGGTGGGCACGCCGGCGTTCCGGCCGGTCAACCACCGCGGCGCCGGGGACTCCATGACCGGCGCCGCCGCGGCCGCACTCGCCGCCGGGGACGACCTCGAGCAGGCGGTGCGCCTCGCGGTGGCCGCCGGCGCGCTCAACGTCACCCGGCGCGGCCTGGGCAGCGGCGACGCGCGCGCGGTGCGCCGGCTCGCCGAGCGGGTCGAGCTGCGGCAGGTCGACGCGGCCTGACCCGCTGCCCGTCGAGCCCCGGCGGCCGCCGAGAGCCGCCGCGGGCGAGCCGGGTGGATCGGGGCCTCAGCCGCCGGCACGGTCCTCCAGGCCGCGGCGAAGCAGCGCCAGCGCCGCGATCTCCTCGGCGCTGTGGCCGGCGCTCAGCCCCCGGTCGACCTTCTCCATCAGCGACGAGATCGTCACGCCGTCAAGGAAGTGGTCGATCACGCGCGGGTCGATGTAGCTGGCCCGGCAGACCGCCGGCGTGTTGCCGAGCAGCTCCGCGGCCAGCCGGCAGACCCGGGCCACGGCCCGCTGGCGCGCGCGGGCGCCCTCGATCGGGCCGACCTCGTCGAGCGCCACGGCCGCCGCGACCGTCCCCGCCCAGGTGCGGAAGTCCTTGGCCGAGAAGTCCTCGCCCATCTGCTCCTTGATTAGTCGTTCACGTCCTCGGAGCGGACGTCCGTGACCTCTCCGTCGGCGTCGAGGTAGGCGAACACCTCGTAGCCCGGCAGGGCGTCCATCTCGGCGACCGCGCGCGCCAGGCGCGCGTCGGTGACCTCGGCGTGGTGGTTGGCGCTGCCCTTCCCGACGAAGTCGAGGATCAGCGTGTCGCCGTCCACGCGCAGGCGCCTGGAGCGCAGCGTGGCCAGCCCGTAGGTGCGGTTGGCCTCGGCGTACCGCTCGCCGCCGAGGCGCACGTTGGTGCGGTCGATGAGCTCGACGGCCGCCGCCAGTGCCTTCTCGCGCCCGAGCCGGCGGCGGCGCAGGTGGCGCGCGGTGGCGCGGCGCAGCTCCGGCAGCCCCTCGGCGAAGCGCAGGATGCGCTCGTACTTCTCGCGCTGGCGCTCCTCGTGCCAGGCCGGGTGGTAGAGGTATTGCTTACGCCCGGCGTCGTCCACGCCGGTCGCCTGGAGGTGCCCGCGAGACGAGCGGCAGCTCCAGACGTCCGTCCAGGCGGGCGGGATGGGCAGCGCGCGGAAGCGCTCGATGCGCCGCGCGTCCCGTACCGTCCTGCCGCGGTCGTCGAGGTAGGACCACCCGCGGCCGCGGCGCCGCCGCGTGTACCCGGGCTCGGCGTCCGAGCTGTGGCGCAGGGCGGGCGTGGGCGGCCCCCGGCCCGCCGCGGCCGTCTGGCCTCAGCCGGCGGCCGCGCCCTCCGGCTCCAGCGCGAACGTCATCCAGACGTCCGTCCCCCGGCCGGCCTCCGAGGAGATGCTCAGGTCCGACGCCAGGGTCGCCATCATCCGCAGCCCGAGCCCGAGGCCGGGGCTGCGCCGGTCGGCGCGCGGGGACATGCCCTGGCCCTCGTCGCGCACCAGCACGACCAGGCGGTCCTGCTCGGCCCAGGCGTCGACGAGCAGCTGGCCCGGCTCGTCGCCGCGGTAGGCATGGACGACGACGTTCGTGCACGCCTCGGTGACGGCCACCTTCACGTCGTCGAGCTGCTCCTTGCGCATGCCGACGGCGCTCGCGACCCCGGAGAGCAGCTGGCGGACGACCGCCAGGTTCGGCGGCGCCGCGGGCAGCGCGATCCGCACCGGAGCGTTCCCGGGCTCGCCCGCCTCCACGGCACCGGCGTATGGGCCGCTGCTCAGTCCTCTCCTCCCTCCGCGATGCGTCGCAGCGTCTCGAGCGAGCGCGCGATCAGCCGCGACACGTGCATCTGCGAGATCCCGACACGTTCAGCGATCTCCGACTGAAGGAGCCCCTTCTCGAAACGCAGGTGCAGGATGACACGTTCGCGCGGCGCGAGCGCGCGCAGGCCCTCCGCGACGAGCGAGCGGTCCTCCGCGAGGCCGTATCCGGCCTCGTCGCAGGCCACGTCCGGAGCGGAGTCCTCGTCACCCGGGCGCAGCGGCTGGGAGAGCGAGCGCGGGCGGTACGCGCTGTGCGCCTCCAGCGCGTCGAGCACCCGCTCGGTGGTGACCTCGCACGCCTCCGCGATCTCCCCGACGGTCGGCGTCCGGCCGAGCGACGCCGACAGGCGCGCGACCGCCGCGTTGACGGTCGCGTAGTCGTCCTTGAGCCCGCGCGGGACCTTCATCGTCCAGGTGCGGTCCCGGAAGTGGCGGCGGATCTCGCCGAGCACCGTGGGCGCGGCGAACGAGCGGAAGTCGGTGCCCTTGGCCGGGTCGAAGCGGTCGACCGCCTTGATCAGGCCGAGCGTCCCCACCTGGATCAGGTCGTCGAGCGGCTCGCCCCGGTCCGCGTAGCGGCGCGCGAGGGCCCGCACCAGCGGCAGGTGCTCGAGGATGAGCGCCTCGCGGTCCGGGGCGGCGGCCGAGGCCCGGTCCGGAGGCGACGCGTCGCTGGCGGTCACTGCCATCATCCGCGACCTACCCCCCGGCGCCCGAAACGAAAAAGGCGCGCTCGCGACCGTTCCACGGGAACCTGCGGCGGCGACGGCGCGCCCGGCGGCGCGGATGTGTGGGCCGGGCGCGCAGGGGGAACGCGACGGATGGAACGAGGAGGCGACGATGAGCGAGGACGACGACAGGCGCGTCGCGGCGCGCACCCGCCAGCCGGTGCGGGGCGCCGGCGCCAGGTCGGCGGAGTTCCCGGACCTGGCCGTGCCCGACGATCAGGCCGTCGGCCGGGACATCTCCCGGGACCCGGCCCCGTCCGAGGCGACGCGGCCGGCCGCGGGGGCGCTGCCCGCCGACGCCTACCGCACCGGCGGGCCCACCGGGACCCGCCCCGCGCCGCCGGGCACCGGGGCGCCGCTGATCGCCGGGTCCCCCCTGCCCGACGCGGGCGAGCCCCCTCGCGGCGACCCCGGCGACCGCCGCGGCGGAGCCGGGCGGGGCGAGGACGCCGCCGGGGGCGCCGCCGGCGAGGACGAGGCGACCCGATGAGCGACGCGACCCTCAGCGCCGAGTCGGTGCGCGAGCTGGACCTTCTGCGCGAGCGGGGCTGCGAGGTCTTCGGCCCCGGCCCGATGACCAGGGGCGAGACGACGCCGACGGCGGAGGCGGGCGAGCCGCTCGCCGGCATGCACGTCCAGGTGCGCTGCGGCCACCGGTTCGTGGAGGGCCTCGGGGGCACCGCCGAGGAGGCCGTGCGCGACGCGCTCAGCAAGCTGGGCGGCTACGACCCCACCGGGAGCGTGCGGGGCTGACCGCCCGCCGTGCCGGAGCGCGCGGCCCGTTTACCGGCTCGGTGCGGCGGGGACCATCTCTATGGCCCACCCGTCATGCGGGGCCGCCCTCGGATGAACCCCTCCCCCGGACACACCGGCACCGTCACCGCCCAGGGCGATCTGGGGTTCGATGTGACCCCGGCGCCGGCGGCGCCGGCGCTCGGGCGGCGTGCGCTCGAGCGGCTCGCCGGCGCGGTGGCGCCCGGCGAGCTCGCCGACCTGCAGCTGATCGCGAGCGAGCTGATCAGCAACAGCGTCCTGCACGCCGGCCTCGACGAGCACGAGCTGGTCAGCATGCGCGTCGCCGTCTCCGGATCGGCGGTGCGGATCGAGGTCGAGGACCGCGGGCGCGGCTTCACGCCGCGCCCCGTCCCTGAGCACGGGGCGGATCTCAGCGGCCACGGCCTCGAGCTCGTGGACCGCGTGGCGTCGCGCTGGGGCATCGTCCGGACCCGCACGACCCTCGTCTGGGCCGAGATCGACCACGAGCGGGCCGCCTGAGCATCAGGCCCGCTGGGCCGCCGCGCGCTTGGCGAGCTTGGCCCGCGCGGTCGCGGCCAGCTCGGCCTTTCGCAGGCGCACGGCGCCGGGGGTGACCTCGACGCACTCGTCGTCGCGCACGAACTCGAGCGCCTGGTCGAGCGACAGGCGCCGCGGAGGCACCAGCCGCACGAGCTCGTCGCTCGTGGACGAGCGCATGTTGGTGAGCTTCTTCTCCTTGGTCGGGTTGACGTCGAGGTCGTCCCCCCGGCCGTTCTCGCCCACGATCACGCCCTCGTAGACCGCCTCGCCCGGCTCCACGAAGAGGGTGCCGCGCTCCTGGAGGCCGAAGAGCGCGAAGCTCGTCGTGACGCCGGAGCGGTCGGCCACCAGGCTGCCCCGCGGGCGGGCGCGGATCTCGCCGACCCAGGGCTCCCAACGGTCGAAGACGTGGTGCAGCAGGCCGGTGCCGCGGGTCTCCGTGAGGAACTCGGTGCGAAAGCCGACCAGCCCGCGCGCCGGCACGAGGTACTCCATCCGCGCCCATCCGGTGCCGTGGTTGACGATCTGCTCGAGGCGGCCGCGCCGCAGCGCCAGGAGCTGGGTGACGACCCCGAGGAACTCCTCCGGCACGTCGATCGACGCGCGCTCGAGCGGCTCGCAGAGGACGCCGTCGATCTCGCGGGTGAGCACCGACGGCTTGCCCACCGTCAGCTCGAAGCCCTCCCGGCGCATCGTCTCGACCAGCACGGCGAGCTGCAGCTCGCCCCGCCCCTGCACCTCCCACGCGTCCGGGCGCTCGGTCGCCAGCACCCGCAGCGACACGTTGCCCACCAGCTCCTGCTCGAGGCGGTCGAGCACCTGGCGGGCGGTCAGCCGGCTCCCGTCGCGGCCCGCGAGCGGCGAGGTGTTGATGCCGATCGTGAGCGACAGGCTCGGCTCGTCCACGGCGATCACCGGCAGGGGCCGGGGGTCGTCCGGGTCGGCCAGCGTCTCGCCGATCGTCACCTCGGCCAGGCCGGCGACCGCGACGATCTCACCGGGTCCGGCCGACTCCGCCGGCACCCGCTCGAGCGCCTCCGTGACGTACAGCTCGCTGACCCGCGCGGGCTGCACGGAGCCGTCGGCACGGCACCAGCCCACCGCCTGGCCGGCGGCGATGGCGCCCTCGTGGACGCGGCAGATCGCGAGCCGGCCGACGTAGCTCGACGCGGCGAGGTTGGTGACGAGGGCCTGCAGCGGCGCGCCCTCGGTGAACCGCGGCGCGGGGATGTGGGCGCGCAGGGCCTCGAACAGCGGCTCGAGATCGACCCCCGGCCGGTCCGGCGCCGGCGACGCCTGCCCGGCCCGGGCGTTGCAGTAGACGATCGGGAACTCGATCTGCTCCTCGTCGGCGTCGAGGTCGAGGAACAGCTCGTAGACCTCGTCCACCACCTCGGCGACGCGCGCGTCGGGGCGGTCGACCTTGTTGATCACGAGCACCACCGGAAGCCGTGCGGCAAGGGCCTTCCGGAGCACGAAGCGCGTCTGCGGCAGCGGGCCCTCGGAGGCGTCGACCAGCAGCAGCACGCCGTCCACCATGTGCAGGCCGCGCTCCACCTCGCCGCCGAAGTCGGCGTGGCCGGGGGTGTCGACGATGTTGATCTTCATCCCGCCGTGGCGGACGGCGGTGTTCTTGGCCAGGATCGTGATGCCCTTCTCACGCTCCAGGTCCGTTGAGTCCATCACGCGCTCGGCGACGTCCTGGTTGGCGCGAAAGGCGCCCGACTGCCACAGCATGGCGTCGACCAGGGTCGTCTTCCCGTGGTCGACGTGCGCGACGATCGCGACGTTGCGGATGTCCTCGCGGGCGGCCATCCGCGGGATGGTAGCCGCCCCGCTACCCGGCCCGGCGGCGCTCCTCCTCGACCAGCGCCAGCCGGCCCGACGCCTCGTCCACCGCCCCGGTGGCGATGAGCAGGCCGAGCGCGACCTGCACCTCGCGCGCCGGCAGCGCCGCCGGGCTGGTCCCGAGCCGCTCCGCCAGCGCGGGGACGAGCGCCCTCGCCAGCAGGCCGCCCGGGGCCGCGGCCAGGCAGGCGCGTATCGCGTCCTCGAGCGCCTCCGGCGCCGGGGCGCCCGGCTCCCCCACCGCCCGCAGCCGCCGCCCCGCCCCGCCCGTCGCACCATCCATCGCTCGCGCCTCCGTGGCTCGTCTGGGCGAACCCCCGCCCGGTGTACGAACACATGTTCGCGCCCGCGGCGGCGACTCCTTCCGCCCCTCGCCCTCCGGGGCGGGACACTAGCCTGTCGCGCGTGCCCATCGATCCGGACCTCGTCGGCGGGCTGCACCTGGAGCGGATGCGCCGCGCCGGCGCGGCCGGCGACCCCACGCGGGCCGGCGTCGCGTTCCAGACCTCAACGATCGCCGCGCTGCTCGACGGGGCGTACGACGGCGACATGACCCTCGGCGAGGTGCTCCGCCACGGCGACCTCGGCCTGGGGACCGTCCAGGCGCTCGACGGCGAGCTCATCGTGCTCGACGGCGAGCCCTGGCGGGCGGGCGCGGACGGCCGCGTCACGCGCCTCGGGCCCGAGGTGCGCACGCCG
>Ga0299914_10002865_pt1 | contig 12015 bp, 18 predicted proteins | sample RVTome_10_FD_201361 | JGI IMG/M metagenome (GOLD analysis project Ga0299914, IMG submission 201361) | Soil microbial communities from uranium-contaminated site in the Upper Colorado River Basin, Wyoming, United States - RVT153D57 (version 2) ... | reverse complement strand
GGAGACGAGAGAACCCGGCGTGTGCGGGGCTTTCTCGATGGGCCCGCCTGGATTCGAACCAGGGACCGACGGATTATGAGTCCGCTGCTCTGACCGCTGAGCTACGGGCCCGCGCTTACGATGATGCTGCTATTGCCGCCTTCTCGGTGTCCTCCTCGGCAACGTTTCGGGTGGTGGCCAACGGAATGGCCAACATCGTGTCGAGCTCGGCCGGGGCCTGCAACTCGTTCGGGATCAAGGCTACGTAGGCGCGGAGAGTCATAGACGGGTCGGCGTGGCCCAGCCAGGATGCCACCTGGCGGACGCTCATCCCCGCTCCGCTGTCCGCCTTCGGCCGGAAGAGGAATGAGGCGCACGTGCGGCGGAAGACGTGGTAGCCGGTCGCCCACTCGAGCCCGGTCGCCTCGCAGGCCGGGACGAGCACACGACGGCGGTAGTTCGACGCGTGGAGCGGACCGCCGTTCGCCGAGGCGAAGACGAAGTCCGTGTCGCGGCTCCAGCGCGCGGCCTTCCGGTGCGCCCACAGATCCCGGCCGAGGCCGGCGGCGAGCGGGACGCTTCTCCGCTCGCTCGTCTTCGGCTCGTCCAGGGTGCCGCGGTACCAACGGCGCCGGACCTCGATCGCGTCAGCGGCGACGTCGCGCCACTGGAGGCCGCACGCCTCCGCGATCCGCAGCCCGGTCAAGGAGAGAAACCGGACGAGAAGACGGTGCTGCTCCGGGATCGCCCCGAGCAGCCGGCCGAGCTCCTCCGGGCTGAGCGCGCGCCGGTCGTCGCCGGGCTCCGCGCCGCCGTTCGGGGGACTGCCACGGCCGATCCGGAGCCCGGCGGCCGGGTTGCGCGGGATCAGGCCGTCCTCGAAAGCGTCTGCGAGCATCGCCTTGAGCGGGGCGAGAGCCAAGCGGACGGTGTTCCGCGACACGCGGCGGGCCTGCAAGTGCCGGACGTACCGCTTCAGGTCGGCTGGCGAGATGCCAGCGAGCCTCCGGTTGCCGAGGAACGCGATCGCCCCGCCTCCGGTGGCCTTCCCGTCGCGGTCGAGGCCGAGCGCACGCCGGTAGTCGTCCCGCGTCACGTCCCGGATCCCCCGGGACGTCCGGCCCTGGTAGGAGGCGATCCACGAGGCCGCGTGCTCGGCGAACGTCACACCCGGGGCGAGCTCGTCGGCGCGGTACTCGCCCCGCCGAATGTCGGCACGCACGGACGCCTTGAAATCTCGCGCGGCGGCGAGGGTCGGCAGGCTCTTGCTGCGCTGCCTTCCGTCCGGGTCGCGATAGTAGACCTGGTAGCGGTTTCCGCGCTTGAAGACCCCCGGCTCGGACGTTTTCTTACGCGGGTACGATCGGCGTTGCGACACAGGATCATCCTCCTTGTCGTCGGGCCCCGGCCGTGTCAGCGGCGCGGGGCCAACTGATTCGTGTTGGCCACCCTAAACCCCGCCCCGGATGTAGTCGTCGAGGGCGGATCGGGCCACGAGCACGCGCGAGCCGTCGCCGGTCTTCGGCAATCGGCCGGCCGACCGGAGATCGTAGATCCGCTGGCGCGAGCACCGCGCGTACTCGGCGGCCTCGCCGACCGTCAGCCACTCCCCCTGCTGCTCGAGCCGCTCAGCGACGATCGCCGCGACACGGTCGGCAACACGCTCGAGCTCGTCCTCCGGCAGTTGGGCTGCGATCGTCACTCCGCCTCCGGGACGGGCACGTGGATCAGATCGCCTCGGGCGCGGTGCACCCACCGGCGGCCGTCCTCCGTTGTGATGACCGACCCCTGAAGGGCCGTGCTGAACTCGGACTTGACGCCGACCAGGGTCGTCTCGACACCATCCTCGAGCACGCGCACGGGCCAGCGCCAGACGGAATTGCTCCGGGCGAGACGAGTTTTCAGTGGCCAGTCCCAGGTCACGCGGGCCTCCTCGTCTCGCCGTGCCACGCGAGGAACGCTGGGAGCGCGTGAGCGGTCTGCTCCTCGAATCCGGCGAGACACGGCGGGCACCAGCCGCGCCCGGGCGTGTGCCAGCAGGAGAACGGCCCCGGCCACCACTCGATCTCGAAGTACGGCTTGAACCTCGCCTCGAAGACGCGGCCGGCCACGGCGACCTCCGCCTCCACCTCTCCGAGCGGCTCGCGCGGGACCGCGTCCGCCGCGCGGGCGGCCTGCACTTCGGCCCAGTACGCCTCGGCGGTCGCCACGTCGCGCTCCTCTTCGGGTGTGAGGCCGTGCTGCGTCCGGGAGGGCGGCACGAGCGGGAGCGGCGGCGCGTCCGGCTCGAGCACCTTCTCCGTGGCCTTCTCGGCCATCCGGCGGAACGTGGCCTTCACGTGCTCGGGGACGACGAGCTCGGGGTCGCCGGCCAGCTTCTCGTCGTTCCAGACCTCCCCCCACTCGATCAGCGCCATCACGCGGCCGGCGCGGTGGCGGCCGATCCCGGCGAGCAGCGCGGGCCGTCGGCCCTCTGCGAGGATGCGGCGGCCGGTCGTCAGGAAGCCGGTCACGGGATCAGCGGCTCGTCCGACGGGTTGCGAGCGCCTGCACCGTGGGGCAGACGGCCGTGTAGACCTTCTTGCCGAACTGGATCGGGGCTGTGACGGCGCTCTTCGTGGTGTCGTGCGCCACGGTTACCGCCCTCTCCCCGTCGAGAGAGCGGGCGCCTGGCGACCCCCATCACCGGCGCCCGCCTTCCCGACGAGCTTTGAGATGTCCTCGAGCCCCAGCTTCGTGCACCCGCTGCGCACGCACAGTGCGAGGCCGATTCCCTCGGAAAATGTCCTCAGGTGGAAGCCGGTCAGGCCCGCGTCGGATGCAAAGTCGAGCGCCGCATTCCAGACGTCCTGGTCGGTCGCCACCTTGAAGGCCCGGCCACGCGAGAACCAGTCGTCGAGGAACGCGCCGCCGGTCTTTCCGACCGATACGAACTTGCTCGGCCTCGCGCTCTGGCTGTCAGGGCGCACCTTCAAGGTGCCGGCCGAGACGAGCGAGTAGCGGCCCGCGTCGACGTGGATCTTGTAGATCGCGATCGAGGTCAGGTCGGGCACGTACGGCACGGCCGCGTGCTTCATCGGCTCGATCGCTTTCAGGTACTCGCCCAGCGCCGCGTGGCCGGGCGACTGGTGGAACGTGCCCTCGTTGGAGTGCTTCGAGCGGGCCACGTTACTCGGCCTCCCCGGGGCTGCTCCAGGGCGTGACGTCCGGGGCCTCTGCGGCCGCCCGATTGGCTTCGATCGACCGGCCCTCTTCGGCTGCGACGCGGGCCTCCGTCGCGCGGTCGATCGCTTTTATGACCTCGGCGTCCGAGAGCTCGGCGAGTTCGTCCGCCGTGCCGCCCCCGGCCTCTTCGAGCAGGACTCTCGCCCCCCGCGCCCGGCGGGCGTTGAGCTCGTCGCGCGCGTCAGCAAGCTGCGCCGCACGCAGAAGCGGGTCGTCCTCCGGCTCGGGTGCGTGCGCGGACGGTGTCGGCTCGGGCCCGGGCGGCGTCCACGCGTCCGCGGCGGCGAACCCGGCCTCAACGGCCTGATCCTCGGTCCGGCCCTCCGCGATCGCCACGTCGTATGCGGATTGGAATAGCTGTTTGGATGTCACTGTAGGGTGCTCCCTTCTTGAGTCTGGTTGGTGAACTTGCGGAGGCACTTCGGGCAGAGTGGGCCCGTGGCGTACACGTCGTACGCCCAGCCATCGCAGCCCTCCTCGGCGAAACGGCACGGCGCCACATTCCCGCTCGAGCGAATCTCGTCCAGGCGCGCCTGGAGCTCGTTCACGTGCCGCTCGAGCCGTTCGAGGCGCGCGACACGGCCCGGGCCGAGCGAAATGAACTTCTCGTTCAGCGCGATGTCATAGGCGCGCTCCGCCCGGGCGAGCGCCCCCTCTATCAGGCGCGGGTCCGTCACGGCGTTCTCCGCACAGACGACGCGACCCGCTCAACGTGGTCAGCCGGGATTAGGTACGTCTTGCCCTTGCCGACGCCTCCGCTGATCGCGGGGAGCCGACCGCTTTTCACGAGCGACCTGACCCAGCGGGTGCTGTAGCCGAGCCGTCGGGCGACCTGCGGAATCGTGTAGTGGGTGGCTTCGGTCTCCATCGTCTTTCTTGGAACTGCCCCGGAGTGTCGGGCCCGGCGGGGACCGTGCCGGCGGACGTGGGCCAGCAGGCGACGCGGTTACAGTGGGCGAACGTGTCGATCCGTGTCGAGGTTGCGCTCCTTGGGGATCCCGCGAGGCCCGTGCAACCGATACCGCTCCCAGAATGGCGGCGCCCGTGGAGCGAGCGGCCCAGGATCACGCTCGAGGTCGCGGATGACGAAACGGTCGCCGATGTCCTCCGGCGGGCGAGCGAAGAGTTCGAGGTCGCCAGCCACGAGCATTTCTCGACCGCGCGGCCGACGTTCATCGCGTTTCACGAGGACGGGGCGGCCCGCGACGTCCTCGCGCTTGCCCGCGACCTGACACTCGTCGACGACTCAGGAGCGGCTCTCTGGCGCGTTGACTTCGAATTCGCCCCGTACGGCCAGGTCGTGCGTTCGGCCGACGCCGGCGCGATCACGGGAGACCCGCGACGGCTGTACCTGATTCTTCAGTACGGCGCCGGCAACGGCATCGTCCCAAGCTGGCCCGACTTCATCCAGGCGTTGGAAGTGGTCTGGGAGATCATCGACCGAGCCGAGACGCTCTACGGCGTCGCAGCAATCGCGGTCGCCGCACGGCGGAAGATCCGCCAACGACTCGAACGAGGCCGGGAAACGCTACGTCGGCGGATCCCTTTGTGGGGGCAACGGGGGGCCGACCTCGAGGCTTTCGCAGATTCAGTCAGAGGGCGAAGCTGGAGCGCGGAGGAGCTCGGCCGATTCCTCGACTGTACCCCGGAGGAGGCCGAAGATGTGCTGGGCGTACTCGGATTCGCGCGCGATGAGGAGGACGGCCGCTGGTATCGGCGTGCCGATCAGGCCGCAGCCGTCATTGAAGACGTCGTCGTCGAGGTCTGGCGTCACCCTATGCGGCAGGCCCCCGACGTTTTCCGGATCCGCGTCGAGGAGCTCCTCCGGACCGGAGAGCCTCAGCCTTACCCCTCCTACGGGGAAGGGTCGGAAGCGGATAACGACGAGGCGACGTACGAATGGGATCCTGACCGGGAGATCCGAGTGGCTGCGGCGGCGGTTCTGGCGGTCATAACCGCTCTCGGCATCGTCGTCGCTCTGCTGCTCGAGACCAGATGGTTCCTCGCCGTTGGGGCGGGTGCTGCAACCGTGCTGGTCGGCCTGCTCGTCGTCCGGTCGGTGTGGTTCCGGCGCGCGGCCCACTGGCTCGGACGCTCTCTCTAACACCGGCCCGCTCAGAAGAGCACGAGCGGTCTCGTGTGGGGTCCGCGTGCTTCGTTCGCTGAGGCGTTACCGCGGGCGTGCAAGGCTCGGAGTGCGGCGTGAATCGCGTCGACACGGCCAGCCCCGAGGGCGACCGCCCGAGCGCCCGCCTGCCAGTAGGCGCCGCGGACGTCGTCCGGAAGGAAGACGGCCGGGGCAAGCTCCGCGGGGCACGGGTTCCCCACGGGTGCGCGCAGCGCGCCCGTGGGCCGCCCCCGGCGCTCCGAAAGCAAGCCCACAGGATGAGGTTGCGGCGCTACCCGACGCAGACCGGCCTCCGGGTGGCCTTCAACACGGCCCGCGGACGGCGGCGCGGCCGAGGCTCGAGCGAGTCCAAGTAGAGGCCCGCGCCCGCCCGGAGCACGGCGGGGAGATCGGTGCCAGCCTCGCGGGCGCGCTGCAAGAGCACCGTGTGGAGGTCAGCGGGGAGCTTCACGTGGAGGTTGTGGGTCCGGGACAGCCACCTGCGCGGCGACACGGGAACGTCGGCGGCGCCGTCCAGGTAGAGCAAGGCACCGTCGCGCATCGCCTGCGCGAGCGGCACCCCGGCCGCGGCCGCCCGCCGCTTCAGCCGCGAGAAGTCGTCCAGGTCGAAGCGCACGTGGAGCCGGTGGAGAAACCCAGGCTCCGGGCGCGGCACGTACAAGCCCAGCGCGCGCGCCGTCCGCTTACGACGTCGGTTCACACACGTCTCACAGTCCAACGTGAAGCACGGGCGGCCGAAATCGTCCGCGAGCTCGCCGCCGCACTCGGCGCAACGCGGATCCGCCCGCCAGTCGATCAAGGCGCGCACGTGCTCGTCGCGCCCCAGCCGCACCGTCAACCTGTCCTCAAACGTCACGAACGCCTCCTCTCGTTGAGCGGACGGGGCTCTCGCCGCCGCCCCCGACGTAAGAGCCGAGATGCACACGCCCGCAAGGGAGGCAAGTCGAGACCGACCTCGCAACCGCCCCTCGAGGCCCTCCCGTCGCTCGACTTGCCGGACTGAGGACGTGTGCGACCATCTCGGGTCGTCGGGGGCCAGCATCACGCGCGCGAAGCGCGCGAGAGACTCGATCGAGACCTCACGAACCAAGACCGACGCACGAGGAAGCCTGAGCGAGCCGTGAACGAGACAGGCACGTACGCCAGACCGGCCGCACGGCCAGCGCAGGAAGGCCAGCAGGGCGGAGAGGGCGCGGTCCAGCGCACTAGAGAGGGGTAAAGGCAACCGCGAGCAGAAAGACGAGCAGCAGGAGAACGGGCAGCGCCGCGGCGGAGGCAACTGCCCACCCGAAAGCGCTTGACCAGGACAAACCCACGCGGCGCGCCGCGACCAACGAAAGTCCGACCGCGACGCCGACGGCCAGCACGACCTGAAGCGCCCCAGGACCGCTCCCGGGCGGGTTCTCGGCAAGGTTTGACGCCAAGAGACCCAAGATCGGTGCGGCAACGAGGCAAGTGAGGGTGAGGTCTCGTCTCACTGCTCGCCTTGACCGAGTCGAGTCCACGGCTGGTGAAGAGTAGGTGCGAACAGCACTCACCACGTCCTCCGTTCTGGGGACATACGCGAACGCTGGCCAGGGCGCGCCTCCTGCCTCTCTTCGTCAGCCCTTGCGTCCCTCCCCCGGGGTGGGGCTCGGCTCGCGGTGCGGGAGAGAGGTTGGAGGGGGGTCTATGGGAGGGTTGTGTTCTTGTGTTGCTTACCCCCGGCAGACCGGAGCGTCGCAAGCCCTATCCGGGGAAAGGCCAGGTTTGCAGGACTTTTGTGGGTGCGGGGGGCGCGTGACGAGCGCCCGGCAGGGGCCGCTGCGCGGCCTTCGCGGCGTTCGGGACCGCCGTTTTCTCGCGTCTCTCTGCGGCTCCCTGGGGGGATGGCGGCACGAGGGCGACGGAGCGTAGCGAGGGCGTCCTCGTGCCGCGCGGAACCTGGAAACGGCTTGGATAGGCGGAGCGCGGGGCCTCGAGTCCGAAAAAATGCGAGGCGGTCGCAAACCCCCTCTGGCCATACCTGGGCCGTGAAATCGGCCTCAATCCGCGCCTCAACCCCTCATCGGGCCGAGTCGCCCTCCCGTTCGTCCCGAGGGCAAGCGGGGCGCTCGCCTCACCGTGGCGATCCTGTGCGCGGGCAGGCCCTCTGCCGGGCTGCCTGCTGGCCTTCTTGGCTACGTGGCGCGGTCGAGCTCCACGCGCCGACGCGGGCCGCGCGCCCCTCTAAGGGCGAGCGGCTGTGTCGGCGGGGCTCGTGTGGGTTTGCCGTCGCACCCGAAAATGTCGCAAACGTGTCGCGGGTATGACGCAAAGTGCGACAGACAAGGTTCTATATATAGGAGCGATGTCGCAATGTCGCAAACCGCCCCGCGATGTCGCAAACGTGTCGCAGCGATGTCGCACGGTCACTCGTTGAAGAGCGCTTCGGCCGTCTCGACCGCGAGCTCGTTGAGTGCGCGTTCCGCGGTTCGCTTCGAGCAGCCGGTCATCTCGGCGAGCTGCGCCGCCTTCAGCGACGGGTCCTGCTCGACGAGCGCGCGGATCCTGTCTACGGCGGTCTCCTTCCGTCCATCGTCCGGGTTGCGCCGGAAGCCGTCCTCGCGGTCGTAGACGAGGCCCCAGGCGGTGCTGATCGGGAGGTCGCCGTCGCGGTCCTTGAGGAAATGGAGGCGCGCGTAGCCGTCGCTCTTGCGTTCCAGGCCGAGGACGACTTCGGCGCCGCGCGTGTACGCGGTGGAGCCGAACAGGTCGTGGATCGAGAAGCGGGACTTCGGCTGCGGCTTGCGACAGTGGACGGGCAGGATGAGCGCGAAGTCGTGCTCCTCGCGCCACGCGTCGAGGGTTCGCATCAGGTCGACGGCGGCCCGCTCGTCGTTCGAGTCCCCGCGGTGAAGTTTGTAGAGTGGGTCAGCGACGACGAGGTCGTAGCGGCCGCGCTCGAGCGTCTCCTGCACGGCCTGGATGTCGCCCTCGTCGCTGTCGAGCGAGAGGCCGTCGGCGACGCGAACGTAGTCGCCCTGGTCGGACTGCTCTAGCCCGGCTTCTCGCAGGCGTCGTTTCACGGTCTTGGGTCCCTGCTCGGCGTCGAGGATGAGCGCTCGGCCGCCGGCGCCGTTCCAGTCGAGGAAGGGGCCGGCTGAGACGATCGCGCGGACGATCTGGAGGGCGAGGGTCGTCTTCCCCTCGCCCGTGTGACCGCCGAGGACGAGACGCTGCCCGCGGACGACGAGCGGGCCGAGGAGCTCGCCTTCGGTCGGCGGGTCGGGGAGCGCGCAGAACTCGCGGAAGGTGTGAACCTCGAGCTTGCGGGGGCGGGCAGCGAGTCCGTCCGGCGCTGTCGCCTTCGGGGTGTTCTCCGGTCCGCTACCGACGGCGAAGAGCGGCGGCCTGTCTCGCCGCCACCGTCCGTCTGCCGGGCCGCTCACGAGCCCTCAGGGGCCGCTGAGGCGGCCTCGTGGAGTCTGCGACGGGCCCGGTAGGCGAGCACGTCGCAGACGGCCTTGATCTCCAGGAGCGTCGGCACGAAGCCGAGGTACTCGGCTGCCTCCCCGCGCAGCCACTCGGCGAAGTCGCCGGTCGACGTGACGAACGTGGGTGGCGGGTACATCGGGAGACTGGCCGTCACGGTGGGCTCCTTTCGCCAGGAGCTGGGGTGCGGCGGCTCGACGACGAGGCCCGCGTGTTCGATGGCGTGCTGGACGAGCCGGAGTGTCCGGTCGCCACGATCGGGCGCGTTCAAGACTCGTCCTCTTCGTCGAGGTCGTCAGCGATCAGGCCCAGGTCGATCAGGACGCGTCGCGCGTCGTAGGGCAGGTCGGCGCCCTCCTGCCAGGCCGCGAGGAGGCGCTCGGGGTTGTCCTCGGGAAGCTCGTCCGCCTCCTCGTCGTCCTCGTCGTTGTCCGGATGGTCCCAGGCGTCGTCGTACGCGCTGCCGGGGGCGAAGTCGGGCGGCTCGGTGGTCAGGGTGGTGGCCGCCTGTGCGGGCCGACTTAGCGCAGCGCGCTTCTCGAGCCGAACACGGGCGCGCTTGGCTGGGGTGCAGCTTTCCAGCGCGTCGACCGGGATCAGGTAGGTGCGGCCTCGGCCGTCGCCGGCCGAGAGGGCTTCCAGGTCTCCGTCTTTGATCCACCGACGCACTGAGCCGGGGAAAACGCCGTACTCGGCCGCGACCTGCGACACAGTTCTGAGTTGCGTATCGGTATTTCCCATCGTTTGAGCAGTCTGAGAGCTGACGGGGGCCGTGCGGAATCGCCTGCAAAGGAGCGGTTTCGCGTCCGGTTCGCTTGAGCGGGCCGTGCGCGTTGCCCGCGCCGAGAACGCGCCTGGCTCAGTCGCGCGGCCACGGATATGTACCCGTCGCCTCGTAGTACGCGGCCGGCACATCCCGGCGCCGCTCGACGCCGAGCTTCTCGCGCAGCACGTCCGCGTGGTGCTTCGCGGTGCGCGCGGCCAGGCCGGTTCGCTCCCCGATCTCGCGCGCGGTGAGCCCTTCGGCGATCAGCCGGACGATCTGCCGCTGGCGCGCCGTGAAGCGGAGCTCGCCGCTGTTCACGACCCGCTCCGGCCGTCGACCGTTGCCCCGTTGGCCTTCTCAAGCGCCCACCGGATCTCCGTGCGCCGTCTGACGCGCAGCTTGGTCTTCAGCACCGCGACGTGTGCTTCGACCGCCACGACCGGGATCACGAGCACGCCCGCGATCGTCTCGTCGGAGTGGCCGGCCGCGACCAACTGCGCGACCTCGAGCTGCCGGGGCCGGAGGGTTGCTGTGGGCACGTGACGCTCCCTTCCTGTCGGTGACGGAAAGGGGCGGCTCGCTCTGTCGTCGGGGCGGACCGGCGCAGACGGGAACGGCGACTGTAGCAGCGGCGGCGGACGCGGGTCAGCGGGACGCCCGAGGGACGGTCTGGATCTGTGGGCAGTGCCATCCGCCAGCGGCCGAGTGGTCGTCGCCGACCGAAAGACGGTGCTCGATGCGATCTAAGTCGTGTGAGGAAAGCTTGGCCGGTTGTCCGAAAGCCTGCCAGCTACTATCTATAGAGTGAGTCGAATCGCAGGTAGCGCGGTGAAAACGGCCGTGATCCTTTTTGGGCTTCCCGTCCTAGCGACGATCGGGACGGCGTGCGGCGCTACTCAGGTTGACAATGCACCCATCGCCGCTCACGAGCAGGCCGACGCGCGCGTAATGCCCGAGGTAGGTGGGGCTGCCGTCGATCAGATGGCGGTTTTTCGCCGTTCTTCCACCCCTGGCGATGCCCTCCCTTCGGCGTTGGCCGACGAAGCTCAGCTCGTAAACCAAGGCGCACCAGCATCTTTCCGCGTCGGAGAACTGAGACTGCCAAAGAGTCGCCTCCTATTGGAGAACGTCGGCTCGCAGAACGCGAGCTTCTATGCGGTGCCGACGAGCAGCGGTGCTGTCTGCATCTCCGGGCTGGGCGGTGGCTGTGTGACGAACTTTTCCAGATATCGAGGCGGGATCCCTATCGCTCTCGGGGACTTCGCGGGTATGCGAGCTGTTGGCGGACTTGCTCCGGACGCGGTCAAGGCGATCACTGTCGTCATCGCAGGTGCTCGGAATCCGGCCGTCGTGGCGAACAACGCGTACTTTTACGAGCTTGCCGAAGAGGCTTGGCCGGAGGCACTCGTGGTGACATACAGCAACGGGGCTGAAGAGACGCTGCAGATCCCTGCTCGCCCGTGGTAGCGTGCCCCTCGGGGGCCAACAGGGGCCAACAAGAGCCACCGAAACGGGCCGAAGCCGGACGAGGCGCCGTACGCGAAAACCCTGCTAGGACGAGACAGGCCGAAACGGGGCGAGGCTCCTGAAGTGATTATGAGTCCGCTGCTCTGACCGCTGAGCTACGGGCCCGCGGGGCTCAGAGTACGCCTCCGGGCGGCTCCCGGAAACCGTCTTGGGCGATCGTCCGTATTCAGGACGATGCACCGTGCCGTCCCGTACCTGGCTCTCCTGGTGGTAGCCATCCTGACGGGGTGCGGCGGCGGCGATGGAGAGGGCGGCGCCGGCACGTCGGAAGCCGGCGCCGCCCCTTCCGGATCGCTCTCGGTCTCGGCCAGCGACTTCGCATTCGAGCCGGCCGACCTCACCGCGGAGGCCGGCTCCGTCTCGATCGAGCTCGTGAACGACGGGGACGCGCCGCACGCGATCACCGTCGCGGGGAACGGCGTGGACGCCTCTTCCGACATGATCGATGCCGGCGAGTCGACGACGCTCACGGTGGAGCTCGAGGACGGCGTCTACGAGATCTGGTGCCCGATCGAGGGCCACCGCGACCTCGGGATGGCGGGGACGCTCACGGTCGGCGCGGGCGGCGGCGCCGGCGCGGGAACGGGCACGGACGGGTCGGAGACGGGCGAGAGCTCGGACGACAGCCCGCGCTACTAGAGTCTTATGTGAAATAGAGCCGGGCCGCGGCTGCCGTCTCAGACGCGGCGCGAGGCCGTCCCGTCGCCCTTGCGCAGGCCACCGGCCTGCGCCGCGGACGCCGAAACGGCCTGGCTTGGTCTGAGACGCCCCACGGGGCGCCGATTTCACATCAAGCCTCTAGCTCCGGTCCGCCGAAGTTCGACACGAACCGCGCGGAATCGCCAAAATAGGGCGGCAGCCGGAGAGCGTCCACGCCCCTTGGAGGTCGAGCCGCCGCCGTGAAGGTCTTTCAACACGAGACAAGCCTGCGAACCAA
>Ga0299914_10002864_pt1 | contig 12017 bp, 13 predicted proteins | sample RVTome_10_FD_201361 | JGI IMG/M metagenome (GOLD analysis project Ga0299914, IMG submission 201361) | Soil microbial communities from uranium-contaminated site in the Upper Colorado River Basin, Wyoming, United States - RVT153D57 (version 2) ... | reverse complement strand
CGTCGGGTACCTCGGCGCCATGGGCTCACGCCGCACGCACGCCGACCGCGTGGCGCGCCTGCGGGAGGCGGGTGTTGCCGACGACGCGCTCGAGCGGGTCATGGCGCCGATCGGTCTCGACATCGGCGCCCGCACGCCGCAAGAGACGGCTGTGTCCATCTGCGCCGAGATCATCGCCCGCCGCACCGGCCGGGGCGGGCCGTCGCTCCGCGACGCGTCCGGCCCCATCCACTAGAGACGGAAGCGGCAGCAGTCGTGCACAGGCCGCCGACGAGGCAATAGAGATGGACCTCGGGATCGCCGGGAGACGCGCCGCGGTGGCCGCCGCCAGCCGCGGCCTCGGATACGGCGTCGCGGAGGCGCTCGCTCGCGAGGGTGTCGCCGTCGCCATCTGCGGCCGGGACCGGCAGCAGGTCGACGCCGCGGCCAAGCAGCTCGGCGGCGACACCGTCGCGCTCGTGGTCGACGTGAGCACGACCGACGGCGCCACCGAGTTCGCGACGAGCGCTCGCGCCGCACTCGGGGGCATCGACATCCTCGTCCCGAACGCCGGCGGCCCGCCGCCGGGCACGTTCGCCACCACGCTGCTCGAGGAGTACGCCAAGGCGATCGAGCTCAACTGCCTGTCGGTCATCGCCATGTGCACCGAAGCAGTCCCGGCGATGCGCGCCCAACGGTGGGGGAGAGTGGTCGCCATTACGTCGATCTCGGTGCGCCAACCGATCCCGCATCTCATCCTCTCCAACACCGCCCGGGCCGGCGCGACGGGGTACCTCAAGACGTTGGCCCGCGAGGTTGCCGCCGACGGTGTCACGGTGAACTCGCTGCAGCCGGGACTGCACGACACCGAGCGGGTCCGCCAGCTCGGCGAGCCCGATGCCTCCGGCATCCCCGCCGGGGAGCTGGGGCGACCGGCCGACTTCGGAGCCGTCGCCGCCTTCCTCTGCTCGGACCACGCGCGCTTTCTGACCGGTGCCGCCATCCCCGTCGACGGTGGAGCCCACGCCGGCCTCCAATAACTGCCGAACGCACCTCCGGGCGGCGGACGCACCAGCACCTACGCTGATCGCCGTGACCGTACCCGCCACCACGAACGACCGGGGGATCTGGACCGTCCCCAACGCGATCTCGGTCGGCCGGCTGCTCTGCGTGCCGGTCTTCCTGTGGCTGCTGTGGAACGCCGACCGGCCGGTGGCGGCGGCGGTGCTGCTCGCCGTGCTGGGCGCCACGGACTGGGTCGACGGGTGGATCGCCCGTCACTTCGACCAGGCCAGCGAGGTGGGCAAGATCCTCGACCCGACCGCCGACCGGATCCTGCTGCTCGCGGCCGTGGTCGCGCTCTTGGCCGAGGGCAGCGTCCCCGTCTGGGTGGCGATCGTGGTGCTCGCCCGCGAGCTCGTGATCAGCATCGCGGCACTCGCCCTGGCGGCGGCGGGAGCCCGCAAGATGGAGGTGCAGTGGTCGGGTAAGGCGGGGACACTGGCGCTGATGTTCGCCCTCCCGCTGTTTCTGCTCGGCGACGCCCTCGACGGCGACGGTGCATTCCGGTGGCTCGTCTTCTTCGCCGCCTGGTGCTTCACGATCGCCGGCCTGGCCTGGAGCTACTGGGCCGCCGCCCTCTACGTCCCGCAGGCCCGCCAGGCGGTGCGTGAGGGTCGGGCCGCCCGACACTCGGGCGTTGCGGCATGAAGGCGGTGATCCTGGCCGGCGGCGAGGGCACTCGCCTGCGGCCACTGACCAGCAACCAACCCAAGCCGATGATGCCGCTGGTGAACCGGCCGATGATGGAGCACATCGTCCGCCTGCTCGCCAAGCACGGGTTCGACGACATCGTCGTGACGGTGGCGTTCCTCGCCAACCAGATCCGCAACCACTTCGGCGACGGGTCCGACTTCGGCGTGACCATCCGGTACGCCACCGACGAGACGCCGCTCGGTACCGCCGGGTCGGTCAGGAACGCGTCCGCCGAGCTCGACGACACGTTCCTGGTGATCTCCGGCGACGTGCTCACCGACATCGACCTCACTGAGTTCGTCGACGCGCACCGCGACGCCGGCGCCTACGCGTCGATCGCGCTCAAACGAGTCGACAACCCGCTCGAGTTCGGGATCGTCATCACGCGGCCCGACGGGTCGGTCGAGCGCTTCCTCGAGAAGCCGAGCTGGGGCCAGGTGTTCTCCGACACCGCCAACACCGGGATCTACGTCATGGAACCGTCGGTGTTCGATTTCATCCCCGAAGGCGAGGTCGTCGACTTTTCGAGCGACGTGTTCCCGACCGTGCTCGAGAAGGGCCTCCCACTCGTCGGCCACGTCACCGACGGGTACTGGGAAGACGTCGGGACGCTCGAGGCCTACCTCAAGGCCCATCAGGACGTGCTCGACCAGCGGGTGACCGTCGACATCGACGGGTTCCAGATGGGGGAGGGGATCTGGCTCGGTGAGGACGCCGACGTCGACCCGGGCGTCCGCATCGACGGTCCCGTCGTGATCGGCGACAACTGCCGCGTCGAAGCCGGAGCCCACCTGTCCTCGTACACCGTGCTCGGCACCGACGTCGTGGTGAAGGCCGACGCCTTCCTCGAGCGGTCGGTCTGCCACGACCACGTGTACGCAGGCCCGGGCACGCGGCTGCGCGGGTGCGTGATCGGCCGCTCGAGCGACCTGCGCGACCACGCCCGCGTCGAGGAAGGCGTGGTCATCGGCGACGAGTGCTTCCTCGGCGAGCGGGCGGTCATCAACCCGGGGGTGAAGATCTACCCGTTCAAGACGGTCGAGGCCGGCGCCGTCGTGAACTCGTCGATCGTCTGGGAGACGCGCGGCGTGCGCACCCTGTTCGGACGGCGGGGCGTGCGCGGCCTCGCCAACGTCGACGTCACGCCCGAGGTCGCCATCCGGCTGGCGATGGCCTACGGCACCGCCCTGAAGAAGGGGGCCGTCGTCACCACCAGCCGCGACACCAGCCGCATCGCCCGCGCCCTCAAGCGGGCCCTGATCGGCGGCTTGAACCTGGCCGGCGCCAACGTCGAGGACGTCGAGCTCGCCACCGTTCCCTTGACGCGGTTCCAGGTCCGCAACGGCCAGTCGCTCGGCGGCATCACCGTCCAGCTCGCGCCCGGCGAGCCCGACACCGTCGAGATCCGCTTCTTCGACAGCGACGGCCGTGACATCGACGAGTCGATGCAACGCAAGATCGAGCGGCTGCTGTACCGCGAGGATTACCGGCGCGCCTTCGCCGGGGACATCGGCGACATCGTGTTCCCGCCCCGATCGCTCGAGTTCTACACCGCCGCCCTGGAGCGCACAGTCGACGCCGCCCGCCTCCGCGAGCGGGCGTTCAAGGTCGTGCTCGACTACTCCTACGGAGCGACGGCGATCGTGATGCCGAGCGTGCTCGCCAAGCTCGGCGCCGAGGTGCTGGCGGTGAACCCGTATGCGAGCACGGCGGCGGCGACGGCGGCGTTCGACGAGCCGGCCGCGCAGGCGGCGCGCCTCGCCGACCTGGTCCGAGCTTCAGGGAGCGACCTCGGGATCGTCGTCGACCCCGGCGGTGAGACCGCGACGCTCATCGACGACGAGGGCCAGGTATTGACGCCCGAGCAGGCGCTCCTCGCGCTCGTGACGTTGGTCACGAGCGCGCACGAGGGCGCGTGCGTCGCCCTGCCGGTCTCGGTCAGTCGGGAGGCGGAGCGGATCGCGAGCGCGCACGGCGCCCAGATCGAATGGACCAAGCTCTCGTCCGCTCATCTCATGGAGGTGGCATCGACCGGCCAGGTCGAGTTCGCCGCCTCGCTCGACGGTGGCTTCATCTGGCCCGACATCCTGCCTGCTTTCGACGCCACCGCGACGCTCGCCAAGCTGCTCGACCTCATGATCACCACCGACCGCACGCTCTCGTCGGTGGTCAAAGGCCTGCCCCGGGTGCACATCGCCCACGAGACCGTCGCCACGCCGTGGGAGCGCAAGGGCGCGGTGATGCGCGAGATGGTCGAACAGACCGTGGGGGAGGACGTGGTGCTCGTCGACGGGGTCAAGGTGCTGCACGACGATGGTTGGTCGCTGGTGCTGCCCGATCCCGAGCAACCGCTGACCCACGTCTGGGCCGAAGCCGCCAGCGACCAAGCAGCGCGGAAGCTGGCACAGGGCTACGCCAAGCGCATCCGCAACGTGCTCCGCTAGCGGTCCCTGCTAGACAGACGGTCATGAACTTTCCTGAGGATCTCCGCTACAGCGCGGAGCACGAGTGGGTACGCGTCGACAGCGGTCGCGCCCGCGTCGGCATCACCGACTTTGCCCAGGACGCCCTCGGCGACGTGGTCTACGTGCAGCTCCCCGACGTCGGCGCCAACGTCGCCGCCATGGCCAGCTGCGCCGAGGTCGAGTCCACCAAGTCGGTGTCCGACATCTACGCACCCGTCTCCGGCGCCATCGCCGAGGTGAACGAGTCGCTCGCCGACGCCCCCGAGCAGCTCAACCAGGACCCGTACGGGTCGGGCTGGATCTTCAGCGTCGACATGACCGACCCGGGTGAGCTCGACCAGCTCATGGACGCCGCCGCCTACCGGCAGCTCGTGGAAGAGGACTAGCGCCTGCAGCTCCGCGATGATCTCGACGCCGGGCTCGACGCGGCCGCGCAGATGGCCGCCGACCTCGAATTGCTCGACGAGGTGGCGGCGGGTCGGGAGCCGATCCTGCGCCTGTACCGCTGGTCACCGCCGGCGCTCTCGCTCGGGCGCTTCCAACCCGACGACGACGTCGACCGCGAAACGTGCGCGCGACTCGGGGTCGAGGTCGTGCGGCGCCCGACCGGCGGACGAGCCCTGCTCCACGGGGGCGACCTCACCTACGCGATCGCGTTCACCCGCCCGCCGGGACGGGCGGGAACCGTCGGCGCGCTCTACGACCGTGTGGCCGGTGCTCTCATCGCCGGGTTGGCCCGCCTCGGTGTGACCGCCGCCGTGGCTCGCAACGAAGGACCGGGTGGCGCGGTGTGCTTCGCGACCCAACAGGGCGCCGATCTACGCGTCGGTGACCGCAAGTTGTGCGGCTCGGCCCAGGTCCAACGGGAGGATTCGGTGCTCCAGCACGGCTCAGTGCTGCTCCGGCGACTCCCGTTCGACGAGACCGATCTCCTCCGCGGCAACGACGAGACCTCGCGTCGACAACTTCGCGGTGCGACCGTGACCCTCGAAGAGCTCGGGGCGCCGACGGGCGCGCGGGCCGTCGCCGACGCGCTGCTCGACGGCTTTCGTCTGCGGTTCGACGCCGTTGGAGCGCGCGTCGAAGTGAGCTGAATCGACCGCGTGTTCGGGTAGCCTGGCTGAGATGACCTGCCGGCGCTGCGGTCACCACAACGAGGCCGGCGCCAACTTCTGCTCTTCGTGCGGCGCCCCGCTCACGGGAGGCGGTGGGGTCTCCGACGACACCACCGCCAGCCTCACCGCGATCGAAGAGCGCCACGAGGTCGACGAAGAGCTCGGGGCGGCGCTGGCCGAGCTCCCCGTCGGGATGGGAATGGTCATCGTCCGGCGGGGCCCCAACGCCGGCAGCCGCTACCTGCTCGACAGCGACGTGACCGCCATCGGTCGCCATCCCGACTCGGAGATCTTCCTCGACGACATCACCGTTTCGCGGCGTCATGCCATCGTGCGCCGGCTCGCCGGCGAGGGCTACGAGCTCAGCGACGCCGGCTCCCTGAACGGGACGTACGTGAACCACGAGCGCGTCGACACCTCGCCCCTGCACTACCTGGACGAGATCCAAGTCGGCCGCTTCGTCCTGACGTTCCTCGTCGGCGGCGGGGAGGGGTCGCTGTGACGACCGAGGCGAGCCCGTCGCACCTGTCGATCGGCGAGGTGCTCAACTCGCTACGCGACGAATTCCCCGACATCACGATCTCGAAGATCCGGTTCCTCGAGAGCCAGGGTCTCATCGACCCGGAACGCACACCCTCGGGCTACCGGAAGTTCTACGACACCGACATCTCGCGCCTGCGCTGGATCCTGTACCAGCAGAAGGAGCACTTTCTCCCGCTGCGCGTGATCAAGGAACGCCTCGAGGCGGAGCCCGGTGACGCCGTGCCCGGTGACGCCGTGCCCGGTGACGCCGTGCCCGGTGACGCCGTGCCCGGTGACGCGGAGGCCGACGACTTGGCGCCGACGCCCGAGGCGACGCCTGGGGCGCCGATGGAGAGCGAACCGAGGTCGAACGGCGCCGACCCGACCGATCCCGACGTTGCCGACGGCGGTGACAGCGACGTGACCGTGATGCCGTTCCGCCGACCGGAAACGCCGGCGCTGCCCATCGACGACGTCGGCTCAGAGGAGGGCGAAGGCGAAGGCGACGGTGACGCGGGCGACCGTCCGGTGACGTCCACCGCCCGCATGGGTGCGTCCGGTGGTATGAGTCTCACCCGGGCCGAGCTGGCCAAGATGGCCGGCCTCGACGCTCGCCAGGTCGCCGAGCTCGAGTCGTACGGGCTGCTCGCACCAACCGCCCACACCGACGAGGACGTGCTCTTCGACGAGGAGGCGCTCGCAGTCGCCCGCGCCGCCGCCGGGTTCGCCCGCCATGGGATCGAGGCCCGGCACCTGCGCATGTACAAACACCTCGCCCAGCGCGAGGCCGACCTCTTCCAGCAGGTCCTCCTGCCCTACGTCCGACAGCGAAACCCGCAGGCGCGGGCGAAGGCGCAGACGGACCTGGCCGAGCTGGCCAAGCTCGGGCGCGCCCTGCGCTCGGCCCTGCTGGTGAGCGCGGTGCGCGAGGCACTGTCCGACTGAGCGTGCCCCCTTCGTCCACGCAAGACGAGCCGGTCGTGCTCCTCGACCGCGCCACCCTGCGCGCCACCGTCGAACGCCTCGGCGCCGAGATCAGCGCCGACCATCCTGACGGAGTCGTCCTCATCGGGGTCCTGAAGGGCTCCCTCATCTTCCTGGCCGACCTCGCCCGTGCCATTACCGGCATCGACGTGACAATCGACTTCCTCGCGATTTCCCGCTACGCGCCCGACTCCGGTCGCGTGAAGCTCCTCAAGGACCTCGACCTCGACATCACCGGGCGCGACGTCGTGCTCGTGGAGGACATGGTCGACACCGGGCTGACACTGGCCTACCTGCTGCACCAGGTCGGGGAGCGGGCGCCGCGCCGGGTCGAGGTCTGCACGCTCTTGGATCGGCCCGTGCGCCGGATCGTGCCGCAGACGGCCCGATACGTCGGCCGCGAGATCCCCGACGTGTTCGCGCTCGGGTACGGGCTCCACCATGCCGACCTCTACCGCAACGTCCCCTTCGTCGTGGCCGTCGACCCCAAGGTCCTGGCCCGCCGGCCCGACGCGTATGTCGCCGATCTGTACGGGCCGGGAGCGATCGAGTCACCCGATGCGCGCCAGGAACGCCAGAAGGCCGGTGGTAGGGTGAATTCGCCCGACGCTTCGGGAGGCAGCGCGTGATTCGTTTGTCGCTGGTGGGAGTTCGAGTCGAAGTCCCGACCAACCAGCCGATCGTCCTCCTGCGCGAGGACGAGGGTCAGCGCTACCTGCCAATTTTCATCGGGCCGCCCGAGGCGACGGCGATCGTGTACGCGCTCCAGGGCATGGAGACGCCGCGTCCGATGACCCACGACCTGTTCAAGACCGTGCTCGACGACATGTCGGTCCAGATCCAGCGGGTCGAGATCACCGAGCTGCACGACGGCACGTTCTTCGCCGAGATCGAGCTGACCCGGGACGGCGCCAACTTCCGGATCTCGTCCCGACCCTCCGACGCCATCGCGCTGGCGGTCCGGTACGAGGACACGGTGCCGATCTTCGCCGACGAGGCCGTCCTCGACGAGGCCGGCGTGCTCTTCGAGAGCGACGAAGAAGAGGAGCAGATCGAGGAGTTCCGCGAGTTCCTCGACCAGGTGCGCCCCGAAGACTTCGCTCAGTAGCCCGGGCCGGATCGCAAATGGACGGCAGGCGGCGGGTTCGCCTCGGGCTCTGCGCCCTGACTGCGATCGCGCTGATCGGCACGCTGTGGTACTGGCTCGTCGAGGGCTTCGGGCTCGTCGACAGCCTGTACCAGGCGGTCACCACCATCTCCACGGTCGGGTTTCGGGAGATCCACGACCTCGGCGCCCGCGGCCGGTTGTTCACGACCGGATTGATCGTCGTCGGGGTCGGCTTCGCGTTCTACACGCTCACGGGGATGGCCGAGGATCTGTTCGAGCACCATTTCACGAAGTGGGGGAGGCGGCGCATGGAACGCCGGATCGAGACGCTCGACGGCCACGTGGTGTTGTGCGGCTACGGCCGGGTGGGCGTGACAGTGTTGTCCCTGATCGCCGAGCACCGGCCGATCGTCGTCATCGACGTCGACCCGCAGCGGTGCGTCGAGGCCGGCGATGCCGGGCACCTCTCGGTCGAGGGTGACGCGACCGAAGACGAGGTGCTGGAACGGGCGGGGATCCGCAAGGCCGACATCCTCGTGATCAGCCTCCAATCCGACGCCGATGCTATCTCGACGGTCCTCTCGGCCCGCGTCCTCCACCCGGAGCTGCGCATCGTCGCGCGCGCCAACTCGGCCAGCAGCGAAGCCAAGCTCGCACGCGCCGGCGTCGACCACGTCGTCAACCCGCTCCACCTCGGCGCCACCCGCCTCGCCACGTTCGCGCTGCAGCCGGCGGTCGCCGACTTCATGGACGTCATGAGCGCCGAAGGGCCGCTCGAGTTCCGGCTCGAGGAGCTCGTGATGCCCGAGGGCTCGACCCTCGAGGGCGTGAGCCTGGCCGCGGCCCGCATCCGGGAGACCACGGGGGCGCTGCTGCTCGCGCTCCGGGAGCCCGGCGGCGCCTTCCAGAGCAATCCCGGCGGCGACACCGTGCTGCGGCCCGGTGACACCCTCATCGCCATCGGGACCAGCGCCCAGCTCGAGAAGCTCGACCACCTCCTGCGCGGCGACCTCGCTCCGTCCCGGGCTCCTCGGGGGGAACGTTGACGGGGGACCGAGCGATCGGTAGCCTCAACATCCCCGTAACTACCAGCGTGTGATTCCGGCCCGTGCGGGCGGGGGACGGCCCGGAGCCTTTGGGGACAACATGTCGCGCGGCACAGGATCCGGGTCCACCTCGAAGCACGCCGCCTCGAAGCCGGCGCCGCCGCGGATCACCCAGGGGTCGCTGCTCGACGCCGCCGGCACGGAGGTCGGGTACCGCGGCCCGCAGGTCTGCAAGATCGTCGGCATCACCTATCGCCAGCTCGACTACTGGGCCCGCACCGACCTCGTCCGTCCGTCGCTCGCCGACGCCCACGGCAGCGGCACCCAGCGCCAGTACTCGTACCGCGACCTGGTCCGCCTGAAGGTCATCAAGAACCTCATCGACGCCGGTGTAAAGCTCCAGACGGCGCGGCGCGCCATCGAGTACCTGCGCGAGGACTTGGGCGAAGACTGGGCCTCGGCCAGCCTGGTCCTCAACGGGGCGAACTCGGTGCTGGCGCGTACGGGCGACGATCTCGTCGACGTGGTCCGGCAGGGTCAGGGCGTCCTCAACATCGTGTCGCTGGGCCAGGTCGTCGACGAGCTCGACGCGAGCATCCACGACCTCGCCCCCGGCGACGCACCCGAGGCGAAACCGCGCACCGGGAACCGGGCCGCGAGCAGCGGATAGCGCACCGGGGGAGCCGCATGAGTGACGAGCGACTCCCGCACACCGAGGTTCGATTCGCTCACAACTCGGAGCGGCAGTTCGCCAAGCTGCTCGACTTCTACGGCATCGTCTGGGAGTACGAGCCGCGCACCTTCACCCTCGAACGCGACCGCGAGGGACGCCCGGTGCAGGCGTTCACGCCCGACTTCTACCTTCCGGCCTACGACCTCTTCATCGAAGTGACGACACTGAACCAGCGGCTCGTGACCAAGAAGAACCGCAAGGCCCGGCGCCTCCGCGAGCTGCACCCCGAGGTCCGGGTCAAGGTGCTCTACCAGCGCGACTACCTGCACCTGCTCGTGAAGTACGGGCTGGAAGCCCCGTCGCAATTGAGCGAGCAGCTCGGGGAAGGGCCACCACTGCGCTTCGACGTGGAGCCCGCACGCGACGACTCCGAGGCCGAGTCGGCGTAGCCCGCTGCCTTAGGCTCCTCGCCCGTGAGCCACGAAACACTCCGGCACAGCCCTCTCGACGCCGAGCACCGCGCCCTGGGCGCCCGCATGGTGGAGTTCGGCGGCTGGGACATGCCGATCCAGTACGAGTCGGTGCTGGCCGAGCACCGCGCCTGTCGCGACGACGCGGTGGTGTTCGATGTGTCGCACCTCGGGTCGGTGCGCGTCACCGGTCCCGGCGCGGTCGAGCTGCTCCAGTGGACGCTGACCAACGATCTCACTCGCATCGGCCCCGGGCGGGCGCAGTACACGCACCTGCTCGATCCCGCCGACGCCCACGTCGTCGACGACATCATCGTGTGGTGGGTCGACGACGACGACTTCCTCGTGATGCCGAACGCGTCGAACACCGACCCGCTGGTCGGCGCGCTCCGCGACTCGGTGGCCGAGCACGGCGCCGGCGGGTGCACGATCGACGACGTGACCTCCACCCGAGCGGTGCTGGCGGTGCAGGGGCCCGAGGCCCGCGCCCGGCTGGCCGCGCTGGCCCCCGGCGCGGCCGCGGTCGAGCGCTTCCACGTGGCCCCGGCCGAGTACGACGGGGCGGCGGGCTGGGTCGCCGGCACCGGCTACACCGGCGAGGACGGGGTCGAGTTGCACGTTCCGGCGGCGGCCGCCCCGGCGTGGTGGGAGAAGCTCGTCGGCGCCGGATTGCGCCCGGCCGGGCTGGGCGCCCGCGACACCCTGCGCCTCGAAGCCGGGCTGCCGCTGCACGGCCACGAGCTCGGGCCCGGGATCACGCCGCTCCAAGCCGGCTTGGGGTGGGTGGTGCGCTTCGACAAGGGCGACTTCCGGGGCAAGGGTCCGTTGGCGGCCGAGCGCGATCGGGGCGTCGAGCGCCTCCTCCGCGGGCTCGTGCTCGACGGCCGTCAGATCCCGCGCGCCGAGCACGTCGTGCTCGACGGCGACACGCCGATCGGTGAGGTGACGAGCGGCAACTTCTCGCCCGTCCTCGAGCGGGGGATCGCCCTGGCGTTCCTCCGCCCCGATATCGCCGACGGCGCAACCGTCGACATCGAGATCCGGGACCGGCGCGTGCCGGCCTCCGTCACGAAGCCGCCGTTCGTCCACCGGTAGTCTGCGATTCGTGGCAGACCTTTTGGAGCTTCCGGAACCCTTCGCGCGCCGTCACGTCGGGCCCGGCCCGGCACAGCAGCGCACCATGCTCGATGCCCTCGGCTTCGAGTCGCTCGACGAGCTGCTCGACCGGGCCGTCCCCGAGTCGATCCGGACCCGGGAGCCCCTCGACCTGCCGCCGGCGGCGGACGAAGCCGAAGCGCTGCGCCGGCTGCGGGGCCTGGCCGACGGCAACCAGGCCCTCACGTCGCTCATCGGCATGGGGTACTCGGGCACGATCACGCCCCCCGTCATCCTGCGCAACGTGCTCGAGAGCCCGGCCTGGTACACCGCCTACACGCCGTACCAGCCCGAGATCTCCCAGGGGCGGCTCGAGGCGCTCCTGAACTTCCAGACGATGGTGAGCGACCTCACCGGCATGGAGCTCGCCAACGCGTCGCTGCTCGACGAGGGCACCGCCGCCGCCGAGGCCATGGCGATGCTGCACCGGCTCAACGGGAAGGCGGGATCGACGTTCGTGGTCGACGCCGACGCCCATCCCCAGACGATCGACGTGGTCCGCACCCGGGCCGAGCCCATCGGCATCGACGTGGTCGTCGCCGATCCCGCCGCCGCGCCCACCGACGACGTGTTCGGCGTGCTCGTCCAGTACCCGGGCAGCAGCGGTTCGGTGCGCCCCCTGGCACCGATCGTCGAGCGCGCCCACGCCGCCGGCGCGCTCGTGGCCGTGGCCGCCGACCTGCTCGCGCTGGTGGTGCTGACGCCGCCGGGGGAGTGCGGCGCCGACGTGGTGGTCGGATCCACC
>Ga0299914_10002863_pt1 | contig 12017 bp, 8 predicted proteins | sample RVTome_10_FD_201361 | JGI IMG/M metagenome (GOLD analysis project Ga0299914, IMG submission 201361) | Soil microbial communities from uranium-contaminated site in the Upper Colorado River Basin, Wyoming, United States - RVT153D57 (version 2) ... | reverse complement strand
GACCCCATCGACAACTTCGAGCGGGCCCTGATCGAGGGTGGCCTGCTCACGGCCGACGAGGCTCGGGGCATCCGGGACGAGGCCCGTCGCATCGTCGCCGACGCCGCCAAGGCGGCACTGGCGGCGCGGCGGCCCGACGTGAAGACCGTTCTCGACCACGTCGTGGCGCTGCCCGGGATCGCCGACCCGGGCGAGCCGCCCACCGACGGCGAACCGGTGGCGATGGGAGAGGCGATCCGCCGCGCGCTGCACGACGTGATGGAGGCGGACGAGCGGATCCGGGTGTTCGGGGAGGACGTGGCCGACGCCCGCGAGGCGATCCTGGCGGAGGTCGAGGGCAAGGGCGGCGTGTTCGGCACTACCCACGGGCTGCAGCGCAGCTTCGGTCGGGCCCGGTGCTACAACACGCCGCTGGCCGAGGCGAACATCATCGGCCGGGCGGTCGGCCAGGGGGTGCGGGGACTGCGGCCGGCCCCCGAGATCCAGTTCTTCGATTACATCTGGCCCGCCATGCAGCAGATCCGCAGCGAGGCGGCGACCATCCGCTGGCGGTCGAGCGGCGCGTTCACCTGTCCCATGGTGATGCGGGTGCCGATCGGCGGCTACCTGCAGGGCGGCGCGATCTGGCACAGCCAGTCGGGCGAGTCGATCTTCGCCCACATCCCCGGGCTGCTCGTCGCCTTCCCGTCACGGGCCAGCGACGCCGCCGGCCTGCTGCGGGCGGCTTTCCGGTGCGAGGACCCCGTGCTGTTCCTGGAGCACAAGCACCTGCTGCGCCAGCCCTACACCCGCGAGCCCTTCCCCGGCCCCGACTACGTGGTGCCGTTCGGCCGGGGCCGCTACGTGACGCGGGGATCGGATCTCACGATCGTCACGTGGGGCGCGACCGTCGAGCGGTCACGGCAGGCCGCCGAGCGGCTGGCGGAGTCCGACGGCGCGTCGATAGAGATCGTCGACCTGCGCACGCTGGTGCCCTGGGACCAGGAGATGGTCGGCGAGTCCGTGGGCCACACGGCGCGGCTTCTGGTCGTGCACGAGGACGTGGTGCGGGCGGGCTTCGGCGCGGAGATCTCCGCCTGGGTGTCGGACGAGCTGTTCTGGCGCCTCGATGCGCCGATCGGCCGGGTCGGCGCCCAGGAGTGCCACGTCGCCTACGCCCCCGAGCTCGAAACGGCGATCCTGCCCCAGGTGGACGACATCGTGGCTGCGGCCCGACGGGTGCTGTCGGAGTAGGGGAGACGGAGCGTGCCGCTCACGGGCGCCCAGACGCGAACCCGCCGACGGATCTGGTTCCACCACCAGAACCGCCGGCGGGGTGCCGGGGCCTCGTTCCCCCTCTATAGGTCGCTCTCGCCGACCGCCGGGAGGTCGTCGAGCCCAACCAGCCGTCCGAGGACCCCGGCCATTGCGATCACCACGCCGATCGCCACCAGCCCGATGATCAGGATCTCGCTCATTGCGTCTTGCCACCTTTCCGCCGTTGGGGAGTACCGGACATTCACTCATGCCAAGACGACGAGGTTGCGACGATTCGATTACGGACTGTGTCGATCTCGCCGCGGCGTGCGAGTGCCGCCGACACCACGGACCGTTGCAGGATCCGCGCGCGCGTTGAAGATCGCAGTACGGAGGAGGAGCATGAAGCCATGAGCGACGTAACGGCAACGGCGCCGGCGGAGCTTCCCGAGGACCATCCCGGATTCTCCGATCCCGAGTACCGGGCTCGCCGCGGGGCGATCGCCGACGTGGGCGCCCACTACCGCAGCGGTGACCCCATCCCCGACGTCACCTACACGCCCGAGGAGGACCAGGTCTGGCGCCTCGTCTCCCATGAGTTGGCGCGCAAGCACCAGCGGTACGCATGCCGCGCCTACCTCGACGGCGCGGCGGCGTTGACGCTGCCCACCGACCGCATGCCCCAGCTGCGTGAGGTCGACGAGCGCGTGCACGCCCTCGGTCGGTTCCACATCGAGCCGGTCCCGGGCCTGGTGCCCACCCGCGTGTTCTATGGTGCCCTGGCGCGCCGGACGTTCCTGTCCACCCAGTACATCCGTCACCACTCGGTGCCCTTCTACACACCCGAGCCCGACATCGTGCACGAGATCATCGGGCACGCCAACATGCTGGCCAACCCCGTTTTCGCCGACCTCTACGAGGAGGCCGGCAAGGCATCGGTCAGGGCGTCCAGCGATGCTGCGCTCGACTTCTTCTCCAAGGTCTTCTGGTTCACGCTCGAGTTCGGCGTGGTGCACGAGGACGGCGAGCTCAAGGCCTACGGCGCCGGCCTCCTGTCCTCGTACGGCGAGATCGAGGAGTTCCGCAACGCCGAAATCCGGCCCTGGGACATCGCCCGGATGGGAACGCTCGAGTACGACATCACCCGCTACCAGCCGATCCTGTTCGCGGCCGAATCGTTCGAACGCATGGTCGAGGACCTGACCGGGTTCTTCTCCACGTACCACGACGAGGCGCAGCAGCGCTGGATCGGCGGCCGCTGAGCCGACCGGGCCGGGTTACCGGCCACCCTGCGGGGTAGCCGCGGGCATGGCCGAACCCCAGGAGTACCTGGTCCACCACATCCAGGACGCCCTCGCGACCGACCCCCGGGCCCGCGAGCTGGGCGTCGATGTGCAGGTGGCCGGCGACCGCGTGGTGCTGACCGGTACGGCCGCCACCCCCGCGCAACGGGCGTCGATCGCTGAGGTCGTGTCCGAGCTCGCCGACGGCTACGAGATCGTGAACGAGATGACCGTCCTGTCGGCCGCCGAGGACGGGACGATCGAGGAGCTCGACATGTTCCCCGCTCATGGCCTACGGCCGGGCCGCCCGGGCGCCGACCCGTCGCCTTCCCGCTCCCACGGCCGCTCGGACCGGGCTCGCTCTGACCTTGCCTCCCCGTCACCCTCGGCGGACGCTCGCTCATGACGCGCGTTGCCGCCGTCGCCGACATCCACGTGGGCGTGGACTCGGTGGGTCGGGTCGCGGCCGGGCTGCGCCACGTCAACGAGCGGGCGGACCTGCTGCTGCTGGCCGGCGACCTCACCCGCTGCGGCGAGCCGGTCGAGGCGCGGGTTGTGGCTCAGGAGCTTGCCAAGGCCAGGGTGGAGATCCCGGTCGTCGCGGTGCTGGGCAACCATGATCATCACGCCGGACGAACCGCCGAGGTCGTCGGGCTTCTCGAGGACGCGGGCGTCGTGGTGCTCGACGGCACCGCCACCACCGTCGGCATCGACGGAACGACCGTCGGGATCGCCGGGGCTAAGGGGTTCGGCGGCGGGTTCGCCGGCGCCAACGCCACCGCGTTCGGCGAGCCGGCCATGAAGGCCTTCGTCGAGGAGACCAGGCGCGAGGCCGCGCGCCTGCACGACGCCCTGGTGGGGGTGCGGCCGCACGCCGATCGGGTCATTGCCCTGCTGCACTACGCGCCCGTGCCCGAGACGCTGCGGGGCGAGCGCCTGGAGATCTATCCGTTCCTCGGCAGCCACCTGCTGGCCGAGGCCATCGACACCGCCGGCGCCGACCTGGTCGTCCACGGCCACGCCCACAACGGCAGCGAGCGGGGGGTGACACCCGGGGGGATCCGGGTGCGCAACGTGGCGCAGCCGGTCATCCAGCGGGCCTACCGGATCTACGACCTCGGCGAGCCGGCGGTGCGGGCGGCGCCGGTGGCGGCAACCGGCTGAGCGCGGCCGCCCGCCATACGCCGCGCCACCAGTTGGCAGGGGTGGACCGCCTGGACGCCGGCGGCGGCCAGGTGCAGTGCGCACCCCGGGTTGGCCGAGGCGACGATCGGGGCGCCGGAGCGCGCGATGGCGGCGACCTTGCGTTCGCGGATGGCGCTCGCCAGCTCGGGCTGGCTCAGGGCGTAGGCCCCACCGGCGCCGCAGCACAGGCCCTCGTCGTCGAGCTCGACGACGTCGGCGTACGGAGAGAGCACGGTCCGCACCGCCTGGTGGACGCGCTGGACGTGGCGCAGGTGGCAGGGGTCCTGCACGGCGACGGTCGGGCGCTCGCCGTCGTCGGACGCCGGCGGCAGCCGCTCGGTGCGCTCGGCCAGCCACTCGTGGACGTCGCGCACCCTGGCGCCGAACGCCTCCGCCTCGGGGGTGCCGAGCAGATGGCCGTAGTCCTTGAGCATCGCCCCGCAGCCGGCGGCGTCGACCAGGATCGGTGCGTCCCCGGGGAATGCCCGCAGGGTGCGTTCGGCGAGTGCCCGAGCATCGGACCGCAGCCCGGCATGGAGCGCGAGGGCGCCGCAGCAGGCGGCGTCGGGGCCGGGGAGCGCGACGCCGGCACCGGTCGCCTCGATCACGCGTTGGGCGTCGGCGTGGACGTCGCGCATCCAGGCGTCCATGACGCAGCCGGTGAACAGCCACACGTCGCGGCCCGAGGCGCGCAAGTCGGCTGGCCGGCGCACCGGTACCCGGTCCGGCAGGCCCAGCCGGCGGGACACGCGCCGGGGCAGCAGCCGCAGGCGCTGGGCCAGTCCCAGGAGCGACGACCCGGCCAGCAGGAGCCGGTGGTGGGCGAGGGCGCGGAGTCCGAGGCCCACCAGCGCTTCCTGCCGCGGGATTGGTTGCCCGGGCCACCGTTTTCGCGGCAGGTTCGCCTTGGTGTCCTCGATCAGGTGACCGAACGGCACCCCCGAGGGGCAGGCGGTCTCGCAGCCGCGGCACTGCACGCAGGTGGCCATCGAGCGCAGGAACGCAGCGTCGATCTCGGCGCCCTCCCAGTGCACCTGGCGCATCGCCGCGATCCGGCCCCGGGGGGACAGGGCCTCCTCGCCGGTCACCCGGTAGGTCGGGCAGTGCGGTAGGCACAGCCCGCAGGCAACGCAGCAGGCCAGCTCGTCGTCGACGACGCCGAGGTCCACGCGGATGGGCCCGTCGCCGCTCGTCACGCCCCCCTCCCGTTCCGGCGTTCGGATGTGACGGATTCCGGCGCTTTGGAACGCCGGTTGGCGGTCATGCCGCCTCCTCAGCCGTGGCGGCCAGCGGGTCCCGGCCCGGGTTCAGGCGGCCGCTGGGGTCGAAGACCGCCTTGATCCGCCGGTGCAGCTCGACGACGTGGCGCTGGACCGGGCGGGGCGGGGCCGGCCGCTCCGCGTGGACGACGCCGACGCCGACCTCGGCCACGAACCGTCCGGGCCCGACGTCGGGGCTGGCTCCGAGGGCCCGCAGTTCCGAGGGGCGCAGGGACCAGCGGTGCGGGCCCGGGAGAGGGGGCGGACCGTCGACGTCCGCCAGTCCGGCGAGCGCCGATTGCGCGGCCACGTCGTCGGGATGGCCGTCGAGCAGCACCCACGTCGTCGTCCCGTCCCACAGGACCGCCGCCGGCCGGTACAGCCGTTCGACCAGGGCGAAGGGGTCGGCGTCACCGGCGAGCCAGCGTTCGGCCGGCGGGAGGGGGCGCGTGCGGAGCACCACCTCGGCGGTGAACGCCAGCGTGCCCAGTGAGCCCACCAGCAGCCGGCACAGGTCGTAACCGGAGACGTTCTTCACCGTCGGTCCGCCGGCCTTCACGACCCGGCCGTCCGCCGACACCACCCGGGCCTCGAGCAGCACGTCGCGCACGGGTCCCCAGCCGAGCCGCCGGAGCCCGCTGTGGCCCACGGCCAGGACGCCGCCCACCGTGGCGCCGTCCCACGCCGGCAGCGCGACGGTCTGGCCGACCTCCGCCAGGGCCGTGTCGAGCTCCGTCACGGTCGTCCCCGCCCTCACCCGCACGGTCATGTCCGCGGCCTCGACGGCCACGATGCCCGCCGGAGCCCGCACCTCACGGGCCGCAGGGGCGACGCGGCCGCCGGCGGCCCACTGCGTTCGCCCGCCGACGGCGGCGACCGGTCCGGCGTCGGGCGGACCGACCTCGGCGGCGAAGGCGTCGACGGCGCCGGTCGTCGCGGAGCTCATACCCACACGCCCTCGGGGACGCTCTGCAGGTCGCCGCAGCGGCTGCCCGCGGGCAGGATCTTGGTCGGGTTCGCCACGCCGTCGGGATCGAACGCTTCGCGCAACCGGGCCTGGGCGTCGAGGTCGTCGGGGCCGAACAGCAGGGGCATGAGGTCGCGCTTCTCGAGGCCGATCCCGTGCTCGCCGGACAGCACGCCGCCGGCATCCAGCGACACCTGGACGATCTCCTCGCCGGCGGCGTGGACGCGTCCCATCACGCCCGGCTCGCGGGCGTCGAAAAGCAGCAATGGGTGGAGGTTGCCGTCGCCGGCGTGGAAGACGTTCATCACGACGAGGTCGTGGCGTTCGGCGATCGCGTACACCTGCGTGAGCACCTCGCACAGTCGGGTGCGGGGGACGACCGTGTCGTGCAGGTAGTAGTTGGGCGCCAGCCGGGCGACCGCGCCGAAGGCGGACTTCCGGCCCTTCCACAGCAGGGCCCGCTCGGCGTCGTCGGCCGCCACCCGCACGGACCGGGCGCCGTGGGCCTGTCCGACCGCCCGCACCTGCTCGACGCCGGCCTCCACGCCGGCCGGGAGGCCGTCGAGCTCGACGAGCAGCACGGCGGCGGCGTCTGTCGGGTACCCGGCGTGGACGAACTCCTCGGCCGCCTGGGTTATGCGCCTATCCATCATCTCGAGGGCCGCGGGCAACAGCCCCCCGGCGATGATGCCGCTCACCGTCTCGGCGGCGTCGTCGACCGAGTCGAAGTCGAGCAGCAGGGTCGCCACCGCCGGCGGGTCCGGCGTGAGGCGCACGGCGATGCGGGTCGCGATGCCGAGCGTGCCCTCGCTCCCCACGAACACGCCGCGCAGGTCGAGCCCGGCGGGCTCGGGGTCGAGGCCGCCGAGCAAGGTCACCGACCCGTCGGGGAGGACGACCTCCAGTGCCAGGACGTGGGCGCTGGTCACGCCGTAGGCCAGGCAATGCGGCCCCCCGGAGTTGTTGGCCACGTTGCCGCCGATGGTGCACGCCTGCTGGCTCGACGGGTCGGGCGCGAAGTGGAGCCCGTGCCGGGCCAGCGCCCGGGTGAGATCCAGGTTGATGACCCCAGGCTCCACCCACGCCACCCGGTCCACGGGGTCGACCTCCAGGACCCGGTCCATCTTGGTGGTGACGATCACCACCGGGTCGCCCACGGGCACCGCCCCGCCGGCGAGGCCCGTCCCCGAGCCCCGGGCGACGAACGGGCGCCCGTGGCGACGGGCGACACGAACGGCCCGTGCCACCTCGTCGGTCGTCAGGGGGAAGCACACCACGGCTGCCGCCCCGGTCATCACCGAGGCGTCGCGCCCGTACAGGCCCAGCTCGACGCCCTCGGTCCGGACCCGGTCGGGCGCCAGCGCGGCGCGGAGCTCGGCGGCCAGTGCGGTCACGTCGGGCCCTGCGTCGTGCTCCACACCGGCAGTCTCTTGCCGGCAACGCCCCGCCGCAATCGAGGCCCAACCCGGAACCTGCCCGGAATTGGTTGCCACGACCAATTCCGCGGCGGGAACCGGTCAGGTCGTGGCGGTGGTGAGGAGCCGGTAGCCGGGGTTGAGGATCGCCAGGCGGTTCTGGTGGACGCCGGCCGTGCCCACCAACTCGATGCGGCTGCCCACGTTGACGCCGCCCAGCTCCCGGCGGCCCAGGAACACGGCCAGCAGCGTCCCCGTGCCGTCGTCGATCACGCACTCGAGCGTGGCGACGTCGCGCTGCGGCGCCACCCGCATGGACCGCACCTGGCCCCGGACCCGCACCCGATCGCGCCAGCGCACCGCGTCGATGGTCGTCACCGTCGACACGTCGTCGTGCGGGGGTCGGTGCCCCGCCGCCGTCTCGCGGGGGCCTTCGGCGATGCGGCCACGGTGGACCGGCGGCGGCACCATCGCCAGCGTCTCCTCGGACATCCAGACGTCGAAGTGGAACGGCACGGTCGTGACGTTGGCGTGCGGCAGCTTGGACACCTCTTCCTGGATGGCGTCGGCCGTCCGGTCGTGGAGGATGCGGTGCCACAGGCCGTTGTACTTACGGTCGGGAAGAAGCACCGAGACCTCCGTCTCACCGTCCGACAGCTCGCGGGCGACGTGCTCGACGGCGGCGCGGGTCAGGCGCCGGTCCGGGCACGCCACCAGCTCTAACGGCACCCGCGACAGGCCGAGGCGGCGCCACTCGGCGGCCAGGCGGGCGGCGGCGTCCTCGTCCACGACGAAGTGCACGGCCCGCAGCTCGTCGGGCGTCAGCGTGCGGGCGTACTGGATGGCCCGGGCGGCCGCCAGGTCGAGCCGGTCGACGAACACCATCACCACGTGCCGGCGCAGGATCGGCGCCGTGGCGGCGGCTGGGACGTCCTGCTCGAGGGCAAGTCGCTCGTGCTCGTACTGCCGGTTGAGTCGGAGAAGGATCATCACGAACACGGGCATGATCGGGAGGATCGGCCAGGCGTCCTCGAATCGGGTGATCACGACGATCAGGACGATCAGGCCCGATAGAACCGCGCCGACGCCGTTGGCGACGATGCCGGCGAGCCAGCCCTTCTGGCGCTTGCGCAGGTGGTGCCTGGTCATGCCCGCCTGCGACAGGGTGAAGCCGGTGAAAACCGAGATGGCGTAAAGCGGGATCATCCGGGTCACCTCGGCGCCGGTGAGCACAACGAGGATGGCCGCGGCCCCAGCCAGGGCGATGATGCCGTTGGAGAACACCAGGCGGTGCCCCCGCTTGGTGAGCTGACGGGGCAGGAAGCTGTCTCCGGCCTGCATGTTGGCCAGCCGGGGGAAGCCGGCGAAGCCCGTATTGGCCGCCAGCACCAGGATCAACATGGTGGCGACGTTGAGCACACCGGACAGCGTCTCGCCGGCGGACCCGTGGCCGTAGACGGCCTCGCCGATCTGGGCCAGCACAGTCGGCGTGCCGTCCTCGAACGGCGCGACCTTGACCTTGGAGACCAGGAACGACAGGCCCAGGAACATGACGCCCAGGCCAGTACCCATGATCATCAGGGTCTGACGGGCGTTGCGCCACTCCGGCTTGCGGAAGGCGGGCACCCCGTTGGAGATCGCTTCGACGCCCGTGACGGCCGAACCGCCCGAGGCGAAGGCCTTGGCCACCACGAACGCCGATGCGCCCAACAGCAGCCCGGTCCCCTCGTCGCCGAACTCGAGCATTCCCGGCTCCCGCTCGCCGGCCACTGTGAGGTCGCCGGTGAAGTAGCGCACGATGCCGAGTACGAGCAGCAGGGCCATGTTGGCCATGAAGAAGTAGGTGGGCGCCGCGAACACGCGCCCGGATTCCCGGACCCCCCGCAGGTTGCCGAAGGCGATCAGCGCAATGAACCCCAGCGAGATCGGCACCCGCCACGGGGCGAGGGCGTCGATCGACGAGCTGAGCGCGGCGCTGCCGGCCGCAACCGAGACCGCCACCGTCAGGATGTAGCCGATCAGCAGAGCGGCGCCGGCCACCTGGGCGGGAACGATGCCGAAGTTGTCGCGGGTGACCAGGTAGGCGCCGCCCGCGGACGGATACTCCTTGATCGTCTCGCGGTAGCTGATGATCAGCAGCCCCAGCACCACGAGCATCGCCCCGGTGATGGGGAGCACCAGCGAGAAGGCGGCGATCCCCACGGCCGGCACCAGCACGTGGAGAATCTCCTCGGTGGCGTACGCCGACGACGACAGGTTGTCGGACGCGAAGATCGCCAGGGCGGTGGGCTTGCCCAGGCGCTCGTGCTCGAGCTGCTCCGAGTGCATCGGCTTGCCGAGCAGCTTGCGCTTGAGCCGGTAGCTCGGGGCGTCGGGGGGCAGGGGGACGCTCGGCGTCGAGGGCGGGGGCTCGGGTGCCCGGTACGCCGTCGTGCCGGGGCGCGTGTCGACCTCGGGTGTCATGCCCGGACATTAGGGAAAACCCGCCGCGGGATTGGTTGCAGGAGCCACCAATCCCGCGGCAGGAATCGTCAGGCCGCCAGCGTCTCCGGCATCGGCGACGGCTCGAGCGCCAGCTCGAGCACGCGGGCGACGTCGGCCACGGGGTGGAACGTCATCTCCTCGCGCACGGCCTCGGGGACGTCGTCCAGGTCGGGCTCGTTGCGGAGCGGCAGGATCACCTCGCGTAGCCCGGCCCGGTGGGCGGCCAGCACCTTCTGTTTGACGCCGCCGATGGGCAGCACCCGGCCCGACAGCGTGACCTCGCCGGTCATCGCCGCGGTGGGTCGCATCGGCGTGTCGCGCAGCAGGCTCACCAGCGCGGTCGTCATGGTGATGCCGGCCGACGGGCCGTCCTTGGGGATGGCGCCGGCGGGGAAGTGCACGTGGAAGCGCCGGTTCTCGAAGGCCACCGGGTCGATGCCCAGCACGTCGGCCTTCGAGCGGACGTAGGACAGGGCGATCTGCGCCGACTCCTTCATGACGTCGCCGAGCTGGCCGGTGACCGTGAGGCCGCCGCCCGACTCACCCGGCATCGACGTGGCCTCGACGAACAGGACGTCGCCGCCCACGCCGGTGACGGCCAGGCCGGTGGCTACGCCGGGAACGACCGTGCGGTCGGCCGCCTCGTCGAAGAACCGACGCCGGCCCAGGTAGTTCGGCAGGTCGTCGATGTCGACCACGATGGGTGTCTCGCTGCCCTTCGCCACCTCGGTGGCCACCTTGCGCAGGACCTTGCCGAGCTCGCGCTCGAGGTTCCGGACCCCCGCCTCGCGGGTGTAGCCGTCAACGATCTCGCCGAGGGCGGCATCGGTGACGTCGACCTCGGCGTCCCGCAGCCCGTTGCGGCGCAGCTGGCGCCGGAACAGGTGGTCGCGGGCGATGACGACCTTCTCGGCCTCCGTGTAACCGTCGAGACGGATGACCTCCATCCGGTCGAGCAGCGGCCCGGGGATCTGCTCGAGCATGTTGGCGGTGGCGAGGAACAGCACGTCCGACAGGTCGAGGTCGACCTCCAGGTAGTGGTCACGGAACGTGTGGTTCTGCGCGGGGTCGAGGACCTCGAGCAGTGCCGAGGACGGATCGCCGCGCCAGTCGGCGCCGAGCTTGTCGACCTCGTCGAGCAGGACGACGGGGTTGATGGTCCCGGCCTCCTGCAGGGCTCTGACGATGCGCCCCGGCTGGGCACCGACGTAGGTGCGCCGGTGACCCCGGATCTCGGCCTCGTCCCGGATGCCGCCCAGGGAGACACGGGTGAAGCGGCGGCCCAGGGCGCGCGCCACCGAGGCCCCCAGGGAGGTCTTGCCCACGCCGGGAGGGCCGGCAAGGGCCAGGATCGCGCCGGGCTTGCGGCCCGAGGCGTCGACGTCGGGGACCGGGCGGGGCCACGGCCGCTCGCCGGCGTCGCCATCACTGGCGTCGCCGTCGCGGTCGCTGCTCGCGTCGCCGTCACTGCCGTTGCCGTGGCTGGCGTCGCCGTCACCGGAATCGGCGTCGGCATCGTCATCCGCCGACTCCTGGGCGCGCTCGGCCAGCAGCTTGCGCACGGCCAGCATCTCGACGATGCGGTCCTTCACCTCGTCGAGGCCGGTGTGGTCCTCGTCGAGGACCTGACGGGCGCGGTCGATGTCGTAGTCGTCGACGCTTCGGTCGCCCCAGGGAATCTCGAACACGGTGTCGAGCCAGTTGCGGATCCAGCCGTGCTCGGTGTTCTGCTCGGGCGTGCGCTCGAGCCGGTCGATCTCACGCTCGATGGCCTTGCGGGTGTCGTCGGTCACCGCCTTGGCCTCGACCAGCTTGGTCAGGCGCTCGCGGTAGCCGCCGACCAGGTCGTCGCCACCATCCTCGCCCAGCTCCTTGCGGATCGCGTCCATCTGCTGGCGCAGCAGGAACTCGCGCTGGCGGGCCTCCAGGCCCTCGGACACGTCATGACGGATCTTGTCGGCGAGCTCGTGCTCGGCCAGGGCCTCCTTGACCCAACCCAGCACAAGGCGCACGCGCTCGACCAGCTCGGGGGTCTCGAGCAGCTCCACCTTCCGCTCGACAGCCAGGTCGGGCCACCAGCCGACGATGTCGGCCAGGGCCGACGGGTCGTCGACCCCGCGCAGCACCTCGGTCAGTCGGCGGCCGCCGAGGCTCTCGAACAGCGCACGGAGCGCGGCCCGCAACTCGG
>Ga0299914_10002862_pt1 | contig 12018 bp, 16 predicted proteins | sample RVTome_10_FD_201361 | JGI IMG/M metagenome (GOLD analysis project Ga0299914, IMG submission 201361) | Soil microbial communities from uranium-contaminated site in the Upper Colorado River Basin, Wyoming, United States - RVT153D57 (version 2) ... | reverse complement strand
CGGTCGAAAAGGTGGTCGAAAATTGACCGCTGACCGGCACCGCTCATCGTACTGGTGCGTGTGCGAAAGGCGTGGCTGCCTGGGCGGGTCTGGCCGACCGTTTTGGGCGCGCTGGCCGCCTGAACGCCGCGAAGGGCGCCGTCGTAGATGAGACCCAGTGCACCTGGGAGTTGCGGCGCAAGCCGCGCGATCGACGGGAGGGCAACGTTGACCTCTTCGCCGGGGCTGTTGACGGGCGCGACCGAGAGGAGCATGCGGCCGTGTATCTCGTGGAGCACTGCCGAACACCTCTCCTCGCTCCCCGTCGACGGCCGCGCGGGCTACGTCACTGAACTCGATCGGCTTGCGTCGGTGCTCGCCTACCTCGTGACGCGCCCGACCTTCCCGACCACGCTGCTGGTAAGGACCGCCCGCCGCCTCGAACAGCGCGATCCGAAATCAGCCACCGCCGCGCTCCTCGGCGATGCCTAGAACGCGAATTCGCGGCGGTCGGGGGACTGATCGGCGACATCCAGCTCGAAGCGGAAGTTCTCGGCTGACAGCGGTCGTGGCGCAAGCCCGGCGACATCGACCAGCTTCGTCGCAAGGCCGCGATCGGCGTCGGCCTCGATCAGGGTCGTCAAGGCGCGATCAGCATGGTCCACCTCGGCCCGTACGTCTTCTCGAGGGCGGACCGGTTGATCAAGACGACCTTGTGGGCAAGAGACGCCATACTCGGTTCCCTCGCGGCGCGGATCAATCGATAACGGAAGGAGTCGTGGTCGTCGTCGTTACCTGGCCGTTGGGTAGTTCGCCGGGTACTGGCTCGCCTCCGATGGGTCCGGGTTCGGTCGTTTCGGTGGGTTGCGTCGAGTCGGGCGAGGTGTCACCCGGCGGACCTGACTCTGTTGCGGGGATCGAGGACGGAGCGGGTGGGTCGGGAGACCCGTCGCCATGGATGGCGGCACGCCCGCCGAACCCGATACCGAACACCAGCACCGCCGCCGCCGCGGCGGCGGATACGACCCCGACGCGGGCACGCGAGAGGAGTCTGCGCCCGTCCCGGCTGGCCGCCGCAAGATCGACAGGCGAGGCGTGGCCGCCCACCTGGCTCATGACCGCCAGTCTCCGATCAGGGTGAGTTCGGCGGATGCCCGTTCGACGCGGGCCGCGAATTCTGGCGGCGTGAAATGCAAGACGTGAGCACCGTCGGTGTCGCCAAGGTCGGCGATGCGCCGTAAGACCAGCGCGGCACGGTCATCGAACGGGATAGCGCGTAGGTGCTTCGGGCGGAGGGCGCCTCGTGGCGCCTCGTCAGCTCCGCCGAGATCCTCCATGGCGATGCCACTACGAACAGCTCGGACGAGAAGGCACAGCGCGTGGAGATCGCGTTGTGCTCTGGGAACGAGCAGGCAATCCCGGTAGGCCAGGGCGCAGGCCTGCTCGACCCACTTCCCCACGCGGGCGTCGTCACCTGCGAGCCAGCGGCCAACCTCCGTGAGCGTCGCTCCGTACTCCTCGGCGAGCGCCGCAATCGCCTGCTCCCTCGTCGTTTCCGTTCGCTCAAACGAAAACGAGAACAGGGAACCGCCGACGCTCGCCTTACTCACGATCGGTAGAACGATGCTGACTACGAGCAGGGCTGCGCCCACGATGGCCAGGGTTCCCAGGCCATCCGACTCGATGGTGACGCCGGCGATCAGGAACGCGAAGCCGATCAATCCCAACGCGACTAGACGTGGCGATCCTGTGATCTCCTCGCGCACGGCTCGCCAACGCCACGACGAGTCGACACAGGATCCAGGCATCGCTACCCATGAGACGCCTAGACGACTACCTAGTCAAGGTCAGGCCGAGCGGGAACGACTCTCGCTCCCCACAAGCCGATCGAGTTCATCGACGTAGGGCGGGCGGTCGCGACCGGGGGCAGAACGGATGAACCGAGCCGTTGGAGTCGCTGCGCTCATCGCACTCGCAAGTCTTGCATGTGTCTCGGGGCCGCTCTTGTCGGCACTTGGTCCAGGAGCGCTTGTTCGCTTGTGCGACCGTCGTTAGCCTTCCGCGCACTTCGGGCGGGAGGTAGACATGCGACGACTCGCAATGGCAGGGCTCGCGATCGGTGCAGTCGGGGTGGTCGCGGCGTGCGCGCCGATCAAGCCTCCGGCACCCGAACCTGAGGTCATCGAGGTGCCGTTCGAGTTCGTGGACGGCCCGGTGGACTGGGACGTGCCCGCCGGCGTCGACGAGATCGCGGTCACCGCTTACGGCGCCGCGGGGGGTCAGGGCGCAGGTCAGGCGACGCACTCCGACGGCCCGTCGGACACCGGGGTGGTGCCGGCGGGCACCGGCGGTCTGGGCGGCGCGGCGATCGCAACGATCGTGGTGGTGCCGGAAGAGATCCTCGAGATCAACGTGGGCGGTCGCGGCGAGGACGCCGAGCTCACCACCACCGCGGCTGCGGGGGGCTTCAACGGCGGCGCGAACGGCGGCCCTAGCGGGGCGAGTTGCACGGACGCCCAGTCGGCGGGCGGCGCCGGAGGAGGAGCGTCCGACGTTCGCCGCGGTACTGCCACTCTCGCCGATCGGCTGGTCGTCGCCGGTGGCGGAGGAGGCGGCGGGGGCTCAATGGCTTTCAGTGGGGACTTCTTGAGTTTTGACAACATCGTGAGCGCGACGGACGGCGGCAGCGGTGGCAACGGAGGAGGGCTCGCCGGCGTTGGTGGTGGAGGCGCGTTCCCCGGTGGCGGAGGGACGCAGTCGGCTGGCGGTGCCGCCGGCGGTTTCTTCGCGCAAGCGGGTGCGGCCGGAATCGGCGGGTCGGGAGGTACCGGGAGCTCGTGCAACGTGGACAGGGCAGGAGCTCGGGCCGGAGGTGGGGGTGGCGGCGGGTTGTTCGGAGGTGGCGGTGGCGCCGGTCCGGCTCCCGACCCCCCCGATCCCACCGCTTCGGGCGGGGGCGGGGCTGGGGGCGGCTCGGGCTTCGGTCCGGAGGGCACGCAGTTTCAAACCGGCGTCAACGAGGGCAACGGCCGAGTCGTGATCAGCTACGTCGCGCCTTGACCCGCAGAAACATGACCGGGGGAAGCCAGTAGTCCCCGCGTTGCCTCTTGCCGCGACGTGGACGCCGATCGCCGAGGCTGGGCGGCCGAAGTCACGTCGCAACGTAATTATCGGTCTGGTCGCTGCGCTATGTGTCGGCGTGCTCGTAGCGGTGGCGGTCGGCGCGAGCGGTGGCGGGGGCTCGTCCGAGTCGAACACGCCCGCCCTTCAGACCCCACAGGAGTCTGGAAACGGCCGCGCTCGGAAACGCCTTCGGATGCATCCTCGGCGTTCCCCGCCGAGGGTGCTCCTGTTGCCCGGCATGGCTCAGCAAGTTTCGAAGAGTCTGGCGTGGCCAAGTACAGGCTCCGCCTCGAACGGCATTGGATCGGCTCGCCCGCAGGTGAGGCTCGCCTCCTGCGTCGGTGAGCCATTCCCGAGTCGGAGGTCAGAACGGGCGCTGCTGCGTCCGAATCACCTCCGACGGGATGCCGGGGCACGAGAGACGACCTCGCATTCCATCGTTGGGCGCCCCAACGTGTCGGCCTACTCGGGAGCCTCGTCCACGAACACGAGCTCGCCGCAGTACGGCCACCACGACTACATCCTCGCGATGCCGGGCCTCCAAATCAGCGATTGTCGGGCGCTCAACGAGGTCCCCGAAGCCGAATGGGTCAGCGACCACTGTCCCATCGTCGCCGAGCTCGTGCTGTAGTTCGGTCGCCCCTTCCCGGGTTCACTGGTTCGTATCGACGACGACGTGCAATCGACCTTCCCGATCCATTCGCGACACGGTAGGCGCCGTCGCTTCGTCAGGGTTCGTTGCTCAAGGGGCGGAGGGGCGCGCGCTCAAGCTGAGTGCGTGCGCGCAGTGCGAGGCTTGTCGCGGATGCTCAGGCCTTTACATTCATCCGGGCGGCAGAGTGATGACGGCGTGGGCGAAGCCGACGCCGGAGAGGTAGAGGGTTCACCAACTGCGACGGGATGCTCGGTGTTCGTCGCAGATGCCGCTCGTACGGCCGACGGTACTGACGAATCTCGGGTGCATCTCAGCGCCAGTCGCTACGACAGAGTCGAGTCTGGAGTTCGGCTGGTTCTCGCCGCGAGGGCCCCGAGGCGCCGCAGGTCTTCCACGAGCGCGTGAGTCCGGTCGCGGTGGGCGGGGATCATGGTCGCGTAGACGGGCTCGAGGAGTTTCGCCCCCTTCACCACCTTGAAGGTCTGCTCGATCCTGGTGCCGCCTTCGGCCTCGTGCAGGCGGATCCGCCACTCGGTGCTGTCGGGATACATGACGGTTGGCACGACGCGCCAGGCAAGCTCCCGGGGCGAGGCTTCGATGACTTCGCAGACGCGGCCCCAGCGGACGATGCCCGCTCGGTTCCGACCTCTGAACCGAGCGCCGGGCACCGCCTCGGTGGCGCCGTCGAGCCATTTGACGCCACGGCACTCGTGGCTCCATTCCCCCACTCGGGTCACGTCGCGCACCACGTCCCACACCGCGTCTGGGTCCGCGTCGACGGTGACCTGCGTTTGACCCTCCTTCTGGACCCGGCACCTGACGGGCGACTGATCACCCCAGCAGGCGGCGAGGTGACGGCGATAGGCGCGGGCGAAGCCGTATACGAGAACGAACCGCGGGACGGACGGCACGAGGTGGACGACCAGGTCTCGCTCCTCGGGGCCGAGACCGTCGAGTATCCAGTGGCCTTCGCGCCCGAGCTCGCCCAGCGACTTCGGCTTGATGTTCTGTTCCTCGTCCCAGCGGCGTAGCTCGCCATCCGTGATGGTCGAGGAGACCACCGGCATCATCTCGTCCTCCTCCCGGCGCAAGTGAGGAAGCAGGTGTTCCTCGAGGTCGTCTAGCGCCACCAGCAGGCGTTCGGCGTCGCCGCCGGTGTTGCTGCGGCCATAGCTTGCCGCTGCGGCATCGAATCGTCCGATGGCCGGCGCGATGACCTCGTGATCGCTGTGCATCTGATCGAGCAGGGCCGCCGCCGCTGGGTTCCGTGCGCGGACCATGGGGTACAGGCCCTGGTCTTCGGTGGTGTGGTGCGCGTGCAGGAAACGCATCATCCATCCGAGATGCTCCGCGATCGCCTCTCGTTGGTCGTCGCCCGGCGGTGGAGTCGAGATCAGCACAGTCCGGGTGCGGCGAAGATCGCGCCGCAGGGCCTCGTGGATGATGCCCATCAGCCGCGTGTCTGCCGGTCCGTTCGGGTCGGTCTTGCCCATCTGCCCTCCCCTGTCGTGTCTCACTCGCTCGGGACGACGGAATCGAGCGTCTCGGCCATCCACGCCTCGTACTGTTCCGGGTTCCAACCGCTCGACTCGACCAGGAGCAGATACACCTCATGGCTCATCAGCGCCCAGATCCCGTCGCGCTCGGCTGCCGTAGGCCTTCGACCGATCAGCAGCGCTAGGCCGGCCGCGACGTCGCGCCGTTGACGTTCGCGCGTGGCCTCGAGGGTCTCGGCCATTTCTTCGTCGGTCGGTGCGGCCTGCCGAATCACCTTGGCGAACCCCGCGGTGCGGGTGTTGACGTCCGCCACCAACCTGGCAGCGGCGGCGATGCGATCCGCTCTCGAGCCCTGGCCGAGCGCAGCGAACTGGGATCGATCAGCGAGCGGCACGGTGGCTTCATCCCCGACCACGGCGATGTCGATCACCTCTTGCAACAGGCCGGTCTTCGACGCGAAGTGGGCGTAGACCGTCTCGGTCGCCACACCGGCCTCCCCGGCGATGTCGCGCATGCCGGTCGCCGCCCACCCCCGGGTGGTGAATAGGCGGGTTGCAGCCTCGAGCAGCGCGGCCCGTGTCTGCTGGGCCTGCTGTTCGCGATAGGGCGAGCGGTAGCGGCGTCGCGGGACGCTCCCGACATCCTTGGTGGTGCGCCGCGCAGAGACCATGACGCGATATTTAGCACAGTCTTGTATTAAGTACAAGTACGTTTGATGAATTTGCTGCTACGCCACGCACCGCCAGGTCAGGGTTGTTCGGCGGAACGCGCCACCGTCGCTCTCGGTCACGCAGAGGCGCGGTGGCGCATCGAGGATGACATGCTCGCTGGCGCTCGCTAGCACTTGCATCGGCTGCTCAACCTCGGGCGGATTACGGTGCGACTTAGGCGATGCGCGTCGTCTCGCGCAATATGCAGCTGACCCATCCCAAGCCTTGAGTGGAGACGATGGGACTCGAACCCACGACCCCCCGCTTGCAAAGCCTCCCACGCTGAGCGCTGTGCTCATCTAGCGAAAGCGCATGTGGAGCGTGAGCGAAATCGGCACAGTTATCGTCTCAACGAGACGCGTCAGCCTCGCCGTAAGCTGGGCACCGGATCCCTCGTCGCCGCCGTGAGTAGCGGTACGTGGGGGCCGGCCGCACTGACCGCCGCATAGCATTTCTTGCTCACGCGCACGCCCTTCGTTCCGCGCGCGTCGGCCAGGTGGCGACCATCAGGTGAGATGACACTCGGGTGCGAGGCCGTCACCTCATCGGTGCTGGCGACCTCGCACCAGAACGGGCAATCTGAGCCGGATGACCACCTGGGAACTCGTGCAGACCTCGGATGAAGCCGCCGACCGGGTCAGTCGACTGGTCGAGGCCATTTGGGTCCTTGCTGCTGTCGTGAGGCTCAATCGGTTGAATGATGACCTCGATGCGGCAGCCGAAGGCGTCCTGGTCGCGAGCGGGCTCGCCTCTCGAGGCTCCGACGGACATCTCGTTCTCGCGCCAGGGATCGTCGATCTCGTCTCCCAACGTGGCCAAGCGTTCGGGGAGTCGGTCGTGAGCATGATGGGACAAGCAATCGAAGCGGCGAAGGGAAGCGTCGCCGATTCGGGATGGGACGTGGATGACGACACGCTTCTCGCTCAGGGGCGTGCGTCGGCCGCCGCAGGACGCCTGCTTGCGACGACCGTAGCCGGCCAGCTTCCTGGCTTGTCGGAACGACTCGCTCAGCCCGGTGCAGTCGTGCTTGACGTCGGGACGGGCGTCGCAGAGTTGGCCTGTGCGGTCGCCAAGGCGCTCCCATCGGTCGAAGTCGTGGGCATCGATGTCCTTGATCGAGCGCTCCGCCTGGCAGACCGGACGATCGCTGAACACGGGCTCGTCGACCGAGTTCGGGTGCGGCGTCAGAGCGTGGCGGACATCACGGAGCCCGGGGCCTACGACCTGGTCTGGCTGCCGTTGATCTTCATCCCTCCTGATGTCGTGCGCGAGGCCTTGCCCGCACTACATGCGTCCCTGCGCCCTGGGGGTTGGCTGGTCGCGAGCGTCGGGCGGGTGCACGCCTCCTCACTCGCGGTCGCGGTCGCGACGTGGCAGACGCAGCTCGCGTCGGGCACGGCCCTCACCCCAGAGCAAGCAACGCAGCTCCTTGGTGAACACGGCTTCGCCGAGGTCATGGTCGTAGACACGCCACTCGGAATGCCTACGCTCGTTGCTGGTCGCCACCCGAGCTCGTAACCACTGCGTCGCGGCAAGAGCGCAAGGTCCGTGTGCACAAAACTGCCGATCGGCATCTCTGCTCAGGGAACATTCCTGTACGCCCCGGTGCCCGACCGGATCCTCGCCGGGCTGCCGACCGGGGTCGGACTTAACGCCTGTTATGGAACGCGTTTGGAACACATTCGTTGCCCGTCCCGTGGTTGTTCTGTGCGCTTCAAGCACAATCCGCCCGATCGGTGAGAGCACGCTGGGTGTGCACGCGCGGTGCGGCTAGATAGAGGCGATTAATCACCTTCGTGGACCCAGAATGGCGGACGCACCAATGAGCGCGACCCCACCGACGAAGATGCCGTGACCGTCCGCCGCGCCGAAGTCCAGCAATGCTCTTGCGTCGGTCCCCGTCGTTTGTGTCGAGCACCTGACCTGAACCAGACAGAACAAATCGCCGCCTCCACGGTCGGTACCTAGGACGTGGAAGTTGAACGGAAACGTCTCACCCGAAAGCAGTACTCGGATTTGTCTTCCGTCGACGTTGCCGTGAGCCTCGAATAGCGGCACGGACATGAGCGGCCAGGAATACTCGTGATTGTCGATTGTCTGCCCGATGACGACGTCCAGCTTGACGTGGGTGTGGGGCCATAACGGGTCCGCACTCACGATGATCCCGGGGTCGCCGAGGTGCGAGCTGAAGACGCCGTTGGCGATCAGATCGACACGCACGTTCTGGACCCCGAAGCTCACCGCAGGCGGGTCCATGCGGTAAAAGAGGTTCTGCTCCGTCTTGGCCGGTCGCTGCCGGTTGCACGAGTTCGTGTCGATGTCGATCTTCGGGTGCAGCCACACCCCGGGCGTATCGGGACTGGTCACGATGTCGGCAGTCGCGATCGTGTCCATCCCAATTGTTGGCTCCCAAAAACCCTCCCAAGGGTCCATCTCCGTGCAAGTGGCGGGAAGTGCGTTGCCTTGAGAGGAGATGACGTCGCGGAATTTCAACTGTGTCGTGTCACCCGGCCCGGCGAGGATTCCCGCGAACTCGTCGCGGTACTTCCCGCGGATGCGATGGAAGTGTTCCTGTTCCTGATTGGCGCGGCGGCGCGCTTCGGCTTCGCGGCGCGCCAACGTCTCTGCTATGTGGCGCCTCCGTTCGAGGCGCGTGTCTCGCTCAGCTTCGAGGATTGGTCGAAGATCGACGTTCGCCTGTTCTGCGATCGCCTGGAGGACGTTCAGCTGCGTCTCGGTGCGCTCGGCCGCCGCCTGGTCCCGCAACTCCTGCAGTTCCTCCGACGACTCGAAGTCGCTCCGAGTGAGCTGCAGCATCTCCTCGAGAATGTCCGCGTGCTCCTGCTTCTGATCGCGTGTCATGGATTCCTCCTCGCCTGCCCGAGCCTGCCGCGAACATAGACCCGCAGTACCCGCCGTCACCCTGGCCAGACAGGCTCATGGCGCGCGACAGCATCTCGCGAACGGTCTCACGCATCAGTGACCACACGCGGGGATGCGCGATCTCAGCGTCCGAGTCGAACACGCCCGCCCTTCAGACCCCACAGGAGTCTGGAAACGGCTACTTCAACATGACCACGCTTGAGAACAGCGCTTGGGACGAGAAGGACGCCGATCTCGTTGACACGTACCTCTCGGTGTCGAGCGTAACTTGCATCCCCGATCGGGGACGGCACTTCCAATGCGGCATTGCATTCGACGACGGTGACTTCCTCACCTTCGATGTCCTTGTGGCGCCGGATGGTGAGAGTTGGGTTTCCGTAAGCTCCAACTAGCCGCGCTCGGAAACGCCTTCGGATGCATCCTCGGCGTTCCCCGCCGAGGGTGCTCCTGTTGCCCGGCATGGCCTCAGCAAGTTTCGAAGAGTCTGGCGTGGCCAAGTACAGGCTCCGCCTCGAACGGCATTGGATCGGCTCGCCCGCAGGTCAGGCTCGCCTCCTGCGTCGGTGAGCCATTCCCGAGTCGGAGGTCAGAACGGGCGCCGCTGCGTCCGAATCACCTCCGACGGGATGCCGAGCTCGCCGCATGACACCGCCCGGTCCTGTACACAACGGGCGGCGACAAGCGAACAGGGCGGGCCGTTCCGGCCCGCCCTGTGGTCAATGCTTCGGCGTCACTGGAATCACGGGAAGGAGCAGATGAATTCGTTCACCTCGCGTCCCGTGACCGTGCCGGGGCCGACGGCGTCATGGACGGCGGTCTGAACGTCGCCGACGGTCGGGCCCTGCACCCGGTCGTTGCGCGGCGGCTCGTTCGGACCGGTGTTGACGGACGGCCCGGGCGACTGCGACGGTAGGACCCCGTGGCCGTTGGGGCGCGGGTTCGTCGTGTTCCCGTAGAGGTTACCGGCCGTGCAGCCACCCACCCCGTTCCCGTTGTCGCCGGGCGCAGCGTGGGCGATGCCGGCGAAGCCGACGGTGCTCAGTGCGCCGGCGGCGACCAGCACCGCAGCTCGGATCGTGCGCTTCATTGCCATTCGAGACGCTCTCCTCTTGTCTGTCGTAACGGCGCCAGTTTCGCTCCTGGCTCCCCATGGCAACTCGATGGCAACTCGGTGATGAGTCCTGCCCATGGTTCAATGCTCCGCCGCGCACCCCGGCGGAGTGCCGGCTCAGTCTACCGGCGGCCCCTGTCGAGCACCGCGGTCTGGTGTTGCAGGCGCTTGTCGTGGTCAACGGGCCATTTCCTCGCCGCGCAGCAGCGCCCGGATCATGTCGACGCACTCGAGCAGCCGCCCGTCGCGTGCCTTCTTAGGACTGAGGGCTTTCAAGCGCCTTCAGTCCCTAAGGAGCCCGGCCGACGAGCATCTTTAGGATCTACAGCTAGGGCGACTACGCGGCGTGATTGTTTGGACTGGGAATGGTGCGGGAAAGCACTGGCATCACGTAGCGACCGGGGCCTGACCGGAGTATCAGGCGCACAGATCGGCACGAGAGGGGCGAGGGTGGACAAGGACGAGCTGGTCGAGTTGCTCAACCACGACCTCGAGAGCGAGTACCGCTCGATCGTGCAGTACGTGCAGCACCTTGCCACCGTCAAGGGCGCCGAGTACCAGGCCGTCGCCGAGCTACTTCGTCCCCATCTCCGCCAGGAGCTCGACCATGCCACGACCCTCGCGGAGCAGATCGACTTCCTCGGCGGCGTACCCACGACCCGCGTGCTCGAGGTCCCCACTGAGGAGGACACCCGCCGGGCGTTCGAGCTCGACCTCGAACTCGAGGAGCACCAACTTCAGGCGTACCGCGAGCGGGTGGAACAGGCTACCGAGGTCGGCCTCCCCGACGTGGCCGAGGCACTGCGGCCCCTGCTCGAGCAGACCCAGGACCACGTGCGCGACCTCCAGGGCGCGCTGGGAAAGTAGGCGCGCCCTGGAGGTCGCGCTGCGGGTCTTGCGTTGGCGCAGCCGCATCGCGGCCTACCTCCACGTCGCTACGCGCGATGGGCGCGCACCACTCCTGTCCTTTTGAGAGGCCCGGGCGCGGCAGTGAGGGTCTGGCCGGCGACGCCGGTGAGCCGCACGGCATCACCCTCGTTTGAGGACACCGTCATTGCTTCTCGCAGTCGGGTTCGAACAGCCGCTCGTGCGGGTCAGGCGGCTAGCGGTCGCTCCAGTCGATGACCACTCGGCTGGCGACGTCGGGGTGGTTCTGGAGCCATTTCCGGACGTACGGGCACCACGGCAGCACGGTCTCGCCGGACGCCCCGGCTCGCTCGACGGCGGCGCGGACGAGGCGGCCACCGATACGGCCGCCGAGGGTCTCGGGCACCTCGGTGTGCACGAGGATGAGTCGTTGCCGTTCACTCGGTAGAGGAGCTGCGCGTCGACACCGTCCTCGCGGTAGAGGAACCGGTGTTGCTCGACGTCGTCGACGACGGTGCTCGCGGAGTCGGTCATCGACATCCTTTCGCTCTACTCATCGAACATGGATGACGTGTCATCGGCCGTGAGAGATAGAACCTCTCCATGAGCGGCCCGGTCTCCACCACCGATGCACTGGCGATGCCGACCCTGGACACGCCCGAGGTGTGCGACGTCGAGGTGCTCGAGGGACGAACGGCAGAGGTCGGCGGCTTTGCGGTGCGCCGGGTGCTGCCCCGCCGCACGCGCCGGACGGTCGGCGCCTGGTGCTTCGTCGATCACATGGGCCCTGGCGAGGTCAGCGACCGCGGCGGGCTCGACGTCGGCCCCCACCCGCACATCGGCCTGCAGACCGTGACCTGGTTGCTCGACGGTGAGGTGCTACATCGCGACAGCCTCGGCTCCGAGCAGGTGATCCGCCCCGGCCAGCTCAACCTGATGACCGCCGGCCACTGCCCGCGCCCCTGGTCTAGGGAGCGATGAAAGCTCGACTGAACCGCGTCGCGAGCCACGGCTTGCGGCCATACGCGAGCACCGCGCCGCTCAGCAGCGTGCGCGCCTGCGACTGCCGACCGTACGAGGCGAGCATCAGTCCCACGGGCGCGGCGAGAATGCGGCAATCTGCGCGCGCGGGGCGGCCCTCCTCCACTCGCAGCCTGCCGTTGTCGAAGGTGAATCCCCACGATGGTCCACCG
>Ga0299914_10002859_pt1 | contig 12022 bp, 12 predicted proteins | sample RVTome_10_FD_201361 | JGI IMG/M metagenome (GOLD analysis project Ga0299914, IMG submission 201361) | Soil microbial communities from uranium-contaminated site in the Upper Colorado River Basin, Wyoming, United States - RVT153D57 (version 2) ... | reverse complement strand
GTCATCCCCTTCGTCGCGTCAGGCGAGCAGACCGAGATCCTCGGGATGGAGGTCTCGGTGGAGGGGTTGTGGGGTATGTGGAACATCCTGGCCAAGGCGCTCCTCGGTGCCTCTGTCAGCATCCTGCTGACGGCGACTACCGAGATTCCCGAGATCATCCGAGGTTTGGGCATGCTCCGGGTGCCGACCGTCTTGACCGGAATCGCCACCTTCATGATCCGCTACCTGGAACTTATCGCGGACGAGTTGGGAAGGGTCAGGATCGCAATGACCTCACGAGGTTACGACCCGCGATGGCTTCATCAAGCTCGACCGATCGCAGCGTCCGCGGGTGCGATGTTCGTTCGCTCGTATGAGCGCGGGGAGCGTGTCCACGCCGCCATGGTCGCCCGCGGGTTCGACGGCCAGATGCCTGATTTCGGCGAGCGCCGGGCGACGCGATGGGAGTGGTTGGGAGTCGTTGCCGGAGTCGCCGGCTGTCTGTCGGTGGCCGCCGCCGCACTGGTATCGGTATGAGTGGGCAGGTGCAGATCAACGATCTTCGGTTCACCTACCCGGATGGGCGAACTGCTCTCAGGGGCCTTGACCTGTCGATCGAAGACGGTGAACGAGTAGCTCTTCTCGGGCCCAACGGGGCGGGCAAGACCACCCTCGCCCTCCACCTCAACGGGATACTCCGTGCTAGCGGCGGTGAGATCTGGATAGCGGGGCTGGAGCTGGAAGATGAGAATCTCCCCGAGATACGCCGCCGGGTTGGCCTCGTCTTCCAGGATTCGAACGACCAACTCTTCATGCCGAACGTTCGCGAAGACGTAGCGTTCGGTCCGGCCAACCTCGGGCTCGATGGCGAGGAGTTGGAGGCCAGGGTGATCGCGGCTTTGGGAGCCGTCGACGGGCTCGAGTTCGCCGACCGGCCCCCGCACCACCTCAGCGGGGGGGAGAAGAGGCGAGCGGCCCTGGCGACGGTGCTGGCTATGGAACCCGACATCCTCGTTTTCGATGAGCCATCCGCAGGTTTAGACCCGGCAGGGCGACGGGAGCTGATCGAGACGTTGCGCCGCCTCCCCATGACCCAGATCCTCATCACTCACGACATGCCGCTCGCACTCGAGCTCTGCTCACGAGCAGTGATCGTCAACGACGGAAGGGTCGTGGCGTCGGGGCGGACCTCAGAGATCCTCAGTGACGCTGATTTGCTTGCGCGGAACCGTCTGGAGTTTCCTCACGTGCCCAACCCGGAGACACCTCTCCGCTCAAGCTGAGCTTCGACGACAACGGCTCCAACTGCGCCGGCTTGGGTCGAGTGACGGCCGCCCAAGTGATCAGAATCGCGGTGAGAGCGACAACGATCGCCTCGACGGCAAGCGTTCGCGCCGACGGATCGCAGATCCCAGCGTCCTCCTCGCCCTCCGGCTCGGCGCCGAAGACCAGGACAGCGAAAGGCGTGGGGCACTCCACATTGACCTGGACCAAACCCCCGGAGTCGGTTGATCTCCAACTTCCGGTCCACGCCTCATACGTCGTGAAGGTCAGGGAATAAACGAGGGCGCCGGCGATGGCGAGGACGACCCATCCGGTCCACCGTGACATGGACCGAATCATATTCGGGGAGACGCTCAACCCAATCAGTCGCAACCCTCTGCGGAGATCCGTACCTCCCGGGACTGGCAGTATCGAGATGTGTGCTTGCCACGAATTCGCGATGACTGCTGATTCGATCGAATTGGACGTTCCGTCGAGGCCGTTTGCGATGCCGGTCGACGATGTCGTCGCGGCCCTCGACACCGACATCGACGATGGGCTCTCCCCCGAGGAGGCGCGGCGGCGGTTGGAGCGAAGCGGGCCCAATCGGATCACAGATGACCCACGCCCGAGCCGCTGGCTGCTACTGGCGAGGCAGTTCCGCGACATCCTGGTTCTGATTCTCCTGGCTGCCGCACTCATAAGCGGCGTGTTGTTGGGCGACTGGCTGGAGGCCGTTGTGATCGTGGCAATCGTGGTGATCAACGCCGCAATCGGATTCGTGCAGGAGGTGAAGGCTGCCGTCGCGGCCGAAGGGCTGCGACGTCTCGCCTCTCCCAGCGCCACGGTCGTCAGGGAAGGCAGAGAAGCCAGGATCGAGACCGAAGCGATCGTTCCGGGTGATGTGATCCTGATCGAGGCGGGTGACCGGGTGTTCGCTGATGCCCGCGTCTTGATGGCCTCGCGCCTTCAGGCGGACGAGTCCGAGCTCACCGGTGAGTCGACGCCAGTTTACAAAACTGTGGAACCGGTGGACGATGAGGCCGTGGTCGGCGATCGCTCGTCGATGGTTTTTGCGGGCACGGTCGTGGTCTCCGGACATGGTCGAGCAGTCGTCGCGGCCACCGGAGAGAAGACAGAGATCGGCCGTATCGCGGGGATGCTCCGCGAAGAGGAGCCGCCGACTCCGTTGGAGCGTGAGCTGACCCATGTGGGCCGTCGGCTCGGAGCGCTCGCCGGTGTGGTCGCGGTCGTCGTGTTCGGGCTTGGGGCGGCCCAGGGCAGGCCACTCGAGTCGATGTTCTTGCTTGCAGTGGCGCTGGCTGTCGCCGCGATCCCCGAAGGGCTTCCTGCCGTGGTCGGCGTGACCCTGGGGCTCGGGGTGCAACGGATGGCAAAGCTCAACGCCATCGTGCGACGAATGCCCGCGGTCGAAGCCCTCGGCGCCGTGACGGTCATCTGCACCGACAAGACCGGAACCCTCACCCGGAACGAGATGAGAGTCCAGGAAGTCGGCTTCGAGGGGGAGCAGGTGAGAGATCTGAGCTCGCATCGAGACGAACCGAGGGTGCGCCGCTACTCCCAACTCGCCATTCTCTGCAACGACGCGCGCCCAACCGACGAGGGTTGGGCCGGAGATCCCACTGAGATCGCGTTGCTGCGGTCCGCAGAGAGACTCACAGATCCCGATGAGATTCGCTCGAGATGGCCACGGCTCGACGAGATCCCTTTCGACTCGTCGCGCAAGCGTATGACCACGTTGCACCGGGACGACGACACCTACCTGGAGGTGGTCAAGGGCGCGCCGGAGTCGGTGATCCCGGGTTGCTCCCGTGTCGTCACCGAGTCTGGCGAAGTGGACCTCGGTCCGGATGGGGCCGAACGCTGGCTGGCCATGGCAGAGGAGATGGCCGCTCGCGGGCTGCGGACTCTGGTGCTGGCATATCGCGAGCTCGGCCAAGCACCACCAGAGTTGGCTGGAGCCGAGGAGGACATGGTCCTGGTGGCAGTTGCGGGTATGAGCGACCACGTGAGGGGTGAGGCGCGATCGTCGCTCGACGAAGCAGTCGGTGCCGGCGTCAAAGTGGTGATGATCACAGGAGACCATGAAGTCACAGCCCGAGCTATCGCCGACGACCTCGAGTTGCTCGACGGCCGCGAGGTCATAACGGGCCGTGCGCTCCAGGCCATGGGCGACGGCGACTTCGAGGAGCAGGTGGGACGGATCGGCACCTATGCACGGGTCGACCCGGCTGACAAGGTCAGGATCGTGCGCGGTTGGCAGGCGCGGGGCGAGATCGTGGCCATGACCGGCGACGGGGTGAACGACGCGCCGGCATTGCGGATTTCCGATATCGGGGTGGCCATGGGCTCGGGCACGGACGTGGCCCGGGACGCATCGGACATCGTGCTCGCCGACGACAACTTCGCCACCATTGTCGCTGCGGTCAGGAGCGGACGGACCATATTCGCCAATATTCGCCGGGTCATTTCGTTCCTGCTGTCGGCAAATGTGAGTGAGATCATCGTCGTCTTCGTCGGATTCCTCCTGTTCAGCTCGCTCGGCGATCCCCTGCTGGCCACACAGATCCTCTGGGTGAACCTCGTCACTGATGGTTTGCCCGCCATCGCCCTCGGGTTCGACCCGCCCGACCATCTCGTCATGAAACGTCCCCCGAGCCGGAGACGATCCCTTCTCGACCGCCGGAGCCAGCTAGCCATTGCCGTTCGTGGCGTCCTGCTCGCCGGTCCCGTACTCGCCGCCTACTTCATCGGTCTGGCCCGTGACCTCGATTGGGACATGGTCAGAACATTCGGATTCTCCACGCTGGTTCTGGTGCAGCTCGTCTACGTCTATGCACTGCGTGTGTCCGAATCGGGTTGGAGGGATGGGCTGACCAGAAACGGTTTGCTCCATGGAGCTATCGCCCTGTCGCTCGTCCTGCAATGGCTCGTAGTGCACACGGCGACCGGGAACCGACTGTTCACCACGACCGCAATGTCGATGGAGCTATGGATTGTTTCCGGCGGGCTGGCAGTCGTTGCCGGTCTGATTGTCATCGGAGCGTCGGCTGTGATGCCCTGGATGTCCGACGAGGACTGAACTTCGGGTCCTTGCTGTCAGGCTCGAATACCACTCGGGAATTTTGGCCCTAGCGGTCGTCAGTTGGATGTGTATGATTGATCTTGAAGAGCCCGAGGTGTGAGAACGGGGACCAGGTGACTGCCTGGTTGAGAACGAGGCCATAGGAGTCTCGAGACCGTAGAACCTGATCCGGTTGATACCGGCGTAGGAACTCATTCATCGGGCTCTTCACTATGGGGAATGCGGAATACATTGTGGCGAACAGATGTTCGTCGAGAAGTGAGTAAAACGCCCTTGCAGACCCGAAACCCACGAAACGGCAGCGCCGACTCGGCCACCGATCTGGTCGGCCGCTATCTCGCCGGCATTGGGAGATTCGATCTCCTCACCGCCGACGAGGAAGTCGAGCTCGCCCAGATCATGGAGGCAGGAACCGAGGCTCGCCGTCGTCTCGAGTCGACCGAGGTCGCCGAGCCGGCCGAGGTCGTTCGCCTTCGTCGGCAGGCTCGCCAAGGGGAGGCGGCCAGGAGCCGGTTCATCGAGTCGAATCTCAGGCTCGTCGTGGCCAATGCGCGCCGTTACGCGGGCGGCGATGTCGAGATGATCGACTTGATCCAGGAGGGCAATCTCGGTCTGATGACGGCCGTTGAGAAGTTCGACTGGAGAAAAGGGTTCAAGTTCTCCACCTACGCAACGTGGTGGATCCGCCAGGCCATGCAAAGGGGCCGGGTGGACCTGGCAGGCTCGATCAGACTCCCTGCCAAGCTCCACGACCAGATCCCGGTCGTGCGGGCCACCTCCGAGACGCTGAGGTCCACGCTTGGCCGTGCCCCCACGATCGAGGAGATCGCTGAGGAGAGCGGAGTCGAGAAAGCGGACGTGGAAAAGGCCCTAAGCGTCGGCTCCACGGTTGCGATCGAAACTCCGGTGGGCGAGGACGGCGCCACGTTGGCCGATTTCATCGAAGACATCACCGCACCACGACCCGAAACCCAGGTGGAGGAGATGATGGCCAGTGATGCACTGGGCGCAGGGTTGGCATCTCTGCCTCCCATGCAGCGTCGGTTGATCGAGCTCCGCTTCGGTTTGGATGACGGCAGACCGGCCACGTTTGCTCACATGGCCGACGAGATCGATATGCCGGAGCACCGCATTTCCGGGATGGTCCAGGACGCCCTGGACGCCCTCCGCGAGGCGATTGCCTCACAGGAGGACATGCTGGCTGCTTAGGCGGTCAAGAAGCGGAGCTCACTCCTCTTCTCGCACGGGTTCTTCCACTTGCTTCTCCGCCTGGGTCTGGGTGGACCCATCTTCTGGGCGGGTCGACCAGGTCTCTCTGACGACGGTGATGCCTTGGTCGATGGCGTCGCCGAGCCGAGAGGCTGCCTCTTTGGCAGCCTCCAGTGTGGCGAGCCTGGTGCCCCTGGTCTCGGTCCATGCCTGACGCAGCGAGTCGCCGATGCGCTCGAGGGCAGATTCAGCCTCTTCCATCCAGTCGCTTCGTGACGGGTCGGATTGCTCGCTCATGCAAAAGTCCTCTCTGATTATTGGTGACCGCTGGCTTCGCGATCCAAGTGAGATTCAACTGTGCGATGAGCGTTTCGATAAGAGGCTTTGGTCCATGAATGACCCCGCCTGAAAGGCCTTTCGTTCGGCTGTGTGAGTCGTTTGGCCCTACTCGCCAACGCCGCAGAGAGCCAATCTCGTCTTATTGGCCGATCAGGAGGGTCGGTGTGGAAGACAACATCCGGGGCCGAGAAATCGCATCGCAAGCGCCGAGGCCAGTCATGGGAGATTCCGGGGCCGTGCCGAGCAGAATCGTGTTGGTGGACGATCATCAGATCGTCAGATCTGGGCTGAGGGCGCTGATCGAGAACGAGGATGACCTCGTTGTGGTCGGAGAGGGTGGGACCGCGGCCGAGGGGTTGAGGGTGACTGAGGTGGAATCACCCGATCTGGTCATCACCGACGTGCGTTTGCCTGACCGCTCAGGGATATCGGTGTGTCGGGAGATCACCTCCCGACACCCAGAGACGAAAGTGCTCGTGCTCACGTCCTATGCCGATGAGGACGCGCTCTCCTCGGCGGTGGCCGCTCGAGCGTCGGGTTATGTCCTGAAGCGGGTAGGGGCATCCGATCTAGTGGGCACGATTCGCCTGGTCTTGGGCGGTGAATCGGTTTTCGACCACGATTGGGAGCCTGCCGGGCCCGATCCCGTCCTGGGCTCGCTGTCGCCACAAGAGAGGGTCGTGGCCAGCCATCTGGCCGAGGGGATGACCAACAGACAGATCGCTGAATCTATGGGTCTTGCCGAGAAGACGGTGAAGAACTACGTCTCGAGCCTCCTCAACAAGATGGGGATGGACCGGCGCAGTGAGGCAGCAGCATACGTTGCCCGAATCGAGACGAGTAGCGCCAAGTCCCTGGCCTACAGCATCTAGGCCAGGACTAACACACGTAGACGTCAGTCGCCATCCCCGAGATCGACGTTGAAGGCGTCGTAGAGGAGTTCGGCTCCACGTTGGCGGTGCTCCACGATCAGGCCCAGGAGGACGAGAACCGACCTGCGTATCCCTCCGATGTCGAGTGCGGAACGAGTCGTCGACTGCAAACGCTCACAACTGCTGACGAGGGCGCGGTGCTCGCGCCGCAGCAGGTCGGCATCGGCCGCGAGACGTGGTGCCTGGCTGACCAGATCCTCCAAGAACTCGCCGGCGCCTTCGGTTTGTTCGACGTGCTCATCGAGGGCTTGCTTCAGTTCCACGCTCGCCCCTGAGACGATCTCGAGCCAGTCGTGTTGTTGACTCGCTCGTGCGGCAGCCCACTCGAGCTGGCGCATCGCGTCGTACAGACGTTGTCTCCGTTTGGCTATCGCTGTCCGGTGGTCATCGACCGGCCACGTCTCGGCGACTCTCGGCGGCACCCACCCGGAGGCCTCCGCCTGCTCTCTTGCCTGCGCCATCAGGTGTTCATGACCGGGCGCCCGAAAGAGATCGTGCCCCTGTGCCGACTCCTCCAGGTCTGCGGAGAATCGGGATTCTGTGGTTGCCATTGACTTCAGCCCCTTTCCCGGGCGACGACGTCTTCTCTCGTCCTCGCCGTCGGCGCCGGCACCAGGTGGTCGGCGATCTCGTTGGCCCAAGTATCGATCTCGTCCCAGTTCCGGAAGTCACCCTCAGGCGCCTTGACCGCGATGAGAATCGCCCTCTCCCCAAAGCCCAGCTGCTCCTTGTCGATCTTCCCTGAGAAGATCCTGTGATCCCGTGCCCCGGTGATTTCCTGTACTTCGGATGCGTCCACCGGATCCTCCTCGGGCTTGGCCGGTTCACCTACAGGCCCGCTCGAGAACAGCCAAACCAAGGGCTTGGGGCTCTCGGCGCCGATCAAGTCGGCCACCTCCTTGGCCTCGCGTACCCAATGTCCGGCATACACGGCGCTTCCGAGGACGACCACGTCCACCTCGCTCACGTCCAACACGTGCTGTGGCTGTTGCACTTGCACAGAGAGCCCGCGATTCGCCAGGACGCTCCCAATGCGTTCCGCGATCTCCTTGGTTGATCCGTGGCGCGATCCCGCCGAAACCAGAACTCGCACTGGGTCGGGCAACTGTGTGTGATACATGCTCGCTCCGATCGTTGGGTGAGATGCTTCAAGGCATCTGTCACTGTCTATTCCACGCGATCGGGCCGCGATCGACCAGGGCCATTGGTCACTACATGAGACGACCTGAAAGCGGAGCGGAGCGCGCCATCGCCTATGGGCAGGCCCCTACTCCTCTTCGTCGACGGTATGTCCCTGGCCGCCGTGAGCCACCGGCACCATCCCAAGGGCTGAGCGCAACTCGCTCGGATTGATCGGCTTTAGTACCGAGGCGTCAGCGCCCGCCCGCCGGGCCAGGAAACGATCCGCGCTCCGGTCGAGCAATAGGACCGTCCTGGGTCGGCTGAGCTCGTCGGTGGCCTGACGAATCGAGCGGACGACAGCCATTCCGCCTTTGGAGCCGACCTGCATGTCGACGATGACCGCATCGACTCGCGACTGCTCCAGACGGTCGACGACGGCCCGGGGGTCGGCGAGCACCTCGATGTCCCATGACCCGACCGAGAGGGCCGAGCGGACTTCGTTTACCACCCACGACCCATCGGCCACGACCAGAGCTTGCGGCATGGCGCGAGACGTTAGCTGTGGTGCGGTTCCTACCGTTCTGTGTCGATTCCGGGCCCCCATGGGCCCTTTCTCGACACAGAACGGTAGGAAGTGCGCCCGTCCTAATCTGCCACCTCGTGCGTCGTGCCGTCCTTTTCGCTGTTGGGTGTGTCTTTGTTCTGTCGGCATGCACCGAGCCGACGGGGGGCGGGATCGAGGTGATCGACGTGAGCGGGCCTCTCGACGCCTCTGCCCTCGACTTCATCTCGGACTCGATCGAGGGGGCCGCCGAAGTCGGCCAGGAGATCGTCCTCGTGCAGGTGAACTCCAAGGCTGTCCTCGACGGTGACGCCTTCGAACGACTGGCCGGATTGATCGAGAACCCACCTCTGCCCGTCGCGATCTGGGTGGGCCCATCGCCGGCCTATGCGTTTGGGGCCGCGGCTCGGTTGACGGAGCTGGCGAGTCATAGTGCCATCGCCCCTCCCCACTCGATCGTCGGCCACTTCGAGCCGGCCATCCTTGGGGAGGACCCGGCTCTGACCGATGAGGAGATCGCCGCGGCCGATACGGGACTCGATCTGCAGCCGACGTTGCGCCAGTACCTCCAAGACCTGAATGGAGCGACATTCGAGACGAGTGACGGCCCGGTGACAGTGAGCACGATCGAAGATGTCGCCGGGGGAGTGACCACCAAGCCCACGACGTTGCGCAAACCGGATCTGGGCACACGGTTCTTTCGGCTTGCGATTTCTCCTGAGGCGGCGTTCTTCTTCGTGGCTATCGGCCTGACGATTGCGGTTTTCGAGTTTTATGCCCTTGGCCCCGGCGTGGCTGCAGGCGTGGCTGCCGTCTCGCTGGTCCTCGGAGGGTGGGGTCTCGTGACTTTGCCGACCAACTGGTGGGCGATTGCACTGATTCTCCTGGGCTTCTTGGTGCTCGTGATCGCCCACCAGGCCGGGGGTGTCTGGGCGCTCACGCTCATAGGCGCCGCGGTCCTCCAAATCGCAGGGATGTTCCTGATCGAGGGTGGGGGACAGATCGACCCGAGATGGTGGCTGATCCTTCCCTCAGTTCTCGGTGTTCTGTTCTTCTTCCTGCTGGCCATGCCCACAGTCCAGCGAGCACGTCTCTCGACTGAGACGATTGGGCGCAACCGCCTGGTCGGTGAGACGGGGGTCGCCCTTGTCGACTTCGATCCGGACGGGCTCGTCGAGGTGCGCGGAGCGCGATGGAGAGGCACCGCTCATCGCGAGGCTGGGATCACTGTGGGCGATGCGGTGGAGGTGACCGGCGTCGACGGTCTCTACCTCGAGGTCGAGCGTCCTGACACAGTCCGCGAAACATAAGCAGTCTGTTTGTCAGATTCTCCCTTGAACCTTTGTTCAACATTCATTAGCTTCGTCCAGGTTGTCGCAAGCAAGCGGGAGGAGTCCGAGGTTGTCCCACCCTGACGAATGGCAGCTAGATGCGCTTTGTCGTGGGAACCATGCCTACCTTTTCTTCCCCCCGTCCACCTTTGAAAGGAAGGACGAGAGGGAGCGACGTGAGATGAAGGCAAAAGCCATATGCGGTGTGTGCCCGGTCCAAGGACCGTGCACGCAGCACGCTCTCGACATCCGTGAGCCGTTCGGAATATGGGGCGGACTCACCGAGATGGAACGGAGAGGTACCGCCGTAGCTGGCTGAAGGTTCTCGCTCTGAGTGACAAGGGCTCACCTGATGCGGCGGATATCACCGCGGCGGACGGTGAGCCCTTCTTTGTCGCTCCACTCGAGTATCGGGACCGCGTACTTGCGGGTCAGCCCCGATTGGTCCCGGAAGTCGGCCACGGTGAAGTCGCCCCCCATCGCCTTCAGATGGGTCTTGATCTCTTCGATCTGGCCGGGAAGGAAGAGGAGGTCGGTCGAAACTCGCACCAAGTCTCCTGATCGCACCTTCATGGCCACGATTTCGGTCTCGAGTTGAAGCTCTGATTCGACAGGCACACTAAGACTGGAGACGAGGCGCTCCTGGGCCCTCCGCCACTCCTCTTCCTGGGTGGCGGTCAGGCCGACTTCATGGTCTTCGCGCGCCACGTCAGGCCCTCGCCTGACCAGGTCGCTTGATCGGGACACCACCTCCTCGACCATGGCGGGCGTAACTCTCAGCCGTTCGGCGAGTGTGGCCAGAGGCATCCCCGGCCGGAGCGGAAAGGCGGTGTGCTCCTCGTGGACCAGTTTCGATGCCCGGGTGGTCAGGTCGCGGATCAGATCGTCCGTGAGCGCATCGTCGCCGACGGTGACTCCGCCGGTGGGTGATCCTCCTCGGCTCTCGGCCGAGAGTCGGGCGAGCTTCTCCCGGCTCCTGATTCTCAGCAGCATGTCGGCGATCAAATCAGGGGGCGATGAAGGGTCGATGCCAGAGGCGGCCGACATCGCCCTTTTGGTCCGGCCCGGGGACGGGTCGAGGACACGACCGCCGGCGACAACCAGTTTTCGCCCTGTGTCCCGAAGGATGAAGCGGTCGCCGACAGCGACCGGAATCGCCGTGCCCAATTGGAGAACTGCTGTCGTATCATGCAGTCCGGCTATCTCAGCGCGATGCGCCGAGGAACCGATGTGTATTTGGTAGGCGCCGCGCTGGTCGATCCCGGATACGAATCTGGCGTTCCTGAGCGACACGACGAAGCGGTCTGAGGTCACCCAATGGCCCGGGAGCCCGATCATGTCGCCCCGCCCGAGCTCGGTGTGGTCGATCCCTACCAGGTTGAGTGCCACCCGCCGTCCAGGCTCGACACTCGCGTGCGAGGTTTCGTGACTCTGGATCCCACGCACCCGGGAGGGTCTCTCACCGGGGTAGACCACGACGTTGTCGTCGACCGACAACCTGCCGTCTAGGAGCGTCCCGGTGACGATCGTGCCGGCGCCGGACACCGCGAACGCCCGATCCACCCAGAGACGTGGACGCCCGCTGTCCTCGCGGTATTCGGGCAGTTGATCGGCTATCGCCCCGAGCAGGTCCTCGATGCCCGCACCGGTGGTGCCGGACACGGGCATCACTGGAGCGGCTGCCAGAGCAGTCCCTGCCAGCTGCTCCTCCGTCTCGGCCATCGCCAACTCGAGAAGATCCGGCTCCACGACGTCCGACTTGGTCACGGCCACCACACCATGTCTCACCTCGAGGAGGTCGAGAACAGCGAGATGCTCCTCCGACTGCGGCATCCAGCCCTCGTCGGCGGCGACCACGAAAAGGGCGAGGTCGATCGCCTCGATGCCGGCCAGCATGTTCTTCAGGAATCGTTCGTGACCGGGCACGTCCACGAAGGAGACTTCGGTGCCGTCGGGCAGTGTTGTCCAGGCGAACCCGAGGTCGATTGTCAGTCCGCGCTCTCGTTCCTCGGCCCAGCGGTCGGGGTTTCTGCCGGTGATGCGCTGGATCAGGGTCGACTTGCCATGGTCGACGTGCCCGGCGGTGCCGACTACCGGCATTGCTCGAGAGCAGCGACAACGGCGGCGTCGTCTTGTGGCTCCACTGCCCTGAGATCGACGATCAGATCCCCTCTGTCCC
>Ga0299914_10002857_pt1 | contig 12023 bp, 10 predicted proteins | sample RVTome_10_FD_201361 | JGI IMG/M metagenome (GOLD analysis project Ga0299914, IMG submission 201361) | Soil microbial communities from uranium-contaminated site in the Upper Colorado River Basin, Wyoming, United States - RVT153D57 (version 2) ... | reverse complement strand
GTTGGTGCGACGGGCATAACGCACGTTTAGAGCGCCGGTCAAGTGTCACATCACATGATGTGATCAGTCGGTGGCCGCTCCACTCCACCTACCGGAACTGAGCTACCGCAGCCGCGCGGTTGACGGGCCGAATCCCTTGTCGAGGATGGCATTCACGAACGCAGCAACAGAATCCCGGCCAAGCGGTACCGGGTCATCACAGTATGCGAGGTACTGCCGCAACCCATCCGCGTAGCTGGCGATGGTGCGGGGTGACTTGCGTTCGGCGCGTAGCCGCAACAACCACGAGTCGGCAAGAGCGCGGGCTTCATCAGCCGGTAGGCGGTAGGCGGACCGGGGGTAAGGAGTTGATCTTCATACAGATATCCTTATTACCCCGTCGTGCCCCCGGTCATCGGGGTCCTGTCTCAGGAGTTGTCGCTGGTCAGAAGGTCGATCAGGGTGCTCGCGTTGCGCTGGGCGTAGTCGGAGTAGCAGTTGTTCATCAGCACGTGGGTCTGGGCCGCCTGGTCGGCGAGCCCGCGCAGCTTCGGCGCCCACTCGGCCAGCTCCGCGTCGGAGTATCGGTAGCCGAACTTCTCGTGGATGTCGCGGCTGGTCCATTTGTCGCTGTGGCCATGGAACCGGACCACCGCCAGGTCGGCGGTGGCGGCCAGCACCGGTGGGATCGAGGAGCGGTGGCCCTGCGGCATGTCCACGCACACGTACGGCAACCGGTGCTGGCGCAGGAACTCCAGCGTCTCGGCCTGGTTGTCCCCGTCGAACCAGGAGGAGTGGCGCAGCTCGATCGCCACCGGCAGCGGCTGGCAGCGCCGCGCCACCTCGAGCAGGTACTGCTTGTTTGACCGCCGGATCGTGAACCAGGGCGGGAACTGGAACAGGATCGCCCCCAGCTTGCCCGCCCCGGCCAGCGGTTCCAGCGCCGACAGGAACCGGGTCCAGATGTCCTCGTACGCCTGCGCGGGCAGGTCGCCCGGGTAGAGGTGCTTCTTGCCGGTCTCCGGCCGCAGGTCCCGGTAGATCGCCCCGGGCCGGGTGGGGTGCCCGGTCAGCAGGCTGAACGCCTTGATGTTGAAGATGAACCCGGGTGGGGTCCGGCCCGCCCACCGCGCCGCGGTCTGCTCGGCCGGCGGCGAGTAGTAGGTGGAGTCCACCTCCACCAGCGGGAACTGGCCGGCGTAGTATGCCAGCCGCCGCTCCGGGGTGTCCGCGGAGTCCGGGTACCACCCGGAGGCGAGCAGGGTCTGGTCGGTCCAGGACGCGGTGCCGACCCGGATCTCCCCCATACCAGACCTGTCCCGCCCGGTCGCGCCGTCAGCCGACGGCGGCCATGATCTCGTCGGAGACGTCGAAGTTGGCGTAGACGTTCTGTACGTCGTCGCAGTCCTCCAGCGCCTCGATCAGCCGGAACACCTTGCCGGCGCCGTGCTCGTCCAGCGGGACCAGCACCGACGGGACAAACGACGACTCGGCCGAGTCGTAGTCGATCCCGGCGGTCCGCAGCGCGCTGCGGACCGCCACCAGGTCGCCCGGCTCGCACACCACCTCGAACGCCTCACCCAGGTCGTTGCACTCCTCGGCGCCGGCGTCCAGCACCGCCGCCAGCACGTCGTCCTCGGAGAGCCGGTCGGCCTTGGGCACGATCACCACGCCCTTGCGGGTGAACAGGTAGGCGACGCTACCGGCGTCGGCGAGCGTGCCGCCGTTTCGGGCCAGCGCGGTCCGCACGTCGGTGGCCGCCCGGTTGCGGTTGTCGGTCAGGCACTCGATCAGCAGGGCGACCCCGCTCGGCCCGTACCCCTCGTACGTCACGGTCTGCCAGTCGGCGGCGCCGGCCTCCTGGCCGGACCCTCGTTTGATCGCCCGGTCGATGTTCTCGTTCGGGACCGAGTTCTTCTTGGCCTTCTGGATCGCGTCGAACAGGGTCGGGTTGGCCGCCGGGTCGCCGCCGCCGGTGCGGGCGGCCACCTCCACGTTCTTGATCAGGCGGGCGAACAACTTGCCCCGCTTGGCGTCCACCGCGGCCTTGCGGTGCTTGGTGGTCGCCCACTTGGAGTGGCCGGACATTAATCCTCCGTCGATGTGGCGGCCCGGACCAGCCCCACGAAGTGCTGGTGCATCCGCAGATCACCGGTCAGCTCCGGGTGGAAGGCGGTCGCGAGCAGGTTCCCCTGGCGGACTGCCACAATCCTACCGGCGGCCCGACCGAGCACCCGCACCCCGGGGCCGACCCACTCCACCCAGGGCGCCCGGATGAAGACGGTCCGCAGGTCGCCGACCCCCTCGATCGGGGTGGTCTGCTCGAACGAGTCGACCTGCCGGCCGAACGCGTTGCGGCGCACGGTCATGTCGATGCCGCCGAAGGTCGGCTGGTCCGGCCGCCCGTCCAGGACCTGGCTGGCCAGCATGATCATGCCGGCGCAGGAACCGAACCCGGGCATGCCGGTCTTGATCCGGGCCCGGACCGGCTCCAGCAACCCGAACTCGACCGCCAGCAGACTGATGGTGGTGGACTCGCCGCCCGGGATCACCAGCGCGTCGACCGCCGCCAGCTCGTCCGGGCGGCGGACCGGGCAGGCCACCACCCGGCAGGCCGACAGCGCCCGCAGGTGTTCGCGCACATCCCCCTGCACCGCGAGCACCCCGATCACCGGGCCGGCCGGCGGCGCCGGCGCGGACACCGGGCTCACCAGCCGCGCTCGGCCAGCCGGTGCGGCTGCGGGATCTCGTCCACGGTGAGCCCGACCATCGGCTCGCCCAGCCCGCGGGAGACCTTCGCGAGCACGTCCGGGTCGTCGTGGAAGGTGGTCGCCTTCACGATCGCGGCGGCCCGGCGGGCCGGGTCACCGGACTTGAAGATCCCGGAACCGACGAACACCCCTTCGGCGCCGAGCTGCATCATCATCGCCGCGTCCGCCGGAGTGGCGATCCCGCCGGCGGTGAACAGCACGACCGGCAGGCGGCCGGTGGCGGCCACCTCCCGGACCAGCTCGATCGGCGCCTGGAGCTGCTTGGCCGCCGCGTACAGCTCGTCGGCGGGCAGCCCGGCCAGCCGGGCGAGCTCGGCCCGGATCTGGCGCATGTGGGTGGTCGCGTTCGACACGTCGCCGGTGCCCGCCTCCCCCTTGGAGCGGATCATCGCGGCCCCTTCGGCGATCCGTCGCAGCGCCTCGCCCAGGTTGGTGGCGCCGCACACGAACGGCACCGTGAACGCCCACTTGTCCACGTGATGGGTGTAGTCGGCCGGGGTCAGCACCTCCGACTCGTCCACGTAGTCGACCCCCAGCGCCTGCAGCAGCTGCGCCTCGACGAAATGCCCGATCCGGCACTTGGCCATCACCGGGATCGAGACCGCGTTGATGATCCCGTCGATCAGGTCCGGGTCGCTCATCCGGGACACCCCGCCCTGCGCCCGGATGTCGGCCGGCACCCGCTCCAGCGCCATCACCGCCACCGCGCCGGCGGCTTCGGCGATCTTGGCCTGCTCGGCGGTCACCACGTCCATGATCACCCCGCCCTTCAGCATCTCGGCCATCCCCCGCTTGACGCGGGCGGTGCCGGTCTGCGGGACGCCGGAGGTGGTGGGCTCGGGCAGCGGGGTCTCGGACACGGTCGGTCGCCCTCCCTGGGTGTCGAGGTGGCCGGTGGATTTCCGGTCCCATCGTACGCGCGGGACCGGTCCGGCCCGACGGCCAATCAGGTCCGGGTGGCCTGGTCGGCCGGCGCCGGGGCGGCCGGGTGCGGTTCGGCGGCGTCCAGCCCGGGGTCGCCGACGTCGAAGTAGCCGGGTGGCTGTTGCCGCCGGGCCAGCCGGAGCAGCCGGACCAGCACCCGCCGCCGCACCGCCAGCGCGTCCCGCACCACGTCTGTGTGCACCTGCCGGGCCAGCCCCACCCGGCGGCCGGCGGTGACCACCCCGGCCCAGCCGGGTGGTTCATCCGGCACCTGCCGGGGCAGCGCCCGCAACCGCACGGTCAAATCGTTCTCGGCCGCCGCCCGCTCGTCGGGCACCGCGTCCAGCGCCGCCCGGGCGGCCGCGTAGAGGTCGACCGCGACCGCCGGGCAGGCGGCGGCGAGCTGGTCGGCGAGCACCGCCGCGGCCGCCGCCCGGCGCAGCAACGCCGCGTCCAACGCCGCCGCCGCGGACCGGGCGCGCCGGTGCAGCCGGTCCACCCGGGCGGCCAGCCAGAGCAGGTACGCCCCGAGCAGCAGCGCCAGCGCCGCCCAGACCACCCACCACCACATGTCCGGCATCGTAGAGTCCTTACCCGGCCGCCGCTCATAGCACCGGTGGCGGCTCGCCCAGATCGGCGCCGGTCACCGGCTGGCCGCTCGCCTCGATCGCACTCTCGTAGACCTCCACCACCCGCTGGGCCAGCACCGGCCAGTCGTACCCGGCCACCACCGTAGCGGCGCGCTCGGCCAGCCCGGCCCGCCGCTCCGGATCGTCCAGCAGCTGGCCGAGCAACGCCGCCAGGGCCGCCGCGTCCCCGGCCGGGAACAGCTCACCGGCCCCGTCCAGCACCCGCCGGAACGCCTCCAGGTCGGTGGCGACGACCGGGGCGCCGGCCGCCATCGCCTCGGTCAGGATCATCCCGAACGACTCGCCACCCAGGTTCGGCGCCACGTAGAGGTGCAGGCTGCGCAGCATCCGGGGCTTGTCCGGCTCGCTGACCCGGCCCAGGAACACCACCCGCTCGCGCAGCCCGGCCGGCACCGCCGCCAGCGCGTCGGTCTCGTCCCCCGGCCCGGCCACCAGCAGCCGCAGCCCCGGCCGCCGCTGCGCCAGGGTCACGAACGCCTCCCGCAGCACCGGGAACCCCTTGCGGGGCTCGCTGACCCGGCCGAGGAAGCCGATCGCCCCGCCCGCCCCGGGCCGGCACGGCCCGGGCCAGCCCGGCAGCGGCTCGGCCCGGGCGTACCGGACCACCGCCACCCCGTTCGGGATCTCCACCGCCCCGCCGCCCAGGTGCTCGACCTGCACCTTGCGTGCCAGCTCGCTGACCGCGATCCGGGCGGTGATCCGCTCCAGGATCAGCTGCAGCGCCCCCTGCGCAGCGGCCATCGTCCGGGACCGGGTCATCGCGGTGTGGAAGGTCGCCACCACCGGCCCGCGGGCGGCCCACACCGCCAGCATCGACAGGCTGGGCGTGAACGGCTCGTGCACGTGCAGCACGTCGAACCGGCCGGTGTGCAGCCACCGGCGGACCCGGGCGGCCGACAGCGGGCCGAAGGTCAGCCGGGCCACCGACCCGTTGTAGCGGACCGGCACCGCCCGCCCGGCCGGCACCACGTAGGACGGCCGGCCGCCGCCGCTGGCGGCCGGCGCCAGCACGCTCACCTCGTGTCCCAGCGCCACCAGCGCCTCGGCCAGGTCCTGCACATGGTTCTGCACCCCGCCGGGCACATCCAGCGAGTACGGGCAGACGATCCCGATCCGCATCCGGCCCGACCGCCTCAGCCAGCTCCGGCCGGCCGGTCCCCGGCCCCGGCGTCCCCCGCCTCCGCCACCGGCTCGCCCCGCGCCTGCCCGCCGGCGGCCCGCTCCCCGGCCTGCGCCGGCGGGGCTGGGTCCAGCCACAGCTTCTGCAGCATGTGCCAGTCGGCCGGGTGCGCCGCGATCCCGGCGGCGAGGTGGTCGGCGATCTGCTGAGTGAGCAGCCGCACCCGCTGGTCCAGCGGCCCGCCCGGTGGCACCGGCAGCGGGCCGTGCAGCTTTCCCCGGGGCCCCTCCGGCTCATACCACATGGCGGCGACGAACAGCGGGGCGCCGGTCCGCAGCGCCAGGATCGCCGGACCGGCCGGGATCCGGGTCCGCCCGTCGAAGAACCGCACCTCGATCCCCCGGGCGGACAGATCCCGGTCGGCCAGCAGCGGCACCACGTGGCTGTCGCCCAGGCACTCGGCCAGGGTATCCAGCGGCGGCCGCTCCCCGCCGCGGAGCGGGATGATCCGCATCCCCAGACCCTGCCGGTAGGCCAGGAAGCGCTCGTACAGCCGCTCCGGTCGCAGCCGCTCCGCGACCGTGGTCAGCGACCAGCCGTTGGCCACCCCCCACGCCCCGGCCGCGTCCCAGTTGCCCGCGTGCGGCAGCGCCACCAGCGCCCCGGTGCCAGCCTCCACCGCCGCCTGCAGCATCTCGTGGCCGGCCAGCCGGAACCCGTCCCGGAGCTGGTCGCGGCTGCGCCCGGGCAGCCGGAACGCCTCCATCCAGTAACGGGCGTAGGAGCGCAGCCCGGCCCGGACCAGGGCCTCCAGCTCCGGCTCGGGGACCGCCGGGCCGACCACCCGGCGCAGGTTGGCGGCCAGCCGGCGCACCCCCCGGCCACGCTGGCGGTACGCGGCGGCGGCGGCGGCCCGGAACCCGGCCCGCACGACCGGTTCGGGCAGCGCCCGGGTGAGCCGCCAGCCGGCCGTGTACCCGAGCTCCACCCACCGGTCGCTACCCATGACCGACCCCCGCCGGTGGGCCGGCCGGCGGGCCGGCCCGCTCGGCCTGGCGTACGTGCAGCACCCGCTGGACCACCGTCACCACCGACAGCACCGCCAGCAGCCAGAGCGCCGCGGGCAGCCCCCAGCCCACCCCCAGCCCGGAGGTGAACGCACCCAGCCCGACCAGCACCAGCCGCTCCGGTCGCTCCACCAGGCCCACGTCGCAGGCGATCCCGACGCTCTGCGCCCGGGCCTTGACGTAGGAGACGACCTGGCCGGCGACCAGGCTCAGCAGCGCCGCCACCAGCGTCGGCCGGTCGCCCTCGATGGCGTAGAAGTACGCCAGCGCACCGAAGATCGCCCCGTCGGCGACCCGGTCCATGGTCGAGTCCAGCATTGCCCCGAACCGGGTGCTGTAGCCGCGCGCCCGGGCCATCGCCCCGTCCAGCATGTCGGTGGCGGCGAACCCGCCCACCACCAGCGCGCCGGCCAGCCACTGCCCGCGCGGGCCGAACCAGACCGCCCCGGCCACCGCCCCGAGCGTGCCCAGCACGGTGACCGCGTCCGGGGAGACCCCCAGCCGCAGCAGGCCGCGGGCGACCGGGTCCACCATCCGCGCCACCCCGATCCGGGCCGCGCCGCTGAAGATCTTCGCCATGGCGCTCTCACGATAGCCCGCCCGGCCGCCGCTCCGGCGAACCGCACGCGCGTCGGGGTTGTGCTGGGGCGCCGGTCGGGTGTGGGATCAGACCAGGACGTGACGTGTCCGTGACCTGTACGCAACCGAGGAGGTGCCGTCGGATGGCGCAGAAGAGCCAGGAGAAGGGAGTCACCGGTCCCGCGCCGGTGGTGAAAGAACCCGGCAGGGTTCGCAACGTGGTGCTCGTGGGACACTCCGGGACGGGTAAGACCACGCTGGTCGAGGCCCTGCTGGCGGCGACCGGCACGATCAGCCGGGCCGGCTCGGTGACCGACGGCACCACGGTCGGTGATCACGATCCGGCGGCGGTCCGGCAACAGCGCTCGGTCAGCCTGTCCGCGGCCGCGTTGATGCACGACGACACGAAGGTGAACCTGCTCGACACGCCGGGCTACGCCGACTTCATCGGCGAGGTGCGGGCCGGGCTGCGAGCCGCCGACGCCGCGCTGTTCGTGGTCTCGGCGCTGGACGGGACCGACGGCATCGACGAGGCCACCGCCGCGCTGTGGGAGGAGTGCGCCGCGGTCGGGCTGCCGCGGGCGGTGGCGATCTCCCGGCTGGACCACCCCCGGGCCGACGTGGCGGAGACGGTCGCCGCCTGCCGGCGCGCGTTCGGCGACAACGTGCTGCCGCTCTACCTGCCGATGCACGACGACGACGGCGAGTCGGTGGTCGGCCTGCTGGGGCTGATCGGGCAGCGGGTCTACGACTACACCAACGGGCATCCGGCCACGGTCCGGGACCCCGATCCGGAGCACCGGGACGTGATCGAGCCGGCCCGCAACGAGCTGATCGAGGGGATCATCGCCGAGAGCGAGGACGAGACGCTCATGGAGCGCTACCTCGGCGGCGAGGAGATCGAGGAGTCGGTGCTCGTCGACGACCTCGAGACCGCGGTGGCTCGGGGGGCGTTCCACCCGGTGATCCCGGTCTGCGGCCCGACCCAGGTCGGGCTGGACGTGCTGCTGGAGGTGCTCACCCGGGCCTTCCCGACGCCCGGCGAGCACGCCCTGCCGCCGGTCACCGGGCTGGACGGCACCCCTCGCGACCCGCTGACCGCCGACCCGAACGGCCCGCTGGCGGCCCAGGTGGTGAAGACCACCGTCGACCCGTACGTGGGGCGGGTGTCGCTGGTGCGGGTGTTCTCCGGGACGCTGCGGCCGGAGAGCACGGTGCACATCGCCGGGCACGGGATGGCCGGCCGGGGCCGGGCCGACCACGACGCGGACGAGCGGGTCGCCCACCTCTACTCGCCGCTGGGGGCCGCCCAGCGGGAGGTGCCGGTGTGCGTGGCCGGCGACATCTGCACGATCACCAAGTCGTCCACCGCGGAGACCGGCGACACCATCTCGGCCAAGGAGGACCCGCTGCTGGTGACGCCGTGGGAGATGCCCGAGCCGCTGCTGCCGGTCGCGATCGTCGCCAAGAGCCGGGCCGACGAGGACGCGCTGGCCAAGAACCTGAGCCGGCTGGTGGCCGGGGACCCGACCATGCGGCTGGAACGCAACCCCGAGACCCGCCAGCAGGTGCTGTGGTGCATGGGCGAGGCGCACGCGGACGTGGTGCTGGACCGGCTGCGCTCCGGCGGCGCCGAGGTGGAGACCGAACCGGTCCGGGTGGCCCTGCGGGAGACGTTCACCACCACCGCGACCGGGCATGGCCGGCACGTCAAGCAGTCCGGCGGCCACGGACAGTACGGCGTGTGCGACATCCGGGTCGAGCCGCGGGAGCGCGGCGCCGGCTATGAGTTCGCCTCCGAAGTGGTGGGCGGCGCGGTGCCGACCAACTACATCCCGTCAGTCGACAAGGGAGTCCGGGCGCAGATGGAGCGCGGCCTGGTCGCCGGCTACCCGGTGGTGGACATCCGGGTGGTGGTCTACGACGGAAAGGCGCACAGCGTCGACTCCTCGGACGCGGCGTTCCAGACCGCCGGCTCGCTGGGGTTGAAGGCGGCCGCCGAGCACGGTCAGATGGTGCTGCTGGAGCCGGTCGACGAGGTCACGATCCGGATCCCGGACGGCTATGTCGGCGCGGTGATGGGCGACCTGTCCGGCCGGCGCGGCCGGGTGCAGGGCACCGAGCCGGACCCGGGCGCCGGAGACAAGACCCTGGTGCGGGCCGAGGTGCCGGCGACCGAGCTGGTCCGGTACGCGATCGAGCTGCGCGCGATGACCTCCGGCGCCGGCACGTTCAGCCGCCGGTTCGTCCGCTACGACCCGATGCCGGCCCACCTCGCCGAGGAGGTCAAGAAGGAGGCCGCGAACGCCTGAGCCGGCGATCCGGCAGCGCCGGCTGGCCGGCGGTCAGCCGCCGGCCGGCCAGGCCTTGGCCAGCAGGTCGCGGGTGTCGGTGAGCAGCTGCGGCAGCACCTTGGTGAGGCCGGTCACCGGCATGAAGTTGGTGTCGCCGCCCCACCGTGGCACCACGTGCTGGTGCAGGTGGGCGGCGATGCCGGCGCCGGCGACCGGGCCCTGGTTCAGCCCGATGTTGAACCCGTGCGCGGCGCTGACCTGCCGGATCACCCGCATCGCGGTCTGCGTGAATCGGGCCAGCTCGGCGGTCTCGGCCGGTTTCAGGTCCGGGTAGTCGGCCACGTGCCGGTACGGGCAGATCAGCAGGTGACCGGGGTTGTACGGGTAGCGGTTCAGCACCGCGTACACCCGCCGCCCGCTGGCCACCACCAGCCGCTCGGCCGGACCGGCGGCCGGGGCCAGGCAGAACGGGCAGCCAGCCGGCGAGTCGTACCCTCCGGCCGGGCGCTCGGCGCCGCTGATGTAGGCCATCCGGTATGGCGTCCACAGCCGCTCCAGCTCGTCTGGCATCGCACGCCTCCTCGGGCCACCGGCCCGCGATGCTACCGGCCGCCGGCGGCGTTGCGCCCGGTCGGGCGGGCTCGCCGCAGATGGACCACGTTCGGGTCGCCGGTGATCGGCAACGCGACCGAGCCGGGCCGGCCGCCGACCCCGGTGGTCAGTGCGGCGAGCAGCCGCTCGGCCGGCTCCGCCCGGGCGAACAGGTGCCCCTGCCCGGCGGTGCAGCCCAGCTCCCACAGCAGCCGGCGCTGCGACTCCGCCTCCACGCCCTCGGCGATCACGGTCAGGTCCAGCGTCCGGCCGAGCTGGGCAGTCGAGCGGACCACCGCGTTGGCCTGCGAGATCGCGTCGGCGTCCGGCTCCGGCTCGGAGCCGGGCTGGTCGAGGTCGCGCAGCGCCTGCACGAAGCTCCGGTCGATCTTGAGCTGGTGGACCGGGATCCGGGACAGCACCGCCAGCGACGAGAACCCGGTGCCGAAGTCGTCCAGCGCCAGCCGCACCCCGATGTCGTGCAGCCGGGTCAGCACCTGGTCGACGGTCTCCAGCTGGCTCAGGGCGAGGGTCTCGGTCAGCTCCAGGCACAGCCGGTCCGGCCGGGTGCCGTGCCGGTCCAGCGCCTCCAGCACCCGCCGGGGCAGGCCGGTGTCGAGCAGGCTGCGGGCGGAGATGTTGACCGAGACCGACAGGTCGTGCCCGGCCGCCCGCCACACGTTCGCCGCCGAGAGGGCGTCGTCGAGCACCGCGGCGGTGAACGCGGGCAGCTGGGCGGAGCGCTCCAGCAGATCCAGGAACCAGCGCGGTTCCAGCTGGCCCCGGGTGGGGTGGCGCCACCGGGCCAGCGCCTCGGCCCCGATCACCTCGCCGGTGGCGAGGTCCACGATCGGCTGGAAGTGCAGCACGAACTCCCGCTCCGAGACGGCCCGGGAAAGCTGGCCGGCGAGCGCCAGCCGCTCCCGGTCGGCCGGGTCCCGCGCCGCGGTGTAGCACACCAGCGGCTGGCTGGTCCGCTTCGCCTGGTACATCGCCACGTCCGCGCGCCGCATCAGCTCAGCCATCCAGGCCTGCGGGTCGGCCCGGTCCACGGCCTGCTGGTCGCCGGCAACCGGGCTCGGCTGATCGGGCGCCCGGTCCGTCCCCGGCTCGGGCTGGTCCAGCGCGAACGCGAGTCCGCCGTTCGCCTCGACCATGATCGGCAGGCCGTCCACCTCCAGCGGCTCGGCCAGCGACGCGAGCACCCGCCGGGCCCGCGCCTCCACCCGGGCCGGCCGCCACGCGCTGCGCAGCAGCACCGCGAACTCATCCCCGCCGAACCGGGTGACCAGGTCGTTCGGCCCGGCGGACCCGGCCAGCCGGTGGGCCACCTGGATCAGCACCCGGTCCCCGGCCAGGTGCCCGAGCGCGTCATTGACCTCCTTGAAGTGCCGCAGGTCCAGCAGCAGCACCGCGATCCGGCAGTCCAGCCCGTCCGGGCTGGCCAGCGCCGCGGCGAGCTGGCGCTCCAGCTCCCGGCGGTTGGCCAGGCCGGTCAGCGCGTCGTGGGCGGCGGCGTGCGCGTGGGCGGCGGTCGCCTCCCCGAGCTGCCGGTACGCGGCGGCGTTGCGCACCGCGGTGTCCAGCGCGGCGGCGTAGCTGGCCACCATCGCCTGCTCCCGGTCGGACATCCGGACCTGGTTGCGGAACCGCAGCCGGAGCGCCCCGATGTCGCGCCGCCCCTGGTATCCGTGCAGCGCCACCGCGTAGACGCTGCTGCCATCCGGCGGCGCGTGGGCCGGGTCCCCGTCGTAGGCGATCGTGTCCGCCCCGCGGACCAGCCGCTGGCTCATCCCCAGCCACACCTCGACCTCGATCAGGTCGGCCGAGAACAGCTTGGCGCCGCGGGTGACCGACTCGCGCAGCACCACGTCCAGGTCCACTCCGGTGAACGCCTCGGTGGCCGCGGCGAGGTTCTGCCACGCCTGCCGCTCCTCCCGGGTCCGGACCCACCGCTCGTGCCAGAGGTGGGCCACCAGCACCAGCAGCGGCAGCGCGTAGATCAGCGTCTGCTCGGCCTGCAGCGCGAAGATGGCGGCGATCGCCAC
>Ga0299914_10002856_pt1 | contig 12024 bp, 11 predicted proteins | sample RVTome_10_FD_201361 | JGI IMG/M metagenome (GOLD analysis project Ga0299914, IMG submission 201361) | Soil microbial communities from uranium-contaminated site in the Upper Colorado River Basin, Wyoming, United States - RVT153D57 (version 2) ... | reverse complement strand
GAACCCGGCCAGCTTCTTCGGGCCGACCATGACCGGCGCCAGCATCGCACCGACCGGCAACACGAACCTCGGTCAGCTCGACGTTCCGTCGCTTGACCGCAGAGTCGACGAGCTCGCCAAGCAGCAGCTCGGGTCCGAGCAGGCGGATGAGTACGCGGAGCTCGACAAGGAGTACATGCAGCACGCTCCCTGGGCCCCGTTCGGCGTCCGCACCCTGTCGACGTTCGTCTCCAGCGATATCGACTTCGACAAGGTGATCTGGAGCCCGATCTTCTCTAACGACTTGACCAGCTTCCAGTTCGAGTAGTGACAAGCCGCGGTCCAGCCGGAGGCCGCGGTCCCCCGCGGATCGCCCTCCGGCGCCTGCGGTCCAACCGGCCGGCGCTGGCGGCGCTGGGCCTGTTCGTCGCGATCGTCGTCTTCGTCCTCGCCGCCCCGCTTTGGGCCCGCGAGGTCGCGGAGACCGGGCCCAACGCCACCCACACCGTCGAGAAGATCGAGGTGGACGGGGAGCGGCGCGACGTCGTCACCCCCGACGGCACCCCGATCGGGCCGGTCTGGCTCGGCGCCGGGGGCAAGTTCTTCCTCGGCGCCGACGGTCGCCTCGGCCGCGACGAGATGGTGCGGCTTATGTACGGGGGCCGCACCTCGCTGCTGATCGGGATCACCGCGGCGCTGCTGACAACCGTGCTGGCAGTGGTGCTGGGGCTCGTCGCCGGCTACTACCGCGGCTGGCGGGACTCGGTGATCTCGCGGTCCCTCGACGTAATCTGGGCCTTCCCGGTGGTGCTGTTGGGGATCGCACTGGGGACGGCGCTGGCGGTCGGGGGGCTGGAACTCGGCCCGATCTCGATCTCCAGCGGCTCGATCTGGATCCCGATCCTGATCATCGGCTTCGTCTACACGCCGTACATGGCGCGGCCGATCCGCGGTGAAGTCCTGGCGCTGCGGGAGAGAGAGTTCGTCGAGGCGGCGGTGGCGCGCGGAGCCGGGCCGCTGGGGGTGATGTTCGGCGAACTGCTGCCCAATTTGTGGTCGACGATCATCGTCTTCTTCACCCTTGCCGTCGCCAACAACATGCTGCTGGAGGCGGCGCTCTCCTTTCTCGGCGCCGGTGTTCAGCCTCCCTCCTCCTCCTGGGGGACGATGGTCTCCTCCGGCTTCGAGCTGATCTACAGCGCGCCGCTGTTGGCGATCGCGCCCGGGGTGCTGATCCTGCTCACAGTGCTTGCGCTGAACGTGTTCGGCGATGGGCTGCGCGACGCGCTCGACCCGCGATCGAAGGTACGGTTGCAGTTCGAGGCGCACACCGGCACCTATGAGCCGGAAGAGGAGGTCGCCTGATGGCCCCCTTCGTCGTGCGGCGGCTGGCGGGGATGATCGCGGTGCTCTTCGCGATCTCGGTGATCGTCTTCCTGATCTTCAACGTGATCCCGAACTCCGACCCGGCGCAGCGGATGGCGGGGAAGAACGCGACGCCACAGCTGATCGCCAACATCACCGAGGAATGGGGCTTCGACGAGCCTCTGCCCGAGCAGTATCTGAAGACGATGGAGTTGATCTTCACGGGGGAGCTCGTCTCCTACTCGAGCCGACTCGACGTCGATGAGGAGATCCGCAAGGGGCTGCCGGCGACCGCCTCGCTGTGCATCGGCGCGGCCGTCATATGGATGTTCTTCGGCATCCTCTTCGGCTATCTCTCGGCGATGCGGGCCGGGCGCCTCACCGACCGGGTGCTCACCGCGCTCGCCCTGGCGGGGATCTCGATGCCCGTCTTCCTGCTGGCCTCGGTCTTCCTCTACTACCTGACCTTCAGAGTCGAGCTCTTCCCCTCCAGCGGCTACGTGCCGCTGACCGAGAACCCGCTCGACTGGGCCTACCACCTGATCCTGCCCTGGACCACGCTGGCGGTGCTGTTCGTCGGCTTCTACAGCCGGGTGCTGCGGTCCAACATGCTCGAGGCGATGAACGAGGACTACGTGCGGACAGCCCGCGCCAAGGGGCTGGACGAGCGACGGGTGATGACACGCCATGTGCTGCGCAACTCGCTGATCCCGATCGTCACCCTGTTCGGGCTCGACTTCGCGGCGGTGATCGGCGGCGGCGCGATCATCACCGAGTCGATCTTCAGCCTCGGCGGGGTCGGCCAGTACGCCGCCGACTCGATCTCCAACCTCGACCTGCCGCCGATCATGGCCGTGACCCTGTTCGGAGCCTTTTTCGTCGTCCTCTTCAACACGGTGGTCGACATTGTCTACGCCTACCTCGACCCGCGGATCCGCCTCGAGGGGGGCCGGCAATGAGCAAACAGCCGGCCGACGGGCCGAAAACGTCGGGTATATCGACGGAATCGGCCCGTCGGCCGGCTTTGTTGGAGGTGCGGGGGTTGCGCGTGGAGTTCGCCACGGAGGGCGGCGCGGTTCAGGCCGTGGACGGGGTGTCCTTCGAGCTGGGGGCCGGCGAGGTGCTGGCGATCGTCGGCGAATCGGGGTCGGGAAAGAGCGTCACCGCGCAGACGATCCTGGGGCTGACCCGGTCGCACAACGCGACGATCGAGGGCTCCGTGCGGCTACGCGGGCAGGAGCTGGTCGACGCGAGCGAAGCCGAGCTTCAGAAAGTGCGTGGCGGGGAAGTGGCGATGGTCTTCCAGGACCCGATGACCTCACTCAACCCCGTGTACCGGGTCGGCCACCAGATCGTCGAGGCGATCCGCGCTCACCGCCGGATGAGCGATGCCGAAGCGCGCGCTCTGGCAATCGAAATGCTGGGCGCGGTCGAGATCCCCGATTCGGAGCGGCGGGTCGACAACTACCCGCACGAGTTCTCCGGCGGGATGCGGCAGCGGGCGATGATCGCTATGGCCCTGGCTCTGGAGCCGACCGTGCTGATCGCCGACGAGCCGACGACCGCGCTCGACGTGACGATCCAGGCGCAGATCCTGGCGCTGCTGGCGCGGCTCAACCGCGAACGGAACCTGGCGACGATCCTGATCACCCACGACCTCGGCGTCGTCGCCGAAGTGGCCGACCGGATCCTGGTGATGCACGAGGGGCGGATCGTCGAGCGGGGGTCTCTCGACGAGATCTTCTACGCCCCAAAGGACTCCTACACCCGCCGACTCCTGGGCGCTGTTGTCCGGCTCGACCAACCCCCACCCCCCAAACCCACCTCCACAACCGGCGACGGGCCGATTCCGTCGAATATATCGACGGAATCGGCCCGTCGGCCGGCTTTGTTGGAGGTGCGGGGACTGGTCAAGCGCTTCCCGGTGCGGGGCGGGCTGTTCCAGCGGACGCGCGGGGAAACGACGGCGGTCGACGAGGTTAGCCTCACTGTCGCCCGCGGCGAGACGCTCGGCCTGGTGGGCGAGTCGGGCAGCGGCAAGTCGACGCTGTGTCGCGCGATCCTCGGCCTGATCGAGCCCGACTCGGGCTCGATCCGCTTCGAGGGGCGCGAGATCGCCGGCCTTCCCCAGCGCCGGATGCGGCCGATTCGCGGCGACATCCAGATGGTCTTCCAGGACCCCTATTCCTCGCTCAATCCGCGCAAGCGAGTCGGCCAAATCGTCGGCGCCTCCCTGCGATCGCAAGACTCCCTCGCCGACGGGCCGAAAACGTCCGGAATACCGACGGTTTCGGCCCGTCGGCGGGAGGGGGAGGCGCCGCGGAGGCAGGTCGGGGAGCTGCTGGAGCGGGTCGGGCTCTCGGCCGCGCACTACGACCGCTACCCGCATGAGCTTTCCGGCGGCCAGCGGCAGCGGGTCGGGATCGCGCGGGCGTTGGCGGTGGAGCCGAGACTGATCGTCGCCGACGAGCCGGTCTCGGCGCTGGACGTGACGATCCGGGCACAGATCCTCGACCTGCTCGCCGAGCTGCAGGACGATTTCGACCTCTCCTACGTCTTCGTCGCCCACGACATCGGCGTCGTGCGCCACGTCTCCGACCGGATCGCGGTGATGCACGAGGGGAAGATCGTCGAGGAGGGGCCGACAGGGGGGGTCTGCGAGCGGCCGTCTCATCCCTATACGCGGTCTCTGCTGGATGCGGTGCCGATCCCCGACCCGCGCGAGGCGCGGGCGCGGCGGGCCATTCGAAGCTGAGCCGCGCCGGGTCGGCAAACTACGCGGAATGGACCTGCCTCTCTCGCCGCCGATCAAGCCGCAGCTGGCGCTGACGCGCAGAGCGCTCCCCCTCGGTGAGGAGTGGGCCTACGAGCAGAAGCTCGACGGCTTCCGGGCGATCGTCTTCGTCGACGGCGAGGACTCCTACATCCAGTCGCGCGGGGCGAGAAACCTCTCCCGCTACTTTCCCGAGCTGAGCTTCCCGCCGGGGCGCTACGTTCTCGACGGAGAGCTGGTGATCCGCGACGCCGACGGCAACGTCGAGTTCGACGCGATGCAGAGCCGCATCCACCCGGCCGAGTCGCGGATCAACCTGCTCTCGAGAGAGATCCCGGCGAGCTACATCGCCTTCGACCTGCCGGCCGAGGGCGACGAGTCGCTGCTGGACGCGCCTTTCTCGGAACGGCGGGCGCGACTGGAGGCGCTGGCGAACCGGCTCGGCGGGATCGAGCTGAGTGAGCTGAGCGCCGACCCCGAACGGGCCGAGGAATGGCTGCGCAGCACCGAGGGGACGATGGCGAAGCAGCTCGACGCCCCCTATGTGCCGGGCAGACGCAGAGGAATGGCGAAGGTGAAGCGGGAGCGGACGATCGACTGCGTCGTCCTCGGCTGGCGCCCGGGCAAAGAGGAGGGCACCGTCGGCTCCCTGATCCTCGGCCTCTACGACGGCGACGAGCTGCGCCCGGTCGGCCACATCTCCGGCTTCAGCATGGAGGCGAAAAGGGGCATGCGAGCCCTGCTGGCGCCGCTGGAAACAGGCGAAAGCGGCACCGCCGAACCGAGTCGCTGGGCGGGCGATCGCGACCTCGAATGGGTGGCCCTGCGGCCCGAGCTGGTGGTCGAGGTCGGCTACGACCACGCCGCAGCGGGACGAATCCGCCACGGGGCGAGGTTCCACCGGTTCCGGGACGACAAAGATCCGGAGGAGTGCCGGTTCGAGGAGTTGGACGCAGGCTAGTCAGAAGAGGGAGGCCTGGGGAGCGCCGTCCTCCGGAGGGTTTGCCCTTCTTACCTGCTGCTTTTTTCTACCACGGCCTCGGCCCCAGCCGTGGACGGCGCGCGTTGTGCGCTTGCGTTCTTCGGGTCTCATGTAGGCGCGGCCTCTGGAATAGAGCTCCTCGTAGCGGGGGAGCAGATCCGGGCGTCTTTCCTGGAGCCAGCCGAAAAAGACCTCTCGGACCTCGTCGCGGAGGTGGAGGGCCATGCCGCCGAGGAAGGTGGCTCTCGCCTCGCGGGCTCGGTCGACTATGGGTTGGACCTGCTCGGGGGTGTCGTTGATGCCCGGCATCAGCGGCGCGATCAGGACGCCGGAGTCGATGCCGCGGCGGCGCAGCTCGGCGACGGCCTCGAGGCGCGCGCCGGGCGACGGCGTGTGCGGCTCGGTCTCCCGCCAAGCCCTCTCGTCGAGCGTCGGCACCGAGAGGTTGACCGAGACCGGCAGCTTCTTCGCCATCCGCTCGAAGCGGTCGACGTCGCGCATCACCAGCGGCGACTTGGTCAGCACGGAGACCGGTGTGCTCGCCTCCTCCAGCGCGTCGAGGATCTCCGGCATCATCCGGTAGCGGCTCTCGACCCACTGGTAGGGATCGGTGTTGGTCCCCAGCGCCACCAGCTCCCGTCTCCAGCCCGGCCGCCGCAACTCAGCCCGCAACAGCTCCGGCACGTTCACCTTCACCACGATCTCCCGCTCGAAGTCCCGCCCGGCGTCGAAGTCCAGATAGGTGTGAGTGCTCCGAGCAAAACAAAAAACGCAGGCATGTGTGCAACCTCGATACGGATTGATCGTCCAGCCGAATCCGTAGCGACGACCAGGCACCCGATTCAGCGCCGATCTGGCTCGAACCTCATGAAAGTTGATCCCCATCGCCTCAGGCGCATCAAACCTCCGCACCACCGTGCCGTCCCCAACTCCGGGCAACCGCAGGTCCCTCTCAACCTTCTGCTCGTCCCACCGCATACGAACGAATGTTCGCAGTCAGTCAAGACGTCCCTCCGCCCTTTGCAACGCATCTCCCAAGACGACCTACGCCAGCTCCCCGGTGATCACGTAGCGAAGGACGGCCACGACCTGCGCGGCGTCGCGGGCCGTCGCCTGGGCGGCTCGGTCGACTTCCTTCAGCGCGTGGTCGAGGTCGGTGTCGTGCAGGGTGACGATCGGCTTGTCGAGGGCCGCCGCGTAGCCGGCGTCGAAGGCGGCGTTCCACTGGCGGTACTTGTCTCCGAAACGGACGACGACGATGTCGGCGGCGCGGATCAGCGTCTGGGTTCGGATCGCGTTGACGCCGGCGCCCATGTGGTCGCGCCAGAAGGGCTCGGCCTCCTCCCCCAGCGTCCCCACCCCGGCGTCGTCGGAGGCGGCGTGATCGGTGACCGGCGCCGAGAACTTGACCGGCAGCCCAGCCTCGCGCGCCCCGGCCTCGATCCGCTCGCGCCAGTCGGAGTGGATCTCCCCTGAGAGGTAGACCTGCCAGACGGGCTCGCTCATACGGAAAGGCTAGATGCTGGAGCCGGTCTCGTCGCGCTTGAAGGCTTCGAGTTGATCGAGCGCCTGGGCGCGGGCTTTGGAGCGCAGCGGAGGGAGCACCGCCACCAGCCGGCCTTTGAAGCCGAGCGCCTGGCTGGCCCATCTGTGGAAGTCGAACTCGTCGACGTGGTCGGCGATCTGGCCGTCCCCGGCGAAGCGGAACCTGGCCTGGATGTCGTTGACCACCGGACGCCCGGTCGAGAACGTGTAGTGGGCGATCCAGTGGGCGGAGCCCGTCTCCTCGCCGGCCTCGGACTCGCGCAGCTCTATCTCCAGGTCGGTGGCGCGGCTGGTCAGCATCCGCCACATGGCGCCGATGTCGTCGCCCTCGAGGTCGCCGAAGGCGGGGTCGTGGAAGTGGGCGCCGGGGGCGTAGCAGGCGGTCATCGCCGCCCCGTTGCACTCGCCGAAGGCGGAGTAGAAGCGGCGGATCGTCTCGCGGTTGGCGTCGGCGCCCATCGGTCCACCCTACTCGCCGGGCTCGGCCGCGACCGCGGTCTGCTCCTCGAAGTGCTTGCTCAGCATCGTCACCTGACCCTGGTAGTTGGATCCCAGCCCCGCTCCGTACAGCCGCTCCGCCGGCGCCGCCATCCGCTCCATCGCCAGCTTGCAGACCGGCTGGCGGTGCTCGACCATGAAGGAGACGTCGCGGGCGCGCACCTCCAGCGCGGCGCGGCTGCCGTGGCGCTCTCCCGCCGGGTCGTAGCCGAAGCCGGGGTCGAAGAAGCCGGCGTAGTGGGTGCGCAGCTCGCCCGCCGTCGGGTCGTAGGCCATCATCTCCGCCGCCACCTGCGGCGGGATGCAGACCCCCTCGGCCGAGAGCAGCAGGTAGAAGACCTCCGGCTCCAGCACGATCTTGCCGCCCTCCTCCGGGAAGACCGGGTCCCAGTAGTCGGTCCAGCGGTAGGCGCGGATGCGGGAGAGGTCGATCGGCAGGCTGTTGCGCTTGGCCCGGTAGCCGACGATGCGATCGCCGGGGCCGGAGAGGTCGACGCTGAGGAAGAGCCCGTCGGCCAGCGCCAGCTCGGTCTCCCGCAGAGCGTGGGAGTCGAGGTAGAGGAGGGGGAACTCGCCCTGCATGACGCGCACGTCCTCGTCGCGCAGCCGCGCGTCGCCATGGGCCAGACGCAGCTGGTTCAGCGACAGCCCCGTTCTCACCTGGATGGCGAAGGAGCGCGGCACGACCTCCAGGTACAGCCGGCCCCGGTAGCCGGGCTGGATCTCGTCGAAGCGGTGCTGGCGGTCGGTGAGCACCCGGGTGAAGACGTCGAGCCGCCCGGTGGAGCTCTTCGGGTTCGCCTTGGCGCGGATCTCCGGCGGCAGCGCCAGCCCCTCGATCAGCGGCACCAGATAGGGCCGGTCGCGCTCCAGCGTCGCCCCGTCGCGCAGGTCGATCTTCTGGAAGGCGAGCCCCTCGATCTTCTCCTCGACGGTCGAGTCGACATCGGGAAGGAAGGAGCAGCGCAGAGCCCAGGCGTGATCGCCCAGCCGCAGGTCGATGCTCGCGGGCTGGATCGCCTCGGGCTTGATCCGGTAGTCGCCGGAGTCGACCCACCCGGCGTCGATCGCCGCCTTCAGCTGCTGAGAGGGCAGCACCCCGGCAACCCGCTCGGCCTCCCCGCCACCGATCACGCCCTCGCCGGCTGTCACCATCTCGGCCATTCCCCCAGAGCTTATGCGCCGCCGCCTCAGAACGAAGAGCGCGGGCCGGGATCGCCGCGAGGCAAAAACCCCGGTGTTCCCGCCGGTGGCGGGCTCGGGTCCCGGGGCGGCTCCTCCGGCGCCGGCTCTTCGGCCGCGGGAGGCTCTTCGGTCACAGGGGGCGGGACGGGCTTGGGCTTGGGAGCGGCGGTCGCCTGCGTCGGCTTCAGGTCCGATTCGCCGGCGGGCGGCGCCGGGGACTGCTTGGGGGCGCTCTTCCCCGTGCCGGTCTGCGCTTCGACCGGCACCGCCGCTGAGGAGGACGGCGCAGCGGGGGTCGCTTCCGTCGTCGCTCGCCGCTCCATCCCTCGCCGGCTCGGACTCGCCGCCGGCGCCTCGGCACCGGCGGCCGGCTGAGCGCGGGCGGGCGCCGGGCGGGCGGGCGCCGGCGAGGGATCGTCCCCTCCCGGCAAGGCGGCAAGCCCGGCGCCCAGCAGCAACAGGGCCAGCGCCGCGGCGACGATCGCGCGGCGGCGGCGCGAGGCGCCGCCCTCATCTCCGTAGCCGGTCAGATAAGCGGACGGCATGCCGGGCAGCGAGGCCGGGTCGTGGTGCTCCCTCGCCTTGGCGATCTCCTCGCTCCAGTCGGCGCCGGCCAGCGCGGCGGCCTTCGCCATCGTCTCCTCGAACAGCAGGGGGGCGGCGGCGATCGGGGCCCAGGCGCGGTAGGAGGCGCCTGCCTCCTGCATCGCCTCCACGCCGAGCCGGCAGCGGTCGCAGCCCGCCAGGTGGGTGTCGAGCCAGGCGGCGTCGCCGGAGTCGCCGTCGAGCTGGCCGTCGTCGCGCATCGCGATCAGCGGCAGCGCCCGCTCGCACTCCGGCGAGGAGGCGGCGACCGCGGCCAGCGCCGTGCCGCGCAGCTCGTCGCGCAGGTTGATGCGAGCGCGCGAGATCAGCTGGGCGACCGAGTTGCGGTTCATCTCCATCGCCGCCGCGATCTCGTCGTAGGAGAGCTCCTCCAACTCCCGCAGCGCCAGCGCCTCGCGCTGGCGCTCGGGCAGTCGCCCGTTCGCTTCGCGGATCTCGTCCTGCTGGGAGGCGAGCAACTGCTTGCGGTCCGGGTCATCCTCCGGGTCGCCCGGGTCGAGGCCGAGCCCGCCCGCCCCGGAGCCGAGCGGCGCGGCGGACTCGGGGATCGCGTCGCTGGGCTGGGCGCGCCGCCGCGCGCGCATCAGGTCATAGCAGGCGTTGCGGGTCGCGGCGAAGAGGTAGGAGCCGAACTCCAGCTCGCGGTCGCCGAGCTTCGGCAGCCTCCGCATCACGCTCAAGAAGGCCTCCTGGACGGCGTCGGCGGCATCGTCCTCGGACCCGGCGATGCGGTAGGCGAGGTTGTAGGCGCGCCGCTCGTAGCGCTCGTACAACGCCGCGAAGGCGCTGCCGTCCCCGGCCGCCGCGGCACGAGCCAGGCGCGCCTCCTCGACAGCGAGTGCCGCTCTGTCTCTCGCGGCCGTCACGGCCATCGACCTCAAGGTACTCCCCCGCCCCGCCGGCGGTCGGGCGGCGCGGCCGCGCCGCCGTGGGCGGAACTCGAAGTCTGCCTGAATGGCGTACGCGAGTGACATCTACCCCTGCAACGACCCGGCGGGCGGGGAATTACGGCGTGCCGAGAAATTTCCGGGGCCGCGTAATTCGCGGCGAGCTTCCCGGTTGGACGGGCATCAAACCCACTCGACCGAGGAGGTCACGATGACTCGCACGCTCAACACCCGGATCAGCCCCGCCTCAGTGCTGGCGCTGATCTCTCTCTTCGTCTCGCTCGGGAGCGTCTCCTACGCCGCGAGCATGATCGGCACCGCCAACCTCAAGAACGGCGCTGTGACGAAGAAGAAACTGCGCAGAAACGCAGTCGGCACCCTCAAGATCAAGAACGAGGCCGTGACCGGCCTCAAGGTGAACGAGGCCACGCTCGGCAAGGTCCCCAGCGCGGCGAACGCCGACCAGGCCGACCAGGCCGACTCGGCGGTCAAAGCTCAGAGCGCGACCAGCGCCCAGACCGCCGCGTCGGTCGGCCCGAACGGCGTCGACTCGGCCGCGCTGCAGAGCAATTCGGTGGGCTCGTCGGAGCTGCAGACCAACTCCACCGGCGCATCGGAGCTGCAGACCGGCTCAGTGGGGCCATCGGAGCTGGGGTTCGCCTCGGTGCGCTCCTCCGACCTGGGGCCGATCGTCGTCCGCAGCGAGGTGATCGCGGTCAACAGCGGCGCCAGCAGATTCCTGGCCACCGACTGCCTGAACGGCGAGCGCATGCTCAGCGGCGGCGCCAGCTGGGGCGGCGGAGGGCTCGAAGCCGCGGCCCCCAACCTGCGGATCGCATACTCCTATCCGCTCGGCACCGACCTCTGGGCCGCCCGCGGCTACAACGTCAGCGGCATAGCGCGCAACTTCATCGTCTACGCGCTCTGCCTCGCCAACTGACCCGGGGCGCCGGGGCGGTTCGCGGAACCGCCCCGGCGCACCCTTCTGGTCTGTGGGGACCGCCCGATCAGGCGCCCCGATAGGCGCGGCGCAGCTCTGCCAGATCGAACTTCTTCATTGGCAGGAACGCCTGGGTCACGCGGTCGATCTGCTCGCGGTTGCCGGATGCCATCATCTCGCCCATCTCGGCCGGCACGACCTGCCAGGAGACGCCGAAGCGGTCCTTGAGCCAGCCGCACTGCTCGGCCTCCGGGACCGCGGAGAGCCTCTCCCAGTAGCGGTCGATCTCGGCCTGGTCGGCGCAGTTCACCATCAGCGAGACGGCCTCGTTGAAACCGAAGTCGTGCTCGCGGGCGCTATCCATAGCGGCGAGCCAGCCGTCGTGCAGCCGGAAGTCGGAGTACATGATCGTGCCCGGCTCGTCGGGCTCCATCCCCTCGGGATAGCGGGCGACCTGGCCCCGCTCGGAGTCCGAGAAGACCGAGAGGTAGAAGTTCGCGGCCTCCTCGGCCTTGCCGCACGCCTCGCCCGTGAACATCAGCGAGGGCACGATGGCCGGCCGTGGGTCGCCCTCGGGGCTGGAGAGGATCAGCTGCCAGGAAACCCCGTAGCGGTCCTGGATCCAGCCGTAGCGTTTGCTGAACGGGTACTCGCCCAACGGCATCAGCTCCGCTCCGCCCTCGGCCAGCTCGTCCCAGGTCCGGTCGAGCCGCTCGGCCGCGGCAGGATCGGCGCCTTCGAAGTTGACGATGAACGAGATCGAGGGATTGATCCGGAACAAGGGCCCGGCGCTGATCGCCATGAACTCGTGAGAGCAGAGGCGGAACGAGACGACGTCGCAATCGCCCGAGGGCGTGCCGGTCAAGGTGGTGACGCTGGAGACCTCGGAGCCGGCGAAGACCCGGCAGTAAAACTCGGCGGCCTCGCGCGCCTCGGTGTCGAACCACAGATGGGGAACGATTCTCTGCATCGGGTGTGCCTCCGTAGTTTGCGTTTGCGGGTACCCGAGCGAGCGGAGATGAAATGTAGACCTTTTGGCTCCAGTCACTCTCGCGGCCTCCACGCCATCGCCGCCGCCGGATCCCAACGGCCGCTCGCCGCTGCGGCGAGCACCGGGTCGATGAACCGCCTGGCGCCGGCCACGGCCGCCTCGCGTAGCGCTCGTTCGGCGTCGGCCAGGCTGCCGTCGCGCCGGTAGAGATCCACGTCGAGGGTGTGGCGGGCTCGCCCCTCCAGTCGAGCCAGCATCGCCGTCGCCCCCTTC
>Ga0299914_10002855_pt1 | contig 12027 bp, 11 predicted proteins | sample RVTome_10_FD_201361 | JGI IMG/M metagenome (GOLD analysis project Ga0299914, IMG submission 201361) | Soil microbial communities from uranium-contaminated site in the Upper Colorado River Basin, Wyoming, United States - RVT153D57 (version 2) ... | reverse complement strand
GCCCCTGTTCGTTCGCAAGTCGTCGCGCCAAAGGCGAGGATTTCGCGCGTCCACCGTTGCCAGTTTGAACCGCGGAGGGCGCGGAGGGCGCGGAGGGCGCCGTGGCGCCCGCCGTCTCCTTCGACTTGGCGACCACCTTCTCGGGCGCCTTCTCCTCCAGAGGCTGCTCCTGTGCTGCCGCCTCGCCGCCACTGTCGGTCGTCGCACGCCCGGCTTCGGCGATGAGCGCGTCGATGTTCTCGTCCTTGGTTGCGATGACGCCGACGAGCCGACCCACGGGAAGCGACTCGCCTTCGGCGATGAAGCGCTTGCGCAGAACGCCGTCGCCGCGCGCGACGAGCTCCATGATGGCCTTGTCGGTCTCGACCTCGGCCAGCGGTTCGCCGCTTTTCACGGCGTCGCCTTCGTTCTTCAGCCATTTGACGAGGCGCCCCTCTTCCATCGTTGGGGAAAGCGCCTCCATGAAGACTTTGGTCGCCATTGTCCGGATTACTCCAGGTACATGACTTTCTTGACGGCGGCGATGGTCTTCGCGGCGTCAGGCTTGGCCAGCTTCTCGAGATTCTTGGCGTACGGCATCGGCACGTCCGCCTGGTGCACGCGGACGACCGGCGCGTCGAGATGATCGAAGCAGTCCCGCTGGACGTAGTCCACGACCTGCGCGCCGATTCCCGCCAGCTCCCAGCCTTCCTCGAGCACGACCGCGCGATTGGTCTTCTCGACGGACGTCCTGATCGCCTCGATGTCCATGGGGCGGACGGTGCGTAGGTCAACCACGTCCACGCGGATGTCCTCCTTCGCGAGCTGATCGGCGGCCTGCATCGCCACCAGCGCCATTTTGCCGCTGGTGATGATCGAGCAGTGCTCGCCCTCGCGCTTCAGGTCGGCCTTGCCGATGGGGACGAGATACTCCTCGTCGGGGACCTCGCCCTTGGTGTTGTAGAGCATTTCGCCCTCGAGGACGATCACCGGATTGTCGTCGCGAATGGCGCTCTTGAGTAGCCCCTTCGCATCGTACGGAGTGCCCGGGGTCACAACCTTCACCCCAGGCATGTGCGCGAGCCACGACTCGAATGCCTGCGAGTGTTGCGCGGAGAGCTGCAGAGCGGCGCCGTTGGGCCCGCGAAAGACCATCGGTATGGGGTACTGCCCCCCGGACATGTACAGCATCTTGGCCGCCGAATTGAGCACCTGGTCCAGGGCGAGCACGCCGAAGTTCCACGTCATGAACTCGATGACGGGGCGCAGGCCGGCCATGGCGGCGCCGACCCCGACGCCGGCGAACCCAAGCTCCGTGATGGGCGTGTCCACGACGCGCATCTCGCCGAATTCCTGGAGGAGTCCCTTGGAAACCTTGTAGGCACCCTGATAAACGGCGACTTCCTCGCCCATGAGGAAGACCCGGTCGTCGCGCTGCATTTCCTCGCGCAGCGCCTGGCTCAACGCGTCGCGATAGGTAATGGTGGGCACCTATTCCTCCCGCGCGTCGCTGGTGGTGTCCACGAGCACATGTTCGAACAGCGCTTCCGGGGGCGGCTCGGGACTCTTTTCGGCGAAGTCGATGGCGTCCTGCACCTCGGCTTTCAGCTCTTCGTCCAGCTTGTGGAGCGCCTCCTCGGTGAGCTCGCCGTTTTTTTCCATCATCAGGCGGAGCAGCACGATCGGATCGCGCTGCTGCCACTCCTCCAGCTCCTGCTTGGTGCGGTAGGTGCCGCTCGCGGCGTCGGACATCGAGTGACCCATGAAGCGGTAGGTGCGCGCCTCGAGGAGCGTCGGCAGCGATTCCTTGCGCGCCCGCCCGACGGCCTCCGCGACGGCTTCCTGCATGGCAAAGACGTCCTGACCGTCACACTGCGATCGTGCAATGTTATAGGCGGCCCCACGCTCATAAATGTCGTGGATGGCGGATGCCCTCTCGAGGGCAGTGCCCATGCCGTAGCGGTTGTTCTCGATGATGTACACGACCGGGAGCTTCCAGAGCCCCGCCATGTTCAGCGCCTCGTGAAACGCGCCCGTGTTCACCACGGACTCGCCCATGAAGCAGATGCACACCTGGTCGCCGCCGCGGTACTTGATGGCGAAGCCGACGCCGGTGGCGAGCGGAACATGCGCGCCGACGATGCCGTGTCCCCCGAGGAAATTCAGATTACGGTCGAACAGGTGCATCGAGCCACCCTTCCCACGCGAGCAGCCGTCGATTCGCCCGAACAGCTCCGCCATCACCGCGCGCGGGCTGATGCCGCGGGCCAGTGCCTGGCCGTGATCGCGGTACGTCGTGATGACGTAATCGTCGGGGCGCAGCATCGAAATCGTGCCCGTGCTCACCGCCTCCTGCCCGATGTACAGATGGCAGAAGCCGCCGATCTTGCCGAGCGCGTACGCCTCGGCCGTGCGCTCCTCGAACCGGCGCTGGAGCAGCATCGAACGCAGCAGCGCCATGTTGTCCCCGCCCGCCGAACGGTCGCGGCTGGAGCGTTCGCGCTCCCCCCTCCCCTTGCGAGGGGCGCGTTCACTCTTCTGCGCGGAATTCTTCACACGCCCGCGGCTTGTACCTGTTCCCATGCGTGATAGCTCGAGCGGACCAGCGGTCCGGATTCAACGTGTTTGAAGCCCATGGATTTTCCGGCCTCACCGAACATCCGGAATTCCTCCGGGGTCACGTAGCGATCGAGGGCGATATGCCCGTCTGACGGACGCAGGTATTGGCCCAGCGTCAGGATGTCCACGTCCACGCGCCTCAGGTCCTCCATCACGGCAAGAATTTCCTCGTTGGTCTCGCCCATGCCGAGAATGATCCCGGATTTCGTCGGGATGTCGGGCGCGGCCGTTTTCGCGAAGCGGAAGATCCTCATCACCCGCTCGTAGCGGCCGCCAGGGCGGCATTTCTTGTACAGGCGCGGGACCGTCTCGGTGTTGTGATTGTAGATCTCCGGACGCGCTTCAAGGACCATGCGAATGGCGTCCTCGTCGCCCTGGAAGTCGGGGACGAGCACCTCGACGGAGCACTCGGGCACCCGCTGGTGGACCTGTCGAATGGTCTCCGCGAACGCCCAGGCGCCGAAATCGGGAAGGTCGTCGCGGTCCACGGACGTGATGACAGCGTGGCGCAGCTGCATCTGCGCGACCGCTTCGCCGACGCGCTCCGGCTCGGCGGCGTCGAACTTCGGCGGCCGGCCATGCGCAACGGCGCAATAGGCGCAGTTTCGGGTGCAAACGTCGCCCAGGATCATAAAGGTGGCGGTGCCGTGCTCCCAGCATTCGCCGACGTTGGGGCAGTGCGCTTCCTCGCAGACGGTATGCAGTTCGAGAGACCGCATCATCTGCTTGAGGCGCAGGTAGTTGCCACCGCCGGGGGCCTTCACCTTCAGCCAGCTGGGCTTGCGCTGCGGCAGCGGCTGGACGCGATGGCGCCCCATGATTTGGTAAAGCGTATCGCCCATGTGAGCGGATCTCAGCCGCGCCTGGCGCGAGCGGAATGGGACACGTTCCGGGAGCGGGAAATCTATGTGTCCCAGGGGGCGGTGGAAGCGACGGGTAACTGGCAAGGCGAACTCAAGGGGGTTATCCGGCTATGTTCCGGCGGGGCATGGCGATGCGCCCCTGGAGCCCTTACGATGCTGAAACCCGCGGGCCAGTGCAGGCGTAGGGCAGTCAGAACCGTTTTGGAGATAATCCGGTATGCTTCGCACCGTCTTCATGATCGGGCTGTTTGCTATTCTCGGTCTGTTTTTTCTGAACATCGCCTTCGGCTTGTTCAAGTTCCTGTTTGCGCTCCTCCTGGTCCTGCTCGTGTGGGCGGTGAAGATCGCGCTGATCGGGCTGGTGCTTTACTTCGTGATCCGGATCGTGAGTCCGGACACGGCGCAACGACTGCGTTCGCGGTGGACCGGCAACAGCATCTGAACGTCGAGCGCCACACAGTATGGCGGGGGCCGCGTCTACGGATGCGGCCTTTGTTTTTCGGATCTCTCGCGAAGAATCGCCCCACAAGAAGAAGTAAAAATTCAATGCGGCGTTCCTGGAACACATTTATGTGCTCGCTCTCGAACGAGAACTAAGTCGTCCTTCGATCTCCACCCCCGCGGCGCGCCGCCAGCTGTTCAACTATCTGAGGGGGAGCAATCTCGAGGTAGGCCTATTGCTGCACTTCGGCCCGAAACCCAGGTTCTACCGAGAGTACTGCGCCGATCGGAATGAAGTATTCGCCTCATCCGAATAATCCGCCTCATCGGCTTTCCCCTTTGACTGTGGGGCCTGCCTTGGCGCGACGAACTAGCCGAGCCGATCGAGGATTGCCCAGACGAGCAGCGGCACCATCAGCTCGTGATGTCCCGTGATTTCGTACCCCTTGCCGCCGTGCATCGTGGGCCGCTGGACGACGTTCACGCGCGGGCGGTAATGCCGCACCATGTCCAGATCGCAGGTCACGAAGTTCTGCGGGCGGCCGTCGTTCAGGTTCCGGGCGATGGTCAGCGCCTTCAGGAAGACTTCCGGCATGATCACCGCGCTGCCGAGGTTCAGGACGACGCCGCCGTCGTGCAGGCCGGCGAGCGCCGCGGCCAGCCGCCGGAAGTCGCGGTGGCTGGTGTCCCCGATGGCGGCCCCGCTCGCCGCGGGGTGCTGGTGGATGATCTCCGCGCCAATGGCCGCATGGACGGTGGCCGGAACTCCTGCGCGCCGGGCGGAGAGCAGCACGGAGAGCTCCGGTTGCGCGAGACCGGCATTCGCCAGCGCGTCTCCGAGCGATTCGCCCATCCCCCGACCCTCGTCGCTGCCGCGGATGAACGCTTCGTTCATTTCACGGCCGGTCTCCTCGGCCATGCCGAAGGTGCCGTCCTTCAGCCCCACGGCGACGTCCTCAGACGTGCCGCCGAAGCGCGCGATCTCGTAGTCGTGAATCGCGGCCGAGCCGTTCATCGCCACGTGCGTGACGATGCCGCGCTCGAGCAGCCGGCCCAGCAGCGGCGTCAGTCCCGTCTTGACGATGTGACCGCCCAGCATCACGACCACCGCGCGGCGGTCGCGGGCGGCGGCGACGATCGCGTCCACCAGCAGGCGAAAATCCCTCGCGACGAGGATGTCGGGGAGCGAGTCGATGAACTGCCGGAACGTGACGTCCCGGCCGGCGGGAGGTTTGGCGAACTCCTCGGCGCGTACCTTGTTCGGCCGGCGCTGCACCGGCACGGTGCGCACACGGGAGAGGTCCACTTCAGGCGCTGCGTCGTCCGGCTGGTCCGACGCGCGCCGGGTCATGGCGACGCGTTCGCGGACGAGTCCACGCTGGCGGAGCGGTAGTTTCGCAGCTGAAGGGTGATCGATCCGAAAGAGAGGCGTGTCTTCATCTGCACCATGATGCGTCGGTCGTCGTCGGTGAGCCAGACTTCCGCCTGGCCGTCCTCCGAAAACACGCCGCGCGACTTGATGATCGGGCGGAGCACCACGGCGTCGAATGTTCCCGCCGGGACGCGGATCCGTTCGCGGCGGAGAATCTGAATCACTACCGGATTGCGATCGGGGCGGAAATACCGATCGAAGGAATACTCCGCGCCCACGTCGAGGGGGAGCGTCCGCACGAACTGGAAGAAGGACCCGTCATCGAGTGGCAACGGGACCGTGGGTTGCGGCTCGAACTCGTTGTGGATGAAGTGCTCACCCGGGAAGATCTCGAACTTCCGTTCCGCGTCGCGGCGGCCCTCGGCGACGATCTGCCAGTGACGCAGCGACGCCAGCGACCGCGTGTGCATCCAGCTCTGGAAGCGGTAGTTCACCCGATAGCCCGGAATACCGCCACGCAACTGGAAGATGGTGTTCCAGGTCTCCTGTCCCCGCACGGTGTCGATGCCGACGACGTCCATGCTGGCGGAGCCGACGGAAAGAAAGCCGAACTTGACCTGGTATTCCGCGCGCTCTCCGGCGGCGAATGGGACGGGAGCTCGCTTTTCCCGTGGCCAGGTTGTGTCCTGCGCGTGCAGCGGGTACGCGGTGAGAACAAGCGCGGCGAGCGCGGCGCGCAACATCGTCATGACGCGCTCTGGCTTCGCAGGGCGCGCGCGGATCGGTACAGCGCGAGCGCGTGGCGCCACGGCTGCACCCGCGTCGCGCGAGGCCGCAGCTCGTAGCGGGGATTGAAGGACGTGGACTCGATCCGGCGGGCGTGCCTGCTGGCCTTCACCAGCAACTCGACATTCGCGGACCAGCCGTCGAAGCGGATCAGCGGTGCGCCGTCCGGCGTCTCCTTGAGCATGTCGCGCAGGACCGCGATTCGGTAGAGACGCAGAGTGCCGAACGGATCCTTCACCGCGGGGAGATTCAGGAAGGGCCGCATGATGTAGGGAGCGGCGCGGCGCAGCATGCGCGCCGGCGCCGGCCAGGCGTCATTCACCAGACTCTCCGCGACGACTATGTCTGCGCCCCCCTCGAAGCGCTTCACGAGATCGGGAAGATCCTCGGGGCGGTCGGTGAAGTCCGCCTGCATCATCAGGAGCCCGTCCCGCCGCGGGTAGCGGGTCTTACGGGCCACGTGCCGCACGAGCGCGCCAAGCGCGCTGCCATAGCCGCGATGTTCTGCGCCGCCAATGACGGTCAGCGGCAACACCTCCGTGTAGGACTTCAGCGTTTCAGCGCTCGCGTCCGTGCTCCCGTCGTTGTACACGACGATCTCGTATTCGCGCGCGAATTCCTGCAGCACGCTGCGAAGCCGCCAGAGCAGCAAGCCAACCGTCGGCGCTTCGTTGTAGGCGGGAATGCAGATGTAAAGCAAAGGCGACCTCGGGGTGCAATCTGGAACGCTGGCTAAAGCTAGAGGGCGTCGTTCGCGTGGTCTCCGGGGGGTAATACACGGACGGTTCACTGAATGTTGCGCAACCGCTTTGCGCAGTGTGGCTTGCGGGCTCGACCCGCATGGCGCTAGCGTCCCCCTGTCCCTGCCGCTCCACGCTTCCTCAGGAGATCATGATGCGGTCTCGCTCGCTGCTCGTTCTCGCGCTGGCTGGCGGTTGTTCGCCTGCCACCACGCCTGCTGCCACCCCTGCCTCGCCAATCGTGGCGATCTCGGCCGATGAGCTGCGCCGTGACCTTTTCGTGTTCGCGTCGGACTCCTTCCAGGGACGGGAAACGGGGACGGCCGGCGCGATGCGGGCCGCGAGATTTCTCGCCGACCGGCTGATCTCGCTGGGCGCGGAGCCCGCGGGAGACAGCATGTACCTCCAGCGAGTGCCGCTCGTGCGACAGAGCTTTGGCGGTAGCTCGCGCATCGCGGTCCGCAGCGGACAGAGCACGATTCCCCTCGAGTTCGGCACGGATGTGGTTCCCCTGGTGAACCTCGGACCGGGGGCGCCCCTTCCTCGCCGCGCTGCGGAGGGGGATATGGTCTTCGCCGGCTACGGCATGAACTCGCAAGGGCGCAACGATTTCAGCGGCATCACCGAAGCAGGAAAGGTGATCGTGATGCTGCACGGCGCCCCGCCGAGCGTCACGGATACCGCGCTCCGGAAGCGACTTGAATCGCAGGACGAGCTGGGACAGCGCCTGGGGCGGGCCCTGCAGCTGCAGCCCGTGGCGATCGTGTTGATGATGACCGGCGGGGCCACGGAATTCTATTCGCAGGCCGCGCCGGAACTGATGCGCACCATGACCCCGGCGCCCGGAGACCGGTCTACCAGCGATACCGAACGCCCGCTGCCAATGGTCGTCCTGGGGTTGGCGCGGCCGAACTCGCCGCTGCTTCCGGACAACTGGCAGGCCGATGACTCACCGCGCGCGCTCTCCGGGCGCACGTTCACCGGCCGCATCGACCTGCAGCAGGACCACTTCACCGCATACAACGTCGTCGCGGTCGTGCGTGGCACCGATGCGCGTTTCAACAAAAGCTACGTGGCGTTCGGCTCCCACTACGACCACATCGGCATTCAGCCGAAGAGTGTGCCCGACTCGATCGCCAACGGCGCCGATGATGACGGGTCCGGCAGCGTGACGCTGCTGGCCCTCGCGAAGTCGCTCAAGAGCAATCCGCCTCGGCGATCGGTGCTGTTCGTGTGGCATACGGCGGAGGAGAAGGGCCTGTTCGGCTCACAGTACTTCACGAACAATCCCACGGTGCCGATCGACTCCATCGTGGCGCACGTGAACCTGGACATGGTCGGACGGCGCGGCGGTCCCACCGCGGACTGGAACTCGCAAACGCAGGGCGACGCGGCCGCGAATCGGCTGTACGTCGTGGGGCCCGGGGCAGCGCCCAACAATCAGAGTCGCGCCCTGGGCGCACTGCTCGATTCGGTCAACGCCCGCCAGATCCGTCCGATGGACTTCGACCGGGAGTGGGACAGCCAGGAGCACCCGGAGCGGATCTACTACCGCAGCGACCACTTCAACTACGCGCAGAAGGGGATACCGGTGCTGTTCCTCACGACCGGTCTGCACGAGGACTATCACAAGGTTTCGGACGAAGCCGGCAAGATCGACTACGACAAGATGTCGCGCATAGGCGCCCTGCTCCTCGAGCTCGGGACCAGCATCGCCAACCGGGAAACGCGTCCGCGCTAATGTGGCGTCCCAGAAGGGCTGTTGTCATTCCGAGCGCAGCGAGGAATCTGACCTTAATGTGACGGCTGCGGATTCCTCGACGCTGCGCTCCTCGGAATGACAAGACCGCTAGCACTGATCGTCACTGAGTGCCAATGATTTTGCCTGGAGCGGCCTCCGCCGTCCAGGGAGCATAAGTCCTGCTTTCAGTAACCTTCGAACCGACCTCGGGTATGGTTCCCTAGGAGGAAGCGCGGATGATTCTTGCGAATGCTCGGCACTTGCTCACGCGCGAAGACGCGCAACTGGCAGTTCGGCTGGTGGCGACGGAGTCGGAGAGTGACGTCGCCGCCGTCCAGCAGCGGTTGGTGGACGAGGGGATCGATGCGATCCTCGACGATCACCATCTCCCGCGCGCCCTGCTGAGGTCACGCTTCGGCGCCTACGCGTCGCTCCCGCTGTTTCTCTACGCCATGGTGCGCCACGCGCTGCTTCGCGCCGGGGAGCGCGATCGCGTGCTCAGTGATTATCTGACGGCCGTGCTTCTGGCGTTCGGCAATCGCGGACGCGTGGAGCGGATCAGCGAGGCGGACGACGAGCTGTACGACTCGCTCGTGTCGCTCCTCGAGGACGTGAACGACGGCGACGCGCGGCGCGCGTTCCTCGTGCGGGCGCATCTTGGCAACCAGGCGCTGTGGATTTCCGGGCTCTTTCCCGACTGGATCGAGCAGCGGCGCTGGCGACGCGGCGGGCCGGATCTGCACTACTTCGAGGAGATGGGGAAGCGAGGCTACGAGCTGGCCGCCGAGCACCGGCTGGCCGAGCAGCACGGGCTGGCCGGCGTGTACGCCTCGATCGCGGCGCGATTTGGCCTCATTCGCGTGGCGCTCAACACCATGTCGGACTCGCTCCTCTTCCCGCACGTGCACACGCCAGAACGTCTCATGCGTCAGGTGCAGGACGAGGCCCGCTGGCGGCTGGCCGGTTAGGTCGCGCCGCGCACTCGATTGGCGAAGGCGCGCAGGAGCCCGCGATCCCACTCGCGGGCGTCCGCCATCAGATCCTCGGGGTGCCACTGGACGCCGAGCATCCACCAATCGTCGGCCACCCACTCGAGGCCTTCGATGATGCCATCAGGGGAGAGTGCGGTGACGCGCAGCCCGCCCGCCACGCGCCCGGGTGCCTGGTGGTGCGACGAGTTCACCTCGATCTCGGTGGCGCCGATCGCGCTCGCGAGCGCCGATGACGGTTCGAGCGTCACCGCATGCACGCGCGCGCGCTTCTCCGCCGGCCGATGGTCGAGCGCGGACGGACACTCCGTGGCGATGTCCTGAATCAACGTTCCCCCGAACGCGACGTTGACGACCTGGATGCCGCGGCAGATCGCCAGGGTCGGCAGGCGCCGTTCGCGCGCCAGCTGCACCGCCGCCAGCTCGCAGCGGTCACGTAGCGCGTGCGGCTGCTCGGTGCGCTCGGAGCGACGCTCGCCATAGTGTTCCGGATCGACGTCGTCCCCGCCTGTGAGCACCAGCCCGTCGACGGCTGCCAGGAGGTGAGGCAGATCCCGAGGCTCCGTCGGGGGGACAACGAATGGCACCAGACCGACCGCGGTGATCGCCTGAACGTAGGCCTCGTTGAGGAGCACGCGCGATCTGTCGTCCTTTGTCTCGGTCGTGGCGGTGAGCGCGACGAGTTGCCGGGGCATCCGTGTGGGTGAGAGGAGTTGCGAGCTGAACGTGTCACACGGTATGGTAAGCGCGCCCTCCGGCGGGACAAGCCGCGTCACCGCCCGCGCCGCATGCCGCCCACGTCACCATTCCCGACCCGCAACCGTACTGGTATCCGTGTTCGAGCACCTACGTCAGTCGCTGGAGGAGATGCTCCAGCGCGCCACCAGGCCAGAAGACCGGCGCACCGTCATGGCGCGGATGCGGACCACGCTGGTGCAGGCCAGACTGGGCGTGGACGATCTCCGCGACGCGCTGGCGATGTCGCAGCGCAAGCTGGACGCCGAACAGCGCGAGCTCGAAATCGTGCGTCGCCGCAAGACCCTCGCGCTCGGCATCAAGGATGAGGAAACGGTGAAGGTTGCCGAGCGCTTCGAGCGGCAGCACGAGGAGCGCATTCGCGTGCTCACGGAGAAGATCGCGGTGCAGCAGCGGGAGGTGGAACTGGGCGACCGCGAGCTCGAGGACATGAAAGCGGAGCTGCGGAAGGCCATGGCCGGCGGCTCGCCGGCGGGCAGCGCCCCGCTGGAAGATCCGCTCACCGATCCGGCGGACGCGCGCGCGCAGCAGGAGCTCGATGCCATGCTCCGGGAACGCAGCCGCTCGGAACGCGACGCCGACGCGGCGCGGCGCCTCGAGGAACTGAAGCGCAAGATGGGCAAGTAGTGCATCGTCGCGACGTCGCCGCTCTCCTGCTGTGCGCGAGCGCGTCGGCGGCGGGCGCGCAGGCCGGCGGGTCGCTCGTCGCGTGCCGCGGACAGCGCATCGACACGGTTCGAGTCGACGCACAGGCGCCCACGGTCACGGGGCTCCAGCGTGTTCCCGTCATCGGCGACATCGCGCGTGAGACACACGTCGTCACCCGCGACGACGTCGTCCGCCGGTATCTGCTGTTTCGCGCCGGCGATCCCTGCTCCGAGCTGCGTCGCGCGGAATCGGAGCGTATTCTGCGCGCGCAGCCCTTTCTTGCGGACGCCACGATCGAGGCGACGCTGAACAGTCGCGGCGGGGTGGACCTGGACGTTCGGACGATCGACGAGGTGTCCGCCATCGTCAGCGCCAGCCTGGCGGAGGCGGGTCCTCACTTTCGATCGGCCAGGCTGGGAAGCTCCAATCTGGCCGGGCTGGGCATCGCGACGTCGATCGGCTGGCGCTACCAGAGGTATTTCGACGATCGCATGGAGCTCCGTGTCTCGGACCATCAGTTCGCCGGACGCCCGTACGTGATGTCGTTTGCGCTGCTGCGCAACGCGCTGGGCAGAGAAGACCGGGCGGAGGTGACGCTGCCCTTCCGAACGGACCTGCAGCGATTCGCGTGGCGCGGACTGATCGGCGAGAGCCGGGCGCACGCGATGTTTGCGCGCCGCGATAGCGGCCGGCTCGTGCTCGGCTACGCCCGAGAGTACGCCGAAGCCGGCGGCATCCTGCGTCTCGGACCGCCGGGCAAGCTCACGATGCTCGGATTCTCGGTCACGAACGAACGGGCGTTCCCCGACACGGCGCCCGGGCGCATTACCGATTTCGGGCTCCGGCCCGACACGGCGGCGATGTTCGCGGGGCGTTTCGGCGAGACACACGCCGCCCGCGTGAATGCGCTCGTCGGCATCAGGGGGCTGCGCTTCGCGCGCGTGCGCGCGCTCGATGCGCTGCGCGGCACGCAGGACATCCCGCTCGGCCTCCAGTTTGGAACGCTGCTGGGTCGCGCCGTGCCCGCGTTCGGCGCGAACAGCAACGACCTTTTCGTCGCATCGGATCTCTACCTCGCGTACGGAACGCCCAG
>Ga0299914_10002853_pt1 | contig 12031 bp, 9 predicted proteins | sample RVTome_10_FD_201361 | JGI IMG/M metagenome (GOLD analysis project Ga0299914, IMG submission 201361) | Soil microbial communities from uranium-contaminated site in the Upper Colorado River Basin, Wyoming, United States - RVT153D57 (version 2) ... | reverse complement strand
GCGTCGCCGATCGGCGGAGGCGGCGGATTCAGGCCGCGTCCCGCGGGCCCGTCACCGCGCCCCGCCACGCCGTGGCAGGAGGCGCAGTTCCGTTCGTACAGCTCGCGTCCTTCCGCGAGATCCACCGCGCGCGACGGCATCTCGAGCGCGGCTTCGCTTCCCAACGCCGATGCAAAGCGCTGCTCGAGCGACTTCACCGAGTCGGGGCGGACCCGAGCGTCCACCGCGGCGATCAGGCTGTCGAGAATGGCGCGTGCCGCCGCGGCGTTGGTTCCGGAAAGCCGCTCGGCCTGTATTCTGGCGTCCGCGAGAAAGTCCGTCGCTTCCTGGTACTCGATTGCCAGAACGAGCTTGCCCGTCTCGTCGACACCCTTGGTGTACTCCTCGACGGCGACGCTGACGATGTTCGCCACGCGCCGCACCGGGCTCTCCTGCGCCACAAGCTGGGGGAGGGGCGCGGCCAGAAACACTGCGGCGCACACCCTTGGAATGAGACTGCGATGCATTGCCGAGTGAATGTATCGGGATTCACCCAAGCGAGGTAGTCAGGCCATCCGCCGGTCTTATCGCCCCCGCGCGGGCCGGGCCGGAATGGCCTGGACCGCCTGCCTGAGGGATAGCCAGCAGCGATCCGCCGCGCCGAAGGTCGCCGCCAGCTGCACGGTCCACGCGCGCCACGCGTCGAGCCGTTCGGGCTCGTCGGCCGCGAGCGCTGCGGCCCCGTGCTCGCCGAGAAGCTCCAATGCCGAGGAATACTCCCGCACGCGCTCGAGCAACCGGGCGCGCAGTGCGCGCCGGGCCGGCGGCCTGGCGTCCGGGGATTCCGCGACGATTCGCTCGAGGCAGCGCTCCAGGGCTCGGGTCAAGTCGGGCGCGTCGAACGCACGCAGGCATGTCGCCGCGCTCCGCGCCTCCGCGGCGCGACGGCGCCCCTCCAACAACGGCTGGAAGAACAGCGCCTGCATCGCCGTGTCGCCGCGCCGAGCCGATCCCAGCGCGCGCAACCCGCGGGTCAGCTCGGGGAGCTCACCGTAATCGACCTCGTGCGGTTTGCGTGTGCGCGGAGCATCCATGCTCAACCGTCCAGGATGGCTGCCAGGACGCGGGCGGTGTCCGCGAGATCGGGAAATACCGCCAGTGGTTGGTACTCGCGCAGCTGCTCCACGGTATAGCGTCCCGTCGCGACGCCGATGGCGCGCGCGCCGATTGCCTGGCCGCAGGTGAGATCTGCCGGCGTGTCGCCGATGACGATCATGGCGTCTCCGGCGACTTCGACGCCGAGCTGCTCGATGGTGCGGCGCCGCGCCACGGCGGGAAGCGACGGTCGCTCTTCGTGATCCGACCCGAACGCACCGACGCGAAAGCGGGCGGGGTTGATTCCCACCGCCTCGAGCTTGGCGCGCGCGCCCGGTTCGATGTTCCCCGTGAGCAGGCCGAGGATCACGTTCGAGCGCGACGCGAGGATGTCGAGCAGCTCCGGCACACCCGGGAGAGGTCGCGGCACGTGGTCCGGCGCGGTGAGCTCGTCCCTGAGGTACGCCACGTAGCGCTCGAGCAGCGGCCGCATCCGCGCATCGATGTGTCCGTCCTCGTGACCGGCGCTTCGCATGAGGTCGCGGACGATCTGCGGGTCGGTCTTGCCGTCGAACCAGTAGTCGCCCGGACCCGTGGTGCCGAACACCTCGAGGAGCGCGCGATTGATCGCGCGTCGTCCCGCGCCGTCGCTGCGCAGGAGCGTGCCATCGATGTCGAACAGGACGAGCTTCACGGGGCTTCCGATGCGGGTACTCGAGTGAGCAGAACGCCGCCGACGATGGTCGCGGCGCCGATGATCTGCCACAGCCGCGGCGTCTCGCCCAGCGTCATCCAGGCGACCACCAGCGCGATGAACGGCTGGAGGTTCGCGTACAGTGCCGTGCGTGTGGGCCCCAGCACCTTCACGCCGCGGTACCATAGAATGTATGCGATGACCAGGCCGCCCAGGCCGGCGTAGACCATCGACAGGTACGCGCCGGACGGCGTGGCTCCCCAGTCGTGCGCGACGATCGCGCGCGCGCCCACGGCAAGGAGCACCGTGGCGCCGCCCGCCATGCTCAGCGCAATCACGTACCAGCTGCTGACGCGTTGCGTGTATGGCACGAGCAGCACGGTGTAGATCGCCCAGCACACGGACCCGCAGAGCACGAGCATGGTGCCGAGCAGCGTTCCCCCCTGCGGACCGGTTCCCGCCGCCGCCCGCCCGAGCACCACGAGCGATACGCCGAACATGGACAGCCCGATGCCCAGGGCGCCGCGGCTGGTGACGCGCTCGACGCCGCGCATGCGTCCGAAGAGGGCCATGAGTGCCGGCGAGGCGCCGACGACCAACGCTGCTTCTCCTGCCCGCGTGCGCGTGATGCCTTCGGCGAAAAACAACTGATAAATGCCGTTGCCCAGCATCCCGAGCGCGAAGACGGCCAGCGCATCGCGCCGGCCGGGGCGCGTGCCCCAGATCAACGCGATGACGATCAGCGACAGCGCGGCGAGGGTGACGCGGACGCCGTTGTAGGCGAGCGCCGGAACGAGATTGGTGCCGTACTTGATGACGCTGAAGTTGACGCCCCAGATGAGCGCCATCCCGATCACCGCGACTTCCGCCAGCAGCACGTTCGGGCGGGACGCAGCGTCCCGCGACACGTCGCGCGTCATTGGAGAGCCATCATGCGCCCGAAAAGTAGACGGGGGTTCGCGGCGGGTCTATGTTGGGCGCATGCAAGTCGTCTTCGCGCTGTTTGCCGACGCGGCGAATCTCTCGCAGGAGGGGAAGCTCAACGTGCTCGGCGTCTTCGACGCGCTCCAGGTGGGGGCCGTGCCGGCGATGCACCCGCGGGCGCATCTGGTCGTGCACCTCAAGGGGAAGCTCGCCGACGTGGGTCTTCACTCCGTGACGCTGCGATGGATCAACCCGAACGGGAGCGAGCTGTGGACGAGCACGGGCGAGCTGAACGTCGGCCAGCCACCGAGCGGCGTCACGGAGATGGACTTGCCGCTGATCGCGCAGATCGACCTGCCCATCGACGCGGCCGGGGCATACCGGATGACCGTGTCCCTCGACAACCGGCAGAGCGCCGAAGTGCCCGTGCAGGTGCGGACGACGCCGTCGGTCCGGCCGCCGGGCGGGATGTTCTCCTAGCTCGAAGCTCTCTTAGGGGAAGGTCTAGAACGGGGCGGCCGCTATTGTGCTCCGACCGGCAGTTGGAACTACCAAAGCCGTGAGCTGCAGCTGGCAGCCGCGAGCCGTTCAGTAAACCACCGGGGGACCGGTTGGTCGGGAAATACGGTCCTTGGGTTATTCAACTGGGTGCTCTCGGCTCCCGGCTGCTGCTCACGGCATGGTCGTTTTGGTCCCCTCGGTACACCTCGCCAGCCCGCCTTGGCCTTTCCGGGCCTCAGAGCACCCGCCTCGATTTCAGGTAGCGCTCGCGGAGCTTAGCGACGTATGGGTCGCGCTTGTCGTCGAGTTTCTCGACCCCAAAGCCGCCGCGGCCGAGAGCCAGATGCACGAGGCGCCGGTTCCCAAGCGAGATGGCGACGTGCGTGACGCGCTGGTCGTCCCGATCCGTGAAGAAGGCGAGATCAGCGGCGCGAAGCTCGGACAGGGGGCCCGCGTCGTCGCCGGTCTCGGACTGCAGCCACGCGTCGCGCGGAAGCTGCACGCCGTGCAGCGCGAAGATCGTCTGGGCGAACCCCGAGCAGTCCGCGCCCCAGGGAGTGATGCCCCCCCACAGATATGACGTCCCCTGAAAGAAGTCCTGCGCGGAGCGCGTGATGGCAATCGCGTCGCGCGGAAACCGCACCGGCAGCTGGGGCTGATCGATGACCTCGCCGGTTTTCACGGCCTCCGACGGCGAGAGCAGCGCACCGAGCGGGAGGGCGCGGCGGCCGCCGTCAGACAGCCTCGTCACGCATCCGAGCGACACGCGCGCGATCTGCGAGCTGCGGCGTGATCCGATTGCGGGCACCGGCGACAGAAAGCCGCGGTGAATCCATCCCTCGTAGGCATCTACTCCGCGCGCGAGGAACCAGTCGTCCTGGAGCTCGAGCAGATCGACCTCGTGGCCACAGAGCCGCTGCGAGATCTGGATGCTGGTGACGTGAGGCTCGGCATACATCGGGGCAACCGGCGCGCGCACGAGGGCGCGTCCTGGTGCCGAGAGCGTCACTGTCATTTGCCGGCGTCAGCCAGACCAGCGCCGTCGGCGGTCATCCGATCAGGCGATCGGCGCGTCCGCGGTCCTGCCGGTGCGCTGCTGGCACGCCTGGCAGCGGATGACGCCCCGCAGGTTGCACATGACGCAGAGAAACGTGCCGCACTCGACGCATGGATACCCTTCCGACGCGCGCTCCTCGTTGCCGCACGCGCGGCAAATCATCGCGTCTCGCTCCTTGAGCTCAGGCATTGCCGTAAGGTAGCAACTTTACCCCGAGGTTTCCTCGCGGAGGGCACAGAGCAACTACCAATACGAATTTGATTCGTCGCGTAGTTCCGTTCTCTGCGGAGTTTACCCCGAGCAACTGCGAGATTCCTCGCTTCGCTCGGAATGACATGGCGAGGGGCTCGGAATGACAGGCGATGGGGGCTCGGAGTGACAGAGAATTTTACCGGGACGCTACCCTAGAAGCGCCAGGTCTTGAACAGGGACAGCCCCCATTGCGACGGAGTCTGGATGATGCGGCCCAGGGACGCCGTGGAGCCGCACACCATCGAGCTCGCGCTCGGCTCCTTGCCGGCCCGGATCGAGGCGTCGGGCGAAAGTCGCCATTCGATCTTGCCGCTCAACCCCTCGAGAAACTCGATGTCCTGCTGGAAGACCTGGCAGATGCCGGTGCTGGCGCTCACGAAGACATTGTCCGTGATCTGATGCTCCGCGGCGACGCGCGAGGACAGCACGAAATCCCCGATGGCCTGGCCGCGCGTCGAGGAGTTGAGGAGCGCGGACGTGTTCGCCGCGCCGGGGCGCAGCTCAAAGATGTCCCCCACGGGCCCCAGCAGGTTCCGCAGCGCGGCCGCGGCGATCACCGGCGCTGAAGGGAGCAGCGTCTGGGCGGCCAGCTTCACGTAGTCCTGCGATTCGGTGCCCAGCGCGAAGTTTGGTTGCCCGAATATGAGGTAACTCACAAGGTCGGACTGACCGAGCGGGAAGCTTTCGGCGCTCTCCAGGCTCACGATCGGCGTCGTGATTGGGCCCGACAGCCGTACGCGCACGCGGAGATCCGTGCGGTTTTCCGTGCGAACGCTGTGCAGCGCGCTGATGTTCAGCTCCGGCTCGAGCCCCGCAACCGGATAGAAGGTGATCGTTCCGCCTTCGACGTCGAATTTTCGCTGAATCGCGTAGCCCAGCGCCAGGTTGTACGTCCCGCGCTCGGCGCGCAACACGCCGTCCAGCAGCGGGCGATAGCGGACGGAATCGCTTCCCAGGGAGCCGACCGAGAGCGACGTGACGCGTTCGCGCACGCGCTGGACGGTGAGCGCGCCCGCGAGCTTGATGTCCGCTTCGGCGGACGAGAGCCGCACTTCGTCGCCGAGCGTGACACGCACGTTGTCCATGAGCAGCGATTCCATGAGCCGCGACGACGGCTGCGGAATCACGTCGCGAATGCTCGCGACGGTGTCTCCGAACTGCCAGCTCAGGTCCACCGTGCGCTTGCGCGCCAGCTCAGGATCGGGGAGAAAGATCGTGCCCCTATCGACGATGAGTCCGCCGGTGAGCGTCGCGCCGCGAAACGGCCCGCGCAGGCGAATGCCGTCGGGTTCCGAGCTCACCTCGAGCCGCGCGAGCGCGCGCCGGCTGATCGCCAGGAACGTCCGGGCGTTCAACTCGAGGCTGAAATAGGGATTCTTCAGATCGCGGTAGGCGACGTATCCGCTGAGGGACGCAGAATCCGCCGGATTCGTCCCGCTCCACGCCACCAGGCGCCGGATGGCGAGGCTGTCGGCGTGGCCGAACAACGCGATGTCGGCGTTGATGCCGCGCATGCGGATGCCCAGCGGCGGGACGGTGGCTTCGCCGTTCACCACCCGCACGCCGCCGGCAACATCAGGGTGGTCCCAGGTACCGCGCACGTCGATCGTCGCCGCGAGCTGGCCGGTGGCCTGCTCGATGTTGAGGAACGCGCCAATGAGGTCGAGGCTCGCGCTGTCGGTCCGGATCGTCCCCGAGAGCGAGTCCGGCAGGAGCCGGGCCCCGAAATAGCGCAGCTCGATGGGCAGCGAGCCGCGCGCGAACACGACGTTACGCCCGCCACGCGCGAGATCCAGCGACACTTCGCCTCGGCCGTTCCGATACTCGGCCAGCCCCGTGACGCGCTCTACGCTCAGCGTGCCGTAGCGAACGTTCGCGAGGCGGGCCTGCACGTTCATCGCCGGCGCGAGGCGGTTGCCGCCTCCCTGAATGCCGATCGTCGCGAACCCCGACAGCTCGCGCTCGATCTGCGCGATCTGCCCGACATCGCGGAGCGGGACCGAGTCGGCGCGGAAGAATAGGCGCGCATTGCCGGTGTCAGGAACGATGCCGGCCAGCCAGATGCGGCCGCCCGCCTGGCTGGCGAGCGCCAGCGAGTCGATCGTGAATCCGGCGTCACGGGTGTGGATGTGCGCGGGTCCGCGAAGACGCCAGCGGCTCCGCCCCTCGTCGCTCACGATGTCCAGCTGGCGGATGACGAAGTCGTTCTCGCGGTCTCCCCAGGCCATGTTGCCGCCCGCCGACACTTTCACGCCATTCGTCGCCAGGGCGGCAACCGTGAACGAGCCGCTGCGCCCGGCATCGAGGGCCGTGGTGATTCCGAGCGAATCCAGCGCGATGCCGCCGACGTTGAGAGAGCTGAACCTCAGCGACGCCGTGCCGGTTGGCGCGCCGAAGAGATCGGAGATCGCATAGGAGCCGAGTATCTCGCGCCCCGCTTCCCGCCGGATGAACACTCTCGAGCCGACCATCACGCCCACGACGTCGGGGGAACGCAGCGATCCGCGCGCAGTGCCGGCCAGCAGGACAGATCCACCCAGGGAGTCGGACGTGACGGTCTGCGGGAACGCGGAGGTGAACTTCTCGACGTACTGCCGGATGCCACCAAGCGAATCGACGGCCAGCTGGTACTGGAGCGAATCCGCCGTGCGGTCGGTCAGCCCCATCGCGCCGCTCGCCGTGAGCCGCGCGGCGGCGCTTTCGACGCGCAGCGTATCCACGAATATCCGGCTATCCGCGAAGCGGAGGCTCACCCGCGAGGGATACACCCGGATGCTGTCGAACTCCGCGCGCTCGATCTGCATCGCCAGCGCGCCGTCGAGCGTGCCGAGGCCGGTCGTGTCGCCGCGCACGCCGATCTGGTAGTCGCCGGTCACCCAGGCCGGCGGCGCGCCGGCGAAGTCCGTCAGTGCGCGCACGTCCAGCGACTCGACGCGCCCGGTGCCTCGCGCGGCGATGCTGAGCGGATACGCATCCACCAGTCCGTCGTAGGTGAATCGCCCCGCGGGGCCCTGGAGGTCCATCGTGATGCGAAGACTGTCGGTCGTTCCTTGCGCGCGAACCGGGCCGTTCATGAGCCCCTTGAGATGGAGCGCGTACGCCCGCGAGAGCATCGTGAGCGACACCGGCTGCGCCTGCACGTCGAGATCGTACGTCATGAAGTCATCGCCGTACGTCACGCGTCCCTGCCCGGTGAACCGCGAGGGCGGCCCCGGTCCGTTGCGGTGCGTCACGTCCGCGTCCGAGAACCGCACGTCGAGCCACGACGAGTCCAGCCGCGCCGTGCCCGAAACCGTACCGCCGATGTCGAGGAAGCTCGGAAAGAGATGCTGGACCGTGCGGAGATCGAGCGAGCCCACCGAGACGTCGAAGTCGAAGAACTTCGTGAGCGCCACGTCGAGAATGTCGAGCGTGCCGCGGCCGCTGGCCCGCGAGACCGCGCCGCGCACGTGCGCGTCCCGGAAGGCGATGTTGGACGCGTCCACGACGAACCGGGTGAGCGGACCGCCGGGTCCGCGCACCGTGCCGGAGAGATCGCCCTGCCAGTCCACGGGAAGCGGTCCGCCGGCGAGCGTCCGCAGCAGATCGATGTTCACCGGCTCCGCGCGAAGATCGACGTCGACGACCTCCAGCACCGGCCCGCCAACGACGAACGACATCGCCCCGCGCAGCCGCGAGCGCGTGCTGCGGACGTCCATCTCCGTGAGCTCGTAGCGGAAGTCGTGCAGGTTCTCGGGGTTGTTGCGAATGCGCAGCCGCGTGCTCCCCCCTCCCGTGCGGGGAAGCGTCTCGTACACCCACGCCACGTCGCTCAGCGAGACCGAGTCGGCCTTGACGTCGATGTCCACGCGAATCGGCAGCCCGCTCCCCCACCAGATACGCCCTGTCGCGCTACCGGTCGAGGCGGGGAGATCGAAATGAGCGACGTCGACGAATACCGTGTCGTCCAGCCGCCGCACGCGCCCGCGCGCATTCCGGAACGAGAAGGGGGGCTCCAGCTCCTCGACGCGGAGATCCTCGATCACGAACTCCTGGCCGAAGCGGTTGCTGTCCGGATCCGCAAGCCGCACGTGCGGAAGAAAGCCGGAGATCTCAGACCAGCGGTACGTGTGCGTGAGCCCGGCCGCCGAGCGCCGGATCTCGCGCCGGGGATTCTCGAGGTTGACGCGAATGGCGCTGTCGCGCTTTGCGCCCGAGAGCGTGTCGTCCGGCTCCCACGGCCGCGTGAGCAGGAAAGTGCCGTCGCGCACCGTCACCGAATCGAGGACGACGTAATCGCCGAAGCTGCGTCCCGGAAGCTTCGGCGCGGAGGGCGAATCGTCCGACCTGAAGATCCGCTGGAAGTTCCAGTCGCGCTCAGGATGCTGGCGCAGCTGGACGTACGGGTGCTCGACTTCCACGTTCTTGAAATGCAGCCGGAAGTCGGAGAGGTCGCGAGGATTGTACTGCACCGAAACCCGCCCCGTGCTGACCAGCAGGCTGTCGTCCGGGCCGCGGATCGCGAAGGTGTCGAGGGTGAATCCCGTGAGCGACACGCGACGCACCCGGCCGATGTGCACCGTGCCGTTGACCTCCGAGCTGACGCGGCTCTCGATGGTGCGCCGGACCTGCTCGCGCCCGAAGTCGGTGCCCACAGTGACGCCCACCGTCGACAGGACGATGAAGACGACCGCGGCCAGGGTGGCCACACCAACGAGGGCGACGAGCTTCCGGCGGCGCATGCGCTAGAACTCCGACCCGACGGAGAACGTGAACGTCAGCCGCTGGAGAAAGCGCCTGGGACGCTGCGGGCGAAAGGAGCCGGGACACACGGCGGTCGGGTCCACCTGCTCCAGCTCGTTCGCCGCGTTACGGCGCAGATCGATGGTGTTGAGCGGCGAAACGCAGTGCAGCGTGTTGACGTCGGGGTTGAAATACAGCGGCCCCGGCTCGCGCGCATAGTTGTTGTACCCGACGTTCACCTGCACGGGACCCACGGGCGTGAACGCCCGAACGCCCACGCCAGGCGTCCATTTGAGCCCGCTGAAACCGAGATTGGCGTCGCTGGACGTGCGCGTCCACACCTCACCCGCGTCGAGAAAGAACGAGTACTGGAGCACGTCGGGCAGGAAGAAGGGATCGCGAATGCGGTAGTCGATGTTGGCGACGATGAGGGTGTTGCCGCCGAGTGGAACGGTCCGTTCGACCCTGGGCAGACTGTCCGGATGGTCGGACACCCGCATCCAGAACGTCGTGTCGGTATTCGGTATCGTGTCGATCCCCTCGGATCCGGCGATATACACCAGCGAGCCGAGTTCGTTCTGCTGAAAGCCGCGCACGCTGGTGGCGCCGCCGGCATACAGCCGCTCCTGCGTGGGCACGAAGCTGCGGTCGCCTCCGACACCCTCGACGATCCCCATCCGCAGCCTGAGCGCCAGCACGTTGCGCCAGCCGAAGGGGAAGTATCTCGCCACGTCGGCGGTCGCCTTGTTGAAGAACAGGTTCGGCGAGGTGCCGAGCAGCCGGCTCGCCGAAGTCCGCACCTCGCCGCGGATGACGCTGCCGCGGTTCGGCGCGAGCGGATTGTCCGTTCGGCTTCTCGCAATGCTCACGCTGGCCACGCCGAGCGTGGCGAGCTGGGTCAGATCGGTCTGCTCGTCGGGCGTGCACCGGTTGAACAGCGCGCACAGGGCCGCGTTGTCCGCCTCGGTGGAGCCGTACTCCACCACATAGCCGAGACGGAGCGGGGTGCGCTGATCGATCTCGCGCACCGCCGAAACGTCGAGACCACCGTAGGTCGTGCGGAGGAAGGCGCGATACTCGCCGCGCCGCTGGCTGTAGAGCGAAAGCGTCGGCACCCACTGCGTCCCGAGGAGCCGGGGCTGGCGGATCGCCGCGCCAAGGTAGTAGTGCAGCTTCGAGCTGAACGCGGAGTCCGCAAAAAGCGGACTCTGCCTGTTGAAGTCGCAGAGATTCCGCGTCACCTCGCCCGCGAGCGGTTCGCCGTAGCCTATCTTGGATGCCTGTCCCGTGAGCTCGAGCCGGCGCGCCGTCCCTAGCCAGCTCCGGTCGGTGTACACCATCCGCACGCGGCCGCAATCGAGCGTCGCCCACCCGAATTCCGAATCGAGCTGCCGCATGTACCCCTCGGTGAGCCGCACTCGGAGCACCACAATGGAATCACCGGGTGGCTGGATCTCGTCCGGGACGGTGACGTCCACGTGCCGGTACGTGCCGAGTTGGAACAGCGCGCGCTGCGCGGCGATCACCGCGCGGTCGCTGTAGGGTGAACCGGGCACGATGCCGAGCACGCGGCGCGCAACGGGAGTGGCAAGCTGCTGCTCGTGATCGTCGAGGGGAACAACGTCGATCTGCGGCTCGCCGAAGACGGTCGGCTTCCCGGGAATGATGGTGAGCACCACGTCGGCCACGAGCGAATCCCGATCGTACGCCGGCGTCAGGACTTCCACGTGATAGTAGCCGGCATCGCGCAGCCGCCGCCGGACGGAATCGACGTCGGCACGGAGCAGAGAGAAGTCGAAGCGGTCGCCGGCGCGGAGCCGCCGCCGGTTCACCAGGCCGGCGCTGTCCGGCACCCCCTCGAGTCCCTCGACCTCGTACGACCGCACGATCGTCGGAGGTCCTTCGTCGATCGTGAACACGACGCGCACGCCATCGCTGCCGATCGCCTGGACCAGAGTATCCACGTGCGCCTGGTAGAACCCGCGCTCCCGATAGAAGCTGATGAGACTCAGCACGTCGCGCGGCAGGTTGTCGCGGTCCAGACAGCGCTTCTGCCCCAGCGCAATGCGCAGCGTGCGGCGGAAAAATGCCGTGCGCGTCGTCGCAACGCTGAGCGCGAGCTCGTTGTCGCTCAGCGTTGCGTTCCCCCGGAATTCGAGCGCTCGTACTTCCAGGTCACCCTGATCGCACACCACGTCCTGCGCCCAGCCCGCGGCCGGCGTCGCGGCGCAGGCCAACATCGCGGACAGCGCGATCCCGGCCGCGCGCAACGCTCGCCCTGTCGTCATGCGTCTGCCGACGACTCCAGGACGCGGGCGCGAGCGCGCGGCCGGCGATCCACGAGGATGGGGGTTCGCTGGAGCAGAAGCTGGGTGAGGTAGAATGCGAACACGCCGGCGCCGACGCCGATGCCCACGGCGGGGAGCAGCTCACGCAGGCTCAACGGGCGCCGATACGAATACTCGGCGTCCACGACGCGCGGGCGCGGCGAGGGCTTGGCGGCGTTTGGCATTGTGAGTGCGGAGAAGCCGGGGGGCTGTATTCGGTAAGGATGACGTCGTCTGGGGCGTCCGACGCGGCGTAAGTCGGGACGGCACATACAATTGACGCGTCACAACAGCCTCGGGTAAGATCTCGCGAGCAGCGGCAGGTGTCAACCGAAGGTGGGCGAGCGAAAGGAGCCAGTACGATGCGCGAAATTAGCGTTTTTCTCGGGCTATTCCTGATTGCGGCATGCGGCGGCGGCGGCGAGACGCCCGACCGGCGCACCATCATCGATTCGCGCGACAACTACGACCCGCGCTCCC